>Ga0308164_10000731_pt1 | contig 46245 bp, 58 predicted proteins | sample PhyTR2_FD_201031 | JGI IMG/M metagenome (GOLD analysis project Ga0308164, IMG submission 201031) | Phyllosphere microbial communities from UC Gill Tract Community Farm, Albany, California, United States - DLSLT.R2 | ecosystem: Host-associated > Plants > Phyllosphere > Unclassified | place: USA...
TTCACCAAACCCCAGGTATGGATGGCCCTGTCCATCGGCGCGATTGGCTTTGCCGGGATGTTCTGCGTATTCAGCTACCTGGCACCGACCATGCTCGAAGTGACCAAGGTTTCACCGCAGTGGATCCCCTTCGGTCTCGCCGCGTTTGGAGTGGGCGGCATCATCGGCAACATTGCCGGCGGCAAGCTGTTTGATCGTATGCAGTTCCGGGCGGTGGGCTTGATATTGGTGTGGTCGATGGCGGTGTTGTTGTTCTTCCCCTTCGCCGCCTCGTCACTGTGGGGCGTGCTGGTGAGCATGGGGCTGGTGGGCACCATGGTCGCGTTGGCGGCACCGTTGCAGATTCGTCTGATGGACATCGCCCACGAAGCGCCGAGCCTGGCGGCAGCGTCCAACCATGCGGCGTTCAACCTGGCGAATGCGCTGGGGCCGTGGTTTGGTGGGATGGCGATTACGGCAGGGTTGGGCTGGACCAGCACCGGCTACATCGGTGCTGCTACAGCGCTGGTGGGCCTGGGCCTTTACCTGATTGCGCGCCGGATGAAAGGCGGTCAATAACGGCTCACCTAATAGCGATCAGCTAAGCGAACACAATACCAATGTGTGGAGCTGGCTTGCCTGGGAAAGCAGTGGTTCAGTTATAGATTCAGTGACTGACACGCCGCCTTCGCGAGCAAGCCCGCTCCCACAGGGATCTGGGCCGGGCGCTGATTTTGTGGGCGATATATGGCCAATGTGGGAGCTGGCTTGCCTGCGATAGCGGTGTATCAGTGACAGATGCATTAACTGACCCACCGCCATCGCGATCAAGCCCTCCCCCACAGCGATCCGAGTCGGGCGCTAATTCTGCGAGCGATACATGGCCAATGTGGGAGCTGGCTTGCCTGCGATGGCGGTGTACCAGTGACAGATGAGTTAACTGACCCACCGCCATCGCACCTGACAGCCGACGCCTATAGACCTGGCACCCTGCGATCCAACTGTGGGAGCGGGCTTGCTCGCGAAGGCGGCCCGACAGCCGACGAGAATGAGGGATCAGACCGCGTACCTATCCGTTACTCAGGCAACGGCTACTTAGCGCTCAACCCCAACGGCTGATCACTTCGCAAAGCGGCAAAGCAAGCAAAACGCTCTTGCCCCACCACCCCATCAATCATCATGCAACAACCCCGAACCATACTCCCCATAACTACTCCCCAACCCACTGCCACCAAAATTCATCTTGGCGGCTTTGCTGGGGCTATGGTCGCCAAATGCCTGGCATCCACCTGAAAAGCACGGGTCACTGTTCACGCTCGGTGAAGACGAACAAGCGCTCAACAGCAACGTGCCGGTGATCATCACAAGTTTGACGAGGTTCGAGATCATGGTTTCAGTTCCCTATGGGCTGGAGGCGCTGGGGTCCTCTCTCGCAGGGAATCGTAGACCTCAACGGCGCAGGGAATTATGAAACTTTGCTGGGTGACAGCATGAGCTCAGGTTGCCGCCTTGGATAAGGCGGCAGGGTTGGTTGTCAGGCTTTGACTGGGGCGGTTACAGGCGCAACTTGCTCCTGGGCTCGGTCAACGAGTAGCGAACTCAACTCGATTAACTGCTGAATGCCCAAGGCGATGGCGCGCTGGGAGTCGTCGAGGTCAAAAGCCAAGGTGGCGGCCATTTCGTTGGCGGATACCAGGTTTTCGGCGGCGTTGGCCAGGAGGGTTTCGGGGTCGATGGTTGGGTTTACGAGGAATAGGTTGTCGCTTGGGCTTTCGGCGGGCGCAGCGTCGTCGGATGGGGGCAAGTGATGATGGATTGCTCGGAGGGCTGCGGCTTGAAGCTTGGGATCAGAAGATGCAGCGTTTGAAGCATAAGGCGGATTAGGTGTGGCCTTGTACATGGCGAAGCTCCTTTAGCGTTTAAGGAACTGCCTATCTCACTTCCACATGAGGGGTGGCAGCTGTACGCAGGTGTGGAAGACCAGGGCTAAAGGACCCGGCGCACCGAAATGCCCCGCGCACAGCCGCCATAACCAATCATACAGACGTAAAAAAACGCCGGTAGGTGTTTATGGGCGATTGAGCGCCTTCAGCTTGGTCGGACTTCCACATCCGGCCGCTGGATTAGCAGCGGCTTGAGGAGGTTAGCTAGGGGTGGTCTTAGGGGCAAGCCGAGAAAAGCGTGGGAAATTTCCGATGGATAATCGTGAACCTAGGGGGTTGTCGGAGAAGTTATTCAACTGGGTACGTCATTTTTGTGGACCCTGAAAAAGCAATTAACAATGGCGATGGAGTTATAGAGCAGCCACCAATTACAAATAGGGTAACACTCAAAGCATTAGTATCGGTTGCGGGCCATCAGTTTAAAACCGAGAAACCCACAACCTCTAAGTAAACATTGCGAAAGAAGCCAACCTATACAAAAAATCGGCAGACGCCTTTTATACCGGAACAACTTAAGAGAAAGGTTTAAACGCGAACGCTGCAGCCATGCTAATAATGAACGCTACAACGACCCCCCACCTAACTTTTTCAGCAAATTCATTTCTTTTCGCTCCCAACCCTATTTCAAAAACAGCAATAGGAAAAAACTTTCGTTTCAGGCGACTAAAGAACCATCCAATTAATATCATGAGCATCACTGCTGCGATCGATATAACAGTCGCAGACAATGCATGATCGGGAGCTACATTTTCTTTTGGCTTCCCAGAAGAAAGGAAAGAAAGGTACACGCCCGAGATCATAAAAAGAATGATCACTACAGCTCCAAAATCAAACCTTGCACATAGGTCGTACCAAGGCCTCATACCGTCGACTATATCCATAAGCCTAACACGCAGTTCGGCTACCTTATCGACGTGCCCATTTAACGAAAATGAAACACTTGTACTGTGCGCGCCTCCAAGCGTAATCGTAGAGTACGAGCTAATCGAAGATGAAGTACCGGTCAGCCTCAACGACTTAATTTCAGCTCGCATTGAGTTGTCGTATTCTAAAACATCTCTCATTAACTTTGTCTTACGCGAAATTCCATCTGCACACTCAAGCGTGGCTTCGACTTCTAAGTCAGCGCCTTCTAATAAATCCCAAATTTTTTTTACATCCTGAGGATTCAGGACGAATGCTTTTTTTGTGTCAAATCGAGATTCCGCCTTCATTCCATCATCACTCCACGCTTCAAGCGCAACACCTCACTCTAATCAGACGGCCTTTATACTTGATAGCAGTGTCATTTTGCCAGCCGCTAGTCAAGCTCGTTGTTAGCTACCGGTTGGGCCGCCCCGCTTGAGCTTGAGCATTTCCTTCGCCTGGACTCTGCCAAACAACCTCACAAACACTTCGCTGGCTGGTTTGGCCTTAGCAAAGTGCTCAGTCGACCATTCCGGGTTCACCGTATCAAGCCTTACAGAACTGGGTTTCCTGGTCATTATCTTTAACCTCCGTTTGGTGGTTTTACGAAAGCTGATGACGTAGACCACGTCACTCGTGGGGCGGATAGGCCAGACCACGATACCTAATTTTGAGTAGACAGAGAAAAAGCAATTCACGTCCAGATACACCTCGCGACAGCCTGCTGCTTCAACCCGACGCTTCACGGTGTAAGATGCCCAACATCCGTCCACCATCGAGGCCGCCATGACTGGGATATCCCTAAACCTGCCGGAAGACCTGTCCAACTCTCTCGCCGACCTGGCCAAAACCAACGGCCAGACAGCAAGCTACCTGGCGATGGACGTTCTTCGCGACTATATCGAGCACGAAAAAACGCTGACCGCCCAAATCGAGCTGGCAGTAATGGAAGCCGACGAAGGTAAATTCACCACCGATGACCAAGTGGCGGCCATGCGCGCCAGGCGCTGGAGCAGGAATGCGGGTTGAGTGGCTTGAAAAAGCACTCAAAAATCTGGAAGACGAAGCGAACTATATCGCCCTCGAAAATCCAAAAGCCGCTGACGATTTCTCGGATGCCATTTTCGCCAGTGTCGACAGGCTGGCTCAGTTTCCTTCCATGGGGCGCGAAGGTCGGGTGAAACATACTCGCGAATGGACAGTCCCCAACTGGTCCTATCTGATCCCGTATAGAGTGCGGGGTGATCGACTGCAGATCCTTGGCGTATTCCACACACGGCAACGCCCTCGTTCGAAGTGGTAATGCGCGCAAAACTTGCCTCTCCGACACCCAAGATCCATCCCTGATAAACTACGCCCCATTCGCCTCGCCAACACAGATCCCCCATGTCCCTACAAACCGCCCCACTTTCTCGCCGCTTCTCCGTCGCCCCCATGATGGATTGGAACGCTTAATTGTGGAGGCCCCGTGAAATGTGACGTGTAGCTTACCTAAGAAAAGCTAGTACCACTTTCGTACCAACTCCAATTCCAAACACTGGAAACCGGCCCTTTTCTTTGCAAGCGGTGACAGACCTTGGCGCTGCTATGCTTGGTTTTTTTCTAAACGAGTCTTCCACAATGGCAAGCGAATATTCACTGACAGACGTATTGGAACGGTTTTATCAAAATCAACTGGCCTTGGAGGCAGCAGTGATGGAATTGACTCTTTGGGCAGAGCAGCAAAACGCTTTGGAGCTCGGTGAGAATGTTCGCGGAGCGCTTCATACGATTGGTGAAAATGCAGGGCATATGAGGCAAGGTTTGGCTCGATTGAAGGGTTTGGATTCGCTGTAGGCACACGAAGAAATCCGACCCGTTCTCTCACAATGCGACAGAATACCTTAGTAGCTTTTATCAGTACTTCTCATGATTTATAAGATAACGAATGTGCCGTGCTTCGTTTGCGTAGCTCCTTGCCCTTCTTACGTCTACCTCCAGCCTCTCAATCGCCTCCTGCGCATCAGGCTCTGTCGAAGACTTTTCAACCAGGCGCACGAGCCTGAAAAGCGTCCAAGTGGAGATTAGAACTAGGTCCTGAAAGGGCTCATCAATGTAAGCATCTCCGACAGGCTTGTTCCGTAGTTCCTGATGCCATGCAGGATTCTTCATAAACGATGGAGTGCCTCCCCCTTCAATCGCTAGAAGATAACCGTGAACAAGGCTATTGCGGTATTCATTCAGATCTTCAGCTACCAGTGCCGCGACTTGCAGTACCGCGTTGCACTTATCGCTAAGCTTGGAGCTCCCCTGACCGAGGAGTTTGAACTGATCCTCAGATTTCATCTTTTCGGTAAAGGGTCGTACTCCGGCTACAGAACTATCTGAAAGCGTCCAGAGTGCACGCTCCAACGTCGTTTCGAATAGACCATATGCCACGATAAAGGCACCAATCATCATAAGGTTATTTGGCATAAGGCCCAGTTGATATAGCCGAGCTTGTATTTTTAATGACTCGGAGGGGTAGTCGTGTGGCATAGGGTTTATCCAAACTTTGGGGGCACACGCTTGCCAATTTAACAGGTAGCAAGAATGACATCCCTGGCTGAGGGAGAAAATAGCATAGCAGCCAATATGGAAACGCTTCTCAATTTATTCATGCACCCAGCTTGCCTATGCGCAGACAACAAACTCATTTTCGGTTGGAACCGGAAAAAATTTAGCATCGGTCCGGCTCATTCCCATGCAAAAAAATGGCCATGAGCTATCATGCAATCTCAAACCGCTGCCGATGGGATCGAATATGGAAATCATAATTTCTAACTGCAACAATATAGATAGCGGAACTCTGCAGATCACACCAAACAAGCTCAACATTAAATATGCGACAAACGGCAGTGGAAAGAGCACAATAGCAAAGGCGTTAGCATACTCCATCACTGACAGACTCTCGGGCACAAGAAAACTACTAGAGCTCACATCATTTAAAAACAATCAAAACAAGGAGGCGACCCCTAAAATACAAGGAGCAGAAGAAATAACAAAGCTGAGAATATTTGACGAAGCTTATATTAACGACTTCGTATTCCAAGCTGATGAACTAGTAAAAGGCAGCTTTGATATATTTATACGAGACAAGGACTACGAGTCCGGCATGGAGGAGATAAAATCCTTAACCAACGACATGAAAGACCTTTTAGTCGGCGACCCTGAAATCGAAATATTAATATCAGACCTGACAGAGCTTTCAAGTGCATTTGGCAAGCCAGTAAAAACGGGATTCCATGCTTCAAGTGGTATTGCCAAAGCACTAAAATCAGGTAACAAAGTCGCCTCAATACCGAAAGGACTGGAAAGATTTTCCAACCTAATCCAACACGAGCAAAATTATAAATGGGTAAAGTGGCAACAAGAGGGCCTCCCTTTTTTAGAAATATCATCTGATTGTCCCTACTGCACGCACGATGTAAAAGACACAATTGAAATTATTAACACTGTTACTAAGACCTACGACTCCAAGTCCATCGAAAGCCTCAATAAGACCGTAGGAATCTTTTCAAAACTCAATAAATACTTTGCAGACATCACACGCACAAACATTGATAGCTTTATAAAAAACATCGATGGCTATACGGATGCGCAAGCAGAATACATTCGCGAGGTATGGAGCCAAATTGACCGTCTCTCTGAGAGTTTAAAAAGAGCACAAAATCTAGGGTTCTCCTCATTTAAAAATGTGGATGTGATTATTGAAGAGTTGAGAAACCATAAGATAGATCTCAACCTATTCGTTCACCTTAACTCTCAGAGCACTCAAGATAAAATCCAGCTTGTAAACAAAGGGATTGATGGCTTACTGGAAAAGGCTGGAAAACTACAGGGCAGCATAACAAAGCAAAAGAAACTTATAGAGAAGCTAGTTAAAATTAACGGCTCCGGAATTAATGACTTTTTGCGTAACGCCGGATACAGTTATTCAGTGAAGCTTATTGAAGACGGCGAAAACTACAAGCTCAAGTTACTGCACAACTCTACCGAGGGGGAGATTGACAACGTTCGATCCCACCTTAGCTATGGCGAGAGAAACGCGTTTTCACTAGTGTTATTCATGTATGACTGCTTAAAGACCGAAGCTGAGTTAATTATACTTGACGATCCTATCTCATCATTTGATAAAAATAAAAAATACGCCATCGTCGATGCTCTATTTCGTAAAGAAAACTCTTTCCGAGAAAAAACTGTTCTACTTCTCACTCACGACTTTGAACCTGTAGTAGACATGATACTGCATCACCCTGACCGATTTATAAAACCTGCCGTTTACTTCTTAGAAAACAACTCCGGCCAATTAACAGAAAAAAATATAGACCGATCTGATATCAAAACCTTTATAGAGATCGCTATTAGCAACTCTAAAACTGACTGCCACGACATAAACCGTCTAGTGTACCTACGCCGGTACTACGAAATCATTCAAAACAAAAAAAACAGCTTCGACATTTTGTCCAGCCTTTTCCACAAAAGAGCGACTCCCTCAAAAAAATCTGTGGATGGCATTTTTACAGAACTGACTGATGAGGAAATAAATGATGGAACTAAACATATCAACTTATTCGTTGAAAACTTTGAATATAAGAATCTAATTAAATTAGTACAAGACGATGCACAAATGAAAATCCTGTACTTTTCATCAAAAAATAACTATGAAAAACTTCATATATACAGAATGTTGTTTGACGGAAAAGAGAAAGACATTGAATCTGACGTGATACGTAAATTTATCAATGAAGCTTTCCACATCGAAAATAATTACATCTACCAACTCAACCCATCTCAGTTCCAGCTTGTGCCGCAGTACGTTATAGATGAATGTGACACATTTATAGCCGGCTTATAGGTAGGTTTAAGGTATGCGGCGCACTGAACTGCCAGCGCCGCATACCGCTGCATAAGGTTTACGCGTAAGGCTAAGGAAAGCACAACGACGCATGGATCCCTGCCATCCCCATATCTCACTATCGGCTTTTCATGTTGACCCAAGGGAAAGAGGTTAGGAGGGTAAGTTTTCTGCTAAGCGGCGTGAACGCCTTGTTTTTTACGGCTTTCCTAAGCGTCGGCAAGGTTAGCTTTTTGGTTAGGTCTGGTTATTTCCTAACCTTTACTAGTGTTAAATATTCAATATATAAATTCCTTTAAAAACAAATAGTTAGGAAAAGCTAACCTTTTACCTAACCCAACCTAACCCATCAAAGTTAGGTCTCAACCCCAACAAATACGGGCCTTCCAAGCCCAAAGCCCCCCTTCAAAAAAAAACTAACCTTTTTCCCGAGGCACCTACTGATTTTAGCCGTTCGTGCCTGCTTATAAGCGTTGCGAAAAACATCCACTCCCGCAGGGTTCCGCAGGTTTCAGCCTCCTCCAAAACGCCAAGCAAGCGCCCAGCCTGAGCCCCCTAAAGTGGTTCGCAGGTGCGCAGAAAAAACCACCCATTTAGCCCGCAGGCGAGGTGGGGGGACGACGGCGCGCGCCAAGTGCAGACCATCCTACCGACCGCCTGTAGCACGTCACTACCCCGGCACGGTGTAGCACGCCAGTTCCCCGAGCCGTAGGCGTGCCAGTAGGGCCGGCGACACGTCCTGATGCCGCCGAGCTACGACACGCCGGCCAATACTTCGGGATACGGTCACGACCCCCGTATTTATTGACTGAAACGCGGCTTGCCGTTGCTGTGACACCACGAAAATGCTATGTTGGAATGGGCTTTTTCACGCCATAGAAACGCAAACTTTCATCGTCTCCATGCTCATTTTTCCGCTCTCCCACCTCCTCTCCGCATACAGCTCGTCGGCTCAAATCGCGCCATATTAAAACCTCGATTACTGTACGCACATACAGCATTTGAGATACACGCTATGAACGTTGACATGGACACCGATGATTGGCTCGGCTGCCCCACTTCACTTGAAATGTACCAACATCAATGCTCAATCCTTGTAGATGAGCTGGTAGAGACAGAGCGCATGCTGCGTCGAGCGCGGGCGAATATCGCTGGTCTGGTCCAGATGAATGACCTGCTGATGGCAGGCAAGGCGGATGCAGAAGAAAGGCTCTCCGAAGCGCTGGAAAAGATCAGTATGCTGGATCAGCAGTACTCGTTTGCCTCGGTGCAAAGCGTGAAGATAGTCACCCAGCAGCGCGACTATCTGCTCAGGGAGAATCAGCGCCTGCTGGCAGAGCTAAATGCGTTGCGTGAGCGTCACTTAAGCTCCTCCGCATAGGCCGCCACTGCCTCCTCAGTCAGCTCCCGCCACTCTCCATCATCGATCAGGCCCTGCTGCTCCAAGTCATCCGCCAGGGCCAGCCGCGCTTCGTAGCGTTCTTCTGGTGTGGCCGACAAGAATGCAGGATCGCTGCGCAGTGCAAACCACGCCTCCATTGCGTTCACCTGTTCAATGTTAATAGCCATGACGAATACCTCGGGCCAGTGTCTACAGTGTAGAGATTGGCCGGGGACCGGCTGTTCATCGGCGCCGACGAGCGGAGATGCTTATGTGCGGGAGACTTTCACAGTACCGGGGGATCCACGACTTCGTTGCAGCCCTGAGTATGCCCAACGCCCTGGCAAACTCCGTGGGTGATGAGCCGATAGAGCGCTACAACGTGGCACCGACAACCGCCGTTGCGCTGCTGCACCTGCAGGGCGATCTACTACACGCCGATCCGGTGCGCTGGGGCTGGAGACCGCATTGGGCGAAAGACCGCGCCGCGCCGATCAATGCCCGCGTGGAGAAGGTAGCCCACGGCCCGTTCTTCCGGGCGATCTGGCCACATCGTGCAATCACGCCTATCGACAACTGGTTTGAGTGGGTAGATGAAGGCGGCCCCAAAAACCAGCCTTACCTGATCCGTCGGCGGGATGGTGCGCCGATATTCTGTGCGTCCATCGGCCAGATGCCTGACCCCGATGAGGGACCAGGCGAGCATGACGGCTTCGTGATTATCACCGCCGATAGTGCCGGCGGCATGGTGGATATTCACGACCGAAGGCCCGTAGTGTTAACCCCGGACTTGGCCCGTGAATGGTTGGACCCGGCAACGCCCAAAGAGCGCGCCGAGCAGATGGTGTTGCACCAAGGCGAACCGGCCGAGGCATTTGAATGGTTCAAGGTTTCAAAAGCGGTCGGTAGTGTGAAAAACCAGGGGGCTGAGCTTGTTATACCCAATGATTGAAAGCCAAAACCTATAAGATATTCGAATGCTTTTTACTGCTGCCCAAACTGATCAAGATAGGCTTTAAGCGTATCAACATTAAAATATGGAGGCGCGGTTTTTGCCAAATACTCTTCATTCTCCTTCAAACTTATTTTTAGACTATTAACCCCTACCCCTTTAAACTTCTTATCCATCATATTAGCCATCAACTCAATTGCCTCGCTGAGTGTTTGAATAGTTTCATCCAACACCTCAATCATCACCTCAGTCATTACATGTAACGCAATCAACTGCCCCTGCCCTACTGCTTGACATAATTCTTCGAGAGAGTTGCTGCCTCCTCGCCCCAAGCCAGCGCCCTTCAATGTACTTCTATATTCATCCAGGCCAAGGTTACGATTACTAAAATTCTCGAAACACGCTTTATATCTGGCCTCGGCCAAATAGATGACATCAATCGCCTTAGCATCTTTCAAAGATACCGCGACATCTATAATTCGCGGATCAACTTGATCAGTCACACTAGGACAGATTGGTATTTTTGAAATATCAAGAAACCTCACCTTATGCTCAAGGCTTGGATATATATTATGCTTCTTCACGGAAAAAAGATCATTCAGCTGAACTAACAAACGGACAGATGTTTTGTGGATTGCAGATATTTCAGCCTTAGCCTCTTTCTCTTTTTCATTACTTTTTTGAAAAAAATAGGAACAAACAGCACCGGCAATTGCGCCACCAAAACCCGCTGCTACTGGGCCTCCCACATCTTTCAAAATGACGATCACCACAGGATTTATCCATTGCGCTATGTCAGGCGAAAAAGCAAACAAGAATAAAAATAGAAAGAAGGTAAAAAATATACCTAACAGCAATCCCATAATTAATGAAAAAAGCATGCGCTCCCTGCCTCAGTAGTCGACTTGAAAGCGCATATTACAGATACTCAAATAAGGACGTGAATATTTCCTCCGCTGCTACTTCTCTGTCGGTGTGAGTTCAAAAGGCTTAAAGCTGACAACCTCTTCACCCAACCACTCGTTTACCTGGGCCAGCCTTGCCTGCAGCGGCTCCAGCTCGTTGACCGCCCAAACTTCTGCAGCCTCCCGCAACGACCCGAAACCGCCCGCGTTCTGCGGCACGATGCCCATCAGCTGAGGCGGGATGCGCAACGCCGCGAGCAGATCGTCGCGGCTGATGTTCTTGATCGAGCTGAACTCGTCCTTGGCAGCAACCTCGCTCACCGGGATTAGCTGGATGCCATCTTTCTTGCCTGCAGGCGCGTACACGAACAGGTTTCGGAAGTTGCCAGGCCCTTTCGAGTTTTTCAGCGCGGTGCGCAGTGAGTCGATGTCCTCTTCCTTCTGCGCCGCGTCGGTCATATACAGGATGAATCCGGCATGACTGCCGTTGTTGTAGTACTTGCGGCGAAATAGCGTGGCGCTCTCGTTGAGCAGCGCGCTCTGCAGCGCAGCCAGCCACTCCGGCAACCCATAAATCTCTTGATTGATATCGGCCTCACGTAGGTGGCAAATCGAACCTGGTGCAAACTCGTGTTCATCCTTCCAGCCGCGCACCTGGTAATAGGTTTCCATGTCGACGCCTCGACGCATGTACTTCGCTAACGGCGGCAGCAAGCCCATGGTGTTGCGCAGCATGTTGTTGCGCTTTTCCAGGTAGCAGTTGCCGCTCCATAGCCAGTCCAGGGCGAACTGCTCAAAGGCCTGACGCTTCAGCAGCCGGTGAGGAACGAATGTGCGGGCGAGCATGTTGCGCTTGAAGTTGAGGCCGGACTGCAGGTACACACTGGCGCGGGTTGTTTTGGCCAGGCCGTCCATCGACATCGGTGTTTCGAACCAACGGCCATTGGCCCAGCACTCCAGATAGTCGAGGATCTCCCTGCTATCGAGCACAGGCGCCGGATCACCGAAGGTGAAAGCCTCGACCGGCCCGGATTCGGGCGGGAGTACTTTCCCCTCTACGGCTGGCAGAACGGTGGTTAGTTGGGTTGCGCGCTTACGTCTGCTCATCAGTAGGACTCCATAAATCCGGTATTCGCCGTGGTCTGCCCTTCAAGAGGCTCGTTGTGCAGGGCGTGGAAGGTCGCCCACGCCAAGTCGGCATGGCCTGTCTCGTCGGTGCGACCGGCCGTATAAGTGAACTGGCGCCCGGAGGCGGTGACCGTTTTGCGGATAGCCATCAACGACTGCGCCATGTCCGTCCAACCGGCATCAAACTCCAGACGGCCGTTCTTGATGACGTCGTACGCCTTCAACACCAGGCGCGTTTTGACTTCGGGCGAGTAGCTGAACGTGGTGATGTTCGGGAAGAACTGTTTCACCAACTGCGCCACGCCGGACCCCATACCCGTGATGTCAATACCGATGTAGGTCACCCAGTAGCGCCTTGTGACCTGGCGGATGGACTCTGCCTGGGCGGCAAAGTCCATCCCTCGAAACTGGTGCCTCTCCAAAACTCGGAACTTGCCGCCGGGAACGGTTGGTGGAGCGATTACCACCAGTGCGGCGCTGTCACCGTTCTCGGCCGGGTCATAGCCAACCCAGACCTGGCGATCCCCAAAAGGACGCGCTGCAAATGGTTTGTAGTCCTCGGCCCATAGATCCCAGCTGTCCACCATGCAAGGCTGCAGCATCGCAAGCGGGAAAATACTGGCCCCGTCGTCGATGAACTGGCACATCAGCAGGTTCTGGAAAGCCTCGGCATCGTATTCCTGGCGCAGTTCATCCAGGTCGAACAAGTCGCAGCCACGGTCCTCCGCGTCCAGGATGGTGACGATCTGTCGCCATACCCGGTCTTCACACAGCCGGCCCTGTTGCAGAACATCATGAGAGACGTCGATTTTGACCCGTTGCGCCGCCGGTTTGCCTTTGTTGAACCGCTCACCGGTCCAGAACGTATAGGCCTCATGGGCCATGCTGGAAGGCGTCGAAAAGTACGTTCGGCGGTATTGCTTCTGCATCGCCATGCCGCTGGCGACCTTGTTCAATTCCTTGAACTTGAACGTCCAGAAAAATTCGTCGAAGTAGAAGTTGCCGTGATAGCCCTGGGCCGTCCGGGCGTTGGTACCCAAGAAGTGCAACTCGGCGCCATTGCCCAGAATGATTGGATCGCCCGTCAGCTCAACGCCGACTACCTCACGGGCAAAGGCCTGAATGTAGGCCTTGAAAATGTGTGCCTGGTTTTTCGAGGCTGACAGGAAAATCTGGTTACGGCCTGTAGTCAACGCATCGATCAGCGCTTCACGGGCGAAATAGTAGGTCGCGCCGATCTGCCGTGACTTGAGGATTGCGCGGGTTCGCTGACTGCCGGCCTTGTACCAATCTAACTGGTAGCCGAAACAGCCGTCGATGAACGCTTCCGTCAGTTTTTCAATGTGTTCTTCGTCGAACTCGTTGCGTTTCGGTGCTTTTTTCGGTCCCTCGTTGCGCTTCGCCAAGTTCGGATTCAACTCGGTTTCGGTACCGCCGTCGTTGAAGCGCTGGATACGGGCTTGCCGCTCCAGCTGGCGGTGCAAGAGGTCAATTTCCTTGTAATCGGACCCTGACTTCGGGTCTTTTAGGATCAGTTGCACCAAGCGGGCTTCGGTCGCCGCCTGGATACGCTCTAGAGGTGTCGCGCGGTCCCATTCGTCCCGAGCCTTCCAGCTGTGGAGCGTTTTTTCCTTCTCCCCGATCAACTCAGCGATCTCGCACACGCGATAGCCCTGCCAATACAGGTGCTTGGCGTGGCGGCGGTGATCGGTAGGTAGTTCGACGATGGCATTCATGGCGCAGATGCTGCCGCCCGCGCGCGAACAGTTCCCCCTCCGCCCCTTGTAGATCAACGATCTACAACAGCGCCTCGTTGCCCGTCGCGCCCGCGCTCAACAACATGCGCTCATCGCCAAGGCAGACTGCCACCGCACTGAGGGATTCACGCATGGCCGGCAAAACCGACAACCCAGCCAAGAAACAACGCTCCAAGTTCTTCCGCGTCGCCGTTGAAGGCGCCACCACCGATGGTCGTCAGATCGAACGCCAATGGCTGGTCGACGCTGCCGAGACCTACAGCCAGAACACCTACGGTGCGCGGGTTTGGATTGAACACATGCGCAGCTTGCTGCCGGATAGCCCTTTCCGCGCTTACGGCGATGTCGTCGCGCTGAAGACCGAAGAGGTCGAGATTGCCGGGGCCAAGAAATTGGCCTTGTTCGCGCAAATCGAACCGACCTCCGACTTGATCGCCATGAACAAAGCACGGCAGAAGCTGTACACCAGCATCGAGATTCGGCCGAAATTTGCCGACACCGGCCGCGCCTACTTGGACGGCATCGCCGTTACCGATACCCCGGCCAGCCTGGGCACTGAGATGCTGACGTTCAGCGCTCAGCACCCGGACATGAACCCGCTGACCAGTCGCAAACGCGATCCCGGCAACCTCTTCTCTGAGGTCGTCGAGATTGAACTTGAATTCGAAGAAGTTGAGGACGAAGGCAGCAAAGCTGCAGGCCTGTTTAGCCGCGTTCTCGACCTACTCGGCAAGAGCAAGGACAAGGAAGGCAAGGACGCCGCTCTATTCACTGAACTCGGCGAGGCTGTTGAAGCCATGGCCGAGCATGTCGCCGGCCAGGGCGAAGCCTTTACCGCCGAAAAGACCGCCCGCGAAAAGCTGCAGACCGCCCACGAGAAGCTGTCTGCCGACTTCACCGCGTTGGTTCAACAGCTCGAAAAAACCCCGGACACCACGGGCCAGAAACCGCAGTACTCCGTTCGCCCGCCGGCTACGGGCGGTGACGGCGCACTCGTCACCGACTGCTAATCCAGATCACGGACAACACCCAGCCAAGGAACATCGGAGAACACCATGCGTAACGATACTCGCGTTCTTTTCAACGCTTACCTGCAACAACTCGCCCAATTGCACGGCGTGAGCGACGTCACCACCAAATTCACAGCCGCTCCATCCGTTGCACAGACGTTGGAAACCCGGATGCAGGAGTCGAGCGCGTTTCTCAGCTCGATCAACGTCTACGGCGTGGCTGAGCAGTCGGGTGAAAAAATCGGCATCGGCATCGACGGCACAATTGCCGGCACCACCGATACCACCCAGCAAGACCGCGAGCCACGCGATCCTACCGGCCTCGACAACCGTGGGTACACCTGCACCCAAACCAACTTCGATACGGGCCTGCGTTACCAGAAGCTGGACCAATGGGCCAAGTTCAAAGACTTTCAGGCGCGTATCCGTGACGCCATCATCCGGGCTCAGGCGCTCAATCGGATCATGATTGGCTGGAACGGGACCAGCCGTGCGGCGACCTCCAAACCGGACATCAACAAGCTGCTGCAGGACGTCAACGTCGGATGGCTGCAAAAGATGCGCTTGGAAAATCCGCAGCGCGTTATGAAAGAAGTGGTCGATGGCAGCGGCAAGATTCAGATCGGCGCGGGCAAGGACTTCGAAAACATCGACGCCCTGGTCGTCAGCATGGTCAACGAGTTCATCGAGCCCTGGTACCAGGAAGACACTGACTTGGTGGTGATCTGCGGACGCCAGCTGCTGGCCGACAAGTACTTCCCGATCATCAACAAGACCCAAGCGCCGACCGAAATGCTTGCGGCCGATATCGTCACCAGCCAGAAGCGCATCGGCAATCTGCCGGCGGTACGAGTGCCTCACTTCCCGCCGAACGGCTTGCTGGTTACTCGCCTCGATAACCTGTCGATCTACTGGCAGGAAGGCACGCGCCGCCGCACGGTGGTCGATAACGCCAAACGCGACCGTATCGAAAACTACGAGTCGGTAAACGAAGCCTACGTGATCGAAGACCTTGGCTGCGCAGCCATGGCCGAAAACATCACCCTGAGCTAAGGCGAGCAACCATGACCAATCCTTGCCGTCGTCACTTCCAGCGCGTCACAGCAGCCGTCGCAGCGGCCGCTGTGGCCGGCCCAGCCATGACTATGGAAGGTTCCACTGTTTATGAACTGCACCTGGCGAAACTTCAGCAGGACTACTTGCGCCTGAAACAGGTGCAGTCCACCGAGGGCAAAGCAGAGCTGAAAAAGCAACTGCTGCCCGAATACGTCCCATACGTGGAAGGCGTTCTGGCAGGCGGCAAGGGCGCGCAGGACCAGGTGCTGACCACCTTGATGGTTTGGCGAATGGATGCCGGCGACTTTGCCGGCGCCCTGGACATTGCCGAGTACGTCATCCAGCACGCCTTGCTCATGCCTGACCGCTTCGAACGCACTACCGGCACCATCGTTGCCGAAGAAATTGCCGAAGTCGCCCTCAAGGCGCAGAAGGCCGGTGGCACGTTCGACGTGAAGCTGCTGCTGCGTACTGAGCAAATCGCGGGTGAAGAAGACATGCCCGACCAGGCCAAAGCCAAGCTGCATCTGGCCCTGGGCAAAGCGTTCGCAGAGATGGTTTCGGACGACGACACATCGGAAAGCAAGGTGGCCGCCCTGTGTCACCTGGAGTCCTCGAAAAAATATCTGTCCCGTGCCATCGAGCTGAACACCAACTGCGGTGGCAAGAAGGATTTGGAGCGCGTCGAGCGTCTCCTCAAAAAATACGCTGCTCCGGCAGCTGACTGAGCGTCCCCACGCACCCCGCCGGCTCGGGGCGGATCGGCCAGGCCGCTCCTCCTGAACGTGAAGCCCCGACCACCGGCGACCTATTTTCGAGTGCAGTCTCATGAGCGCATTTGTAGCCAGCGGCACCGTTGCCAGCGGCCACATCAACACCGACCCGTTCTGGCCGTCGATTGACCTGGATAGCCTGCGCGCCACCCTGCGCATCGACGCCAGCGTCACCCCAGCCCGCTTGGAGACCGCCGTGATCTCTGCCGCTATCAACCTCAACCGCGAGCTGAGTGACTGGCGAGCAGCTCAACAGGCAGCGGGTTACGCCACTTTGGACGCTGTACCAGGTGATCGGATCAAAGACGTATCGGTAAAGGCTCACCTCTACCGCCGCGCGATCGAGGCCGGTACCGGCGCCGAAGTCTGCGAGCGCTTTCGCGACTACAGCGCCACCAACACCGGCAACAACAAGGCCGAAGAGGTCGCACCTACCATCGATGACTACCGCCGCGATCTGCGTTGGGCGGTGCGTGATTTTCTCGAAAAGAGCCGCACCACCGTGGAGCTGATCTGATGAGCGACATGAAAGTCATCGACTGGAACGAAATCAGCCGTCTTGGGCTGCACGAGCGCATCAACCGCGAAATCATGCATCCGCTTGGCCTGGCGATTTTCAGGGTGGTTGAAACCGGAGTTTCCCCAGGTGCGTACGTGTCGCCCGACGGTGAATTTGCGTACGCCTCCCCCGTTAAACCGGCACAACCGGGGGCTGAATGATGTCAGTCGCCGTCCGCGCCAACCAAAACGACACCGTCGACGCCCTGTGCTGGCGGTATTACGGCCGAACCGCGGGCGTCACCGAAGCGGTGCTGCAGGCGAACCCCGGCCTGGCCGACTACGGTCCCGTCCTGCCACAAGGCCTCGTTATCAACATGCCCGAAGCCCAAACCAGCGCGCCCCAACGGCAGATGGTGAACCTATGGGACTGACCCACTGCTACCAAGGAAACCCACACCATGGCTGATCCGACTTCCAGCGTTGTGTCCGGCCTGCTTATTGGCTTGGGCCTGGCGAGCGTCACGCCAGTAATCGACGACGGGGCGCTATTCGGCGCCATCCTCGGCGCTTGGCTGGTCACCAGCACCAAGCGCGACCTCAAGGTCTGGCAGCGCCTGGGCTCTCTGTTCCTATCGGCCGGGGTGGGCTACCTGTTCGCACCCATGGCCTTGCAAGCAATCCCGTTCATCACCAGCGGCGGTAGCGCTTTCCTTTGTGCCCTGGTGGTCATCCCGATCAGCATCAAACTGATGGTGTGGGTGGAAAAGGCGGATATCTGGGACATCTGGCGTCGAATCCGAGGGGGTGCCTGATATGCCGAACATCGAACTCGCCGTGCAGCTGATCGCGGCAATCGCCTACCTGCTGAGCGCCCTGCGCCTGGCCTGCTACACCCGAGGTGATGCGCGGTACCGGCGCAGCATCTCCCTGCTGGCAAGCCTATTTGGCTCCGTGTTGTGCATCTGCGGTCTGGAAATCCTGCTGAACCGCCAGCCAACAAGCATCGGCCAAGCCGCGTCCATCGTGCTGCTCTGCATCCTGATTTTCCGTTCACGCGGCAACGTCGCCGCCCTGCTGAGGCCCAGCGCATGACCACCACCCTTCGCCACGGCGACCGCTCGCAGGCTGTGCTTATCCTGCAAAAGAACCTCAACAGGCACGGCGCCAACCTGGTGCCAGACGGCCACTACGGTGACGCAACCGAGGCCGCAGTGCGCGCGTACCAGGTGAAAGTGGGCCTGGTAGCCGATGGCGTGGCGGGCGACAAGACCCAAGCCAGCCTGGCCGGCGGCGACTGTGCCCAACTGCTACGCAACCACGACCTGATAGCCGCTGCTGAACGCCTGGGCGTGCCACTGGCAAGCATCTATGCGGTCAACGAAGTGGAATCCAAGGGCAAAGGCTTCCTCGACAACGGCAAGCCCGTGATCCTGTTCGAACGGCACATCATGTACCGACAGCTCGCGAAGGTTCGGCGCGTGGGTGATGACCCGGCGGAGATCAAGCGCCATGCCGACGAACTGGCCGCGACCAACCCGGCCCTGGTCAATCCGAAGGCCGGTGGCTATATCGGCGGTACCGCCGAGCACCAGCGCCTGACCATGGCCCGTCTGATCGATGACACGGCCGCACTTGAATCGGCGTCCTGGGGTGCGTTCCAAATCATGGGCTTTCACTGGCAGCGCCTCGGCTACGCCAGCGTGCAGGACTTCGTGGCAGCGATGAGTGCCGGCGAATCGCAGCAGTTCGACGCCTTCACCCGCTTCATTGAAACAGACCCGGTATTGCACAAGGCCCTGAAAGCCCGCAAGTGGGCCGAGTTCGCCCGCCTCTACAACGGCCCGGACTACCTGCGCAATCTCTACGACACCAAGCTCCAGCGCGCCTACGAACGGCACGCCAGCTGCGAATGTGGGCAAGGGGTGGCGGCATGATCGACTTCAAGGCGGTTCAGAAACTGCGGGTGCAGGACGGTGACCTGGTGGTGGTACCAGAATCGACCGAACAAGAGGACATGGTGCGGCTGGCTGAGTGCATCCAGTTGATGAACAACGCGAGAGCAGTGATCGTGCGCGGCCCGATCAAGCAGCTCGACACCGCTGCCATGAACAAACTTGGCTGGTACCGGGCGTGAGCACCCTGCGCCAGGCTCTGTACGGCATTGCGCTGCTCGGTGCCCTGGCGCTGCTGATCTGGGGCCAGCAACAGCGCATAGACGCCGCCGAGGGCAAAGCCGCGAGGGCGAATGACGCCGCCAAAACAGCCCGCGAAGACGCGAACCGCAACCTGGCCACCGTCAACACTCTCACCACCACCCTGCAGCAGGAACGCGAAAGCCAGTCCGCTCTGCGTGCCCAGCAGGACCAACTGCGCCAGGCCCTGGCAAAGCGCGCACGAACCATAGAGGAACTGAAACGTGAAAACGACGAACTACGCGACTGGGCTGCTCGGCCTTTGCCTGACGCTGCTCGCCGGCTGCGTGAACGCCCCGCCCTCACCGGCGCCGCAGCTTACCGTGACTGGCTGTCCGGCCGTGGTGCCGTGCCAGCTGCCAGCGACAAGCCCAGCCAATAACGGTGACCTCCTCACCGACGAAGACCGCGCCGAAGCCGCCTGGGCCGATTGCGCCGCACAGGTCGACATGGTCTACAAACACCAGCAGGCCCACCCATGAACAAGCCCGAAAGCCTGCGCGCCCACCTGCTGGCCACCGTTGCCGACTTGCAGCACAACCCTGACCTTTTGCTGATTTTCATCGACAACGGCAAGGTGCGCTGCACCGCTGCCGCGACCCTTTCTTTTGAGTACAGCTACGATCTGCAGATCATCTTTACCGCCTTCGCGGGGCACCCTGACAGCGTGATGCTGCCCGTGCTGGGGTGGATCAGCATCAACCAACCGGAGCTGCTCGAAAGCTACGACAAAATGCAGAACGGTATTCAGTTCGAAGCCGACATTCTTGATAAAGACAAGGTAGATCTCGGCCTCACATTGCGCCTGACAGAGCGGGTGGTCGTAGGCAGGGATGCTCAAGGCAACACGACCGTGAAGCATGCCGGCGAGCCGCAGCGAGTGGCCGGTTACCTCGATCCGAATTGGGTGCCAGGTTCCCAGGGCAACGCCAGCGAATGGGTAGTGCCTGATGACAAGTAAGCTGGAAGTCCTGGAGACTTGGGCGTCCGGTCTGTTGGAGCAGCTCCAGCCAGCCGCCCGCAATCAACTCGCCCGCTCCATCGGCCAGGAACTGCGGCGCAGCCAGCAAAAGCGTGTTCTGACACAGCAAAACCCGGATGGCAGCAAGTTCGCACCACGGAAAAAGCGTGACTTGCGCGGCAAGCAAGGCCGTATTCGGCGTAAGGTTGAGATGTTCAAAAAGCTGCGTACCGCGACCTATATGAAGGCCCGAGGCGACAGCAACGCCGTGACGGTGGGATTTACCGGGCGTATCTCCCGCATCGCCAGGGTTCACCAGTTCGGATTGAAGGACCGCGCGGAGCGCGACGCGCCCGAAGTGCGCTATGAACAGCGTGAAGTATTGGGCTTTACGGACGAAGACCTTGATTTGATACGCGACAGCTTATTGGCCCACCTGACACTGTAAGCCCCCTTCCTACAAGGCGCCGAAGCTGCGCCCGCACGCGCGTGGCGCCACCATCGGCGCCATGAACGACTTAGCCGCCCTCGCCCGCCTGCTCGAAAACCTCATCCGCTTCGGCGTCATCGCCGCTGTGCAGATGGAGCCCCCGCGCGTGCAGGTAACAACCGGAACGCTGACCACCGCCTGGCTACCATGGCTCGCGTTGCGCGCCGGGGCCGACCGCGAGTGGGACCCGCCCACCGTCGGCGAACAGGTGATGCTATTCAGCCCATCCGGCCAACTCGCCAACGGGATCGCCGTGACCGGCGTGTTCAGTGACCACATCCCGGCTAACGGCAACCGCCAAGGCCTGCACCGTCGTACCTACGCCGACGGCACAGTGATCGAGTACGACAGCGTGGCCCACCACCTCAACGCCACGCTGGCCGACGGTGGTACCACCAACCTGATCAGCAAGGGCGGTATCAATATCGTTGGCCCAATCACGCATGAGGGCGACTACATCCAGACCGGCAATCAGACCGTCACCGGCCGGATCGACGTTTCGGAAGACGTCGTCGCGGCAAAGGTGAGCCTAGTAAGTCACCTGACCTCTGGCGTTAAGCAAGGCGGCGATCAGTCCGGGGTGCCCATCCCATCATGAACCGACAAACCGGCGGCGCCATCAGCGAGCGCGAACACATCAGTCAGTCGATCACCGACATCCTGACCACCCGCATTGGCACGCGTGTCATGCGCCGCGAATACGGCAGCCTGGTGCCCGAGCTGGTCGACCACCCTTTCAACGACGTCAACCGCCTGCGGGTTTATGCAGCCACGGTCATGGCCCTTATGCGCTGGGAGACCCGCATCAGCTTGAGCCGCGTGCAGTTCGCAGGCGCAAACATGCAGGGCCAGGCCTCGATCGATCTGGAGGGCACCGTCGTGGATACCAATGAACCACTGAGCCTCAGCGTGCCGCTGCAGCTGGGAGCCAGCGTATGAACAGTTTTGCAGCCATCGACCTCAGCCAACTGCCGCCGCCGCAGATCGTCGAGCAAATCGACTTCGAACAGATCCTGGCCGAGCGAAAGACGTACATGATCAGCCTTTGGCCGGCCGACGAGCAGGCCCAAATCGCGGCCCGTCTGGAGATTGAGTCCGAGCCACTGACCAAGCTGCTGCAGGAAAACGTCTATCGCGAGACCGTTTGGCGTCAGCGGGTCAATGAAGCGTCGCTTGCCAACCTGCTCGCCACTGCGCGGGGCACCGACCTGGAGCAGCTGGCCGCAAACTTCAACGTCAAGCGCCTGATCATCCAGGAAGGCAAAGCCAACGCTGTGCCGCCGATTCCGAAGCTGATGGAGGGCGACGATAGCCTGCGCGAGCGTGCGCAAATGGCCTGGGAAGGTTTGAGCACCGCCGGCCCGCGCAACAGCTACATCTTTCACGCCAGGGCCGCGGATGGTCGCGTGGCCGATGCCACCGCCGAAAGCCCCTCGCCTGCCGTTGCCGTGGTCACGGTTCAGTCATTGCTGGGCGACGGTACGGCGCCCCCCGAACTGCTTGCCATCGTCAACGCTTACTTGAGCGACGATGACCGCCGGCCGGTGGCCGACCGTCTCACCGTTCAGGGAGCGCAGATCCTGAATTACCAAGTCAAAGCCAAGCTCTACCTGCTGTCGAGCGGGCCGGAGTCGGAGCCTATCTTGGCTGCTGCCGAGCAGCGTCTGCTTGCCTACGTTCATCAGCGCCGTCGCCTGGGCATGGAGGTTTCCGAATCAGCCCTGCACGCCGCTCTGCACGTCGAGGGCGTGCGCAAGGTCGAACTGGAAGGCTGGGTGGACATTGTCGCGACTAAGGCTCAAGCGCCTTTTTGCACCGCCATCACACTGAGCCGAGGCGCCGAGTAATGGGTGCGCAGCAGCTGTTACCGGGAAACGCTACACCGCTTGAGCGTCAGGCGGCGCAGGCACTTGCACAGATCCAGCGCGTCCCCATTCCCTTGCGACAGCTCTGTAACCCGGACACCTGCCCTGTCGACCTGTTGCCCTATCTGGCGTGGGCTTTCTCGGTAGATCGCTGGGACAGCAAGTGGACCGAGGCTGCGAAACGCGCGGCAATCCGTTCTTCCCATTACGTGCACTCGCGCAAAGGCACCATCGGCGCTCTGCGCCGTGTGGTGGAGCCACTCGGCTACCTGATTGAGGTGCTGGAGTGGTGGCAAACCACGCCGAACGGCGTACCTGGCACATTCGCCATCAAGGTGGGTGTGCTGGAAACCGGCATTACCGAGGAGATGTATCAGGAGCTGACCTGGCTCATTGACGACGCCAGGCCAGTTACGCGCCACCTGACTGGCCTGGCCATCAGCCTCGAAACCACCGGCGGCATCAACATTTTCGCCAGCACTTACGACGGCGATGAGATCGACGTCTATCCGCCGGTTCTTCGCGACATCGTCACGACGGGCGTAATCCGCGCACCGGGGCGCGAGCACACCATCGACACCCTCGACATTTATCCGCCAGTACCAGGGCTCATCAACCTTACGTGCTACATCGGCGCCGCTGGCCGGGAACACTCCATCGACACACTGGACATCTACCCATGATCGATCCCAACTCTCAGTTCTTTGCGATTCTCACCGCTGTCGGCGAAGCCAAGCAGGCCAACGCGGACGCACTCGGCATCCCCTGGAAACTCACCGAAATGGGCGTGGGCGATGCCAACGGCACTGACCCAATTCCTGACCGCATCCAGAAGAAGCTGATCAACGAGCGCCGCCGCCGCCCGTTGAACAAGCTGTCGATTGACCCGGCCAACGCAAACATCCTCATCGCCGAGCAGATCATCCCGGCCGACGAGGGTGGCTGGTGGATTCGTGAGATCGGACTGTACGACGGTGACGGCGATCTGGTCGCCGTGGCGAATTGCGCCCCCAGCTACAAGCCGCTGATGTCCCAAGGTTCGGGCCGCACGCAAGTTGTGCGCATGAACTTCATCGTCTCCAGCGCGGCAAATGTGGTGCTGATGATCGATCCGGCGGTGGTGCTCGCAACTCGCAAGTTCGTTACTGAATCCATCACTGACGCCATCAATCAGCAGGATGTGAAGCAGTCGGTGCTGGCCGCCACTACAGGGCCCGTTGTGTTGGCCGGTGCCCAGACAATTGATGGCGTGGCAGTGCCAGTGGGCTCCCGCGTATTGGTGAAAGATCAAGCCCAGGGCAAAGACAACGGGCTCTATCTCACCACGGCGGAAATCTGGACCCGTACGACGGATGCAGACGTCGGCAGTGAGGTGACACCTGGCCTGCTGGTTCATGTTGAGCGTGGCATTGCGAACGGCGACACGCTCTGGCACCTGACTACTGATGGGCCAATCATCGTGGGCACCACGGCACTGACCTTTCAGTGGGCAGGCGGGCAGAATGCGCCTACGCCTGCCGTCAACGACCGCTCTAAACGGGTAGCTAACACCGAGTCAGTTATGACTCAGATTGAAAGCCCCAAGCAGGACTTCCCCGCGCAGGTTTACCGAAAAAATCGGTTAATCAATGGCAATTTTGATATCTGGCAGCGCGGTACGTTTGGGCAAGTTGGCAATGCTGCTGGGCCAGCCCAATCCTTGTATGGACCTGACCGCTGGAACGTTTACTTGCCTTCTAATTCGACCGCGACTTGGGAGCGCCTTGATTTTGATCCAGGTGCCGGATTTGACGAGGGGCGTTACGGCTTAAGGGTTACGCGAGCCGGTAGTAGTGATGGTTTAAACATTAGCCAAAAAATTGAAGGCGTAGAAACCTGCGCAGGCAAAACCATTGCAGTTTCTTTCTATATGCGTTCTTCGATTGCCCACAAGTGTGGCGTGGTGTTGCGTCAGTCCTTTGGTGTCGGTGGCTCGGCAGGTGGTGACGTAGCTGGTGTGGAAATTGATGTGACGACTGACTTTAAAAAGTACGTAGTTACATTGGATGTTCCCTCTATCAAGGGCAAAAAAAGGGGCGTTGACGGGGATTATCTGGAGTTGGTTTACGGTAGTCAGGGGAAGGGCACTTACAGTATAGATTTAGCCCGTGTGCAATTGGAGAGCGGTTATATTGCTACTGAGTTTGAGCGGAGACAAATTGCCGAAGAATTGATTCTCTGTCAGCGATACTTTGAAAAAACATTCTCGCAAAATATCGCGCCAAAGGACGGTGTTGATGTGTCCGGCTCACTAATCTCCATCGTGTACGCCGGACAAGGTGGGCCAGGGAGTCAGCCTGTCGGGCACTGGGTTTTTCGAGTTGAAAAGCGGACTAAGCCAAGCATTCGCCTCTACCGCCCAATGGGGGACGGCCCTGACGGTCAGTGGCGTTCAGGGAGTAACAGTCTCTCAAGTGCGAACGCACGTGCGTTGATTGTCGGTACGCGTCAAGCTTCTGTTGATAATAGCGACGTAGGCATCACTCCCCAAACGTATTACATACACGCAACAGCAGATGCAGAACTATAGGAGTTCTCATGAACTATCGGCTGACTGAACACCCAGATACCGTTATTCAATTGTCTGACGGAGCAACTGTTCCGCGCGGACATCGGTTCTGGACTGAATACGAAAAATGGTTAAAAGCTGGAGGAACGCCTGAACCGGCCTTTCTTCTCGATCCGGCTATTCCCGAAAGAGCCTGGCGTGACGCTGAGATTGAAAGCGTCAAATGGTTGCGCGACCGCCACCGAGACGAAGTGGACTCTGCACGCCCCACCACACTGTCTACGGAGCAATCCGGCGAACTGTTGGACTATGTCCAGGCATTACGCGACTGGCCTGCATCGGTCGACTTTCCGAACATGGACGCCCGCCCCGTTGCCCCCGCCTGGATCGCAGAGCAAACCCGCTGACTGATCCCGTCACCCTGTAAAGCCCGTCGCTACAAACCCACGCGCTCGCCCAGCCGGCGCGCGCGCGGCAACCTCTGCACTGTCATTCCATCACAGCGCAGGCACCAACCCATGGCCGATTATCTCCACGGCGTGCGGGTCATCGAACTCAACGACGGCACCCGCCCCATTCGCACTATTCCCACCGCAGTTATCGGCATGGTTTGCACGGCTGAAGATGCGGACCCACTCGTTTTCCCTCTGGACACGCCCGTCCTGCTCACCAACGTGCAGACCGCCGTCGGCAAAGCCGGCGTGAAGGGCACCCTGGCCGCGAGCCTGCAAGGCATCGCCGACCAGACCAAGCCCTACGTCATCGTGGTGCGGGTCAAGGAAGGCGCCGACGAAGCGGCCACCACCAGCGCCCTGATCGGCGGCACCACGCCAAACGGCCAGTACACCGGCATGAAGGCCCTGCTCGCTGCCAAGTCACGCGTAGGCATGACCCCGCGCATTCTCGGCGTGCCTGGTCTGGACAGTCTGCCGGTGGCCACCGCCCTCGGTGCCATCGCCAAAGACCTTCGCGCCTTTGCCTACGTCAGTGCCTGGAACTGCAAGACCAAGGAAGAGGTGGTGGCGTACCGCGAGAACTTCGGCGCCCGCGAAATGATGGTGATCTGGCCGGACTTCCAGAACTGGGACACGGTCACCAACAAGACCACCACCGCCTCGGCTGTGGCCCGTGCGCTTGGCCTGCGCGCCAAGATCGATCAGGAGACGGGCTGGCATAAAACCCTGTCCAACGTGGCCGTCAGCGGCGTGACGGGTATCAGCGCCGACGTGTTCTGGGATCTTCAGAACCCAGCCACCGATGCCAACTACCTCAACAGCAACGAAGTGACGACGCTGATCAACGCCAACGGCTTCCGCTTTTGGGGTAGCCGGACCTGCAGCGACGATCCGCTGTTCGCATTCGAAAACTACACCCGCACTGCGCAGATCCTCGCGGACACCATGGCGGAAGCGCACATGTGGGCGGTGGACCGCCCGATGCATGCCTCCCTGGTGCGCGACCTGGTCGAAGGCGTGAACGCCAAGATGCGCGAGATGAAATCACAGGGCTACCTGATCGGCGGCAGCTGCTGGTACCCGGACGACATCAACACCAAGGACACCCTCAAGGCCGGCAAGCTCTGGGTGGATTACGACTACACCCCCGTGCCGCCCCTGGAAGACCTCACCTTCCGCCAGCGAATCACCGACCGTTACCTGATCGACTTCGCCAAGGGCATCAACAGCTAAACCGGGCCTCCCCGCAAGGGGAGTCACCCTGATCCCGTTTCCCGGAGAACACCGCCATGGCAATGCCTCGCAAGCTCAAAAACCTCAACCTGTTCAATGACGGCAACAGCTACCTCGGCTTGGTGAAGTCCCTCACCCTGCCCTCCCTCGGTCGCAAGATGGAAGCCTATCGCGGCGGCGGCATGAATGGCCCGGTCAAAGCTGACCTGGGCATGTCCGACGACGGCATCCAGTTCGAATGGAAAACCGGTGGCCTCGACCTGATCTCGTTGCGCCAGTTCGGCGCCGTCAACGCCTCCAGCGTGGCCCTGCGATTCTCTGGCCCTTACCAGCAGGACGACACTGGCGAAGTCAGCAACGTGGAAGTGGTTGTGCGCGGTCGCCACGAAACCATCGAAATGGGCGACGCCCAGCCCGGTGAAGACACTGAGCACTCCATGACCACCACCTGCAGCTACTACAAGCTGACCGTGGATGGCGAAGAAATCATCGAAATCGACCTGCTCAACTTTGTCGAGAAGGTCAACGGCGTGGACATGCTGGAGAAGCACCGCACCGGCATGGGCATTTGAAGCGCCCGCTCGATCGAGACTCACCCTTTAATCACCAGGAGCAAATCCAATGAAGAACGAAACCATCGAACAGCCCGACGTGCAGCAGCTGGCCGACGACAACACCGTCATCCTCGACACGCCAATCCGTCGCGGCACCACCAGCATCGATAGCATCACCCTGCGCAAACCGAACTCGGGCGAGTTGCGCGGCGTGAGCCTGGTGGAGCTGCTGCAGATGGACGTTGGCAGTCTGATCAAGGTTCTGCCGCGCATCAGCTCGCCAAGCATTACCGCCGTCGAAGTTGCCGGCATGGACCCGGCCGACCTGCTGGCCTTGAGCAGCAAAATCTCTGGTTTTTTGTTGCAGAAGTCGGCGAAGACGGATGCATCCCTCGTCGCGTAGAGGACGCCATGGCCGATCTGGCCGTGGTTTTTCACTGGGCACCGGCTGATATGGATCAGTTGGGCCTGCAAGACCTGATGGACTGGCGCGAGCGCGCCAGGGTGCGGAGTTCCAACGATGGCGAATGATCTGAGACTTCAGGTGCTGCTCAGCGCCATCGACAAGGCCACAGGTCCGCTGAACAAGATCACCGGCGGTAGTAAGGAAACCGCACGTGCCCTCAAAGCCGCTCGTGACCGCCTAAAAGAACTCAACACCCAGCAACGCGACGTCAGCGCCTGGCGTGAACTGCAGGCCGCTTCACGCGCGACATCCGAGGCGCTCGCCGCCAATAACGCCAAGGTAGGCCAGCTCGCCCGCGAGACGGCCAAGGTACGGCAGCAACTCGCACCAACCCAGGCACTGTTCGAGAAGTCCCGCCAGAAGGTCGACGCGCTCAAAACCAGTCAGGTCGACCTCAAGCGCGAACTCACCGGGACACGCAATGCCCTGGGCTTGATGGGTGATGAGCACCGTCAGTCCGCCCGCCAGATCGCCGCGCTCAATGCCGTGGTGCAGAAGGGCAATACGCTGACCCGCGCGCAGCATGACGAATACACCCGCCTCACAGCCGCCCAGCGAGAACGTAAGACCCAGCTAGACCAGCTCGCAGCCAAGGAAAAGACCCTGGCTGACCGCTTTACCTTGAACAACGCGCAACTGCGCACCAGTCGTGCGGGCCATTCCAGTCTGCGCGACGAGATCCGCCGTCTGGAAACGCCGTTCAAGGATCAGCTCGCGCTGCTGAAACAGCACACCAGCGAGTCGAAGCGCCTGGGCGAGCAGTACGGCCAGCAGCAAGGGAAACTCGCCAACCTCGGCGCACAGCTCAAGACCGCCGGCATCAACACCAACGCCTTGGGCGCCTCAGAGCTGAAACTCAAGCGCGACATGGACAGTGCCACCCAGGCCATCAAATTGCAGATGGACCACCTGGACGCCCTGAGGCGTAAACAGGAAAGCTTGGCTAAGGCGCGCGCCAGCTACGATAAAACCCAGAGCTTGGCGGGCAGCATGGCTGTGTCTGGTGCCGCAGGGCTCGGGGTGGGATACGCCACCAGCCGCCCTGTGGTTTCGGCAATCAAAGCCTTCGCCCCGAACGAAGATTCGGCTACACAGCTCAAGGTGTCGATGATGGACGACACCGGCAAGGTCTCGGAGGACTTCCAGAAGATCACAGACCTGGCGACCAAGTTGGGCGACCGCCTGCCAGGCACGACGGCAGACTTCCAGAACATGATGACGATGCTTCGGCGCCAGGGCCTGAGCGCAAAGAGCATCCTGGGCGGCACCGGCGAAGCAGCCGCGTATCTCGGTGTGCAAATGAAGATGGAAGCCACTGAGGCGGCTGAGTTCGCCGCCAAGATGCAGGACGCCACGCGCACCACTGAAAAAGACATGATGGGACTGATGGACACAATTCAGCGTGGATTCTATGCCGGTATGGATCCAAGCAACATGATGCAGGGCTTCAGCAAAATTTCACCTGTCATGGATGTAATTAAGAAGTCGGGCATCGACGCGGCCAAAGAACTCGCCCCGCTTCTAATCATGATGGACCAGGCCAGCATGGACGGTAGTTCAGCAGGTAACGCTTTTCGCAAAATTTTCCAGGCGGGTTTGAATCAGGACAAGGTGGACAAAGCGAATGGAGTGCTCGCGAAAAAAGGGATGTCGTTCAAATTCACTGATGACAACGGCAACTTTTCCGGTCTGGAAAATCTGTATGCGCAAATTGAGAAGCTAAAGGCGTTGAACGATATTGATCGTACGGAAGTTAAACGGACGTTGTTCGGAGATGATGCAGAGACGATGTCCACCCTGGACGTCATGATGAACAAGGGGCTGGCCGGCTATCGAGAGGTGCAGCAGAAGCTGAAAACCCAGGCCGATCTGCGTACCCGCGTTAACGAACAGCTCGGCACCCTCACCAACGTCATGGAAGCAGCCGAGGGTAGTTTCACCAACGCCACGGCCGAGTTCGGCGCTGCAGTCGCTCCCGAACTGAAGAGCCTCATCGGCACCCTGGGCGAACTTGCCAACGGAGTAGGAACCTGGGCAAGAGAGAACCCGAAGTTGGCCGCAGGCCTGGTCAAGGTAGTGGCGGCTGTCGCAATCACAGCAGTGGTGTTCGGTACCCTCGCCTTGACCATGGCAAGCATGCTTGGTCCCTTCGCCGTGCTGCGTTATGGGATGGCGGTGTTCGGCATTCGCCTGGGAAGCATCAAAGCTCAGTTGATCGGTACCCGCCTTGCGGCCGCAGGCGCCGGGGTAGAGGTCGGCCGAATGGGACGGATCTGGAAGACGGTCACGGCCAGTCGCGCCGCTGGCAGCATGGTGAGCGTTATCCCCACCCTGATCAGTTCCGCGCGGCTTGCGACAGTCAGTGTGCTTCCCATGCTCGGCAGCGCAATCAGTGCGGTCGGCGCAGCCATTCTGGCAACCCCGGTCGGATGGTTGATCGCCGCTGTCGCAGGCCTGGTCGCGGGTGCGTTGCTGATTTACAAATACTGGAAACCGATCAAGAGTTTCTTCCTCGGTTTCTGGCAGGGACTCACCGAAGCCCTGCAGCCGGTGCTCGCCGGGTTCGGCAAGTTCGGGGGGCTGCTGATCAACCTGGCGAAAGCGGCCTACTCGATTCCGATTATCGGTTTTGCGTTGCGCCTGCTCGGCAGCATCGTCCGCCCCTTGTTCAACATGATCTCTTCCGGCATCAGCGGGGTTATCGGTTGGTTCACCGACCTGTTGAAACCGGTCGAAGACGTCGGCGGCGCCGCCCAGTCGATGGGTCAGCGCTTCGGCGCAGCCATCGGAAACATGATCATGACGCTGCTGCAAAGCATTGGCTCCATCGCAACCGGCGCGGTCAATGTGTGGACCACTATCAAAACCAGCTTTGACCAGGGCCTTGCCGGCATCCTGCAAATGATCACCAACTTCAGCCCGCTTGGCTTGTTCTACCAGGCGTTCGCCGGGGTGATGAGTTACTTCGGCGTGGAGCTGCCGGGGAAATTCACCGAATTCGGCGGGATGATCGTCAATGGTCTGGTCAACGGACTGAAAGCTGGCCTCGGCGCCGTCAAAAGCACTATCAGCTCCATCGGCGATTCCAGCATCGGATGGTTCAAGGAAAAGCTCGGCATCCACAGCCCTTCGCGGGTGTTTGCTGAGCTGGGCGGCTTCACCATGGAGGGGCTAACAAATGGCTTGGAGGTTGGACAAAAGGGACCGCTCAATGCGTTGTCGAGCATGGGCAAGCAACTTACAGCCGCCGGCACTTTGGCTTTAACCGCAACGGCCATGCCGGCATTGGCGGTCGATGATCGTCCTCCGATCAGCAGCGCGGGCGCAACGGCGGTTTACGACAGCCACGACACCTACCAAATCACCATCGCAGCAGCGCCTGGCATGGACATGCAAGCCATGGAGAAAAGCCTGCGCGCCATGCTCAACAAGATTGAAAACGATAAACGCGCCCGTCAGCGCAGCAAGTTATCGGATCGGGATTAATCGCCATGATGCTCAGCCTCGGCATGTTCGTGTTCAGCCTATCGACCCTCGCCTACCAGGAGCTGCAGCGCCAGACCAATTGGCGCCATGCCAGCAACAGCCGTGTCGGCACGTCCCCAGCGATGCAGTTTGTAGGCCGTGGCGAAGACACCATCACCCTGCCCGGCATCATTCTGCCGGAGCTGGCCGGCAGCGTCTTAAGCCTGGACGCATTGCGTCTGATGGCGAACACCGGCAAGGCCTGGCCGATGGTCGAGGGTACCGGCCGGATATATGGTTTGTGGGTGATCGAAAGCCTGAGTGAGACCAAAACCGTTTTTTTCAGAGACGGCACGCCTCGGCGTATCGAGTTCACCCTTACGCTGAAGCGTACCGATGATGACCGTATCGATCTGCTCGGCGCCGCTACCGGCACCGGACTCAACATTCTGCGGGGGTTGCTGTGATAGAAGCCGCGCTGTCCAAAGTCACCGGTTACGTCATGGACACGGCGGAACGCTTCGTTCGGGACGCTGCCTACCCCGTTCCGGCCTTCCGTCTCACGGTCGATGGCAACGATATCGCCATGAAGGTGAGCCCGCGGCTGATGAGCCTGGATCTAACCGATAACCGTGGCGTCGAGGCCGACCAGCTCACGATTACATTGAGCGACCATGATGGCCTGCTTTCGATACCGCCCAAGGGCGCAGTACTTCGCTTGTGGTTGGGGTGGAGCGATACGGGCCTTGTGGACAAGGGCACGTACACCGTAGACGAGACGGAACACAGCGGCGCGCCGGATGTGCTCAGCATCCGCGCTCGATCGGCAGACCTGCGCAAAGGGCTGAAGACCAAGCGCGAACGTAGCTGGAGCAATACCACCCTGGGCAAGGTCATCGGCGATATCGCCATGGGAAACAACCTGACCTCAACCGTCGCAGGCGCGCTCGGTGCCCTGCCGATCCTGCAGCTTGACCAGGCCAACGAATCGGATGCCAACCTGATCACCCGCTTGGGCGAAGAATTTGACGCGGTAGCCAGCGTGAAGGCGGGGTGCCTGCTATGCATCCCCGCAGGCGGTGGAAAGACAGCCAGCGGGCTTCCCCTACCCCACATCACGCTCACCCGCGCAGAAGGCGACCAGCACCGTTACCTGCAGGCTGACCGGGACAGCTACGACGGCGTGCGCGCGTATTTCTACGACGTGCACAGCGCTAAGAAACAGGAAGCGATTGCCGGCGGTGGTGAGAACCTCAAGGACCTGCGCCACACCTACAGCGATCAGCAGTCAGCGCTCAGGGCTGCAAGAGCCGAGTTTCGACGCCTGCAACGCGGCAGTACCACGCTCAGCTACACCCTTGCGATGGGCCGGCCGGATCTGATCCCAGAACTGACCTACACGATCCAGGGCGTTAAGGCTGAAATCGACGAGATCATCTGGTATGGCGGCAATGTGCAACACAGCCTGAGCCCGGATGGCGGCTACACCGTCAGCCTGGAGCTGGAAAGCAAGCTGCCCGAGGACAATGTTGAAGACTTGGCAGAAGAGAACAAGGGGGATTACACGGGGATCATCGCCTACTACCGCGATCAGAAAACCGGGAAAGAAAAAACGGTTACAGCGGGGGATCAGACGAAGCCGAGGCGGTTGCGGTGGCTGTATGCCAGTGAAAAGACGGCTAAGCGCGCGGTGGATCGAGAATGGGCCCAAATACAACCGTAACTAAAGTAACGAGATGGAGACATGGGCCCACAGGAAAACTACTCAGCAACAACACCTTGCGCTGTATAGTCTTGATTAGCGGACGCTAATCTGAGAACTGTCAGAGTGTATTTTTCCTTAATACTCTCTTTAACTTCCGCCGAAATATTTTTATCTTTCAAAATTTTCTTTTGACTACACATATCCCGCTTTAGCCTAGCTTTATATTGAGTAAGGCCTTCAGGCTCGTCAATTCGGGTAAAAAATTTTGCAATGAAATAGCCAATAACGGGGACAAGCAGAGTAGTAGCGCTAACCCAGTATTGTGCGTGCTCCGCAGGCAACCACTTCATGCAGCTTGCCGTGGCAAAAGTTCCAAGCCCCGCGGTAATAGAAGCCTGGAGCCCTTGAGGAACACTTCTTGGAGAGTCCTCCATTATGCACCTCCATTTGCAGCTTTGAGCTGATCAACAACATAGGCTGTGGAATTAATGGTTTTTTTGCTCACAACCACACCATTACGCTTATAGACCACAACCACTTTCCCAGTCGAAACAAATCTATTAAGCAAATATCGACTAAGAATACGAGAAAGCATGAAAAAAATAGGCGCCAATATTATCAAGGATAAATAAAATAGCGCCTCTACAAGGTTAGGATTAACACTCATGAGCGTTCCTCAAACTAGCCGGCGACCCTTATCTGCAAAATGCTTTGTAACTTCAACAACCGTATAAGAATAGGTAGATCTAGTCTGCCTATATACTGCCTTTGTTTCAATCAATACTTCAAATAGATCTTCTTTCGAGAAAGTTTGTTGGTTCTGGGCAACCTTGTTCATGAATTTTTCATCTGCAAGCTCGACTGCGTGCTCTGTTCCATCTGCAAGCCTCACTCGCCAACCGCGTCCAGACTCAAAGTTAACTTGAACAAAATAGGCCGTAGTCTTCTCTTTAGAGATTTCTTCCGACTCCAGAGAACCTACTGGAAGAGGCGAAAAATTATGAGCTGCACTTTCTTTCACAGACAGCACAACATCCTCATCTTCGTCCAAGACTTTAAACGTGGCATTTTTCTTACCAGCAATCGGAGCTTGAATAACATTATGCAACGAGTCTCTAACTTTTTTATCGACTGCAAGCTGGGCAACGTACTTGTTGCACTTTATAATTTCACCATCAACCTCAATACTCGCGACATCAGAGTTAGCTTCAATTGTTACTTTTGCTACCTTACGGCTTTTAAGCTTTTTAACAACTTCGATGAGGGACCCTCCGACGACTGCCCCTCCAGCGGCGGAAAAACCAATATATCGAAGAATATCAAGGGCAGCAGGCGTCGTAGCAAAAAGCAGAAAGTCGACAATTACCGAACCCTCACGAACAGGCGAGGACACTTTAAGATCAACCTCAGCTCCCTTATTCATAAGTGCGCTGGCCTCTGCAATGGCATTGTGTACCCCCAGGATAGACTTAGCAAGATCAAGCGCATCTATCTCATGGTTCTTAAAATCACCATCATCAGCGTCGTATGACACAGAAAATTTCTCTTGAACAACCTTTGCCTTGACCATCATCCCCGCACCCCAAAGTTAAATTAGCAATGTAAATAGTTATAATTTTAAGTACGACATCACTCAGCCAAATATCAGCTGAAGAACCTGAATGCTAAGTAGCTTATTTTCCTTTCACCGCCACAGCGGCCTACGATTTGTCACCCTATAAGTCGGCAACAAAAAGCTATTAAATAAGAAGCCGTCAGATTGAAATACTATAAACACTGATCACTTCCCTATGTCTATTTGGGGTAAGCCGCAGGGCGGACCGCCTTGCCTATATCGGGCTTAGGCGGGTGGGTCAGTGGGCTTCCCTGTCTGACTGACCCGTTCTCAATGGGTACAGATTATGCTGGCCGTTTGGTATCGGCAAGGGCTTCAGTCAAATCCTTGAGGCGCTGCTCGACATCCATTAAGCGTTTCTTTTCCTCAGCAGCGCTCTGTATCTCCCGCTTACCTGCCTCTCCAAGCGAGCGGAACAGCTCAAGGATGGCTTCCTCCTGCTGATTCACAGTCCGCGCATCCGATGATTCAGCCGAAACACCCAGACACATAGGGCCTTCGCCTGTCAGCAACCAATCCAGACTTATACCCAAATGAGTGCGAATAGCAGCCATGGCCTTCGCGTTAGGCTCCCGCTCACCCAGAAGGTAGTTTTGGAGCGTCCTGTAGGGGATCCCCACTACCGCTGAGGCCTCCTTAATAGACATGCCTCTGTCGTCGATAACACTGCGCAGGCGAGCGGCTATACTCATTTTTTCATATAATCCAATTGACGCACCCGTTTTGGTGCGTATACTGCGAACAAACAGGTACATCTTAACCAACTAGGAACACTCGAACCATGAGCCAAGCCATGGAAAAGCGCCAGATCCAAGCACGACTGATCGAGCACGGCAGCAACTTCCGTCAGTTCGCCCTAAGCCATGGCTATGAGGTGCGCACGGTGACGCAAGTGGTTCAGCGTTGGGCGGGAAACAACAAGCTGCCCCGTGGCAGGTTGACGTTCCAAATCCTACGAGACCTGTCTCGGGTGATCGGCAAAGAAATACTGCCGGGAATCCTCGCGGAAAACGCCGAGCAGAATTCAGCACCGGCTGTATGAAACGACTGTAGGGGCGATGACTCCAGGGAGAAACCAGAAGATGAAACGCCCAGTTCTAGCGACCAAGCGCCAAGTAATGAGCGCAGTGATCAACGACTACGAGGGGGGCCGGGAATGCGCTGCCGCGCGCCTTGGATACGAACTCAAGAAGTTCGACAACCACATCTACGAAAACGCCGGCAGTCGGCCCCTGAGCGATGAACAGATTCATCTGTTGGAGCAGGACATGGGCACCACCTACCTGCCGGAATACATCGCAGCGATGTACGGCGGCATGTTCGTACCCCTCGCCAAGCCTGAAACACTGGACAACGTGGACCTCTACAACCGTTCAGTGCGTGCAGCAGCCAAGCGCGGTGTGGTCGACCAGATCATTGCGAAGGCACTGGACGACGGTGTCATCGAGCGGGACGAAGCTGAGGCGATTTTGCGTGCTCACAGTCATTACATGGCGGCTCGCCATTCCGAAGTCTTGGCAACGATCCTGCTGCACAGCCGGGGGCCAAAACATTGAGCACCTACAAGCTCGTCTGCCCTCACTGCCATGGACGCATGCGCATCCGCACCAGCGAAGGCCAGCATATTTTTTTGCGCATCACCTACATGCAATGCACCAACGAAGCCTGCGGCTGGGCGGTGCGTGCTGAATTTCAAATGACCCACGAACTAAGCCCCAGCGGCATGCCTAACCCCGCTGTAAAGCTGCCAGTTGCAGATGTGGTCATTCGTCGCCAGGCAATGAAAACCGCCAATGAGCAACCTGATCTGCTTGATCAACTGGAACCGGAGGCCGCACCTGTATGAACACCATCGCCCTTACTACCAACCCCGCAAGCGATTACCGTGCCGCGATGCAACAAGCGGCCGTGGCCTATCTGTACCGCCACCGTTGCGAGCATCTTGCTGGCGACAGCCAGCTCTTAGAGAACTGCACCAGGTACTTAACCCTGTCGCTTGAGGTGCCCACGCACCTGGTGCAACGCATTGCTGAGCTGGCGGTGGCTGAGTTCGAAAGCATGACGTGCAAGCGTATTGCCTGGCTGGGCATCTACCCCACCAGCGGCCCGTTCCGCCCTGTGATATGGCTGCTCGACAACTGCACCCAACAGCGACACCCAATTTCAGCACGCCTGCTTCCTACACGCCTGCTGCTGACGCGCAACCTCCCGCACTAATCCAAAACCCTCCCTGTTTGATGCCCGCACCGCGTGGGTAGGGGAAATTTGCAACCTACTGGTGGCCGAAATGAGCAAAATCACCATAAAACTGGAGCTGGACGAACTACAGGCGCAGCACTACCTGTTGTGGTTGACCAGCCAGTACGAAGTCACCATGGCTGATATTTGGTACTCCGATCGCTACCGGAATGTGCCAAGTGGTCAGCGTGCGCCGAAGGTGCTTGAGGACTTGCCCTACCTGGCAGGCATCTGCAAGACGCGCAGCGAGCTGAAAAAACAGCTCGTTACGGCTGCGGAGCATGTGCAGTGATTCGCAAGCCCATGGAAGACAAGATCCGCGCTGACGTGCTTCAGCGCCTGGAGTCCGATTACGGCCTCCAGCACATGAAAGGCACGCATTACATGCGTAAGGGCACCTGCCCGCAGTGCAATCAGAAACGTTTGTTTTCGCGGCACGATGAACCCTGGTTCATCCGCTGTGGCCGCGAGAAAAATTGCCGCTACATGGCTCCCACCAAAGAGATTTACCCGGACCTGTTCGACGACTGGAGCAAGCGCGCACCGGCTACCTGCGATGAGCCTGCCGCCAGCGCAAAGGCGTACCTGACATTTGCCCGAGGTTTCCGCGTTGAGCTGTTAGAAGGCTGGTACACCCAGGAAAGCTACTTTGATCGTGACCTGAATATTGGCTCTGCGACTGTGCGCTTTCCCCTCGAGCACGGTGGGTACTGGGAGCGCTTGATTGACCAACCGTCGCGATTCGGTAAAAAGAAGGCCCGCTTCCAACCCCTTAAGAGCTACAGGGGCCATTGGTGGTGCCCGCCTTGCGTGGATCTGCTCGAAGTAAATGAGCTGTGGATTGTTGAAGGCATCTTCGACGCCATAGCGCTCATTCAAAACGGTATCTCTGCGGTTGCGGCGCTGTCCTCGAACGCCTTTCCAGAGGAATCACTCAAGGCCCTGATCACCGATCGAGGCGGTAAAACCCCCAAGCTGGTTTGGGCCCTGGACAACGAGCCAGGCGCTCACAAGTACACCCGCATGTGGGTCAACCGTGCCCGCGAACTCGGTTTCACCTGCGAGGCAGCGCAGGTTTCACAGCCTGACGCCCGCAAGGTTGACTGGAACGATCTGCATCAACGCTGGGCATTTATCGACGATGAGAAAGCTCGCGCTGATCGCATCGAAAAGGACTTGAAAGAAGCCCGCCACCAGGGCGCCCTGCTGATCGCAGAAAGTGCCAGCGACAAGGCATTGCTGATGTACCAGTGGCGTGAGCGGGAGGAATTCCACTTCTGTTTCGACTCCCGCCTGTACTGGTGGAAGTTGGACTTGGCGAAATACAACAGCGCCAAGCAAGCCCTCGAAAAGAGCGATGGCCACGAAGCCCAGACACTCAATGAAAAGCAGCTTCGGGAGAAGGCGCTGAACGTCGCCGGTTGCGTCGTCGAGATCGCCAACTGCTACCCCAAAGCGCTCTATTTCCAGCGCAACGAGATCACCGACGAGTCCTGGTACTTCTTCCGCGTCGACTTCCCGCACGACGGCGGTTCCGTGAAAAACACCTTCACGGGCGGTCAGGTCGCCGCTGCCAGCGAGTTCAAGAAAAGACTTCTCGGCATGGGTGCCGGAGCCGTGTTCACCGGCAGTGGACAGCAACTGGACAAACTCATGAAAGACCAGCTTTTCGGCATCAAGACCGTGCAGACCATCGACTATGTGGGCTACAGCAAGGAATACCACTGCTACGTGTTCAACGACGTCGCCATTCGCGAAGGCCAGGTAATTCACATCAACGAGGAAGAGTTTTTTGAGATGGGCAAGTTGAAGCTCAAGACTCTACAAAAAGGTGTGAAGATCGATCTGGAGAAGGATGGCAAAAAATACGATGACCAGTGGCTTGGGCTTTTGTGGCAGTGCTTTGGTGCCCAGGGCATCGTGGCGTTGACCTTCTGGTTTGGCTCGCTGTTCGCCGAACAGATCCGCGGCCGGTACCAGTCTTTTCCTTTCCTTGAGGCCACTGGCGAGGCCGGTGCTGGCAAGACCACGTTGCTCACGCTGCTATGGAAACTCGCGGGGCGCGACGGATACGAAGGGTTCGACCCGTCCAAATCCACCAAGGCCGGCCGCAGCCGCTTGATGGGCCAGGTCTCCGGCATGCCCATCGTGCTACTGGAATCAGACCGCAGCGGCGACGACAAGGCCCACGCTAAAACCTTCGAATGGGACGAACTCAAGGATTACTACGGCGGCGGCACCCTGGCGACCAAGGGTGTGAAAACCGCCGGTAACGAAACCTACGAACCACCGTTTCGCGGCACCATTGCCATCAGCCAGAACGCCCCTGTTGTGGCGTCAGAAGCGATCATGACCCGGATCGTCAAACTGCACTTTGTGCGTCCGAACGTCACCGCTGAAAGCCGTGCGGCGGCAGATCGGCTCAACGCGCTGGAAGGTTCGAGACTCAGCAACTTTGTGTTGCAGGCAGTACGTAAAGAGCTGGAGGTGATGGAGCTGTTCGGCCTGCGGATAGCGGGCTACGAGGCGAAGTTGCGCAATTTGCATTCCCACTGCTTTGCCTGCGACACCCCATTTAAAGACGAACACAGCGAATGTAGCCATTGCGGCAACAAGCTGCGCGGCTACATCCGGGTGGAGCGGATCAACAAGAATCACGCCCAAATGCTCGCCCTGCTGGACTGCCTGTGCATGGTGGTGCCGCTCACCGACGCACAGGTCGAGCACACCCGCTCGCAGATCATCCGCATGGCGATTGAGCGCCAGGCCTCGATCAGCTCCGACCATCCGGTAGTGGCTGAATTCTGGGAGGTTTACGAATACCTGGAAGGTCTGGACGCAGAAGGCCCGGTGGTCAACCACAGCAAGAAAGACCACATCATCGCCATCAACCTCAACGACTTCGTGAAATGCGCGGCAGAAAACCGGCAAAAAATCGCTGATGTCAGCGAGCTGCGCGAGCGCTTGAAGGACTCCCGCTCGCGGAAGCTGCTCGACGTCAACAAGGCGACTGACAGCGCGGTACGGGCTCACCAGGCCAGCAAAACCAACGCCGTTATCACGAAGCAACCCATCGTGAAGTGCTGGCACTTCCAGGCCTGACATATCACCTGCCGTACCCGCCAGGCGCTGCAACGTCTGACACCAACCAAAGGAGAAGCACCATGCACGTACAAGTCATCACCGGTGACGGCCAACAGGGCGAAACCAACCGTCTTCGACACCTGAAAGAGCTGAAGGACTGGTGTAACGAGTCAGGGAAAATTGTTCACGCCGAAGCCTACGACCCAGCTGGCCTGGTCGCGATCCTTGAGGTTCGTGCGGTGAGCGACAAAGAAATTCTGGTGCTTGAGTGCAGCAGGGATCAGATCCAGGCAGTACTGGAATGGCAGTCAGCGACAGATGATGTTGTTGAATTTGAAAACCTGCTGCTGCACCTGGTGCGGAAGCAAAACCCAACCGGCGCAAGCCAATAAGAAGGTGGTGCCGAGGGGCTGCAACCCCTCGACACCGACCACCCAAAGGAGAAGCACCATGCAAGTGAATCAACCCCAAGGCGGCACCGCAGAGGCTACCACAACCCCGCTGGCAATCGGCGACACGGTCAGCTACGTCGTAATGAGCGGCGGTGGCCGGGAATATCGGCTCAGCGCCCGTACAGGTGTGATCGTAGGGATCGAGGGCAACGTTGCTAACTTGCGCACGGCCAACGGTCGCTGCGTTACGCAACCGGTTGACAAACTGACGCCTGAAGGTCAGCCCAATGCGCTCACCCGCATGCTTATGGGAGGGCAGTGATCATGCCTAAAAGCGCCGGTATTGAGCGTGAGCGCCCGACGATGGCCAGCCACCGCCTCGACCTGCCAAGCCGCTGCGATATTTGTGGCAATGCTCGCTCTACCCGTAAGCACCAAGCCTGTAGCCGTATCCGCCAGCAGAGCAAGACGGTGGAATGGGCTGCATTAATGGCAGAGCGTGAAGCGGCCAAACAGAAGAAACGGTCTCGATACTCGCATCTATGAGGATAGCCATGAACACAGCATTTATCCTGATGGCTCAATACGAGGGACAAGCGATTATCTCGCTGGAGCTGGTATGCCGAGACTACTTCACCCACCTCACGCCGGACATGTTCCAGCGCAAGGTGATGAGCGGTCAGATCAAATTGCCCATCACCCGCCTGGAGCCCAGCCAGAAGTCGGCCAAGGGCGTCCACCTTACTGACCTGGCCGCGTACCTGGACCTGCAGCGCGCGGCCGCGGTTAAAGAGCACTGCCAGATCAACGGGCTAAAACACGTCGTTTGAGCCACTTCATTGACGCGGCGCCCAGTTGGACGGGCGCCCTCAATATTTTCTCGTGCCACTCCCACCCCAAATAGCGGTCTCCCTTACCACGCAGATGGGTGTATCGCCGCATCGAATTCCAATCCCGGTGGCCGGAAACACTCGCCACTCGCGGGATATCCCAGTCCATTTCAAAAAGGCGACTGATACCTTCATGGCGTAGATCGTGAAAGTGCAGATCTGCAATTTCCAGAAACTTGCAGGCTTTTGCCCAAGACGTGGAAATTGACTCAGGGCTATACGGGAATATGTCTTCGCCGGCTTTCGGCATCGTCTGGAGAATGTGCCACGCCTCGTCCGGCAGATAGCACCACACATCGTTGCCGATCTTCTGCCCAGGGTTTTTCATGTCGCGCACCAGCACCCGCTGACCAGCCTCGTCAACGTCCGCCCAGCGTATACGGGTTATCTCATCCAGCCGACGCGTGGAGAACAGGGCGAAACCTACGACCTTCAGCATATTGGTAACAGACGGACGCCTCGCTTGCATGTCCTCATAGTGCTGCAGCACCTTTCCCAGCTCGTCCAGCGTCGGCCGGCGGTCACGTTCGCGACTTTTCAGGTTGTAACCGAGTTTCCTCAGTACCCGCCGAGCGCCGCCCATCGCGAGCGGATCGACCTGGTATCCCCACGCATCTTTGGCAATCGCCAGTACAGCGCCGAGGTGCGCCAGGTCATTGCCGGCGGTTTGTGGCTGAACCCCACCGCCCTCCTTGCTCATTCGCCATAAGGCAAAGTCGACCAGGGCCTGGGTGTTGATTTCTGTATCGGCCAACTGGCCCAAGTATGTCTCGCCGATTGCTGTCAGCGTCGCGCGCTTGGTCTTGCCCAGTGGTCGGGCCTTTTCCACCTCGACCAAATACTGAGCATTCATCTCCTTAACCGTGGCGCCCTTGCGGCTTGCCCGCTCAATCGCACCTGGTTCATCCAGCTCCGTCTCGCGCTTACGTGCCCAAGCCTGTGCGGCCTGTTTTCGGGCGAAGGTCTGGCTCTCTTGATAGACTTGCACTCCGTCGCGCTTGATGCGGATCTGAGCCGTGTAGCTCACCGTCCCATCTGCCAGTTTTCTTGCCCTGATAGTCGCCATATAGAAAGTGGTACGCGTCCGTTTTTGAGTGGTACATCGTACCACCGAGGCTTTAAAAACGCCGGAAAACGCCCCAAAACACGCCCAGAACACGTTGAGTAAAATGCTAGATAAACAGAGCTTTAGCCCAGCAGAATCAAGCCCCGCACTGTCTCGGCGCTTTAGTGTTGCACCCATGATGGACTGGACCGACCGCCACTGCCGGTTCTTCCTACGCCTGCTCTCCAAACACGCCCTGCTCTACACCGAGATGGTCACTACCGGCGCTATCCTCCATGGCGACCACGACCGCTTCCTGCGCCACAACGAAGCCGAGCACCCGCTGGCGCTGCAGTTGGGCGGGAGTGTTCCAGCCGATCTGGCCGCCTGTGCCCGTATGGCCGAGGCCGCCGGTTATGACGAAGTGAACCTGAACGTCGGCTGCCCGAGCGACCGCGTACAAAACAACATGATCGGCGCGATCCTGATGGCGCACCCTGCCCTGGTGGCGGACTGTGTAAAGGCGATGCGCGATGCGGTGTCGATCCCTGTGACGGTGAAGCACCGTATCGGCATCAATGGCCGGGACAGTTATGCCGAGCTGTGTGATTTCGTCGGGACGGTGAAGGATGCCGGTTGCACCAGTTTTACCGTGCATGCGCGAATTGCGATTCTGGAGGGGTTGTCGCCCAAGGAGAACCGGGACATTCCGCCGTTGCGTTATGACGTGGCGGCGCAGTTGAAGCGGGACTTTCCGGAGTTGGAGATCAATCTCAATGGTGGGATCAAGACGCTGGAGCAGTGTCAGGAGCATTTGCAGACGTTTGATGGGGTGATGCTGGGGCGGGAGGCTTATCACAATCCCTATCTGTTGGCGGAGGTGGACCAGCGGTTGTTTGGTAGTGAGGCCCCGGTGATCAGTCGGGCGCAGGCGTTGGCGCAGTTGCGACCTTATATTGCTGAGCATTTGGCCAGTGGTGGGACGATGCATCACATTACTCGGCATGTGTTGGGGTTGGGCACGGGGTTTCCAGGGGCGCGCAAGTTCAGGCAGTTGTTGTCGGTGGATATTCATAAGGCGGCGGATCCGTTGGCGTTGCTGGATCAGGCGGGGACGTTGTTGGAGGGGCGGTGATTGGTCGAGTGTCAGGCAAGTGCTCATTGGGTGTACCGGCGCTATCGCAGGCAAGCCAGCTCCCACATATTTAGCGGTGATTGCAAGGGCGCGGCAGGTGCTGCCGGCCCTTGCTGCACTGTTGCTTAGTTTTCCGGCACTGTTCCTTTGGGCACAGTTACCCATTGGTCGGTGTCGCGGTTATACCTTTTCCAATCTTTATCGGTCCTGACTTTTCGGTAAAGCGTGTTGAATGTGGTGCCGCCGAGTATTTGAAATTGAACTTCACCGCCTGGCGTTTTGCAGTTAACCAACCCCAGAATGGGTGAGTTCGGGTTTACTTGCAGTGCATACACGGCGTCGCCAAAAGTTCCGGTGGTGGCGTAGTCCAGTGCAAAACTCACGAACTGACTTTTCGGGGTGTCGCTGGACTGTAAGGCGAGCAGTCGCATTGTCGTGTAGGTGGCACCGTTGAAACCCAGCGCGTGTAGGTCAGGCCCATCGATGGCCCAGTACTCTTGGGGTGTGCCGCCTCCTTTGACGTATTTGTCCAGGTCGTTCTGCGCCTTGGAGTAGATCACCCCGGCCTTGAGTTTCTGGACGTGCCAATTGTTGGTGTCCGCGCTCTCATACGCGCGGTACACCCAGGTGGCAGGCGCAGTCACTCTGGTATCGGTGATCTTGCCGCCGTAGGATGAGGTCAGTTCGTTTTCCTTTTCCAGGGTGCGGCTCCCCATGGGTTTACCTGCCTTGGCAGTGTCAATGATGCCACGCATTTCCTGGGTATCGTAACAACCGGCGCTGAGGGCCTGCTGTACCGTCACATCGGCAAATACCGTTGTTGAACAAATAAAACCCAGGGCGACAAATAGCGTTGATATATTCCGTTTCATTACATCTCTCCTTTGCTTTCAAACTAACGAACGAGCAGATTTTAATGCACAGACGCACACACTTCGCCGCGGACAGTTATGTCATCAGAGTTTTTATCGGCCCAAGTTAGCGCTTGCCAGTCAGGTATAGCACAGGTAAAAACAGCAACAACTAAAGAGCTGGAAAATAAACTTTTCACAACTTCAAAACATTGATATTGCCTCTATCAACTGGCTTGAAACCAGTGGCGCAGGACGGGTGGAATCCGGTTGAACCTAGCTGCGATTTTGCCCTCCAATCGAGCACCACGGCCGGTGATTCAAACGGCCGTTTCCAGGTTATTGCCCTCGCAAACGACCTAACGCATTTGCGCCCTTGAGCGCCTGCCAGCGCTCGGGTAATGTCACTAGACCCACAGGACAGAGCACGCCCATGACTTCCAAGCTGGAACAACTCAAGCAATTCACCACCGTCGTAGCCGATACCGGCGATTTCTCCACCCTCGCCAAGCTCAAGCCGCAAGACGCAACCACCAACCCTTCCCTGTTGCTCAAGGCCGCTTCGATCCCTGGCTATGCCAAGCTGCTGGATGAGTGCGTCAAGGACTGCAATGGTGACGTGGGCCTGGCCAGTGACCGTTTTGCGGTGGCGGTGGGCCAAGAGATCCTCAAAGTGGTACCGGGCCGCATTTCCACCGAGGTAGATGCCCGCCTGTCGTTCGACACTGACGCCGTACTCAAGCGTGCGCACCGTCTGATCGACCTGTACGACAAGGCCGGCGTTGGCCGCGACCGCGTGCTGATCAAGATCGCTTCCACCTGGGAAGGCATCCGCGCCGCCGAGCAACTGGAAAAAGAAGGCATCCAGACCAACCTGACCCTGCTGTTCTCGTTCGCCCAGGCCGTGGCGTGTGCAGAAGCCGGTGTGTTCCTGATTTCGCCGTTCGTGGGCCGTATCTACGACTGGTACAAGAAGGCCAACGGCAACGACTACACCGGTGCCGAAGACCCGGGCGTGCAGTCGGTGACGCGCATCTACAACTACTACAAGGCCAACGGCTACAAGACCGTGGTCATGGGTGCGAGCTTCCGCAACCTGAGCCAGATCGAGGAGTTGGCTGGGTGTGATCGCCTGACCATCAGCCCTGACCTGCTGGAGAAGCTGGCGGCGGATGAAGGCAAGCTGGAGCGTAAATTGTCGCCAGGCCATGCCGGTGAGGCGCGTGTGCATCTGACTGAAGCGCAGTTCCGTTGGGAGTCCAACGAGGATGCGATGGCGACCGAGAAGCTGGCGGAAGGTATTCGTCAGTTTGCTCGCGACCAGGAGAAGCTTGAAGCGTTGTTGACTGCCAAGCTGTAAAGCAGGCGGCGACAAAAAGGGCGGTACCCTCGCGGGTGCCGCCCTTTTTTATGCTTGTGTCCCGTACCTCAGGCCGACCTCGGATCAACTGTGGGAGCTGGCTTGCCTGCTCCCACATTGGGCGGTGTTCCAGCAGCCGAGGGGGTCAGTGGCGCTCTAACGCGTTCACGAGGTCGTGGAAGGCTTCGCGGTTGGACTCGTTGAGGCCCATCAGGATTTTGTGCGCTTCCAGCACCTTGACCCGCACGACTTCCTCGGACTGGTCTTGGGACGGCAGGTCGGTGAGGCATTCCGGGCATGGGATCGGGCGGTCAACGATGTTGAACACCTGGTCGAAGCCCATCGACTGCAGCAGCCGGGTAATGTCTTCGTGGGTGGTGACGACTGTCGGCAACAGGCCGACCTTCTGCCGAGACAGAATGGACAATTTGGCCAGCAAGCCAAGGGTGGTGCTATCGATGCTGCGGGTTTCGGTCAGATCGATCACGATCGCCGAGAAGTTCAGCGCTGTGAAGATCCGCTCAATCGTCGCAT
>Ga0308164_10000732_pt1 | contig 46205 bp, 51 predicted proteins | sample PhyTR2_FD_201031 | JGI IMG/M metagenome (GOLD analysis project Ga0308164, IMG submission 201031) | Phyllosphere microbial communities from UC Gill Tract Community Farm, Albany, California, United States - DLSLT.R2 | ecosystem: Host-associated > Plants > Phyllosphere > Unclassified | place: USA...
ATATTCCCCAGGCTGAGCGCAGCGACAGCCCGATTCTTGTCGTAGTCCGATCCCTGGCAACTTTCTTTGGTTACTTTCTTTTTTGCCAGAAAAGAAAGTGACCCGCCCCCGCGCGGTAAGCGGGCTCACCCCTGAAAGGGAATAGAAGAAAATAACAAGCCGAAGGCAGTCAAAGAATGATTCACGGCAAAAGTAGAAAAATCCCGACCCAAACGGCTCCCCATAACGCCTCCCCTGCCACCAAACCCAACTAACTTTTATTCAAAACCATTTAAGAACCCAGGCCAGTGCTCAAGAAGCCCCGCCGAAGCCGTTCTGCCGCCAGGCCTCGAAGACGGTCACCGCGACCGCGTTGGACAGGTTGAGGCTGCGCTGGCCGGGCAGCATCGGCAGCCTCAATCGCTGCGCAGGGGGAAAGAATGTGTCGCGCAGATCGGGCGGCAGGCCGCGTGTCTCGGAGCCGAAGACCAGCCAGTCGCCGGGATGAAAGGCGATCTCGTGGGCCGGCCGGCTGCCTCGGGTGGTCAGCGCGAACATGCGGTCGCGGGGCGGTCGGGCCTGATCGAGCAGCGCTTGCCAGTCGGCGTGGCGACGCACCTCGGCGAACTCGTGATAGTCGAGGCCGGCGCGCTTGAGCAGGCGGTCTTCCATGGAGAAACCCAGCGGCTCCACCAGATGCAGGCGGCAGCCGGTATTGGCCGCCAGCCGGATCACGTTGCCGGTATTGGGTGGAATCTCCGGCGTGACGAGAACGATGTTGAACATGGTGGCGATTGTCGCGGCGCGCGCTGCTCATTCCAGGGGCGTGCGCGCGAACACCAGGGCGGATACCGAGACGGCGCCCGCGATGCGCAGTGCCCGGGCGGCCTCGTGCAGGGTGGCGCCGCTGGTCATCACGTCGTCCACCAGCAGCACCCGCCGGCCGGCCAGCCGTGCAGCGCGGGCAGGTTCGACTGCGAAAGCACCCCGCACCTGCACCTGGCGCGCGGCACGGGTCAGGCCGCTCAGGGGCGGTGTATCCCGGATGCGCAGCAGGGTGGCGCCATCGCAGCGCCCCGGTGCCAGCGGTCGGGCCAGCAATGCGGCCTGGTTGAAACCGCGTTCGCGCAGCCGTGCGGCGGACAAGGGCATCGGCACCACCAGGTCGGCCGCTGCCAGTGCCGCTCCGGCACCGTCCGCCCGCAGCAGCAGGCGAGCGAGCGCCCCCGCCAGGCCGGCCTGGCCGCGGAACTTGAGCGCCGCGATGGGGCGATCCCAGGGATGGCCGTATCGGACGGCGGCCACGCAGGTGTCCAGCGGCGGCGGCAGGCGCAGGCAGGCGCCGCAGGTCGACAGGCCCGGCGGAACCGGCAGGGCGCAGGTGGCGCAGCGGGACTGGGGGCGGGCGAAGCGGGCGACGCATTCGTCGCAGAAGGTACGGGCAGGCCATGCCGCGCAGATGTCGCAGACGGCCGGCAGACCGTGCAGCGCATCAGGCCCCTGCCGTCGGGACGCGGCGGCAACGGCGCGGCGGGTCATCCAGGAGGCGATCGGGCGGAACATGGCCCGGCTCAATATACTCGGCGCCCTTGGCCGCCTATCGGCCCGACCGCCATGGCCAACGCTCTTCCCGTCACCTCCCATCTCCCCCCGACCATCGCCCCGCCGGCAGCCGAACGCTGGTTGCGGATGCGTCCCCCGGCCCCGGTGCCGTCTTCGCCCTGGCTGCATGAAGAAGTCGCCCGGCGCATGGAGCAGCGGCTGGGATGGATCGTCGCCAAACCCAGGCGCTGGGCGCACTGGTTTCCCTTGCGCGGCGGGCTGGAGACCCACGGGCTGGTCGCCGGACGCTATCCGGATGCCGGCCTGGACGTGGTCGAAGCCACCGCCGAGCGGACCGCCGCCGCCCGCACCGCGCTGGAGAAACCCTGGTGGAGCCCGCGCCGCTGGGGTGTCGGATCGGCCGCGCCGCGTTTCCTGGATGCTTCCGAGTCGCAGCCCGCGCCGCGCAGCGTCGACATGCTGTGGGCCAACATGGCCCTGCACACCGCGGCAGACCCGCAGGCGCTGATCGCCCAGTGGCACCAGGCGCTGGCGGTCGACGGCTACCTGATGTTTTCCTGCTTCGGCCCGGATACCTTGCGCGAACTGCATCGGGTCTATGCCGCCCACGGCTGGCCGGCCGCCGGCCATGCCTTCACCGACATGCACGACTGGGGCGACATGCTGGTGCATGCCGGTTTCGCCGAGCCGGTGATGGACATGGAGCGCATCGTGCTCACCTACGAGAGCCCGGAGCGCCTGCTGGCCGAATTGCGCGAAATGGGCCGCAACCTGCATCCCGGGCGTTTTCCCGGCCTGCGGGGTCGGCGTTACCGGGAGCGATTGCTGCAGGCGCTGGCCGAAGGCCTGGCGAGCCCGGCCGAGGGCGGCCGCCTGGCGGTGACCTTCGAAATCGTCTACGGCCACGCCTTCAAGCCGATGCCGCGCGCCAGGCTCGCGCCGGAAAGCTCGGTCGGCCTCGAGGACATGCGCCGCATGCTGCGCCGAGGCCCCGGCCCGGGCGCCTGAAAGCTGCGCCAACACCGGCTTTTCTTGCGCCGGACACCGGGCTTGCACGGGTATGCGCAAAAAAGGGGCGCGATAGAATCCGGCGTACTCGGGCTTCGGGAATCCTCCCTCGGCGAGACGGCCTTCCGGGTCGTCCCATCCCCATATTCATCCGTGTCGAACCTCGTTCTTCGCTTCGCTACCGTATCGGGTCAGGGCCTGCACTGGTTGCTCAAGCGCAACTGCTCGGTCACGCCGCTGCAGCTGGGATGGGTCTATATCTCCCTCTGCGTGTTGTCCGCGTGCATCGCCGGGCTCTTCTGGGCGATGGGCGCTCCGCTGGTCATGCCCTTCGCCGGCATCGAACTGGCCGCCGTCGGCGCCGCCTTCATGGCTTATGCACGCCACGCCACCGACGGCGAGCGCATCTCGCTCACCGACGCCCGGCTGGTCATCGAGCGCGAGACGGCCGGCCGTCTCGAGCGGGAGGAATTTCGGCGCGAATGGGTGCGGGTCGAACCGGCGGTGGGCGATCGTTCGCTGATCCGTGTTTCGGCCCAGGGGCGGTCGGTGGACGTCGGGCGTTTCGTGCGCCCCGAGTTGCGGCCCGCCCTGGCCACCGAGATCCGCAAGGCCTTGCGTTCGGCGTGAGACGGTCCCGCGTGGGACCGGCCGGCCGGATGTCTGTTGCCTCGTGGACCGCGGAATTCCGCCGCCCGGAAGTTTGGTTGAAAAAATGACTCAAATAAAGACGATGAAGCGCATTACCGGTATCACCGAGAAGCTGGCCCGGGCCCTGCCACTGGCGGCGGCCGCCATCGCCCCGGCCGCCCATGCGGTGGGCGATCTGCCCGGCGGGCCGTCCGTGCGCCAGCTCAACCTTCCCCGGGGCGTCACGCAGATTTCGGCCGACCAGCACCTGCTGCACTCCGGCATGCTCATCACCTGCACGGTGATCTTCGTCGCGGTGTTCGCGGTGATGTTCTATTCCATCTGGAAGCACCGCAAGTCCAAGGGCTACAAGGCGGCCAACTTCCACGAGTCGGTGGTGGTGGAAATCGCCTGGACCGTGGTGCCCTTCGTCATCGTGATCGTGATGGCGCTCACCGCCACCAAGACGCTGGTGGCCCAGAAGGACACCAGCAACGCCGACCTGACCATCAAGGCGACCGGCTACCAGTGGAAGTGGGGCTACGACTACCTCAACGGCGAGGGCTCCGGCCTGGCTTTCATCTCGACCCTGCTGCCGGCGCACCGCGCGATGTCCAACAACGGCGCCAAGGGCGTCATTCCGGACAACTACCTGCTGGAAGTCGACAACCCGATGGTGGTGCCGGTCGACAAGAAGATCCGCATCATCACCACCGCCAACGACGTGATCCACGCCTTCGCGGTGCCGCAATTCGGCATCAAGCAGGACGCCATTCCCGGCTTCGTGCGCGATACCTGGTTCCGCGCCGAGAAGATCGGCGATTACTACGGCCAGTGCCAGGAGCTTTGCGGCAAGGAGCACGCCTACATGCCGATCCACGTGAAGGTGGTCTCGGCCGCCGACTACACCGCGTGGGTGGGCGCCGAGCAGAAGAAGGCCGCCGCCAAGGCGGACGACCCGGCCAAGGTCTGGAAGCTCGACGAAAGCATCGCGCGCGGCGAGAAGGTCTATGCCGCCAATTGCGCCGCCTGCCACCAGGCCAACGGCAAGGGCGCCGGCCCCATCAAGCCGCTGGACGGGTCCGCCAAGGTGCTCGACGCCGACCACGCGGTGCAGATCCACGTGCTGCTGAACGGCCAGAACAACGGCGCCATGCCGTCGTGGAAACAGCTCAGCGATACCGACATCGCGGCGGTCGCCACCTACACCAAGAACAGCTGGTCCAACAAGACCGGGCAGATCGTGCAGCCGGCCGAAGTGCTGGCGCAGCGCGGCAAGTAAAACGGCCCGAAGTCATCAGGAAGACACCATGAGCGCAGTACTCGACGACCACGGCCACGGCGAACATTCGCACGACGAACACCACGGCGCGCCACACGGCTGGCGCCGCTGGGTGTACGCCACCAACCACAAGGACATCGGCACCCTGTACCTGCTGTTCAGCTTCACCATGCTGATGGTGGGCGGGCTGCTGGCGCTGATGATCCGCGCCGAGCTGTTCCAGCCCGGCCTGCAGCTGGTGAACCCCGAGTTGTTCAACCAGCTCACCACCATGCACGGGCTGATCATGGTTTTCGGCGCGATCATGCCGGCCTTCGTCGGCTTCGCTAACTGGATGATCCCGCTGCAGATCGGCGCATCCGACATGGCTTTTGCCCGCATGAACAACTTCAGCTTCTGGCTGATGATCCCGGCCGCGCTGATGCTGGTGACCTCGTTCTTCATGCCGGGCGGCGCACCGGCCGCCGGCTGGACGCTGTACGCGCCGCTGACGCTGCAGATGGGCCCGTCGATGGACGCCGGCATCTTCGCGATGCACATCCTGGGCGCCAGCTCGATCATGGGTTCGATCAACATCATCGTGACCATCCTCAACATGCGCGCCCCGGGCATGACGCTGATGAAGATGCCAATGTTCGCCTGGACCTGGCTGATCACCGCCTACCTGCTGATTGCGGTGATGCCGGTGCTGGCGGGGGCCATCACCATGACCCTGACCGACCGGCATTTCGGCACCAGCTTCTTCAACCCGGCGGGCGGCGGCGACCCGGTGATGTACCAGCACATCTTCTGGTTCTTCGGCCACCCCGAGGTCTACATCATGATCTTGCCGGCCTTCGGCATCGTCAGCCAGGTGGTGCCGGCGTTTGCCCGCAAGAAGCTCTTCGGCTACGCCTCGATGGTGTACGCCACCTCGTCGATCGCCATCCTGAGCTTCATCGTGTGGGCGCACCACATGTTCACCACCGGCATGCCGGTCACCGGCCAGCTGTTCTTCATGTACGCCACCATGCTGATCGCGGTGCCGACGGCGGTGAAGATCTTCAACTGGATCGCCACCATGTGGCAGGGCTCGATGAGTTTCGAGACACCGATGCTGTTCGCGGTCGGCTTCATCTTCGTGTTCACCATGGGCGGCTTCACCGGGCTGATCCTGGCGATGGCGCCGGTCGACATCCAGCTGCAGGACACCTATTACGTGGTGGCGCATTTCCACTACGTGCTGGTGGCGGGCTCCCTGTTCTCGATGTTCTCGGCGGTGTACTACTGGGCGCCCAAGTGGACGGGTGTCATGTACAACGAACGGCGCGGGCAGATCCACTTCTGGTGGTCGCTGATCTCTTTCAACGTCACCTTTTTTCCGATGCACTTCCTGGGCCTGGCCGGCATGCCGCGTCGCTACGCCGACTATCCGATGCAGTTTGCCGACTTCAATGCGGTGGCCTCGGTGGGCGCGTTCTTCTTCGGCTTCGCGCAGCTTTATTTCTTCCTGTTCGTCGTGCTGCCGATGATGCGCGGCAAGGGCGAGCCGGCGCCGCAGCGGCCTTGGGAAGCCGCCGAGGGCCTGGAGTGGGAAGTGCCGTCGCCGGCGCCTTTCCACACCTTCGAGACGCCGCCCAAGCTCGACGCCACGGCGACCCGCATCGTCGGCTGAAACGCACGCCATGACACCCGAACAAAAGCGCGCCAACCGCCGCCTGGGCCTGATCCTGGCGTCGATCGCCGTGGTCTTCTTCCTGGGCTTCCTGGCGCGCATGTCGCTTTCCGGACGCTAGGCAGGCGCCATGAAGACACGCCGCCTCAACACCCGCATGCTCGGCAAGCTGGTCGTCGTGGCGGCCGGCATGTTCGCGTTCGGCTATGCGCTGGTACCGCTGTACAACGCCATCTGCGAGGCGACCGGCATCAACGTGCTGGCCCGCTCGGAGCTGAACCTGCCCGGCGCGGCGGCGAAGCTGCCGGCCAATACGCAGGTGGACACCAGCCGCACCATCACGGTCGAGTTCGATGCCAACGCACGCGGGCCCTGGGCCTTCCATCCGGCGGTGTCGTCGATCAAGGTGCATCCGGGCGAACTTGCCACGGTGATGTACGAATTCCAGAACACCCAGGCGCGGCGCATGGCCGCCCAGGCCATTCCCAGCTATGCACCGCAGCAGGCCATGGCGCATTTCAACAAGCTCGAATGCTTCTGCTTCCAGCAGTACACGCTGGAGCCGGGCGAGAAGAAGCAATGGCCGGTGGCCTTCATCATCGATCCCAAGCTGGCCCGGGACGTCACCACCATCACGCTGTCCTACACCTTCTTCGAGGTCGGCGGCCGCACGCCGCCGGCACCCGCCGGAACCGGGGCGCTGTGATGGACAAGACTCCCTCGCGGCCGTCTTTCCTGCGCACCGTGCGGGCGGTGGCCTGGTCGTTCATCGGGCTGCGCAAGGCCAGCGAATTCGACCAGGATACGCACCTCCATCCGCTGGTGGTGCTGGCGGTCGGGTTCGGTGCCGCCGTGCTGCTGGTGCTGGGTTTGATGGCGCTGGTGCACTGGATCGTCTAGGCCGGCCGACTCCCTAAAAACAAATTCAGGATTTCAGGAGCGAGAAAAACATGAGTGCCCCCCACAGCCCCTCCCACGGCGCACCTCACGCCGGCGCCGTGCCGTATTACTTCGTGCCGGCCGCATCGCGCCATCCGGCGCTGGCGGCCGCCGGCTTGTTCTTCGTGATCCTGGGCGCGTCGCAGTGGATCAACGGCCACGCCTGGGGCATGTACTCGCTGGCCGCCGGCATGGTCGGCTGGCTGTTCGTGCTGTACCAGTGGTTCCGCGATGCGGTCGCCGAGAGCGAAGGCGGCCTGTACGGCTACAAGATCGACCTGTCTTTTCGCTGGAGCATGTCGTGGTTCATCTTCTCGGAGGTGATGTTCTTCGGCGCCTTCTTCACCGCGCTGTGGTGGGCCCGTTCGCATTCGCTGCCCGCCCTGGGCAGCCTGGACAACGCCTTGTTGTGGCCCGACTTCAAGGCCGCCTGGCCCAGCATGGCGGCGGGCGTCACCGGGGCGCCGGGCGGGCTGGTCGAACCCTTCACCACGGTGGGCCCGTTCTGGCTGCCGACCATCAACACGGCCTTGCTGCTCAGTTCGGGCGTGACGCTGACGATCGCCCACCACGCGCTGCGCGAAGGCCACCGCGCCCGCACCCTGGCCTTCATGTGGACGACGGTGCTGTTGGGCCTGGTCTTCCTGGCGGTGCAGGGCTACGAGTACCACCACCTGTACAGCGAGCTGAATCTCAAGCTGACCTCGGGTGTGTACGGCTCGACCTTCTTCCTCCTGACCGGCTTCCACGGCTTCCACGTGTTCATCGGCATGCTGATGCTGCTGTTCATCACGCTGCGGCTGCAAAAGGGCCACTTCACGCCGGAGCGGCATTTCGGCTTCGAGGGCGCGGCCTGGTACTGGCACTTCGTGGACGTCGTCTGGCTCGGCCTCTACGTGCTGGTCTACTGGATGTGAGGCCGGCCGGTCGGTGCCAGCCGCAAGACAAGGCGCCCGCGAGGCGCCTTGTGTTTTTCAGCCGTTCACCGGCAGGCCGGTCGGCTGGATGTAACCCAGCTTCCAGGCGATCAGGATGCAGATGAACAGCAGCACCGAAAACCCCACCCGGAACGCCAGCGCACGCGCCATCGAGCCGGACTTGGGCTTGCCGTCGCGGCCATCGCGCAGCATGAAGAACAGTGCCGCGCCCAGGCTGGCGAGGATGGCCAGGAACGCGATGGCGACGAGGTATGTCATGGCGCGAATTATCCGGGGCGGGCCGTGAGCGGCGCTGCGGGTTTTCCTCGCCGGGGCGGCGGCGGCCGGCGCTTTCGGGTGATCACCGCCGCGGCGCTGCTGGGTGCTTTGCTCACCGGCGCGCTGGGGCGCTGGCAACTGCAGCGAGCCGCGCAGAAGGAGGCCTTCGAGGCGGCCGTCACGCAGCAGGCCGGCTTGCCGGTGCTGGACGGCGCATCGCTGGCCGCCGACGGCGTCGCGACCGAAGCACTGCTGCACCGCCGCGTCCGCTTGCGCGGTCATTGGGTGCCCGGCCGCACCGTGTATCTCGACAACCGCCAGATGTTCGGCCGCCCCGGGTTTTTCGTGCTGACACCCCTGCAGGTCTCGCCCGGCCTGGCGGTGCTGGTGCAGCGCGGCTGGATTCCCCGCAACTTCGAGGACCGTAGCCGGCTGGAGCCGGTGCAGACGCCGGCCGGCGAGGTCGATATTGCCGGCCGCATCGCCGCCGCGCCGTCGCGTCTCTACGACTTCGCCGCCGTCGATGAGGGACATTCCCCGATCCGGCAAAATCTGGACCTGCCCGCTTTCAGGCGAGAGACCGGCCTGCCGCTCGCCGCCATGACCGTCGTGCAGACCGGCGCCGCCAGCGAAGGCTTGCAGCGCGATTGGCCGGCGGTCACCTCCGGTGTCGAGCGCCACTACGGCTACGCCTTCCAATGGTTCGGGCTTTGCGCCCTCATCGTCATCCTCTATGCCTGGTTCCAACTCTTTCGACGCCCGCGCGCTGCCTGACGCAGCGGCCCCGGTGGTGCCCGGCGTGCACGATCACGTGCTGGAGATGAGCGTGCATTCCCTGCCCGAACCCGGCGCGGCCGAGGTGGCGGCGGAAGACGTGCAACGCACCGCCTCCGGCCGCTGGAAGATGCTGCTGGTGGTGGCGATGTGCGCCGCGCCGGTGGTGGCGTCGTATTTCACCTATTACGTGGTCCGTCCCGAAGGCCATCGCAGCTACGGCGAACTCATTGCCGGCCAGCCTGCGCTGCCGGATGTCGCGGCGCAGCGCCTGGACGGCACGCCGCTTCGCCTGCCCGCGCTGGCCGGCCAATGGCTGCTGGTGAGCGTCGGCGGCGGTGCCTGCAACGCCGGCTGCGAGCACTACCTGTACCTGCAGCGCCAGTTGCGCGAGAGCCTGGGCAAGGAACGCGACCGGCTCGACCGGGTCTGGCTGGTCGACGACGCCGCACCCGTCTCCGCCGGCCTGGCGCCCGCCCTGCAGCAGGCCACCGTGCTGCGGCTGCCGGCAGCCGACATCGCGGGATGGCTTCAGCCGGAAGCCGGCCGCGCCCTGGAAGACCATTTGTATCTGGTAGACCCCCTGGGTCACTGGATGATGCGTTTTCCGGCCGACATGGACATGGCCGGTGCCGCCAAGGCCAAACGCGACCTGGACCGACTGCTGCGCGCCTCCGTCTCCTGGGACAAGGCCGGCCGCTGACACCTTTTCTCCCCCGAATGAACCCGACGCCGCTCTACGACTACTCCCCGCTGGTACAGATGATGCTGACCGGCATCGTCATCGCGCTCGGGCCGCTGCTGTGGCTGGCGCTGCGCCATCGCCGGGCCAGCCCGGTGCGCCGCCTGCAGGTGTTGACGGTGCTCACGCTGTTCCTCACCTTCGATCTGGTGCTGTTCGGCGCCTTCACCCGCCTGACCGACTCGGGCCTGGGCTGCCCGGACTGGCCGGGTTGCTACGGCGAGGCCCATCCGGTGGCCGCACGCGACCAGATTGCCGCTGCGGAAGTGGCCATGCCCGACGGTCCGGTGACGCACCGCAAGGCCTGGATCGAGATGGTCCACCGCTACCTCGCCACCGGCGTCGGGGTGTTGATCATCGCGCTGACCATCGCGACCTGGCGCGCGTGGCGTGCCTGGCGACGGCGCGGGCAGGAGGGCGGGCAACCCGGCGTTCAGCCGCCGGTGCATCCCGGGTGGCCCACCGCCACGCTGGTCTGGGTCTGCGTGCAGGGCGCGTTTGGCGCCTGGACCGTCACCCTCAAATTGTTCCCCGCGATCGTGGTGATGCACCTGGCCGGCGGCGTCGTCCTGCTGGCGCTGCTGGCTTACCAGGCCGGGCGCCATGGGCTCGCCCAGGAAAACCGCCCGCCGGCGCGAGTCACGCCCGGCCAGCGCGCCCTGTTGATCGCCACGTTGGCAGCGGTCAGCCTGCAGGTGTTGCTGGGCGGCTGGGTGAGCACCAATTACGCGGTGCTGGTCTGCGACGGATTCCCCACCTGCCAGGGCCAGTGGTGGCCGCCGATGGATTTCGCCCGCGGCTTCGAGCTGTGGCGCCCGCTGGGCCAGTTGGCCGACGGCACGCCGATCGACTTCGCCGCGCTCACCGCCATCCACTATGTGCACCGGCTGTTCGCCTATGTCGTTTTCGCTTTCCTGATCTTCGCCGCCTGGCGCCTGTGGTCCCACGCCGGATTGCGCCGGCCGGTGCGTGCCATCGCCGCCTTGTCGGCTTTGCAGCTCGTCACCGGCCTGTCCAACGTGGTGCTCGACTGGCCCCTGGTGGCCGCGGTGCTGCACACCGGCGGCGCGGCCGCGCTGGTGGCCGCGCTGGTCTGGGCGCTCTCCCTCTGCCGCGCGGCGCCGCCGTCGCAGGGCCGCTTATCCTCGATTCCCGAATGAACCCCGCTACGCCCGCCACTCACCCGCCGACCGCGGCGCCGCCGTCCCGGCTGCGGCAGTTCAACGCACTGACCAAGCCGAGGGTGATCCAGCTGATCGTCTTCTGCGCGCTCATCGGCATGGTGCTGGCCGTGCCGGGCGCGCCGTCCTGGGCCGATGTGCAACGCGCGGTCATCGCCTGCTTCGGCATCTGGCTGGTGTCCGGCGCGGCCGCCGCCTTCAACTGCCTGATCGAGAAAGGCATCGACGCCCGCATGCGCCGCACCGCCTGGCGCCCCAGTGCCCGGGGCGAGCTGGGCGACTGGCAGATCCTGCTGTTCTCCGGACTGCTGTGCGCGGCCGGCTCGGTCATCCTGTACGTGTGGATCAACCCGCTGACGATGTGGCTGACTTTCGCCACCTTCGTCGGCTATGCGGTGATCTATACCGTCATCCTCAAGCCGATGACGCCTCAGAACATCGTCATCGGGGGGGCTTCGGGAGCCATGCCGCCGGTGCTCGGCTGGGCCGCCATGACGGGCGACGTCGGGCCGGAGGCGCTGATCCTGTTCCTCATTATTTTCCTCTGGACCCCACCGCACTTCTGGGCGCTGGCGCTCTACCGGGTGGAGGACTACCGCAAGTCCGGGCTGCCGATGCTGCCCGTCACCCACGGCAACGAGTTCACCCGGCTGCAGATCCTGCTTTACACCTTCGTGCTGTTCGCCGGCTGCCTGATGCCCTTCGCCTACGGCATGAGCTCGTGGCTGTACCTGGTGGTGGCGGTGGCGCTGTCCATCGGTTTCTGCGGCTATGCATTCGCGCTGTGGCGCCACTATTCCGACGGATTGGCGCGCCGCACCTTCCGTTTTTCCCTGATCCACCTCAGCGTGCTGTTCGCCGCATTGCTGGTCGACCATTACCTGCCTTTTTGAGCGCCTCATGAAGACACGATCCTTCCTCAAGCTGCTGGCCGGGACCGGCGTCGCCCTGGCGCTGGCCGCCTGTTCCAAAACCCCGGCCGGGCCGGCCTTCCAGAGCGTCGACATCAGTGGCGCCGACTACGCCAAGGGGTTCAGCCTGCCCGACACGAAGGGCAAGACCCGCACGTTGACGGAGTTCAAGGGCAAGGTGGTGGCCGTGTTCTTCGGCTACACCCAGTGCCCGGACGTCTGCCCGACGACGCTTGCCGAAATGGCCGAGATCCGCCAGCAGCTCGGCGCCGACGGCGACAAGCTGCAGGCCGTCTTCATCAGCCTGGACCCGGAGCGCGATACGCCGGAGATCCTGTCGGCCTACATGGCCAACTTCGATCCCAGCTTCGTCGCGCTGCGGCCGGAGCCGGAGCAACTCGCCGCCGTCGCCAAGGATTTCAAGGTGTATTACAAGAAGGTCGACGGCAGCGCGCCCGGCAGCTACACCATGGATCACTCGGCCGCCACCTACCTGTACGACCCGGAAGGCCGCCTGCGGCTGTACAGCAAGTACGGCAGCGGCACGGCACCGCTGATGGCGGATATCCGGCTGCTGATGGCCAGCCCGGCCTGATCCCGGCCCCGCAAGACGCGGTTTCGCGCGATAGGCCATCCATGCAAGCCAAGGATCTCAACAAGGAGCGCCTCGAACTCGCCCTGGATGCCGCCGGCCTGGACCTGTGGGAGAACAATCTCGTCACCGGCGAAATCGTGCGGGCCGCCTACAAGACCTTCATCGAACTCGGCTACCCGGATGAAGAGGTTCCACTGCTGGTAAAGGGCCTGTTCGACATCGTCCACCCGGACGACCAGGACATGCTGCGGTCCGCCCTGGAAGACGTCATGAGCGGCCGCACCCGGGAGTACCGCTGTGAATTCCGGCTGCGGAGCAAGGGCGGGAACTGGGTCTGGTATGCCAATTACGGCCGGGTCATGGACGCGCACAGCGCCACGCCGGGGGGACGCTTTATCGGCGTCACCTTCAACATCGACGGTCGCAAGCGCAAGGAGGCCGAGATCGTGCAGATCAACCTCCGGCTCGAACAGCAGAACCGGCTGCTGCAGCAGCTCAACGACTCCCTGCAGCAGCTGGCCGCCACCGACCCGCTGACCGGCCTCGCCAACCGGCGCACGCTGATGGAGCTGGGGGACAAGGAGTGCAAACGCGCCCAGCGTTTCCGCCATCCCTTGTCCCTGCTGATGCTGGACATCGATTCGTTCAAGAGCATCAACGACCACTGGGGCCACCAGCTCGGCGACCGGGTGATCTGCGCGACCGCCAATATCTGCCGCCTCAACAGCCGCGACGGCCTGGACATCGTCGCGCGCCTCGGCGGCGAGGAGTTCGTGCTGATGCTGCCCGAAACCTCCGGCGACGTCGCCGCGCAACGGGCGGAGCAACTGCGGCACCTGCTGTCGTCCCAGCAGGTGATCAGCGAACACGGCGATCTGGTCGAGTTCACGGTGAGCATCGGCGTGGCCTGTTTCCACCGCACCATGTCGATGGACCAGCTGCTCAACGATGCGGACAAGGCCCTGTACCTGGCCAAGAAGAACGGCCGCAACCGGGTGGAGCGTTATCGCGACACGATTGCGCCGGACCGGTCCGCGACCGGCCCTTGAGCGGGGTTTGCCCGGCCCTTATTCCGCTGTGATGCGGGCGCTGCGGATGACGCCGCCCATCGACCGGGTATCCGCGCGCATGCGGTTGGCCAGACCTTCGGGCGAGCTTCCAACCACCTGCCAGCCCTGCTGGAAAAGCCTGGCTCGCATGTCCGGCGTTCGGATGATCTGCGATATGAGGACCGACAGCCGTTGCACGACCGGTGCCGGCAGGCTCGACGGGCCGGCGACCGCATTCCAGATCTCCAGGTCCAGGTCGGCCACGCCGGCCTCGGCGAGGCTGGGCATTTCGGGCACCAGGGTGCTGCGGGTGCGTGCGGTCACGCCGATCGCGCGCAGCTTGCCGGCGCGCGCCTGCGCGGCCGCCAGGCTGGGCGGCAGCAGGGCCAGTTGCAGGTCGCCGGCAATCATCGCGTTGGCCACCTGGGGATAGCCGGGGTAGGGCACGTGGACCGGCGCGATGCCGGTGCGCTGCTTCAGCAGTTCCATGCCGACATGGCCCACCGTGCCGACGCCCGGTGTTCCGTAGCTCCAGCGGTTGCCGGCCTCACGCGCGGCCTGCAGGAAGGCACGCGCATCGGCGCCCGGCGCTCCGACCGGTGCGCACAGCACCAGCGGCGAGGTGCCGATCAGGGCGATCGGCGCGAAGTCCTTCGAAGGGTCGTAGCCGACCCGGGGATTGAGCAGGCGAGCGGTCGTCAGGTTGCCGTTGATCATCAGCGCGACGGTGTGGCCGTCGGTGGCGCGGGCCACGAACTCGGCTGCGATGTTGCCGCCGGCGCCGACCTTGTTGTCGACGATTACCGGCTGCCCGAGCGCTCGCGACAGAGGCTCGGCCAGGGTGCGGGCGGTGATGTCCGGAGAAGAGCCTGCCGGGAAACCCACCACGACGTGCACCGGCCGGTTCGGCCAGGCGGTCGTCGCGGGCGCCTGGCCGCGCGCCAGTGCGGTGGCGCCCAGCAGGCCGGCAGCCAGGCAGATACGGCGCGAGAGGTGTGCGGTCATGTCGGGTCGATCGAAAATCGCGAGGCTGCGGAGTTTGCCGCATAAAACAAAAGGGCCATTCCTTGCGGAACGGCCCTCGGGACCCGGCAGGCCGGCGAGCCGGCTCAGGCGTATTCGGCCAGCGCTTTCTTCATCTTCTTCATGGCCGCCGTCTCGATCTGGCGGATGCGTTCGGCGCTCACGTGGTACTCGGCGGCCAGTTCGTGCAGCGTCATGCCGCCGGAGCCGTCGTCGTTCACCTTGAGCCACCGCTCTTCCACGATGCGTCGGCTGCGGTCGTCCAGCACTTCGAGCGCGGTTGCGATGCCGTCGCTCGCCATCACGTCGCGCTGGTGAGATTCGATCATCGCGGTCGGCTCATGGGCGGCGTCAGCCAGATAGGCGATCGGGCCGAAAGCCTGCTCGCCGTCGTCCGACGGAGATGGGTCGAGCAGCACATCGCCGCCAGACATGCGCATTTCCATCTCCTTGACCTCTTCAGGCTTGACGTTCAGGCGCTGCGCCATGGTCTCGACCTGGCTGGCACTGAGCGTTTCGCGGTGGGTGCCTCCCTGGTCTTCCTGGGCAGCGTCTGCCTTGAAAGCCTGTTTCATCGAGCGCAGATTGAAGAACAGCTTGCGCTGGCTCTTGGTGGTGGCCACCTTGACCATGCGCCAGTTCTTCAGGATGTACTCGTGAATCTCGGCCTTGATCCAGTACATGGCATAGCTCACCAGCCGCACGCCCTGATCCGGATCGAAACGCTTGACGGCTTTCATCAAACCGACGTTGCCTTCCTGGATCAGGTCGCCGTGCGGCAAGCCGTAGCCGAGGTACTGGCGCGAGATGGACACCACCAGGCGCAGGTGCGACAGCACCAGCCGGCCGGCGGATTCGACGTTGTTGTCGTCACGGAGTTCACGGGCGTAACGCTGCTCTTCCTCGAGCGTCAGCAGGGGCAGCCGATTGGCTGCCGAGATATAGGCATCGAGGTTGCCCAGGGGCGGCACCATCGACCACGGGTTGGCGGTGGCGACAGCGGTGGCGGCTCCAGTTTGGTAGTTCATACCGGGGATCCTTTCCTCATGGCGAAGCATATTAGCACTCGATTGGAGAGAGTGCTAAAGGCGAAGTTCCCTGCATTGGCTATGAAATAGATAGCGTTTTGTCGTAGCAAACTTGCCAATCGTCTGACGTTTCTTATTGAATTTGGTTCAAAGTGACTGCTTCGTAGGCGCAAATCGTCGGCTGCTGTGCAGATTCTCCCGCGCTCGTCCCGAGAGCCACCCATGTGGCAAGGCGGGTGGGTCACGTGTGCCCGCTCGGCATCGGAACCGACCGCCGTGGCTAGCGCATCACCCCAGCAATGCCTGGGCGAACTCGCGTGCGCTGAAGGTTTCGAGGTCTTCGAGCTTTTCGCCGACGCCCACGAAATACACCGGTATCGGCCGTTCCTGGGCGATGGCCGCCAGCACCCCGCCCTTGGCGGTGCCGTCCAGTTTGGTGACGATGAGGCCGGTCAGGCCCAGCGCGTCGTCGAAGGCGCGTACCTGGGCCAGGGCGTTCTGGCCGGTGTTGCCGTCGATCACCAGCAGCACCTCGTGTGGCGCACTGCCGTCGGCTTTTTGCACCACCCGCTTGATCTTCACCAGCTCCTGCATGAGATGCAGTTGGGTCGGTAAGCGGCCGGCGGTATCGACCAGCACGACGTCCTTGCCGCGTGCCTTGCCGGCGCTGACGGCATCGAAGCTCACGGCGGCCGGGTCGCCGCCTTGCTGGCCGATGATTTCCACCAGATTGCGGTCGGCCCACACGCCGAGTTGTTCGCGCGCGGCGGCCCGGAACGTGTCGGCGGCTGCGAGCAGCACGGTCGCGCCGGCGTCGGCGAGGTGCTTGGTGAGCTTGCCGATGGAGGTCGTCTTGCCGGCGCCATTGACGCCCGCGACCATGATCACCGTCGGGGTGTGCTGGCCGATGACCAGGCTTTTCTCCAGCGGCTTGAGCAGGTCGGCGATCGCCTCGGCCAGCAGCGCCTTGACCGCGGCCGGCTCGGTGGTGCGCTGTTCCTTGACGCGGCGTTTCAGGTCGTCGAGCAGGTGCTGGGTGGCCCTGACGCCGGTATCGGCCATCAGCAGGGCGTCTTCCAGTTCGTCGTACAGCGCGTCGTCGATGCGGGCGGCGACGAAGACCGAGGCGATGCTGCCGCTGGTCTTGCGCAGGCCGCCGCGCAGGCGCTGCATCCAGCCGCTGCGTTCGGCGGCTGCCGGCACCGGGTCTTCAGGCGATGGCGCCGGCGCGGGCTGTGGAGCCGCTACCGGCACGGGCACCGGTACCGGGATTGGAGGCAGCACCGGGATCGGGGCCGGAGGCGGCGGGACGGGCGCAGGTGCCGGCGGCAGCGATGCGGGCGGCAGCGGTGCGGGTGTCGGCGCAATGGCTGGCGGGGGAGGCGGGGGGGGCGGAGGTGGCGCCGGATGCGGCTCGGCGACGGGCTCGACCGGCGCGGGCGCCAGTCCGAGCTGGTTTTTCAACCATCCGAGCGCGCCCGCGGGCGCGGCCTCTGCCGGTGTGGCGGCAGGAGGGGTGGGTTCCGGCGCGGCAGCCGGCGGCTTCTTCTTGAAAAAACTGAACATGTGCGCGTTCTTAGAATCAACCATTCTATGAAACGAGCTCTCCATCGCGGCACCGCCGCCCGTGCCGCCTTGAGCGGGCTGATTTTCCTGCTGTCCTGCGGCAGTGCCATGGCCCAGCCCGGCGCCCCCGGCGCCAGTCCGCCGGCCGGCACCGCGGCCGGTGCGACGGCCCGCTCCGACACCCGTCAGTTCACCCTTTCCAATGGCATGGACCTGATCGTGCGCACCGACCGCCGGGCGCCCACCGCGATCAACATGGTGTGGCTGCGCGCCGGCGCGATGGACGAGGTCGACGGCACCTCCGGTATCGCCCACATGCTCGAACACATGATGTTCAAGGGCACGCCGGAGGTGCCGGCGGGCGAGTTTTCCCGCCGCGTCGCGGCGCTGGGCGGCCGCGAGAACGCCTTCACCAATCGCGACTACACCGGCTACTACCAGCAGGTGCCATCCGATCGTCTGCCCGAGGTGATGCAGCTCGAAGCGGATCGTTTCGCCCACAACCAGTGGGCCGATGCCGAGTTTCTGAAAGAGCGCGAGGTGGTCGCCGAGGAGCGCCGGATGCGCACCGAAGACAACCCCCGCAGCCGCCTCTACGAAGCGTTGCAGGCGCAGGTCTTCACCGCATCGCCGTACCACCGGCCGGTGGTGGGCTGGATGGGCGACATCGCCGCTTACACCGCGAACGACGTGCGCGACTTCCATCGCCGCTGGTACGTGCCGGCCAACGCGGTGATCGTCGTCGCGGGCGATGTCGACGCGGACGAGGTCCTGCGCCGCGCGGAGCAAACCTACGGCCGCATTCCCGCCGGCGCGGTGCCGGCCCGCAAGCCGCGCCCCGAGCCGCCGCAGGTCGGCATGCGCCGTTTCGATTTCCGCGCGCCCGCCGACCAGGCCTACGTGACGCTGGCCTTCCGGGTGCCCGGGCTCGAATCTCTCGAACCGGGCACGCCGGATGCCGAAGACGCGCTGGCGCTGACGATGCTGGCGGCCGTGCTGGACGGCTATCCCGGCGCTCGCCTGACCCGCAAGCTGACGCGGGGTGCCGGCCGGGTGGCCGACGGCGTCGATGCTTCGCACTCGCTGGTGGCACGCGGTCCCAAGCTGTTCGTGCTGGCCGGCGTGCCGGCCAAGGGTCATACCGCCTCCGAAGTCGAGCGAGCCCTGCGGGCCGAGGTGGCGCAGGTGGCGCGCGACGGCGTCGGCGAGGCCGAACTCCGCCGCGTCAAGACGCAGTGGCGTGCGGGCGAGATCTTTCAGCGCGACTCGGTGTTCTCGCAGGCCCAGGACCTGGGCAACAACTGGGTGCAAGGCCTGCCGCTCGACGCGGACCGCATGCTGCTCGACCGCCTGGAGGCCGTTACCGCACAGCAGGTTCAGTCGGTCGCCGCCCGGTATTTCGGCGATGAGCAATTGACCGTCGGCACTCTCGTGCCGCTGCCGCCCGAGCAGGGCAAGCCGCGCCGCCCGGCCGCCGCGGACGCCGCCCCCGGTGGCGCGGTCCACTGAAGACTGTTCGGCACCACCGTCGAAAAAATCACCCACAGGATTCCATGGCTGCCTCCCTTTTGACTTTCAAGACGACGCTGCGTGCGCTCGCCGCCGGCCTGCTGACAGCGGCCGGCATGGCGCATGCCGCCTTGCCCATCCAGCACTGGACGCGGGCCGACGGCGCCCGGGTCTACTTCGTGGAAAGCCGCGCGGTGCCGATCGTCGATGCCCAGATCGACTTCGACGCCGGCGCCCGCCGCGAGCCGGCCGCGCAGTCCGGCCTGGCCAGTGCGACGGCCCGAATGCTCGACAAGGGCGTCAAGCCCCACGGCAGCGAACCGGCGCTCGACGAAAACGCGCTGGACGACGCCTGGGCCGACCTCGGCGCGCAGTTCGGTGCCGGCGCCAGCAACGACCGCTTCAGTTTCTCCCTGCGCTCGCTGGCCGAACCGGCCTTGCTGGCACGGGCGGCCGCGCTGGCCGCCCGGCAGATCGGCGAGCCCGCGTTCCCCGAGGCGGTGTGGGCCGCCGAGCGCCAGCGCGCCATCGCCGGCCTGCGCGAAGCCGAGACCCGGCCCGGCACACGGGCAGCGCGCCTTTATGCGCCGGCAATCTTCGGCGAGCACCCTTACGGCCGCCAGACCACCGAAGCCAGCCTGCAGGCGATCACCGTCGGCGCGATGCGTGACTTTCATGCGCGGCTGCAGCGCTGCGACGCGAAGGTGAGCATCGTCGGCGCGCTGGACCGCGCCCAGGCCGACCTGCTGGCTTCCGGCATGCTGGGCCGGCTGGCGGCGGGCACCTGTGCGCCGCTGGCGCCGGTACCGGAAGTGCGCCCCCTGGCGGCGGCACGCGATATCCGCGAGCCTTTCGCATCGGCCCAGGCGCATGTCTATATCGGCCAGCCGGGCATCGCCCGCAACGACCCCGGCTTTTTCGCACTGACCGTCGGCAACTACATCCTCGGTGGCGGGGGATTCGTCTCCCGCCTGACGCAGCAGGTGCGCGAGTCGCGCGGCCTGAGCTACAGCGTGTACTCGGACTTTTCACCCGGCATGAGCGCCGGGCCTTTCACCATCGGCCTGCAGACCCGGCCCGACCAGGCCGTGCAAGCCGTCGCCGTTGCGCGGGAAGTGCTGGCCGGCTTCGTGGCCGAAGGCCCGAGCGAGGCCGAACTCAAGGCCGCGCAGGACAACCTCATCGGCGGCTTCCCGCTGCGTCTGGACAGCAATGCCAAGCTGGTCGGCAATGTTGCCAACATCGCCTGGTACGGCCTGCCGCTGACCTATCTGGACACCTGGGTCGATCAGGTGCGCGCCGTCACCGTCGCCGACATCCGCAGCGCGTTTTCGCGCGTGCTGCAGCCCGACCGCATGGTGACGGTGGTGGTCGGAGGCGCGCCATGAGCCCGCGGCCTAAAGCGCCCGTCGCAGCTCCGTCGCAGGTGGCCCGGCCGCACGGCGGGGCTGGCGAAGTCCGCATCGTCGGCGGCCGCTGGAAACGCACGCCGCTGCCGGTGCCCGACCTGCCCGGCCTGCGGCCCACGCCGGCGCGGGTGCGCGAGACGCTGTTCAACTGGTTGGGACAGGATCTCTCCGGCTGGCGCTGCATCGACGTCTTCGCGGGCAGCGGCGCGCTCGGGCTGGAATGCGCTTCGCGCGGCGCGGCGCAGGTGCTGCTCTGCGAGCAGGACGTGAAGCTGGTCGCCGCGCTGAAAGCGCTGTGCATCCGCTTGTCGGCCGCGTCGGTGGAAGTGCGGCGCGGAGACGGCCTGGCGGCGTTGCGCTCGGCGCCCGCCGCCTGGGATCTGGTGTTGCTCGATCCGCCTTTCGAGGCGAACCTGTTCGACGCGGCGCTCAAGGCGGCGGCCGCCGGTCTGGCCGCCAACGGCCGGCTGTACCTGGAGGCCCCGGAAGCCTGGGACACCGCACGGCTTGCAGAACTCGGCTGGTCCGTCGAGCGCCATTTGCGCGCGGGAGCGGTACATGCGCACCTGCTGCGCCGCGCCTCATAATCGTTTTCAGACACTGCACAGGACACGCCCGCATGGCCGACATCATCGCTGTCTACCCCGGCACTTTCGACCCCATCACCCTTGGCCACGAGGACGTGGTGCGGCGCGCCACCCAGCTCTTCGGCAGGGTGATCGTGGCGGTGGCGGCCGGCCACCACAAGAAAACGATGTTCGCCCTGGACGAGCGGATCGAGATGGTGCGCGAGGCGGTCGTGCCGTATCCGCAGGTGGAGGTCGAGAGCTTCGCAGGCCTGTTGCGCGACTTCGTGGTGGCACAGGGCGCGCGGGCCATGGTGCGGGGCCTGAGGGCAGTCACCGATTTCGACTACGAGTTTCAGCTTGCCGGCATGAACCGCGCGCTGATGCCGGAAGTCGAAACCGTGTTTCTCACGCCTGGCGACAAATACCAGTTCATCTCGAGCACCTTCGTCCGCGAGATCGCCCAGTTGGGCGGCGAGGTCGATAAGTTCGTCTCGCCGGCCGTACTCGGGCGATTGCTCACCAAAGTGGGCCGCTAAAGAAAAAACTCAGGCCGGTTGAGGCTCGGCCGGACGCGTCATGTCGGTTTTGTCGTCGACCAGCGGAACGTCGACGCTCTCGTGGATCACGTCATGCACGAAGCGCAGTTTGTGCAGCGCGCCCTGTGACAGCGCGAAGGGGTAGGCGTCGTCCTGGCCCAAGCTGCGGTTGAGGCTGTTCAGCATCAACGTCACCGGCACCCACTGCTGCACCAGTTGGTCGAAATTGGTTTCGGCCGAGTCGAACGGGTTGGTGACGCGGTCCGGTCCGTCGTGGGGCAGGCCGGGAACCTCCACCTGCGTGTGATAAGCGGCCGCTGTCTCCAGCAGGTCGACCATGTGCAGGTAATGCGCCCAGGTTTCCGCCCAGTCTTCCCAGGGGTGCGAAGTGGCATAGGCGCTGACGAAGTCGCTCTGCCAGTCGTTCTTGCTGTGATCGGCTGCGTAGTGGTCCTTCAGGGCCTGCTGGTAATCGAGCGATTCGTCGCCGAACACGGCGCGGAACGAGTCGACGCGGTTTTGCTCCCGAATCAACCGGTCCCAGTAGAAGTGACCGGATTCATGGCGCAGATGGCCCAGCAAGGTGCGATACGGCTCGCCCAACTGCACCCGGCGGCGCGCGCGTTCGTCGTCGTCGGCTTCGGCGATGTTGAGGGTGATCAGGCCCTGGTTGTGGCCAGTCATCACACGCGGGCCGCCCGGCAGGTCGGCCAAGAATTCGTAGACCGGGCCGTCCTCGATTCCGTCGAGTTCGTGCGGTGAGGTCGACGCCAGGCCCAGGCGCGCCAGCGAATAGAACAACCGGCGCTTGGCGACCTCGATGCTGTAGAGGCGCTGGCGGTTCTCCGGAAAGGACAGGTCGGGCAGAACGCGGGTCTGGCGGCAAGACACGCACAGCTGGTTTGGATCGTCGGGAAGCACCGCGAAATTGCAGCTCTGGTGCAGTTCGTGGTTCAGGCACATGCGGTATTGCAGCGGCACGCCTTCGGGCGGATGGCTGCGTTCCCACAATGGCGGCGAGCCGTCGGGGCTAGGGCCGGCAGGCGCGAGCAGGGCCGCCATCGAGAGCTGGTCGGGCAGGAAGGCCAGCGCACACCCGCAGTTGAGGCACTGCACGTTCTCGAAGAACACGGGGTGGCCGCAGTTGTCGCAGTTGAAGATCTTCATGGGGCTTGTCTCTCGGGCGGCAAATGAGGCGCGTGGGAAGGTAGATAGGGTTCTGGAAAGGGCGGAATCGAAAACGGCAGGCTGGAGCACATGTCTCCAACCTGCCGTACGCTCGAATGCAGCACCCGGCCTGAGCCGGGGCTGGCATCAATTACGGGCGAACAACGATGTTGTTGCGCACGTCGCGCACGTTCTTGGCGCTGCGGGCCAGCACTTCAGCCTGGTTCTTTTCGGATTGCGACTTGGCAAAACCGGACAGTTGCACCGTGCCGTTCAGCGTTTCCACGCTGATCGAGCTGGCCGACACCGTCTTGTCTTCGGTCATCTTGGCCTTGACTGCGGTGGTGATAGCGGCGTCGTCCACATAGGAGCCGACGGTTTGTTGGTTGCGGGCCACCGAGCAGCCTGCGGTGACAACGGTGATGCCGGCGATGGCGGCAAAGACAAGGGCGCGTGCGTACTTCATGATGGTGTCCTCGGATCGATTGAGTTCTGTTCGGATGAGCCAGTGCGGTAGTCAACAAAACCAGCAGTCGCGTCGCACGAAGCGCGACTGCCGGGGTTCTTATCTCGAGTATTAACGCTGAAGCCAGTCGGTCAGTTCGTCGGCATGTTCTTCCTCGTCGGCCAGCACGCCTTCCAGCATGCGACGCGTGGTCGGATCCTTGTCGCCGATGATCTGGATCATCTGACGATAGGACTCGACGGCAATACGTTCGGCGACGAGATTGGCACGCACCATGGCCTGCAGATCCTTCGAGTCATCGTAGTCGGCGTGACTGCGGCTCTTCAGCGATTCGGGGCTGAAATCAGGCGATCCGCCCAATTGCACGATGCGCTCCGCGATCAGGTCGGCGTGTGCAGCCTCTTCGTTGGCGTGCACTAGGAATTCGTCGGCAATGGCAGGCGATGCAACACCGGTAGCGGTGAAATAGTGGCGCTTGTAGCGCAGCACGCAGACCAGCTCGGTTGCGAGTGCATCGTTCAGCAGTTTCACGATGGCTTCGCGATGCGGGCCGAAGCTGGGAGTCACCGGACCATCGGTGATGTCGATGTTGGCGGCCGCCTTCAGCTTCTCCTTGTCGAGTTCCAACGACTCGATCTCGCTGTGATCCGCGGTGTCGGTCAGGTGTGAAATCTTGGCGGCTTTCATGTGGGTCACTTCCTGTTGTTTTTGCTCAAGAACGAAAGGGCGAAGTTGGACACCTGCGACGACTTCAGCGCCGCAACCGCCAAACCTCCCAGGGAAACCAGGCGCCACGGCCGTGTCACGACCACCAACGCGCCGATGCCGGCGGCAATGCCGATCAGCTTGAGCGGTCGCTGGCGCGCATATTGAGCAAGCACCGGCTCGGCAATCACGCCCACCACACGCACCGGGTGAAACTCCCACCAGGCACGCACCGAGTGGCGCGCTATCGAGAACCAGCCGAAAACCGTGGAGCGTGCGGACGCGGCTTCGTCGAAAGGAGCGTCCGCGGTGAGTTCACTGTCGTCGTGCCCGGTTGTCTCGGCATCGATGCGCGGTGGGGCACGACGCGGCGTGTCGGCACGCGTCGACGGAACCAGCTCATGCATCAAGGCCTGGCGGGTGGCCTGGAGCCGCTGTTTGGCGGTCGGGGCGATGGGGCCGATCGCGTCAGTCACTTGCGTTCTCCTGCAATGCGCATCGCTTGGACATCAGCATCGATCTGGGCCCTCAGGCCGTCGAAACGGGTAGCGGGCATTGGAGTGCGGGCATACAAAAAGCATCCGACGGTTGCCAGCAGGGCGAACCCGGGCACCAGTACCAGCGCCCAGTGAAAAGTGTTCAACACGAAGCCCAGCATGATGGCTACGCCGGTCATCGTGATAAAGAAAATGGCCATCACGACCATCGCCGCCCAGGCGGCGACACGGGAGGCCAGCTGAACTCCGACGTCCGCAACCTCTTCATGAACCAAGGCGCCATAGCCCGCCAGATGCTCCACCACAAGCTCGGGCTTGCGGATCAGGAGTGTGAACAAGGGATGGAGCATGGGTCAGACCAGGAAAACGGGAAAACGCCGGAGGACAGAGGAGCGGGTTTGGCTCAATAACGGTTGCGGTTGGTGCTGCGGGTGGCGATCAGGATCGCAGCGGCAATCGCGGCGCCGGTCGCTGCAGCGATCAGAACCGACTTGACGGGCTGCTCAGCGACATAGCGGCCGGTGGCATCGCCATAGCGGTTGATCTGGCTCTGTGCGCGCGAGCGAGCATCGCTTGCGTATTCCAGGCCACGGCTGGCCAGTTGCTGCACCTTGGCAGAGATCTGTTCCACCAGCGGGTCGACGTTGCCGCGCAGGTCACGAACTTTTTCGCCGGCCTTGTCGAGGGCGTCGTTGGCATAACCGCGAGTGGTTTCCACTGCGCTCTGAGCGCTTTGCAGTGCGTCGTCGGATGCGTCGCGGGCGATGTTGGCGGCCTTGGTGGTATTGAGCGTCATTGAAAACTCCTGATGGATTTGTTGGTTGATGGACGGACAGAAAAGCGCTTGAGCAATCGGCGTGGTGCCTCAGCCCTTGCGCATCAGGCTCGCAGCGAAGCTGACGATTGCCATGATCACGAACACGAAGAAAAGGATTTTTGCAATGCCAACAGCGCCGGCAGCGATGCCGCCAAAGCCGAACACGGCCGCGATGAGTGCGATCACCAGGAACACAACGGCGTAGTGCAGCATTTCGATCTCCTCAGGTTGCTTTTCTCGAGATGGACGGGCCTCCATCTGCATGAATGCAAGGTTACGTGCGATGCTTTCCGGGGCTGATCGGCAGCGGGCGCGCCGAGGTGTCATCCCTGAAGGCCGCAACCTGTAGGAAGTCGCCGACGAAGCAGCATCGCACGGCGCGACCCGACGGGTCGGAGGGCTTCAGGCCGAGTGCGGCAGGGTGGCGGCGACCCGCGTGCCGGCTCCTGGCGCAGAGGTGATGGTGAGCCGGCCGCCGGCGGCTTCCACCCGGTGGCGCATGCCGTGCAGGCCGTGGGTCGCCGGGTCGACGCGGGTGGCATCGAAGCCCGATCCGTCGTCTCGCACCTCGACCTCGACGTGGGTGGCTTGGCGACGCAGCACGATGTCCACCTGCCGCGCCTGCGCGTATTTGCTGATGTTGGTCAGCGACTCCTGAACCATGCGGTAAACCGTCAGCTGAGCGGAATCGTCCAGCGGCGACGGTTCCAGTTCGCAACGGATCAGCAGGCCGGTGCGGTCGCCCGTCTCGCGGGCCAGGATTTCCAGCGCCGCTACCAGCCCGAGGTTGGACAGGGAGGACGGCCGCAGGTCTTCGATGATGTTGCGCTTGAGGGCAATGCCACTGTTGAGCGCCTCGGTCAGATGCTGCAGCCTCGCCTGGAGCTCCGGTGCATCGGGGCCGATCTTGGACTTGATGCGGGCGACGTCGAGCTTGGCTGCCGTCAGGAGCGAGCCCAGTTCGTCGTGCAGTTCGCGGGCGAGGTGCGCACGCTCGTCCTCGCGAACCTGCTGGAGGTGGGTGGCCAGTTCCGCCAGCGAAGCCGTGCGTTCGCGCACCTGGTCGTTGAGGCGGTCACGTTCGACCTTGAGTGCGTCCTGCTGGCGGCGCCCCGCCAGCGCCAGCGCCTGGGTCTGGCGCAGGTACATGTAGAACGCCAGCACGCCGATCACCGCCACGACGGCGATGCCGAGGCGCGAGACCTGCAACGCGTGGATCACCTCGCGTTGGCCGCGCTCGACTGCCTTCGATCGGATGTCGATCAGGTGCGCGGTCTGTTCGCGGATCGAGTCCATGTGCTCGCGTCCCACATCGGTCAGCAGGATGAAGCGCCAGGCCTCTTCGTTGCCCTGTTTGCGCAACCGCACGCTGAGGTCCATCTCAGCGAGCTTGCGCGAAATGTTGCGCGAAAGTTCAGTGAGCTGGCCGAGTTCTTCGGCGGTGGTTAGGTAGGAACTGCGCAGCGTATCGATGGTGGCGTTGAGCCCCTGGGTGGCTGCGCTGTAGGGCTGCAGGTAGCGTTCGTCGCCGGTCAGCAGGAAGCCGCGCTGCCCGGTTTCGGCGTCCAGCATCTGCTGCAGCAGCCGGCTGAGTTCGACCCGCGTCTGCTGGGCGCGTTCGATCTCTTCGAGAGCTGCGGTGGAACGCCGGTAACCCGTCTGGTTGATCGCGATCAGGATTGCCGCCGCGAGCACGGCGGCCGGCAAGCTGATCATCAACCGAGGGAGTGAGAACCACCGCATCGAAAACTCAGGGCCGGTTGAATGATATTTCGTGAATAATCGACAAGAACACTGCAACGAGGCCGAAGCCAGTTTGCTTCAGGCATTGTGCCCGCTCATCATGGCGGCACCCTAGGAAGACTCTAAATGATCAAAATCGGAATTGTGGACGACCACGCCATCGTGCGTTCGGGTCTCAAGCAGTTTTTCTCGGACCACGTGGATTTGCGCGTGGTCGGCGAAGCCTCCAACGGACGCGAGGCCATCGACCTCATCCGCAACACCGAGATCGACGTGCTGGTGATGGACCTGTCCATGCCCGGCCAGACCGGCCTCGACGCTCTCGGCATGATTCGCGCCAAGGCCCCCGATGTCGGCATCCTGATCCTGAGCGGATACCCGGAAGAGCACTACGCGATGAACCTCATCCGTCAGGGCGCCAGCGGATATCTCAACAAGGAATGTGATCCGATGGAGATCGTGAACGCGGTGCGCACCATTTCGCTGGGCCGTCGCTACATCACCCCGGCCGTCGCCGATCTGCTGGCGCAACAGCTCAACCGCAAGGACGACGCTCCTGCGCACGAGCTGCTGTCGGAGCGCGAATTCCAAGTGTTCCTCAAGTTGGCCAAGGGCGAAACCGCCGGCGACATCGCCAAGTCGCTTTCGCTCAGCGTCAAGACCGTCAGCACCTATCGCACCCGCTTGATGGAGAAGATGAATCTCGCGTCCAACAGCGACCTGACGTACTACGCGCTCAAGAACAAGCTGATCGATTGATCCGCGGCTCTGCAAGGGCCGTCTTGAAAAAGCCCTGCCGGCAGATGCCGGCAGGGCTTTTGTTTTTGAGGTGTGCCGGCGACCACACCGCCGGGCGACACGTATTCACGGCTCGTCGCGCTGCAGGGATTCCGCCGCGGCCCGTGCGCTGTGCTGGATGCAGTAATCGACCAGTGCGTCGATCTCGTTCGACTTGTCGAACACGGCATCCACCCCGAGCTGCGCGCAGCGTGTTCGGATATCGGGCGTGGCGTAGTTGCTCAGGACCGCGACCTTCTGGTGCGGCATGCGTTGCTTGCAGGCGGCCAGGATTCCCAGACCGCTGCCTTGCTTCAGAAATAAATCGACGATGGCCAGATCCCACTGGTCCGGATGGTGCTCCAGCCAGTGCCTGCCTTCGTTCTCGGTTTCGGCAATGCCGACCGTCTGGATACGCGCCAGCTCCTCGAGCGTACCGATCAGGTTCTCGCGAATGGTGACGTTGTCTTCGACAATGTACGTTCTCAATCCCAAGGTGCTTTTCCGTACTGGGCCGATCGGCGCTCCGACCGGTGTGTCAGAGGGTGCGGCGATCTCGACGCATGAATCGATTGTGGTGAATTTTGCCCCGGCATTGTGCCAGTGGCGCACGACCTCGAAGCGATCGTGTTCAGTCGCTTCTACGCTTCCTCCCATTTGAACGGAATTGTAGGCAGGGGACGACGGGCATTACGCCTATGGGACGACCGGTTGTCGCGGCGCAATGCCTGAACATTTGCACGCGCACACAGAACGAATAAAACGGACAAACCCCGCATCAATACATGATTTTTCAGCTTTTCTCGCCTGTATTCCATGCGGCCGCCCGGCGCTGGGCTGTGGGTGCTTCGATCGCCTTGCTCGGTATCACCCAGGCGATAGCCCAGCCTGCCAAATCGTCGGATGCACAGGCGCTGGCCGTCGTGCCGAAAGTCGATTGGTCGCAATACGTCGGAAGATGGTACGAACTGGCGCGCCTGCGCAACTCGTTTCAACGCAAGTGCGTGGCCGATGTCACCGCCGACTACGCTGCAATGCCGTCCGGCGCGATTCGCGTGACCAATCGCTGCCAACGGGACGACCGTTCCGTCGATGCCGCCGTCGGCGAGGCACGCATGGTGCCCGGCGAAGAGAGCAAGCTCAAGGTCCGGTTCGCCCCTGAATGGCTTTCTCGCCTGCCGGTCGTGTGGGGCGACTATTGGGTCATCGGCCTGGACGACACGTACCAGACGGCCCTGGTCGGCACGCCCGACCGCGAATACCTCTGGCTCCTGTCGCGTACGCCCCAACGTCCTGCGGCGGACATCGATGCATGGCTGCAGCGCGCCGTGGCGCTGGGTTTCGACATCGAGCGCGTGGTGCGCACGCCCCAGACATCCGAAAACCCGGCCTTGCCGACTCTACCCAGCCCGTCGTCCGCGCCGTCGACGCCCCTGGCTCCTGCCAGCCCCGCCGCCGATCCGGCAGGAGGTCCCCCATGAATACCGTCAATACCCCCCCAGCAAGTCCCTCGCAGCGCTTACCCACGCCATCGCGCCACCGCTGGCTGAAGCGCATCGGCGCGGTGCTTGCGTTTCTTGTGCTGGCGATCGTGCTGTTCGTGCTGTTTTTTCAGTGGGATTGGTTGCGTGAGCCGCTCAATCGCTATGTTTCGGACAAGACCGGCAGGCACTTCGCCATCACCCGCCATCTCGATGTCAGGCTCGGCCGCACCGCCACCGTCGTCGCAGATGGCATCGAGTTCGCCAATCCGGAGTGGGCGAAGGATCCCTACCTCGTGAAAGCGGAGAAAGCGGAGATCGGCATTCGTCTCTGGCCGCTGCTGAGTCAAAAAATCGTCTTGCCTTCCATCGTCTTGCAGAAGCCCGAAATCGGGCTGCAGATGGAGCCGGACGGCCGCCGCACCTGGGCTTTCGGCAAAGACACCTCCGACACCAGCACCACACCGGACATCGGCCATCTGCTGGTCGACCAGGGCAAGCTGCATTTCCTGGCGAGCGACAAGGGCGCGGATATCACCGTCGCCTTCGGTATCGACCAGCAGGTCGACCGGGATGTGCCGGGCGCGATGCCTTTCAGTTTCGATGCCAAGGGCACCTGGAAAAAGCAGGCCTTTGCAGCCAGCGGGCGCACCGGCAGCCTGCTGCAGCTGTCTCCGGGTGCGCAGACGGCGCCATTTCCGGTGGAGCTCAAGGCCTCGGCAGGCCAGACGCGGCTTGCCGCCAAGGGCAGCATCGGGAACCTCACCACGCTCGACGGCATCCAGACCGACGCGCAGATCCAGGGCCAGAACCTGGCCGACCTTTACCAGCTGATCGGCGTCGTGCTGCCGGATACCCCGCCCTATGCGCTGAAGGGCCGTCTGAGCAAGCAGGGCGATGCCTGGGATGTCGCCGACATGCAGGGTAAATTGGGTAGCTCCGACCTTGGCGGCCATCTGCGCTATGAGGTAGGCGACAAGAAGGGCACCCTTTCTGGCGACGTGCAGTCCAAGCTGCTGGACTTCAACGACCTGGCCCCGGTGATCGGTCTGGCTCCGACGCCGACCAAGGGCAGCCGGCAGACCGACGCCGGCACGGTGCCTGCCGTGACCGCCGCCGCTGCAAGCAAGGGCAAGCGCAGTGGCGGCAAGGTGCTGCCGACCGCCAAGCTCGACCTGGAGAAGCTCAATGCCATGAACGCCGACGTGCGTTATTCGGCCCAGAAAATCGAACACATCCAGGAACTTCCGCTCGACAGCGGCAAGGTGCACGTCAAGCTGACCGACGGCCTGCTGATACTCGATCCGCTGGACCTGGGCGTCGCGGGCGGGCACATCGCCGGCAACATCCGCGTGGACAGCCGCCAAAATCCACCGGCGGTCAGCACCAAACTGGAAGCCCGGGCCTTGCAGCTTGGCAAGCTGGTGCCCGCCATCGAGCGCAGCAAGAGCAACTTCGGCAGCGTCAGCCTGCGGGTGAATCTGGAAGCGCGGGGCGATTCGGTAGCCAGCCTGCTGGCCAAGGCCAATGGGGAAACCGGCGTGCTCATCGGCAGCGGGCAGTTCAGCAACATCCTGCTTGAGTTCGTCGGCCTCGACGGCGGTGAAGTGATCAAGTTCTTCCTGCGAGGCGACCGCGAGGTGCGCATGCGCTGCGGTGCCGCTGCCTTCGACGTGAAGAACGGACTCATGACCAGCAAGGGCATCGTGCTGGACACCACGGACACGGTAGTCAACGGCGACGGTCGCATCAACCTGGCCGACGAAAGCATGTACATCACCCTCAAGCCGCAGCCCAAGGACAAGAGCATCCTGAGCCTGCGTTCGCCGCTGATCATTCAGGGCACCTTCGGCGACCCGTCGGCCTTCCCGGACAAGGGCGCCCTTGCCGGACGTGCGGTGGCGGCCGTGGCGCTGGGGCTGATCAATCCGTTTCTTGCATTGGCCGCGACCATCGAGACCGGTCCAGGCGAGGATGCCGATTGCCAACGCCTGCTGGTGCAGACGGACGCTCCGAAGCCGGTCAACCGGTGATCGGTTTCCTGCCCGGTCCGCACACCGGGCAGGACGGTTGCCGCACCAGGCGCAACTGGGTCCACTCCATTGCGCGGCCGTCCAGCATGCGCAGCATGCCCGGCCGCGCGGCGTCCGGCTCTTTTCCCGCTTCGACCAGTTCGGCCAACAGCACCTGCAGCGCCATCGCCGCCTGAGCAGAACCGATCATGCCCACCAGCGGCGCAAACACACCCATGGTCGCGCAGGCTGCTTCTTCCACGGCGGCGTCCGGCGGGAAGACGCAGGCGTAACAGGGGCTGTCGGACTTTCGCGAGTCGTACAGGGCCAGCTGTCCGTCGAAGCCCAGCGCAGCGCCGGAAATCAGTGGCTTCGAGCTGTTCACGCAAGCGGCGTTCAGCAACTGCCGTGTCGCGAAGTTGTCGCAGCAGTCGACCACCAGGTCGAATCGAGGTAACGCCTCGGCGAGCCATGCCGCGTCCACCCGCCGCTCTATCGGATGCAGCCGCACCAGCGGATTGATCGCCTCGATGGCGGTCGCCATGGATTGGACTTTCGGCTGGCCGACCCGATCCTGCGTATGGGCTACCTGGCGCTGCAGGTTGGTAAGGTCGACCGTGTCGTCATCCACCAGGGTCAGCGTACCGATCCCGGAAGCGCCGAGATAGAGCGCCGCGGCGCAACCCAAACCACCCGCACCGACAACCAGCACATGGGCCTGCCGGAAGCGCTCCTGGCCTTCGATGCCGATGGCGTCCAGCAGGATGTGCCGCGAATAGCGCAGGAGTTCGTCGTCGTTCATGGGGCAAAAAACAAGAAGCCCCGCCGGACCTGAATCCGTGCGGGGCGTGACAGCCGCTCGCGCCGGTCAGTTTTCCTTCTTTTCTTCCTTGCGTTCGACCAGCGTCTTGCTGACGATGACCGGCTGGCCCTTGAAGCGGTTAATCGCCTGCATGAGCTGGAAGTCCTGGTCGGTGCCGAATTCCGGCATCTTCGGCGGCGGCTTCTTGGCCTCCGCTTCGGCTTCGAGACGCTTGCGCGCTTCTTCGCGAGCCTTTTCCCGTGCTTCGTCCTTGACTTCGGCACCCTGACCGCTGCCAAGGTGTTTCTCCAGGTCGGCTTCGCGGGTCCGCAGGGCGGCGAACAGATTGCCGTCGGCGGTTTCGTCGAGCATCACGTCCGGCACGATGCCTGTGGCCTGGATCGATTTGCCGCTAGGCGTGTAATAGCGCGCCGTGGTGATCTTGAGACCGGTGTCCGGGCCGAGCGGGCGCACCGTCTGGACCGAGCCCTTGCCGAACGTCTGGTTGCCCATCAGCGTGGCGCGCTTGTGGTCCTGCAGGGCGCCGGCGACGATCTCGCTGGCGGATGCCGAGCCTTCGTTGACCAGCACGATCAGCGGAACCGTCTTGAGCGCTGCCGGCAGGCTGCGCAGCGGGTCCGGACCGCTGCGGCGCTGGTAGAACTCCGGCGTCGCGCGGTAAATCGCCTTGCTTTCTGCCAGCTGGCCGTTGGTCGAGACGACCGTCGCATTGGCTGGGAGAAATGCCGCCGACACGGCGACCGCGGCATCGAGCAGGCCACCGGGATCGTTGCGCAGATCCAGCACGACGCCCTTGATATTGGGATCCTGCTTATAAAGCTCGTCGATCTTGGCGACGAAGTCATCGACCGTGCGCTCCTGGAACTGCGACAGCCGGATCCAGGCATAACCCGGCTGGATCATCTTGGCGCGAACCGACTGGGTACGAATCTCTTCGCGCGTCACGGTCACTGGAAAAGTGCGCGATTCGTCCTTGCGGAAAATCGTCAGAGTGACCTTGGTGCCCGGCTCGCCGCGCATGCGCTTGACCGCATCGTTCAAGGCGAGACCTTTGACCGCCGTGTCGTCGATCTTGGTGATGAGGTCGTTGGTCTTGATGCCGCCACGGAATGCCGGCGAGCCTTCGATGGGCGAAACCACCTTGATCAGGCCGTCTTCCTGCGTGATCTCGATGCCAACGCCCACAAAGCGGCCTGTCGTGCCTTCGCGGAATTCCTTGAAGGACTTTTTATCGAAATACTGGGAATGCGGATCCAGGCTGCTGACCATGCCGGAAATAGCATCCGAGATCAGCTTTTTGTCGTCTACCGGCTCGACATAGTCGGTCTTGACCATGCCGTAGACAGCCGCGAGCTGCTGCAACTCTTCGAGCGGCAACGGCGTCATCGCACCGCGCGCGACCGTCTGCAACGAAACGGTGGTCAATGCGCCGGCGATCACGCCGACGGAAATCCAGCCCGCAGTCTTCAATTTCTGGCTCATAGAAACCCTGTGCTACCTGTGCGAAGGCGTAAAGCCCGAATCAATATACACCTAGGAATAGCGTGCTACGTAAGGGTTCCGTGCAACAGCATCGCTGTGTAAGCAAAAGCTTGTATTTCAGCGTTTTCCCTGGGCGGCGACCGCTGCCGCGGCCTTGGCGGCGGCTTCCTGGTCGCCCAGGTAGTAGTGGCGCAGCGGCTTCAGGTCGGCGTCGAGTTCGTACACCAGCGGAATGCCGTTGGGGATGTTCAGCCCGACGATGTCGGTCTCCGATACGTCGTCGAGATACTTGACAAGCGCACGGATCGAATTGCCGTGGGCCGCAACGACGATGCGCTTGCCGGCCTTGATGGCCGGTGCCATGGATTCGTTCCAAAACGGCAATACGCGGGCGACGGTGTCCTTCAGGCATTCGGTCAGCGGCAGTTCGCCGGAAGCCAGCTTGGCGTAGCGGCGGTCGCCCGCTTCGCTGCGAGGATCGTCCGACGCCAGCGGCGGCGGCGGCGTGTCGTAGCTGCGGCGCCAGACCAGCACCTGATCGTCGCCGTACTGCTTGGCAGTCTCGGCCTTGTTCAGCCCCTGCAGGCCGCCGTAGTGGCGCTCGTTGAGGCGCCAGCTGTGCACCACCGGCAGCCAGGTGCGGTCGAGTTCATCGAGGGTGTGCCAAAGGGTGCGGGTGGCGCGCTTCAGGACGCTGGTGTAGGCCACATCGAAGTCATAGCCTTCGGCCTTCAAAAGGCGTCCGGCGGCCTTGGCCTGCTCGACGCCGGTTTCCGTCAGGTCGACATCGGTCCAGCCGGTGAATCGGTTTTCGAGGTTCCAGGTCGATTCGCCGTGGCGGATCAGAACGAGCTTGTACAAGGGACGCCTTTCAATCGAAGAATCTGTGTGCTCTGCGGTCGCCGCGACGCGCTGTCGTCGGGTCCCGAACACGCCATTCTAGAATCGCGAGCTCAGCCCTCGAAGGAACCGCGTGAAATTCGTCATCGACAACTGGTCGCTTTTTCTCATTGCCATCGTCTCCGGCGCCTTACTGATATGGCCGCTCGTGCGCGGTGCAGTAGGCGGCAGCCTCACGCCCGGCCGTGCCGTGCAGCTCATCAACCGCGAAAAGGCGGTCGTCATCGACGTGCGCGAAACCGAGGAGTTCGCCGCTGGTAGCCGACTTGCAGGCGCACGGAACATTCCCCTCGGCGAACTCGAGGCGAAGCTGCCCGCCGCGGTCAAGAACAAGGCGCTGCCCTTGATCCTGGTTTGCTCGACCGGTGGTCGTGCTTCGCGTGCGCTGCCGATCGTCAAAAAACTCGGCTACGAGCAGGCCCAAGTTTTGGCAGGCGGGCTCAAAGCGTGGAAAGAAGCTAATCTGCCGCTTGAAAAGGCCTGAAGGCACGACAACCTGCTGCCTTCGTGGCATCCAGCCAAGCTTTAAAGGGAATAGCCCCATGCAAAACGTCATCATGTACACGACGGCCGTCTGCCCCTATTGCATTCGCGCCAAGCAGATTCTCAAAGCCAAGGGTGTGGAAAACATCCAGGAGATCCGGATCGATACCGACCCGGCCGCACGCAACAGCATGATGGAGCGCACCGGCCGCCGCACCGTGCCGCAGATCTTCATCGGCGACACGCACGTGGGCGGATGCGACGACCTGATGGCGCTGGACGGCCGGGGCGGGCTGGCACCGCTTCTGCAGGCCGCCTGAGCCGCCCGGCCTGCCATAATCTTCGAGCTTTTGCGCCTGCGCCGGACAAGCCTTTGTTCGGCGCAGGCTTTGTTTTGATCCCCTGCCCAGCGCAGCACCGTACCGGACCCGCATTCTTATGGCCGACCAAGCAGAACCCCAATTCCAGATTCAGCGCGTTTACCTCAAGGACCTGTCCCTGGAGCAGCCCAACTCTCCCGGCATCCTGCTGGAGCAGGAGCAGCCCAATGTCGACATCCAGCTGGGCGTGGACGCCACGGTCGTCACCGAAGGCATCTACGAAGTCTCCGTGACCGCCACGGTGCAGACCAAGATCAAGGACAAAACCGTTTTCCTGGTCGAAGCCAAGCAGGCCGGCATCTTCGAGATCCGCAACCTGTCCGAAGAGCAGGTCGGCCAGCTGCTGGGCATCGCCTGCCCGCAGATCGTCTACCCGTACCTGCGCGGCAATGTGGCCGACGTCATCCAGCGCGGCGGTTTCCCGCCGGTGCATCTGGCCGAGATCAACTTCCAGGCCATGTACGAACAGCAACAGGCGCAAGCCGCGGCAGCCGCTTCGGCGCCTGTCGGATTGCCGCAGTAAGGATGTGCGCGCCGCCCGCCGGCTTGCCGGCGGTCCGGGCGCGCAGAGCCTACCGATGAAGATCACGGTCCTGGGGGCCGGCGCCTGGGGCACCGCCCTGGCGATCGCTGCGCGCCGGCAGGGTGGGCACGACGTCGCACTGTGGGCGCGAGACGACGCGCAGGCGCAGCAGATTCGCTCGGCCCGCGAAAACGTCCGCTACCTGCCCGGCATCGTGTTGCCGGAGGGTCTCCAAATTGTTTCCGGCGATGCCCCGGGTTTCGCCCGCGATGCCGACCTGGTCGTGGTGGCGACTCCGGTGGCTGCTTTGCGGGCTTTGTTGAAGAGCCTGTCCGGGTTGCGGCAACCGGTCGCTTGGCTCTGCAAGGGGTTCGAAGCCACTGAAAACGGAGGCGGGTGGTTGCCGCATGAAGTCTGCGCGCAGGTTGCGCCGGGCTTGACGGCCGGCGTCCTCAGCGGCCCCAGCTTTGCCCAGGAAGTCGCCCGCGAGCAGCCGACCGCGCTGGTCGCCGGCAGCCCGCACGCGGCGCTGCGCGAGGCGCTGGTGGCGGCTTTCCACGGGCCGGCCCTGCGGGTGTATGCCAACGACGACGTGGTCGGCATCGAGGTTGGTGGTGCGGTGAAGAACGTGCTGGCCATCGCGACCGGCCTCTGCGATGGACTGCAACTCGGGCTGAACGCCCGTGCCGCGCTAATCACGCGTGGGCTGGTCGAAATGACGCGCCTCGGCGTCGCGCTCGGTGCGCGTACCGATACCTTTCACGGCCTTTCAGGCCTGGGAGATCTGGTGCTGACCGCAACCGGCGATCTGAGCCGCAACCGCAAGGTCGGCTTGCTGCTGGCTCAGGGCATGAATCAACAGCAGGCCGTGGCATCGCTCGGCCATGTCGCAGAAGGCGTGTATTGCGCTCGAACGGTGGTCAGGCGCGCGCGGGCACTGGGCATCGAGATGCCGATCTCCGAGGGGGTGGTGGCGCTCCTCGACGGCCGGTTGCGTCCGGCGGATGCCGTTGCGGCGCTGATGGAACGCAGTCCGGTATCCGAACTGGACTGACCCCCTGTCTGCGCAACGTCGCATCCAAAAGAAAAGGGCCCCGAAGGGCCCTTTGTCTTGCCCGGCCGAAGCCGGTGGCAGAAGAATTATTTCTTCTTGCCCTTCTTGGCGTCGGCTGCCGGAGCAGCAACCGGGGCGACGATTTCTTCTTCGACGACCGGAGCGACAGCCGAAGCCACCACCGGGTTGGTCTTGTTGCCGTGCACGACGAACTTGACGCCCTTCGGCAGCTTCAGTTCCTTGACGGTCACGGTGCCGGCGTTGTCCAGCGAGGACAGGTCGACTTCGATGAATTCCGGCAGGTCGCCAGGGAAGCAGGCCACTTCCAGCTCGGTCATCGTGTGGTTGATCAGGTTGGCGTGGGTCTTGACGGCCGGCGACTCTTCCTGGTTCACGAAGTGCAGCGGCACCTTCATGTGCAGGCGGGTCTTGGCGTCGACGCGCTGGAAGTCCACGTGCAGGACTTGCTGCTTGAACGGGTGGTACTGCACGTCACGCAGCAGAACCTTGGTCACGGCTTCGCCGATTTCCATGTCCAGCACGGAAGCGTGGAACGTTTCCTTCTTCAGGGCGTGCCACAGCGCGTTGTGGTCGAGTTCGACCAGCTTCGGCTCCTGGCCTTCGCCGCCGTACACGATGCCGGGGGCCTTGCCCGAATTGCGGAGACGGCGGCTCGCACCCGTGCCCTGCTTGCTGCGTTCGAAAGCTACGAACTTCATATTGATTACTCCTGTGGAAGCCGACCGCGACCAGTGCGGCTCCGTTGATAAAAAGGCGCCCCGAAGGGCGCCACTTGTGTGGCGGTCGCCCTGGGGCGCCCGCCGTACTCTTCAAATCTGCTTAGAACAGGTCGTCCTGATCGGTAAACAGGCTCATCACGGACTCGCCCTTGGCGATGCGCTGGATGGTCTCGCCGAACAGCGGGGCGATCGACAGCTGCCGAATCTTGGTGCAGGCCTTGCCGGCGTCCGACAGCGGGATGGTGTTGGTGACGACCACTTCGTCGAGGGCCGATGCGGTGATGCGATCGACCGCCGGGCCCGAAAAAACCGGGTGGGTGCAATAGGCGTAGACCTTCTTGGCGCCCCGTTCCTTCAGGACTTCCGCGGCTTTCACCAGCGTGCCTGCGGTGTCGATCATGTCGTCCATGATGACGCAGTTGCGGCCGTCGATTTCGCCGATGACGTTCATCACCTCGCTCACATTGGCCTTCGGCCGACGCTTGTCGATGATGGCCAGGTCGCAGTTGAGCTGCTTGGCCAGGGCGCGTGCCCGCACCACGCCACCGACGTCCGGCGAGACGACCATCAGGTCTTCGTAGTTCTTCTGGCGCAGGTCGCCCAGCAAAGTGGGGGAGGCGTAGATGTTGTCGACCGGGATGTCGAAGAAACCCTGGATCTGGTCGGCGTGCAGGTCCATCGTCAGAACCCGGTCGACACCCACGGTCTGCAGCAGGTTGGCGACGACCTTGGCCGAGATGGGCACTCGCGACGAGCGCGGGCGGCGATCCTGGCGGGCGTATCCGAAGTAGGGAATGACGGCAGTGATGCGTTCGGCCGACGACCGACGCAGGGCGTCGACCATCACCAGCAGTTCCATCAGGTTGTCGTTGGTCGGCGCGCAGGTCGACTGGACGACGAAGACATCGCGGGCACGAACGTTCTGGTTGATCTCGACGGTGATTTCACCGTCGGAAAAACGACCGATCTTGGCGTTGCCCAGCTGGATGCCGAGGTGGTTGGCGAGCTCGCCAGCCATGCCAGGATTGGCGTTGCCGGTGAAGACGAGAAAGTCAGGATGATTGGCCTGCATGAGCGGTACCGGCGACCTAGAAAAACTGCCTGAATGCCCACCGCAGTTCGTTGCGGTGGTGCATATGGGTGGTTGGCAGGGGAAGAAGGATTCGAACCTTCGCATGCTGGAATCAAAATCCAGTGCCTTAACCAGCTTGGCGACTCCCCTACACGGGTCCGCGGCGAATGCCGTGAACCGTTTATCTTTCGCTGGACGCCCACCCCGCCAGAGGATGGATATCCAGATTGTCGCATTGCCGAAAGGTGCTGCCCAGCGGGGCCGAATACCAATCGACATCTTGCGACGTCGCTGCAAATACCGCACTTCCAGAACCTGTCATCCTGGCTTTCAACCCTTGCGATGCAAACCAATCGATGGCTTGCGTGACAGCGGGGCAAAGCGCTTCGGCAACAGGCTGCAAGTCGTTACGGCCAAAACCGTTTGTGTCTGCAGCGAAGCCCCTGATCTTAGCAGCATCTGAATCGCGTTTCAAATGGCTCGACGAAAAAATTTTGCCAGTGTCGATTCCGTCTGCCGGCTTCAGCACCGCATAACGCTGGCGGGGCAGGGCGTCTGCGCCCTTCAGCGGCTCGATGATCTCGCCGATACCTTCGACCCAGGCGTTGTGCCCGCGCAGGAAAAAAGGCACGTCCGCCCCCAGCGCCAAGCCTATTTTTTCCAGTTCGACCAAAGGCAGGTTCAGCTTCCACAGGCGGTTGAGCGCCAGCAAGCAGGACGCCGCGTCCGACGATCCGCCGCCCATGCCCGCCTGGGCCGGAACCTGCTTGGCGACCCCGATATGCGCTCCCGACGTGCATTGCGCATGCGCCTGGAGGGCACGGGCCGCGCGCAGCACCAGGTCGTCCGGCGGCAGCGGGGTGGTGAGGTCTTCGCGGCTCAGGCGGCCATCGGTGCGCAGATCGAAATGCAGCGTGTCCGACCAGTCGATCAGCATGAAGACCGATTGCAGCAGGTGATAACCGTCGGGGCGCCGGCCGGTGATGTGCAGGAAAAGATTGAGCTTGGCCGGAGCCGGTACGTCGTAAAGCGCGCGCATGCCGTGGCGTCTTGGAACAGAAGGGAAACGAGCGTTCAGCGCTCGAAAACGACTCGCAGCGTGGCGGTCGGCCTCGGCTCTTGCCGGATGGCGGTGATGCGCCCGTCCGGTTGCGCCGAGAGATCGACGGTCCAGCCCGGCACCGGGCTGGGCGTGCCCGCAAGCCAGTCGAACAAGGCGGCGACGGGAATGGCCGTGCCGGTGGCCCGCTCGGCCAGTTCGCCGAGCGAGGCGAAACGCTGCGTCTCACCCTTGCCGCCCTGTTGAAGCGTGGCGTTGCCTGGCGCCCAGCGCAGCAGCGCGACGGTGCTGCCGATCGGCGTCGTCAGGCTGAGCGAGCCGGCGTGGGCATTGCCGACGAGTTCGAAAGATGACGAGAACGATTGCGAGGGCGCGTCTTCCACCTGCAGCCCGAGCCGGCCGCTCCAGCGCTGCTCGACCGATGCATCGGCACCGGCCACGGTCTGCGCAGAAGGCGGCGTCGCGGTTGCGCAGCCCCCCAGCCAGACAGCCGTACAAACGGCCACGAGCGCCGAACGCCAGCCGACGGTCACAGCTTGACCTGCAGCCGCTTGATCACCTGCTGCAGGGTCTCGTTGTCGCGCTTGAGCAGCAGGCCTTCCTTGAACACGGCTGCCGCTCGGTCACGCTTTCCGCTGGCCCACAGCACCTCGCCCAGATGCGCTGCAATTTCTGCGTCGGGGCGTGCCTGGTAGGCGGCCTCTAGGATGCGCAGCGCTTCCTCGTTGTGGCCCATACGGAACTCGACCCAGCCGAGGCTGTCGCGGATGAAGGGGTCGTCGGGTGCGAAGCTGAGCGCCTTCATGATGAGTTCGCGCGCTTCCGGCAACCGCACGCCGCGATCCGCGAGCGAATAGCCCAGCGCGTTGTACGCGTGGTGGAAGTCGGGTTTCTTCGCGATGACTTCACGCAGCAGCCGTTCCATTTCGTCGGTGCGGCCCAGCTTCTCGGCGTTCATCGCCAGGTCGTAGGTCAGGTCCAGGTCGTCCGGGGCCTTCTGGTGGGCCTGATCCAGCAACTGGTAGGCCTCTTCGGCCCGCTGGTTGTCGCGCAATAGCTGCACCTCGGCCATCAGCTTGATGCGTGTATCCGCCGCATCGCGTTCCGGCAGGGAACGCAGCAGGGCGCGGGCTTCTTCCAGCTTGCCCTGGCCGGCCAGCAGCGACGCGCGCCGCAACTGCGCCGAAGCCAGCGCCTGCGGGCTCGAGACGCGGTCGAGCCAGCTCGCCGCGGCTGCCGTGTCGCCGCGTTTCTCGGCGGCCTGCGACATCAGCAGATAGGCCTGGTCGCGGCTGCGCACGACGGCCTGGGCGACCGCGGGATTGGCAGGCGCTTCGGCGGGCAGCAGGTCGAGGAAGGTCTTGATCGACTGTTCGGCGTCGGCGAACTGGCCGTTTTGCGCCTCCTGCGAACCACGTACCAGCCACGCTTCGGCAAAACGCGGGCTTTCGACGGTGAGGGTCTGCACCTCTCGCGTGGCTTCGGCATTGCGCTGGGTGTCGACCAGGGCGCGGGCGTAGGCCAGCCTGATTTCGGGCAACGGGGGCTTGTCGGTGGCCAGGTAGCGCTTGACCAGCGCTTCGGCATCGTTTGCGGACGGGCGCGCCACCATGAGTTCCAGCGACAGGATGGCCGCGCCTTCGTTGCCGGCTTCCAGGGCCTGCGCGCGGCGGGCCGCCTCCAGCGCTCCGTCGGCGTCGCCGGCCGCCAGGCGCATGCGGCCGACGGCGATCCAGGCAGCGGCGCCATCGGCCGGGGTCGCCGGGTTTTCGAGGTCGCTGGCCAGCGCCTTTTCGACCACGACCTGCGCGGCTTTCTTGTCGGTGGCCCGGGCGTAGAGCTGCGGCACCGCGTTGTAGGCGCGGGCGCGTTCGGCGGGTTCGGTCAGGGCCAGCTCGCGGGCCAGCGGCACGGTGGATTCCTCGACGCGGTTCAGCGCCACGAGGATCTGCAGCACCATGCTGTTGGCTTCACGCGATGCCGGCTTGGCGTCTTTCCAGGCGCGGGCGGCGACCAGCGCCGAATCGCCGGCGCGCGCCTGCAGCGCGACTTCGGCAGCGCGCCGGAAAAGCCGGTCGTCGCCGGTCTTGCGGGCCACGTCGAGCAGCAGCGCGAAGGCGCTTCCGGGATCGCCGCTCTGTGCGCTCATCTCGCCGACCAGCACGCCGTACATCAGTTCGGCGTTGCGCTGTTCGGCGGCGCCCGGGTCGTCGGGCACTTTTTCGACCTTTTCGGCGGTGCCGGCGTTCGGCAACGCCGACTGCCCGGTCGGATCGGCGGGCGTCACCTGCGCGATCACCGCGGAACCCCTGACGGGCCCGGTCACGGAGGTGGGGTTTCGAGCCTGGACTGCGCCTGCAAGACAGACGAGGAGGGCCGCGGTGGCGATGCGATGAAGCTGCATCGAACCATAATAATTGAAGCCCTATGTCCCGCGCCGTCGGCGCTCGCCCCGACTTGCATCCGCCCGCCGATGCCGCATCTGGAAGGCATCCGGTTTTACCTGCGCTTCACATTCCCGCCGACATTCCCTTCCCTTCCCTTCCGTTTCCTTCCGATGCCCGAACTACCCGAAGTCGAAGTCACCCGCCTGAGTTTTGCCGATCGCATCCAGGGCGCCCGGGTGCTGTCGGCGCGCGTCGGCAAGCCCTTGCGCTGGGCGCTGGGCTGCGACCCGATGGACCTGGCCGGCCGCACCGTCCTGCAGGTGCGCCGACGCGGCAAATACCTGTTGGTCGAACTCGACGAAGGCCTGTTGCTGGTGCACCTGGGAATGTCCGGAAGCCTGGCTTTCGCCGACATGCTGCCGCTGCCCGGCCCGCACGATCATTTCGACCTCGGCACCGACCGCGGCATCCTGCGCCTGCACGATCCCCGGCGGTTCGGCGCCGTGGTGTACGCGCCGGACGAAAGCTCGCCTGTCGCGCAGAAGCTGCTGGGCCATCTGGGCGTCGAGCCGCTGTCCGACGACTTCGATCCGGCGCGTTTCTATGCCGGCCTGCACGCCCGCAACACGGCGGTGAAACAGGTGCTGCTGGGGGGCGAACTGGTGGTGGGCGTGGGCAATATCTATTGCTCGGAGGCGCTGTTCGGCGCCGGCATCCGACCCACGCTGGCGGCCTCGCGCATCAGCCGGCCGCGCGCCGAAAGGCTCTGGCGAGCCATCCGCGAAGTCCTGGCGCGCGCGGTCGAGGCCGGCGGCAGCACACTGCGCGACTTCCAGAACGCCGAAGGCCGCAGCGGCTACTTCCAGCTGCAGGCGATGGTGTACGGCCGCGAGGGCCTGCCCTGCCACGTGTGCGCCACGCCGATCAAGGCCATCAAGCAAGGACAGCGTTCGACGTTTTTCTGCTCGAAGTGCCAAAAATCCTGAGCTTCGAGAGCATTTTTTACCGCAAATGGCCGGTGCTATAGTCAAAAACCCACCTGCCGCGCCACCCGTGACCACCTCCTTTTCCGACCAGCTGGATCGTCACGGCGCATGGCGATCCGGCACCGCGCAGCGCATCCAGCAGCTCGCCGCCTGGCTGGTCGACCAGCAACTGGCCGACGGCCCCATGCTCGCCCGCCTGGCGCAGATCGCCGACGGCCTGCAGCGCGACAAGGTCCTGGTGGCTTTCGTCGCCGAGTTCTCGCGCGGCAAGTCCGAGCTGATCAACGCCATCTTCTTCGCCAGCCACGGCCGGCGCATCGTGCCGGCCAGCGCCGGCCGCACCACCATGTGTCCGACCGAGCTGGGCTTCGAGGCCGGCGTGCCGCCGGGCGTTCGGCTCTTGCCCATCGAGACGCGTGCCGACCCGCGCCCGCTGTCGGTTTGGCGCACCCAGCCGGACGCCTGGACGGTGCTGGCGCTGGATACCGCCAGCCCGGCCCGGATGGCGCAGGTGCTGGAAACCGTGGCGCAGGTTCGCCGGGTGCCGGTCGACACCGCGCGTGAACTGGGTTTCTGGGACGACGAACATCCCGACGACAACCCGCACCGCGACGCGCAAGGCATGGTCGAGATTCCGCTGTGGCGGCACGCGCTGGTCAACATCGACCACCCCTTGCTGCGGCAAGGCCTGGTGGTGCTCGACACGCCCGGGCTCAACGCCGTCGGCGCCGAGCCCGATCTCACCGTGCAGCTGCTCGCGGAGGCGCATGCCAGCGTCTTCATCCTGGCCGCCGACGCCGGCGTCACCCGGTCCGACCTGCAGCTGTGGCGCCAGTACCTGGCGCCACGCGAGGGCGACGGCCTGCAGGTGGACAACCGCGTGGTGGTGCTCAACAAGATCGACGTGCTGTGGGACGGCATCAGCACCGCCGCGCAGATTCACGCGCAGACCGACCGCCAGCGCGCCACGTCGGCGGCGCTGCTGGGCGTGGTGCCGGCGCGGGTGATTCCGGTGTCCGCCCAGCGCGGCCTGCTGGCCCGCATCAACCACGATGCCGGCCTGCTGCAGGCCAGCGGACTGCCGCTGCTCGAGGCGGTGCTGGCGCAGGGCCTGGTGGCCTCGCGCCACGACATCCTGCGCGACGCGGTCGAGGTCGCCATCGCCCGGGTACGGGTAGACGCCGCGCGCCTGCTGGCCCTGCGCCGGCGCGAAATCGACGAGCAGGTGCTGGAATTGCGCAGCCTTCGCGGCAAGAACGACAACGTGATCGCCGGCATGCGCTATCGCGTCGAGCAGGAACAGCGCGACTTCGACGCCAGCGAAAAGCGCGTATTGGCGCTTCACGCGGTGCGCAGCCGCCTGCAGAAAGACGCGCAGGCGCTGCTCGAAGAATCGGCAGCCGAAGACTTCGCCGGGTTGCGGCAACTGCTGGCGCAGACCGGCCTGAAGCTCACCGCGCGCCGCGCCTACCAGGACGCCTTCGCCCAGGCCGTACTCCGGGTGCGCAAGGCCGAATCGGCGATGGGCGAGATCCATTCCATGCTGACGGCGGGCTTCCGCCAGCTCAATGCCGACTACGGTTTCGCGCTGCAGGTGCCGGCGCAGCCTGCCGTCGGCATGTGGGCGCACGAAATCGAGCGCATCGAGCGCGCGCATGCCTCCTATGTCGGCATCGGCCAGACCCTGCGACTGGCGCAGCCGGCCGCCGGCGGCCGGCTGGCGGGCGCACTGGAGTCGCGGGTGCGCGCCGTGCTGGGCGAGGCGGCCGAAGAGATCGGCAGCTGGTGCCGGTCGGCCATGGCGCCGGTCGATGCGCAATTGCGCGAGCGCCGCAGCGGATTCGTGCGGCGCATCGAGGCGATCGACCGCATCCGGGACGCGGCCTCCGGCCTCGGCGAGCGCACCGCCGAACTCGAGGCGCAGGCCGCGTCGCTGACGGTGCTGGAGGATCAGCTGCGCGACCGTACCGCCTCGTTCTCCGATGCCGCGCCCTCCGCCTCCCTGGCCGCGGCGGCGTGAGCGACATGGCGACCGACACCGGCGCGGCGCGGCCGCAGGATTTCGCGCGGCGCGTCACCGGCTGGCAGGCCACGCACGGCCGCAGCGGCCTGCCCTGGCAGGGCACCCGCGACCCGTATCGGGTCTGGCTCTCGGAAATCATGCTGCAGCAAACGCAGGTGGCGACCGTGCTCGACTACTTTCCGCGCTTCCTGGACCGGCTGCCGGACGTGCGCACCCTGGCCGAGGCTCCGGCCGACGAGGTGCTCGGCCTGTGGAGCGGGCTCGGCTACTACAGCCGGGCGCGCAACCTGCACAAGTGCGCGCAGAAGGTGATGTCGGACTTCGGCGGCGAATTTCCCCGCACCGCCGAGCAACTGGCCACCTTGCCCGGCATCGGCCGCTCGACCGCCGCGGCCATCGCGTCGTTCTGCTTCGGCGAGCGCGCCGCCATCCTCGACGCCAACGTCAAGCGGGTGCTGACCCGCGTGATGGCCTACGGCGCCGACCTGGCGCGCCCGGCCGCCGAACGTGCTTTGTGGCAGGTCGCCACCGAACTTCTGCCCGACGGCGACGCGGCCGAGCTGCGGGAGGAGATGCCGCGCTACACCCAGGGCCTGATGGACCTGGGCGCCACGGTGTGCGTGCCGCGCCGGCCGCTGTGCCTGCTGTGTCCCGTGGAGGACGTCTGCCAGGCGCACGCCGAGGGCCGCCAGGAGGCCTACCCGGTCAAGACCAAAACCCTCAAGCGCAGCGCCGAGTCATGGTGGCTGCTGGTGGTGCGGGATGCGTCGGGCCGGGTGCTGCTGCAGCGCCGGCCGGACAGCGGCATCTGGGCCGGTCTTTATTGCGTGCCCGTCTTTGCAGACCGGGCCGCGCTCGATGCCCGTCTGGCGCAATGGACCAATGCGCCCGCACACGACCTGCCGGTGTTTTTGCACGTGCTGACCCACAAGGATCTGCACCTGCATCCGGTGCTGGCCGAGCTTCCGGCCGGAGGCCCGTTGCCGGTCGAGGAGGGTGACGGCGTGCGCTGGGCGACGGCTGCGGATTGGGTCGACATCGGCCTGCCGACGCCGTTGCGCCGGCTGCTCGGCGAGCTGTAATTTGGTGGTTCGTCTATTAATCGGATAAGTCGTTCGGTAATCGACGGCATTTGGATTTAAATGGTCGCCGTGTCCGGGCATGCGTTGGGGTGGCTGCTTTTTTAATCGGCTTCGGATAGGTTATTTTGTTGCGAATTTGAACGAGTCATCGGTTGACTGCCTTCGGCTCGTTTACTTCTTCTGCTCCTACGGAGGGTGGAGGTGGGGCTTGCGCCGCCCCACACCCGCGGTAACTTTCTTTTCGGGCAAAAAAGAAAGTCACCAAAGAAATTGCCTCGGGATCGGGTAGCCATACAAGAATCGGGCCTTTGCTTCGCTCGGCCTGGGGAATATGCCACCGAACACCCATATCCCGACGACTTGAGCATGCCTGATATACCCTCACCGCTCCCGACAGGCCAA
>Ga0308164_10000733_pt1 | contig 46181 bp, 29 predicted proteins | sample PhyTR2_FD_201031 | JGI IMG/M metagenome (GOLD analysis project Ga0308164, IMG submission 201031) | Phyllosphere microbial communities from UC Gill Tract Community Farm, Albany, California, United States - DLSLT.R2 | ecosystem: Host-associated > Plants > Phyllosphere > Unclassified | place: USA...
TATGTGCCGACCAGCCCGCTGGCCCCCAGCGCCAAAAGCATCAGGGACAACGTGTTGACGCTGACCCCGGTGATCTCTTCCAGAAACGGGCGCAGGTAGGTGAAGACGGCAAACTGGCCCATGAACAGCAACAGGATCGCGCTCATGCCGACGGCCACTTGCGGGTTACGCAGCAGGCGGAACGGATTGCGTGCCCGGTTGTTCGGCTGGCTGCGCATGGCCGGCAGGCTCAGCCATTGCCAGGCAAACGCCAGCACCGCGAGCGGGATGACCAGGAAAAACGCACCACGCCAGCCGATGTACTGGCCCATGAAGCTGCCCAATGGCGCGGCGACCGTTGCAGCCAGCGCATTGCCGCCGTTGATCAGTGCCAGGCCCTTGGCGACCGATTGCTTTGGCACCAGCTTCATCACGGTAGCGGTCGACATCGACCAGAAGCCACCAATGGCGATCCCGAGCAATGCACGGCCTGTCATGAACAACCAGCCGTTGGAGGCCAGCGTGACGATCACGCCAGACACCAGCAGCAACAGGCTGAAGCCCAGCAGCACCGGCTTGCGATCCAGATGCCCGGTCAGTGGCGTGTTCAGCAGGCTGGTCAGCACGGCAAAAAAACCGGAGATCGAAATCGCCTGCCCTGCCTGCCCCTGACTGATGCCCAGGTCCTGCGCGATGGGTGTCAGCAGGCTGACCGGCATGAACTCCGACGCAATCAGCACCACCACACACAGCGCCATCGAAAACACGGCGCCCCAGGCTGGCGGATGTGCTGTCGTCTCAGCCCCCTTTAGCGTTGAATCGAATGCTTGCATGCGTCCTGACCTGGCGATGTTGAAAATAGTCGGCACAGGTTAGGGCAAAGGTATTAGGATTATTAGACACCACAATTTAAACGCGCTTGTGAGGAGGATTCAGCAATGAGCACACCCAAACTCAATGATCTACAAGCCTTTCTGCAGGTAGCACGCGATCAGAGCTTTACCAAGGCGGCCACCAAGCTGGGCGTTACGCCTTCAGCCCTGAGCCACACCCTTCGTGGCCTTGAAGAACGCATGGGCCTGCGCCTGCTGGCGAGAACCACCCGCAACGTGGCCCCGACCGAAGCCGGCGAACGGCTGATGCGCTCGATCGGGCCGCTGCTGGATCAGATTGCCGCAGAAGTCGAAGTGCTGGGCGAACTGCGCGACAAGCCCGCCGGCACCATTCGCATTACCTGTTCCGATGACGCCGCAGAAGGCATCATCCGCCCGATGCTTGCAGGGTTTCTGGCGCAGTACCCGGATATCCAGATCGAGATCTGCATCGACTACGGCTTCACCAATATTGTCAGCGAACGTTTCGATGCGGGCATCCGCCTGGGTGAATCCATCAGCAAGGACATGATTGCCGTGCGCCTGGGGCCTGACTGGCGCTTGTCAGTGGTCGGGTCGCCTGCCTACTTCGAGCGACACCCCGTCCCGCTGCAGCCTCAGGACCTGACTCAACACACCTGCATCAACATCCGCCACTCGCCGAACGGCAGCTGCTACGCCTGGGAGTTCGAGAAGGACAGCCGCAAGCTCAACATACGGGTCAATGGGCAGTTCACGTCGAACAGCATGATCCATGTGCTCAACGCCGCACTGGACGGCGTGGGCCTGGCCTACATGCCGGACTCCATGGCCGAACCGCACATCGCCAGCGGCCGCCTGAAAGAAGTGCTGGTCGACTGGAGCCCGTATTTCGAAGGCTTTCACTTGTACTACCCGAACCGGCGACAGGCGTCGCCGGCGTTCAGTGCGTTTGTCGAGGCGGTGAGGTATCGGGGCTAGCCCCCCGCCGCCTGATTACTGCGCGGCTTTCAACGCATCCGCGACCTTGTTCAGCGAACCTTGAGCGGGTTCGGCCAGCAGCTTCAGCTCGGTGGTTTTGCCACGCACCACCACTTGCATGGCGGTGGGCGCACCCTTTGCGTCACCCACGATCCGGTAAACGGTGTCGCCGCGCACGAAGCTCAATACGTGACTGGCAGCGTCGTACTTCAGGTGCTCACCGTCAGCCTGGGGAAACAGCAGCCCGACCTGACTCTTGCTGTCCACGGCCGCGTAGAAGACCGGGCTTTTGTCCCCTGAACGGAACAACACAATGCGCTTGCCGGACGGCGCTAGCCTGAACGACAGGAGAATCTCACGCTGCTGGTCTTCCTCCCAGACGATGCTGGTGGTGTGCGTCATCTTGCCATTCTGATTGCGACTGACTGTTTCAGTCGGCAGTCCCGACCCACCGGTATGGTCAAGGACCGTTTGCGTTTCCAGAACCGGCTCGCCATTACGGATGCTGTAGGTAGACGTCTGGTGCCAGCAGCAACCGTCTTTGGTCATGGTCTCGATCTTGCGGGTTTTCTCATCCACGCTGAACAGGCCGCAGTTGTTTTGCGCCAGTTTGGTAAACGAATCGCTGTGCCGGAAACCATCGGCCGTGCCGAGAAAGACCTGATACGAGGGGCCGTGATAACAGCTGTTCTGCCCGTCCATCAAGGCCAGATCCTTGATGCCATCGAAGTTGAAATCCTGATAGATCAGTACGCTTTGTTCGCCATAGGGCAACTCGTGCACGTTGGTTTTGACCTTGCCGGTCTTGGGGTCAGCGCCAAGCACCAGTTCGTCGGACTGCACGCGGATCAAGGCCGCACCGCTGGCCTTGTCGTACACGTTGATGACGCCGGGACGAAACACATCGTCTTTGGCGGAAATATCCAGCGTCGCACGGTATTTATCGGAAAAGTCCTGCAGGGCGTAGTTCTCCCGAGGGGAGCCCGCAAAGCCTGCTGCGTCCATTTCACCGTAGGTCGGTAGCGCATCGGCGGCACTGACCAGTGTCGAAGAGGCCAGGCCGACCAGTACCAACAAGGCCTGCAACCCGAGACGTGACGCACAGCGTTGAACGATGGATAGGTGCAAGACGCAACTCCTTTGATAATGAGCGATGAGTTTACTTCAGCAATTGATACAATTTGAAATCATTGCCCAACGTGCACTTCGTGCTCACAGGCCGCCCCGTCCGACCCGGTAAATGTTCTAATCACGCCCCCCTCCTCGCTCAACGGGCCCGATGCTTTTATGGATATTCACTCGCTTTGGCTCAAGACCCAGGAAATCTGGGACATGCTCGATCAGCACCCGTGGATACGTACCGGGCTGGCGCTGATCCTGTTGCTGACCGCCGCACTGGTGCTTGGCCGCGTGGCGCGCTTTCTGGTGCTGTATGCCGTGAGGATGCTGGGCCGTCAGGCATCGCTGCACTGGATCAACGACTTTCGCCACAACAAGGTTTTCCATCGCCTGGCGCAAATGGTGCCGTCGCTGGTCATTCAGTTCGGCCTGAACCTGGTCCCCGGGCTGAGCGCCACAGGCAAAAACGTCATCGGCAACCTGGCGATGGCCTTCACCATCCTGTTCATGACCCTGGCCATCGGCGCCCTGCTCAACGCCCTGCTGGACATCTACGCGCGCACCGAGCATGCCCGCACGCGCTCCATCAAGGGTTACGTGCAGCTGTCGAAGATGATCCTGTACGTCTTCGCCGGGATCATCATCGTCGCCACCCTGATCGACCGTTCGCCGCTGCTACTGCTGTCCGGCCTCGGCGCCATGTCGGCGGTCATCCTGTTGGTATACAAGGACACCCTGCTCTCCTTCGTCGCCAGTGTGCAGCTGACCAGCAACGACATGCTGCGCGTCGGCGACTGGATCGAAATGCCGCAAGTCGGCGCGGACGGCGACGTGGTGGACATCACCCTGCACACCGTCAAAGTGCAGAACTTCGACAAAACCATCGTCTCCATCCCGACCTGGCGCCTGATGTCAGAGTCGTTCCGCAACTGGCGCGGCATGCAGCAATCCGGCGGACGGCGCATCAAGCGCAGCCTGTTCATCGACGCCAGCGGCGTACGCTTCGTGCGCGACGATGAAGAACAGCAACTCATGCAAATCCACCTGCTCACCGACTACATCGGCCGCAAACAGGCCGAATTGCTCGCCTGGAACCAGGCGCAAGGCAACGTCGCACAAATGTCCGCCAACCGCCGACGCATGACCAACATCGGCACCTTCCGCGCCTACGCCCTGGCGTACCTGAAAAGCCACGTCGACATCAACCCCAACATGACCTGCATGGTTCGCCAGCTCGAACCCACCTCACAGGGCATCCCGCTGGAAATCTACTGCTTCACCCGCACCACGGTATGGGTGGATTACGAGCGGATACAGGGGGATATTTTCGATTATCTGATTACCGTGATGCCGGAGTTTGGTTTGAATTTGTATCAGCAGCCTAGTGGGGCGGATATGCGGGTGGGGTTGAGGGGGGAGCTAGCGCGGGTGGGGGCTACACCGTTGGTAGAGCCGTTGCCTACCGAAAGTTAAGGCAAATAACCACAAGGTCGATACATAGGTTTCCAACGTGATTTAGGAATCATAAGTCAGTGGTGCGCAGCGGTTTTTGCGTCCTATGTATTGGATGCTAAAGAACAATAGCTGGTATCTAGCTAATTTGATCTGCCCCACTCACAGAGACGCTCCAAGGAGTGTCTCAGATTGTAGTGCGTTTGGCGATATCGGCAGGGGATGTGGGCCTCCGGTCCAAGGGCATGGGTGTAGCGTTCATATGCTAGGTAGCCGAATGTGCATTTCCTGAGACCTTAATACGTCATGGAAATATCAAGCGATATTGCATAGCTCGCGCACCGAGCTCAGGCTCATCTTCAACAGTCGATATAGTAACTCACAGGGATGGAAATTCGTATCTAGGGCTCCGGGCCTGACTTACTATGACACTGAAACATGTGTATAACATGGTGCCATCCAAGGAGAACTGATACAGTGGATTTATGCATGATACGTGCATTTTCTGAAGAGTCCAAAAGCTAGAAGCAGTGTTTGAAACTCACAAAAGCCACGAACCAACACGGAGAGTAATGTCATGGCAGCAGAGAACCTAGAAAGGCTTGGCGAGATACTTGATACATTAGGCCCCGGCATGGCATCAAACCCAATATCAGTTCGAGAATTCATAAGCTGGTTTGGTGCAGAACGTCGAGGTTACATGGTAGCGTATAAAATCCGTAGAGCACTAGAGAACCTAGGGGTTACGACCCAACCAGATTTTGACAGCGTACCACTAGACGCAAAAATCACAATCTATGCACCTCTAGAAAGTGAAGAAACGCACCATGAAGCAACCGAAATCGTAGACGATGCGGCCCATGCATCACCTACTACGCTTGAAACTATATCCTTAACATCAGACGAATTCATCTCCGGTGCTGTCTCTGAACCTTCATTCCGCGTCAGCCGCCTTGAAGCATCTGATGTAAAGCTAGTAACTGTGAAGCCTGATGCCAGTTTAACAGAGGCCGTGACATTGATGTTAAGGCACGACTATTCTCAGCTTCCCGTAATGATCGGCGAGCGGGATGTTAAAGGTGTCATAAGCTGGGAAAGTATTGCCCCAGCATTGGCGTTGGCGAAGTCTGACTCTACAGCAGTTCGCGACTACATGAAACCACACAGAGAAATAAATGCTAGCGATTCAATTTTTTCTGCTTTACCGAGAATCATCGAATACTCTTACGTACTAGTGCGCTCATCTGATCAGCGCATTAGCGGAATAATAACAACTACTGATCTTAGCTCTCAATTTAGGCAGCTATCAGAGCCTTTTCTTTTGCTATCCGAGATCGAGAATCATATTCGAAAACTAATCGACGGAAAATTCACAAAAGAAGAACTCACCAGCATTGTTAATCCCTCCGACAACGAACGAACGATCGACTCCGTCGCAGACCTAACATTCGGGGAGTACATAAGGCTTTTTGAAAACCCCGAACTATGGGAAAAGACCAAACTTACAATTGATAAAAGAACGTTCACAAAGGAGCTCGACAAAGTCAGAATAATCCGCAATGATGTCATGCACTTCGACCCAGATGGTATTTCAGAAGAAAACCACGAACTTCTTCATCACTTTGTCAGATTCATTCATACTGTGCAAAGTCTATTTAGTAAGTGAGCGACGAGCTTTGCTATACCCGGCGACAATGGATATTGGCTCGTAGCGGTACGGCCATTTTAACCGCGCATAACCACCGACAGCGGACGAGCTAAAAGAAGTGCGGCCAAAAGCCCACCGATCTCTCCGTAACTGAGAAGTTTTGAGGCCGTCCACCCCACCGGTTTGGAGGTTTTAAACGTGCACTGAAAGAAACAAGCCATATTGGGTGTTTAGATCTCCATCCAAATCGTTCGTGTGTATCGACAGTTATTGGCAAAATCGGTCAACCCCCACCGTCCGGTATAGATCGACTCTTTTGAAAAAGTCAACATTCGGATTCAGTTCTTGTAGCGAATCGATCCGTCGCGGCATGCCGTCAGAGTTTGGGGCATCATGACAACCCTAGAAAACTGAGACTCGAAGATGAATCACGAACTTTGGCAGGAACCTGATGGTTGTCAGACCTTTTGCCTATCTGGTGCTCACGGTGATAGTGCGCGTGCGCTTATGCATTCAGAATGCAAAGCTTGTTTGGGAGGTCGAGGCTGAAAGTCATTTCGAGGCGATGACTAAATATTATGCGCACATGCAGTGGGGTGAATACGTGACTCACTTTCCTGAACAAGATATGACCCCCTACAGAAAACTGGGTTGGGACTGACCAGCCATGGTCAGATCTCTGCCCGCGCGAACCTAGCTCAAACGCAGCACCGCGCGTCGGGAAAATTAGCGCTTCTCGCCGATGCGGAAGACGATCTGCACATCGGCCAGCGGGAGGATTTGCAGCATGATGGGACAGTTATCGAGTGGGCAGGAGCGGCTGTTTTACTCGTTCAATCTTGAAGACCACATCCCAATAGATCATCTGCTGCGCAGCATTGATCAATGTCTCGATCTAAGTGACCTGCGCCTCTACCTCGCCTATTTCTATAGCCCCATCGGGCGTTCTTCGATTGATCCTGAGCTGCAGCGAGTATGCAGCTACAGAATTGATCGGAACAATATCCTTGCGCCATTTCGATAGTGCCGATAGCTGGGCATATCTAGACTAGACCAGGCAAGGTGTATTGGCCGGACGCTTACATCACTGGAACCCGTCAGACGCAGTTATCAACGCTGATTTGCCTTACTTTTTGCAGCGATGAACCAGCTATTCACCAAGTATTGGTACCAATGCTCAGTACTCTCATTCTCACCTTGAAGCGGTAGAGCTTTTCCGTTGAGATAAGGCTGTCCCGCAATCAGATACATTGATACCCGTAAGCGTAACGGTACGCTGCCATACTTATGGTTGTTGACAAGCCCTCCGCGCTTCCCCTCGCCTATTACATAAAACACCACAAGCGTGTTTTCCAGCGACAGCTGGCGCAGCCGCTTAAAGGTCTCAGGGTCAGGCTCGTGTGTCCTTATCACTTCGATGATCACATTTGGACAGGACGCACGCGGAAAAAAACGATTGGCGTCGCGACCAGCCAAGTCAGGCTGGATATAGGAGCCATCTTCAAACGCCACACGAGCATCAGCCTCCTTGAACCAGACGTATCGCGTTCCTGGTAGCGTGGAGAAGATCACTTGCTCCTCATAGCTGCGGTCCTCTGCAAAGACGTAGGTCGAAATTTCCACCCCACCGTTGGTTTCTGCCCCAAGCAGGCTATGGAGAAAGTTAACGCACTCATCATGAGTCGGGTTGTTCTCCCGCCGGCCAACCGCCCTCCCGAACGACTTCCTCCCGATCCGGCGAAAATGTGGAGCGCTTTCATTCCTCACCGGGACGACGAGCTCATCATCCTCATTGAGCAATGGTTCGTCTTTCATCCTGGGGTACAGCTTAGGATCGAAAATATCTTCCTTCGTAAACTCTGTTCCAGAACGCGCACCCACCACCTTTTCACTCATTGCTAACTTCCACCACCGTACATTTCCTTGAGGCGATGATACCCTGAAGGCTCTAGCCCAATGAACTCAGCAGGACATAATTTTCTGGCATCCGGAGTATCACACTCCCAGTGGGCGGCCACGACTGTGGGCTCTGCCGTGCCCTTGAAATTGGGCACCTTCTAAAAGCTGTACGGTTATGCTGGCTTGCGTACTTCTACCATGCGAGCTTTTGTAGAACGTTATAAACGCTAGTTCACAACTAACATCTTTCACGTGCGAGAGCCTTGCCCTTTATGACGTCGACTTCAAAATTGCTACCCGCAGGACGCCAAGATTTCGCCAAAGATCCGTTTGGCTACAGTGCCCTCGGCCCTATGAAATGGGGGCACGCCTGCATGGTCGCAGGCGTCAATAACCATTCTTCCGCCCTCTCGCCGAGCGACATTCTCAAAAACCCCATCCTCTGGTTAACCCAGGCTCAGGCCATGTCAGATGCGGCATTTGCCGTCCTTTCAACGGAGCAAAGTTTCCAAAACATGCCTGCTCCAGTTCGAGGAATCTGCGAAAGCCAATACTGCGCCATCGTGCTGATGCTGGTCGGGTACAGTCTTGAGATCAGTTTAAAGGCGATGTTGATCGTGCAGAAAGGGATTACCGGGTACACCGAAATCGAGAATAAAATACGCCATCACCGCTTGGAGGATCTAGCATCCTTCATTCCTGAACTCACAAAAAAAGACAAAGCGATCCTACGGGGCCTAACTCACTTTGTTAGCTGGGCAGGGCGTTATCCAGACCCTGGGTCAGGCCGCGAGGATAATATCGAACAGATTTTTGACCTGGGCGAAAAGCACCAAGTTACAGGGCATGACCTTTTCAAGCTGGCTGCTCATATCATGCAGCACACAAAAAACGTCGTTGAGCAAAACTGACGTTGCTTGACGCTGGGCTTGAGGTGGAGTCACTGCTTACCTACCCTTACTCAAGCTCAACCATCGCGTACCCGCTTTCAGAACAAACGCACTACTGCTGACAGGGACTTCTTCCTTCGGCCGTGCCCGAGCAGCACGTAAGTCTTGCTGGCGGCTTTGAAAAACATTTTCTCTTTAAAGTCGATGATAGGTGTACAAGTCATTATTATCAGAGCATCAAAAGCCATCCATAAAAAAAATGACAAATTGGGGGTAAGGATGAATCGCCTATTTCATGCTGCAGCGTTTGCAGGCTCCATGATGATCGTTGCAGCACCCGCCCAAGCCCGTATCACACAATTGGAGATCCTGCGGACCGAACCCGCTTTCGGAGGCGAAAAATTCGGAAATACAGGAACTTACGAACGCGTCTTTGCGCGCGCTCATGGTGAATTAGACCCAGGAGCGCCTGAAAACAAGATTATTCAAGACATCGAACTTGCACCCCGTAACGGGCGCGGGATGGTTGAATACACGACTGATGTTGCAATCCTGCGTCCCGCTGACGTGGCCAAATCGAATGACATTCTTCTATTTGATGTGCCAAATCGAGGCTCTAAGCGCGCGATGTTATTGTTCAATGCTGATATGCGGGGTAGTCCAGGAGCATTCAACAACTTCGAAGTCGCCGGGGACGGTTTTCTACAGCGCCAGGGTACGACGCTGATCGCGTTTGCCTGGCAGGGGGACGTTGCCCCGGGTGACAACCGCATGATGGTGCAATTACCGACGGCCATAAATACCGATGGGTCGCCGGTAACAGGTGTGGTGCGCAGTGAGTTGACCACGCTCTCACCGACCGTCAGCCTTAACCTGTCCGCAGGTTGGTTTACCTCCACGCCGCCTCATACGAGCTACAAATCGGTTGAAACCGACAATACCAAAGTGCTCGCGGATGGCTTTCGTCCGACGTTGACGGTGCGTTCGCGGGCAAATGCCCCCCGACAGGAAATTCCAGCGAAAGACTGGAGTTTTGGCGATTGCACTACGCCGAACGAAACCCAGATATGCCTACCCGCTGGTTTTCAGCCCGGTAAGCTTTACGAGCTGATTTACCAGGCCAAGGAGCCGCCGGTAATGGGTATCGGTTTTGCTATCGCACGGGATGTTGGTGCGTTTTTCCAGCAGGCTGAGCATGACGATACCGGTGTGCCCAATCCTGTAGTGCATGGGCCTAAGGTCAAATCGATTATCACTGGCTCATCACAGGCTGGGCGATTCATCCGCAGCATGATCGCGCTGGGTTTCAACCGCAGCGAGGAAGGTCATCGGGTCTATGATGGTGCGATGCCGCACATCGGTGGCGGCCTGATGCCGCTCAACATCCGATTTGCTCAACCTGGTCGAGCATGGGGCCAGCAGGTCGATCATGACTACCCTGCTTACGATTTTCCGTTTACCTATGGCCGGGAAACCGATCCTGTTACCGGACGCTCGCAGGGTTTGCTGGATCGCTGCAACGATAACAATACTTGCCCTCTGATATTCCACATGGCAACGGCCCTTGAACTTTGGGAGGGACGCCAGTCGCTTGGCCTTACCGATCCACTCGGCTTGCGCGATACACCTGAACCAGCAAACGTCCGCACTTTTATTATGGCAAGTACGCAGCATGCCCCGCCGTCTTTGCCACTCCCGGCTAAACCACCCTTTGGGCTTTGCCAGGTTCAATCAAATCCAAATCCACACACCTGGACAATGCGCGCAGCGTTCATCAATCTCGTTGGCTGGGTTCGTGATGAGACAACACCGCCCGCTTCGATAAAGCCTTCTGTGGCGGACGGCACCTTGGTGCCGGCGGACAGGGTCAGTTTCCCGTTCATCCCCGCGACCAATTATGGTGGCGTTTCACGCCCCGCGCTCCGCTACACCGGTGCCGTTAATAGCCTGCAAGTGCTTGATTTTGGACCTGGTTTTCGTCCCGAAGACAGCTCTGGCATTCTCACAAACGAGCCGCCGAAATCGGGGGTTGGCAGTTACGGCCTCCTGGTACCTCAAGTGGATGCAGACGGAATTGATGTGGGTGGCGTTCGGGATGTGTATTTGGGCGCTCCCATCGGGACTTACACGGGTTGGAACACCTTCCGGCCCGAGTTTTTTGATGGTGGCTTTTGTAACTTCCAAGGCAGCTTCCTCCCGTTTGCAGCGACGAAGAAAGAGCGAATCATGGCCGGAGATCCTCGCCTTTCCCTGGAGGAACGCTACCCCACGAAGGAGGATTATGTGTCTGCAGTGAGTAAAGCCGCAGACTCGCTGGTTGAAGCGCGGATGCTGCTTCCTGAAGACCGTGAGCGGCTTGTAAAGGAGGCGCAGGAGAAAGGTGTGCGTGTAGGGCCTTGAGCAGAGGTGACCAATTGACCACTACAAAGGAGGAATACATGGACTTTCGGTTTCAGATTGCTTCTGATGTGATCGGGGATGGTCTCGGTATTGAACTCATTGACGCAAATGGGCAGGTTGAGGAGCTAGTGTTACGTGCACAGAAAACATTAGGCTCCTATAAGGATGGAACACCTTTGCCTCCCCCTCTAACCCACAAATGTGCTTAACCCACAGGAACTTGGCTATCACCGCACCATGGGCACTGCTCGATTCTACCCCTCCCGACCGGCCGCATTGGGTCGAGTGCAGCCCTTCGCAAGAGGCAGCAGTCGGCCAGGAGCGGCCAATCGATTGAACCGCCTAACAAATGGGACATACCTAGACAACATGATCCGTCAGCACTATGGCACATGGATCAATGAGGGCGGGCCTTAGGCGGTGGGGATGATACAGCTGGCCTCGAAGCTTTCGCCGATCACAGTTCGAAACTGAACCCAGTAGGGCCCACAGACTCGGCCAAGCTGCCAAGCACCGGTCAAACCAGCCTAGGCGCGCCACGGCTCACGCCGGGAGCGCATCGGAATTAAACTCGGAGTGGGCCCGCCCAAGCGGACGGAAAGAGTCCATTTGCGGTAGTCGTGGACCATCCTACCCAATACTGCCTCCGTGACCGCGTGCTGGCTAACCAACGCTACCAGGGTGTCCAACCGGACGGCATCGCCAATCATAATTTCAACTCCTGCTGGCGATTCTCGGCAGTTACCTGTATATCGATAAAGAGCGTTTTGAGCTTGTCTGAGGTCAAGACAGGTGCCACCTCAACGCCTTCCGCACATTTTTTAAGCAACACCAAGGTGTGTAGCTCTGTCCGATGATCGCATGGCCCACACAGGTCAACAGGAAGCTATTCTTCAATGCTATTTGCTTTTGCTCGTTAAAGGTTTTCCATCCGCGGCATTTCGATCAAGATGCATGTCTATAGATTCATTCAGCAGCGTTAGAAATTTACTCATTGCTGTCGGCTCTTCAGTTCCAGTGGTTTCTTGGTGCTCCTTTATTGAGTTAATGGCCTGAGCCATGGATGGGATATTGCTATAGAGGTTCTCTCTCGCAGCTACAATATAGAGTATTTTATCGCATAGGTGCCTGCCCTGAGTCGTGTGGCTAGTATACGTAACACTACAGAAATCATCTCTCTCGATTCGCTCATAGCGAACATGATCAATATAGCGATGGATTCTAGGGTGGTAGAAATCAATAAATTTCTCAGAAGCGGGGTAGTTAATAGCGGACGTCCTAATACTGCCCCATTTAGTATCGCTTTTGAGTTGATTGCAGTCAAAACATGCTATCGCGAGATTAAAGAACTCAATGCTGAATTGAGGATAGTCCGTGCGACTCAAGATGTGCTCGATCGGCTTTGCGTGAGCAATATTTATTAGCCAGCGCCGGCAATAGCAACAGCGATTACCTTGCATGTCACCAAGAAAAACTCTCAAGGCGTCCTTGATAAGATATCCTGTCACTCCGCTTGTATGGCTCTGCCTGTAGCTTGATAATTCATCCCAAACATCAGATTTCGTGAGTCTAGCTTTGGCCTCTAGCATGTCGATATATTTGAGAGTTTCTACATTGTGAGCAGCAACTTCATGCGCTTGCGACCTATAAGCTTGGCGCAGCCGATTCCGTTCATTTCTAGTCACGAGTTGGTTTCCTTTTCTTGGCGCCATCAAACACCTCTATAACAGCCTTCTTTGCTTGCCTAACTAAATTTAAATCTTTTTTAAAGCTATCGTTTTTCTTATCGCTAGTACTTGCTTTCAAACTAGCATTCATACGTTTTAATGAGTCAATTAATTTTGATTTCAAGTGAGGGTCAGTATCGCCGGGCTGATTTTTAGCCTGAATAGCTCTTGACACCAACACGGCACACCGATCATTGATTTCGCGGCTATCGGGAGTATACGTGTTGAAGCCATCCAAAAGGATGGACTCTACAGAGTGCCTTTGGTACGGCAATATTTCATTAAGCACTTTGTCCCGTGCCAGGTAGCATGTATCTTGAGTGCGAGCATTGGCAATAATCAAAGGCGAGTGAGTTGCAACCACGAAGGAGCACTCGTACTCATCAGATATAGCTGCTAGAAGTTGAGGTATCTGCTGCTGCCAACGGACGTGCATGCTGATTTCAGGTTCATCAATCAAAAACGTTGTGTGTTGATCAGCGTAGACACAAATTTTAATTAAAAGTGAAAGTAATTGCTGTTCACCAGAGCTTAGCGAGCTGACTTTTATGATCGGTCCATCTTCTTGATGCTGAACCCCAGGTTCAAAATTTATTTCCGATTTAGGGGGTAACAGGTCCCCATGTAACTCGATAGTCGCCAACATTCTTTCCCAATCAGAAACTGGGTTGTCTGGGTCGGCTAAAGGAATCAAAAACAGACGCCGGTTAAAGCCTAAAGTTTCAAGTGATTTTTCAAATGATGCGAGGCGCAATGGTTTTAGATATATGTCCAACAAAAGGTTAGCGAGGTAAGAATGAGAGTGATCTTTTTCGGGAGAAGATCGCGCCCTCGCGCCCTCGTAAACGAAAAGAGAGTCGCGGGGTGGTGTGAAAGGGAATCTATCAATAGGGCTAAAAGCTATGCCGACGGACTCAATATTATTGGCATCAAGAACAGGAATCAGGTTTCTTAGCAATAAGCTTTTGCCTGCGCCGTTATCCCCGATAACATAAATACATGTCGGGGTATTCGAGTCCACAATCTTTTCAACCAATCCCGCATGCTCTAGTGTGAAAAAATCGGTCTCCGCTGGGTTTCTTTTTATGGCATCTCGTGCTGTTAGTTTGTCACCTTCAGTTAAGCTGGAGGTTTCGCATGTAGTGATAAAGCCAGGGAGTTCGCGAAACTCATGCTCCAAATGTATTGAAAATAAATTTTTAAGCCTGTCATCAAAGTGTTTGGTGTAGTGGCGTGACTCAAACTTGAACATCGCCCCTCTCCATCTGTCGATGACTGCGGAAGCAAACCATATTGCTCTGATGCCTCCAGAATCTATCAATGGGGTGGCGTCGAGAAACAGCGTTTCTAGCTCCTGCTCTTTATTTTTATTAAGAACCCAGGCAGTAAAAGAAACTTGGTTCCCTTTGTGATCAACGCTGCAAAAGTCCACCACTGCCTCTAGCAAGTCTCCGCCTATGACTTTTCTAAGGATCTGTTCAGGCACATTTTGACATTGCAAGCGACTTAGAATTACAAGTGCTAAATCTGTCAGATCATCAGTTTCAATTAGATCTAGAAGTGCGTCAATTGAAGAGTAGGTCTTACTGCACCCCAGTATTTCCTGAGCGCCATCCACTAATGTTAAGTTTTTATGTACCTCATATTCGAACTGATTAGATCTAGGAAATTCCCAGTCTAATCCATATAATTTCATCCTTAGGGAGACGAGGCTTTGAAACATGAACGGATAGCCAAAGAATTCCGAGAAATAAATTTCTCGATCGCCCCCTATTTCCCTTGCATTAATGGCGACCTCACCGCTATAGGGGAAAGCTTCGACAATGGATGCCCTGCTTTTGGTAAGAGAGTTCGCAAAGGTAGCAACGATTCTTGAGTGGTCTAGCGATATCTCGTGAGATGCAAGAAGTCGCTCGAATATAAAGTCATATACAAATAGCGCAAAACCCTTTTTATTAATGTTTTTTGATTGCAAAGTTTGGAGCTGATTAATTAGATTTGAAATTAATTCGTAATCCAACTGATCCAGCAGCTGACTTGCAGAACCAAGTTCGTTCTCTCTAATCAGATGTGTCATTAGCTCAGTAATTTTGCCAGGGTCTCTCTTTACGAATATAGAATCCTCTTTTTCGGAGGGGGAGGACTCTAGAATTAGCGAGGCCACAAAGTACAACAATAGAGTTGCAAACTGTATTTCATGCTCTGATGCGTTAAATTTCTGTAGCGCTATGAATATCTCCTGCGCACCTAGATGTCTATCGTCAATGAACTCTTTGTGTTCGAGCATGCGGAAACCTTGCAGGATGGCAAAATGATGCATTCTAACTGGTTTTTTATGTTGGTACTGCTGGTTGAGATTGCGGCAGCCCGACCCGGTTAGGTTGCTGCTCCTACCGTCTTAACACTGACGTTGCGAGTCTATCATGCGACCAGCGCTGGCCAAATCGTACCATCACGGTCAGCTTAGGGTCGAAAGCTGTCCGTCGTGGAGTCAGCGCTGCGACTCTTCGGCAAATGGTGGTACAAACTGAGCATATGACGACATGGATAGAGGTGATATGAATCAGCTGAGTCCCGATCTGCGTGAAGACCTCCTCGAAGTGCTGGATGAGGTCTCAACACTGATGTCCGCTGAATATGCGCAGCTTGGCCCCTTGCCTGATGATCATCCACTGGCACAGTCAGGTCTTGAGAATGGGGCAGAAATCGTTATGGACTACATCGCGCACGGCGAAGCGGGTGTCGCACTCGATCATCTGTTCTACATGATCGAAGAGCCTCCTCTCGCTATCTCTGCCAGATCTGCTGAGAAGCTGGCTCGGCTTGCCAAAGTGTTCGAAATGCCCTTGAGCTGGAAGGCATGAGGTCTGATCGGAGAGTAGAACAGGACGCGCCATTATGGGAGCGGAAGACGGCTATCGGCCAGAAGCAGCCGTTCATCAGAAATTTTTAACGGTCCCTATAGCTGAGGGTGGGTAGGGAGGGCAATGCACCGAGACTGGAATCATTTATCTATGGGCCTCTATTGAGGATAAATAGCTAAAACCTTTGTAACATCGCTAGCCAGCAATCTGACACAGCCATTTAAGAGAGGGGGGTTAGCCCCTTATACGTAGTTTGCGAGCTAGAAGGACTTTTTCAATGATGTAGAAGCTGGCTTGAGATGGAGTCACGAGACTGCTTGTCATTGATTTGTGACCTTAAAGAGATTTTCGAGGCCAGGTAACGCCAAAAATTTGGAGGGGGCAGCTCGCTTGACTTCTCCGCTTGCGTTAATCCGCTGCGTCGTATGAACTAATACGCAAGCGCGTTTCGCCCTAGTAATTCCTACATAATGCAAATTTAAATCTTGTTCTAAATCCGGGTACACTTCATGATTGTAACTCTCACCCGGAACACGTTTTGGAAATACCCAGTCAACGAGGTCGAGATGAATTACAATATCGAACTCTAAGCCCTTAGATTTATGTAGTGTCATACACTGAATTTGATCTGCGGCTGCTGGCAGGTAGTGTTTTATCGCCTCAGGATCTTGAATGACTTGGTGTAGAATGGTTTGCTCATATACGGTTGCTGATGTATCGAGCAAGACTTCGGATGCGATTACCAAGCGCTCAGCTAAGTCATTTAAGCTAATTGTCCTTATCTGCTTGATAGCTTTTCGAAGCGACTTGATTCGGTTTCGGTTGCTGTCGTCGATTGAACTGTATGTATTGAGAATATCATCAACAAGGACGGTTTTATTGAATCTAAATTCGAGAAGAGCGACCCATAGTTGAGATGTCCTAGATTCAATTTGCGAGAGATCATCGTCGGCGAAGATTTTGCACGGCATTGTCAGCTTTTCTTTTAAGCGCTGAAGACCCTTATTGTATCGTGTGAGGATAGCAATTTCCGAGTTGTTTTTGACTGGAAACTTCTTAAGGATCTTCGGTATAATTTTGTTGAGCTTTAAAGCAGCATCGTATTCGTCACCTTCTACTAAGCACTGATAGATTTGTATATCCTTGCACTCAGTTACCGGAGCATCTGGCGAGAACAGTCGGTTTGCATAATTCGTGATAGAGGCATGGCATCGGTGATTAGTAGAGACCGTTATGTGATGGAAGCTAGGAAGCTTTATAAACTGCTTTAAAAATTCCGGGCTACTTTTTCTCCAGCCATAGATGGATTGCTGGACATCACCGACGCAGATCCCACGCATATCGAGTTGAAGAAGATTTAAAAAGAGGTCGTGCTGTACCGAGGAAGTATCTTGGTACTCATCAATATAAACAGTCATATACCGCGCTTTCAGGTATCGACGGCATGATTTCGACTCTTTTATTATATGATTTGCTAAAAAAGGTATATGTGGAAAAAATATACATCCGAGTCGGTACAGGCTTTCGAATGTCGGGAGATAATCATTGGCATTGTTCGAATCTAGTTCCCCGAGTCGCTCCTCGGCTTCATCTATAAGCGCTCTCTCTTCTTCAGTTAGCTCATCGGAAAATTTTGGTTCTTGCTTAGCGTTCTGAAAACCAAATATGAATTTTGCAAAGGGAATGATTACTTCTGATAGGCAGAAGGCATCAATTGTTCCAAAGAAACTAGACTTTGTTTCTTTTCCTCCACGTTTGCACCTAGCCGCAAGTTCTTTGCTGGCTTTTCGTGTAAATGTGATAGCAATTACACCTTGGTGCCGTCTAATTAGGTCAACCTCATTTCTGATTTTTTCGGAAATTACTGTAGTCTTTCCACTGCCTGGACAGGCTGTGATGACCAGATTTCCAGGATGCTCAATAGCTTCTATTTGGCTCTTTGTGAACTTAATCATATCAATCCTTTGCTTGCTGGACGCAATGGAGAAGCGCCCGTGCGATATCGCCTCCCGCAATATCTACTAAGGCTTCTCTGTGCGCGCTCAAATATTCGCGCATCCTGATGGCTTTTTTGGCTTGAAGATAGGCGATGGCAGAAGGCAAATCCGTTTCTGAACTGTACTCTAATAGCTCGTGAGGCATTTCTAGCGACAGGTCATGTTCAAGGTCGACTTTCGAAAGATAAATACCCTTTTTATTAACTTTTCTAGAACACGCTTTCCAGCTACCGTCCAAGATCAGGTCGGCATGGGTAGTAGAAAAATTAACGTGCTCCCGTTTTTTTAGCCCTGCCATTGTTAAACAGCGATTGATGCCAGCAAGATTCTTGCATGGTTTTTTGTTTCTTGTAGTGTTAGAAATATCATTGTCAGTCCTTACCACCCAAGATATCTCCATTGCATTTAGAATACTAATATAGACTCTAAACTGGACCCCATCTACACTGAGGATGGATATATTATAAAAGTCAAGATCAATATCAAGTGCTTTAGCTAGCTCGGTATAGAAGAGTTTCTCTGATGGACCTTCGACGAGCAAGACGCTTTTGGCAAAAAAAGCCTCCGCCGGGAGAATACTCATCCGATATCCAAGCTTATCCCAAGCATTATCAATGCACTTGGCACATCCGCCACTTGAAGCAAAGCTTCTACCTTTGTTTGATTTAATATGTACTATGGATTCAGGAGAGAATCTAGCAGTGATTTGTGGGGAGTGAGTGGTAATAAATGTCTGGCCAGGAAGTTCCTCAATTAAGTAATCCGCAAGTTTTCTTTGCTGATGCGGGTGAAGATGTGCCTCAGGCTCTTCAATGCAGTAAAATACGACTTCGCTTTCTGGATCAAACTCTCTTTCGCTTTTTGCCTTCCAAAGTGACAGGAGGATTTGATTATTTCTGCCATCGCCGCCAAGTGATATCCGGGCTCCCGCGGTGCTCGCACCCAATTTAAGATTATCAATAAATTGTTGCGTCTCAATTGCCCCAGAGTCCAAGTGCACCGAGTAGGAAGACATGTTGTGTGAAAGTTTTGATAGTTCGATATTTACTGCTTCTGTTGCTCCTTTAACGTAATGCAATTCTTTTACATTTTTGTTGATGGTGTTTAGCCCTCTCTCAATCACTAGAAGCTTATCTTTATCCTCTCCGACTTCTAGCTCGGTACGATTTTCTTGCGATATCTTCAATAATTGACGCTTTTCTGTGTTGATGTACTTCTCTAAGTCCCGTTGGGATTTTACATATCTTAAGTTTAAGTACTTGAGATAGAATCGACTCGAGATTTCTTCTAGATCATCTTGGGTTGGGCCACAATATAGCGAGTAACTTAAGTCGTCTCTTTTTGCAAAGTACCGTATTACGCATTTTCCATCCTCTCCGACTTTTCCTTTCAATGATGAGAGCACAGCATCTTCAGCGATCTCTTTGAAGTGAAGGTCTATCAAGATACTTTCGGACTGTTTGCCGTTGAGTTCGAAGTGAAAATCTGCCTCTGACGGCTCAAGATCCAATTCGGGTAAGCTTTTGTCGAGCAACAAGCGTATCGAGTATATTAAGTTTGTTTTTCCGCTATCATTGGCGCCAATTACGAGCGTGCTTTTATTAAAATTGATTTTAGCGTCAAGGTAATTTCGAAATCCCGATATTGATATTTTTTCGATTTCCATCTCTTTCCCTGCATAGGTTTCTCTGCCGAAGCTCACGGGTGCGAACGTCCTAGTGGCGAAAGAATGGCACGCGACGATGCATTTGCCCAGTGGTTGCCACTGGCGAGGACGACAACTCTGCGCCAATCCTCGACCGCTCAGTCGAACTACGACCTAAAGCGGGCAGTTGACCATGAAACTATGCGCGATATGTCGCAAACTTCACCACCTTTTGGACCGTTTGCTGTACCCCATGAAAGGCAGCTTCTGGCCGATTGCTGCCCGTCACGAACGGCGGCAATCGACCCAAAGCGGTCATTAACAACACGCCTGACCAAAAGAGAGTTCGAAGGACAGACCTTCCTAGCCCAGTCGCTGCTACCCATCAGAATCCATCTTTTCCCATGGCCCTAAATATCGAAAGAGAAGTCCTAGAATACTGGGTACGCCGGATGGCCTCTGGTTAGCCGAAATGCAGTTATGGCGCTGGCTTGGTCGAGGCGCACATACGTGAATGGCGCCTCAAGAATGATCAGGATTTCTGAGCGCTTCGCCGTTAGATCTAGTGGGCAATAACCGCCATCCTGTTAGCCAAAGAGTTCGGTTCCCATATGCGGATACCGCAAAGGCATTATTAGTGCGTACGCCTGTGGGGAGTGGCCTTCACGAACCAAGCCTTGGTGAAGCCCCCGGCTTGGCCTTTCGAGTCGTCATCCCGCGCGCTGCCTTGCCATGCCTATGTGGACAGGGCCTCAGGAGTAATAAGCCAACCCACTATCCCCACACAAACCAACGCCATTTCCTACAAACAATTAAGGCCTGAAGGCGCAGACAATAGACAAACTAACGCCTACGATAAACCCATCCACACTGGATACGATCAAGTTACTACTGAAGCACGTACCTCGCTTAATAACGAGATAACAAGCAACACATTTCTTGCTACATACTAGATAGCCATATTCAACCAACTAGCAGACTTGGGAAACAAGCTCGCTCGGCCTAACTGCGTAAAAATCTTACATATACGCTTATATACACATCAAGAATTAAACCAATTTAAGGAATATCATGAAAAAATTACTGATCAGCGCCGCAATGGCTACCTCCCTGCTGGGACTGTCCATGACCTCTCAAGCAGCGGAAAACTGCCCTGCTGTCTCGAAGATCGAGCAGGTCTCGCCCGGTGTTTACCGGGCGAGCGGCAATGACGGCGAGTGGACCGGCGTGCTGCAAGGCGTTGTGACAAAGAAAATGCCTGTGCAGTCGTTTGACCTGGCCATCGCTATTCAAGAGGGTGCAGACGCGCCTCAGATGTTGCAACACTGCACCTACAACATCGGTGGGCGCGAGGCGCTGGACATGCGTTTCATCGCTAAAAACAATAAGGATTTCACTATAAAAACTGCAGGCAATGCCTGGAAGAAAGAAGATGGGCCCTTTGGTCTTGTCTATAACGTTTGTGAAAAAACATCAGCTGAAAACTGCAAGTTCACTGTCGTTCAGTAACACAAAATAACCTTGTCGCTTTTCAGCGAGCCTGTAATGGCTCGCTGAAAAGTCACTCACGTCAGATCATGCAAATCCTTGCCCAGTGCAGGCATGACTTCGAAATGAGAGAACACCACCTCCAGCCCTCCCCGCTCCGGGCTGCAGCACATTGGGCCTACGGCATAAGACTCACTCACGGGAAATGGTGCCAGGCGCAGCAGCGGCCAGCGCAGCCCGTCGCTGGAGTGCTGAATGCGCAGTACGCCCTTGGCGACGGTAACTCGCAGCCAGAGGCCGGATGACGAATCATCAAATACACCCGTTGCCCAATCGGATTGTCCGCAAGTTAAAACGCTGCCCAGCATCAGGGCTCCGTCGCTGACTTCAACACCGGTTTTGACCCAGTTGCGCTCGTCAATGCGGACCATCAAGCCCGCCTGATCGTAAAGTGTCTTGAAATCACCCTGCACATGCACTTGCGCAGTGAAATCACCGGTCACCGAAACACCCAGAAAATGACCGGTGTCGCGGCAGAAGCCGTAGTGCGTCTGCTGCCAGAAATCGGTTTGCGGGTCTGTGGTGACTGCCAGACGCTCGTCCGTCACGCTGCAATGCCGGGGTGGGTTCAGCCAGATGCCTTTGTCGAACATGTCGCCTCCAGTGTGGGGTTGTCGAGGTTGATCGAGGGTTTACTGACCTCATCTACTCCATATGCATGGACACCTTCCCAGTAATCAACATCAACAGACAACACAGATATCTGACCACACCCTAAAACCTCACGCACCTTACCCCCCCAAAAAAACGACTTTTCCTACGCCCCAAACCCACGCCCACACCCTTGCCACCCCATCCCTGCCACGCTAACCTCCCCGCCGTTCGCTGCCAAATCAGCGGCCGGATTTAGCGATCCGTTCTATCCAGGCGTGTCAGCGCCCTACACACTGCATCAAGCTAAACTTGAGGTACGTGCTATGGCGGCTGTGCGTCGGAGACCTTCGGGTCTGCCGGTTTCCTGGATACCGGTTCGCTAACCTTCGCACAGCTGCCACCCATTCGTTTAGCGACGTCTTGTGGCAGTCTCATATCCAGGAGCTGCACCCATGTTCACTGCAACCCCCTGCGTGACCCCTACCCCCCATTTCGAAGCCATTCTGTTTCTGCGCCACCGCCGCACCCTGCGCGCCATTTTCACCGAATCTCAAGCCTGGTTCTGCCTGGCCGACCTTGCCCGTCTGATGGGCAGGGCGCTGGATGAGCGTGCCACGCTCAAGCTCGATGCGGATCAGCGTCGCGAGGTCTGGCTGGAAGCTCATGGCGAGTGCCAGCGGCAGTTGATGATCAGCGAGTCCGGCGTGCTGGCGCTGCTGGTTCATCATTACGTGCCGGAGAACCGCGCGCTGCGTCAGTGGCTGACGCATGAGGTGCTGACGACCTTGCATGATCAACAGAACGTCACGCTCGATAACCCGAGAATGAGCCAGCTGCAATGGCCCGGCACATCGCTGAGCGTGCTGCACTGGCGCAGCGAAACCTGGGTTCGCTTGCGCGACATGCCAAATGTGGTGGCCGAGGCAGCTCCCCGTCCGAAGCGGCCGTTATGGCGCAGGGTGTTGAAGCGCATCAACACAATGCGCACTGCCGCCTGACCGGTACTGTCTGAACCCCGTTGACACTCCAACCACAAAAAAACATGATGCATCCACTCTAAAAACCGGAACGCACTCATGAGCGACAAGAAAAAGCTTTTGCTGACTGGCGCAAGCCGGGGTATCGGTCATGCCACGGTCAAGCATTTCAATGCCGCTGGCTGGGAGGTGTTTACGGCGTCGCGGCAGAACTGGGTCGCTGACTGCCCCTGGGCTGAAGGTCTGCTCAACCACATTCACCTGGACCTGGAAAACATCGACAGCGTCAGCGAGAACATGGCGGCGATCAAGGACAAGCTCGGCGGGCGGCTCGATGCGCTGGTCAACAATGCCGGCGTTTCACCGAAGACCGAGGACGGTGGGCGCATGGGTGTGCTGGAGTCGGATTACAGCACCTGGATCAAGGTGTTCAACGTCAATCTGTTCTCCACCGCGCTGCTGGGTCGGGGTTTGTTTGACGAGTTGAAGGCAGCCAAGGGCAGCATCATCAATGTCACCTCGATCGCCGGCTCGAAGGTCCACCCGTTTGCGGGGGTCGCCTACGCCACGTCCAAGGCAGCACTGTCGGCGCTGACCCGGGAAATGGCCTTCGATTTCGGTCCGCACGGGATACGGGTCAATGCCATTGCGCCGGGTGAAATCGATACGTCGATTCTGTCACCCGGCACCGCCGAGATTGTCGAGCGGCTGGTGCCGATGCACCGGCTGGGCAAGCCCGAGGAAGTCGCTTCGCTGATCTACTTCCTGTGCACGGCTGGCGCGTCCTACGTGAACGGTGCGGAGATTCACGTCAACGGCGGCCAGCACGTCTGACTCAACGTGTGCCGGAAACGCTCTCCGGCACGCGCCGCACGCCCAGGCGACTGATCCACACCGACGCCACGATCACCCCGCCGCCGATCAGCAGGCGGGTGAAGTCCTCATGCTGGTTCCAGATCAGCAGATTGATCAACAGCCCCAGCGGCACATGCAGGTTATTCATCACCGCCAGGGTGCCGCCGTTGACCATGCACGCACCTTTATTCCACCAATACATGCCCAGCGCCGTCGAACACAGGCCGAGAAATAGCAGCACGATCCATTGGGTCGGCTCTTCGGGCAGGTGTTGCGGGTTACCGAATATCAGGAACGCAGGCAGTACCACGGCCAGTGCGCCGAGGTAGAAGTAGCCGAAGCGTCGGTAATGCGGCAGGTCGCTCGGGTAGCGCGCCACCAGATGCTTGTACAGCACCTGCCCGGCGGCGTAGGTGAAGTTGGCCAGTTGCAGCAGCAGAAAGCCGCCAAGGAAGTCGCCGTCCAGGCCATCGTAACGAATCACCCCGGCGCCCAGCACCGCGACCACTGCCGCCAGCAATGCCCAAGGGTTGAAGCGCCGGTTAAGCGCATCTTCGATCAACGTCACGTGCAGCGGCGTGAGGATGGTGAACAGCAGCACTTCCGGCACCGTCAGCACCCTGAAGCTCAGGTACAGGCAGACATAGGTCACGCCGAATTGCAGCGCGCCGATCAGCAGCATGCTGCGCATGAAGCGCGGTTCGACCTGACGCCAGCGGGTCAGCGGAATGAATACCAGACCGGCCAGCACCACGCGGACCAGCACCGCGAAATAGCTGTCGACGTGTCCGGCCAGATAGACACCGATCAGGCTGAATGAAAACGCCTGAATCAGTGTGACGAAAAGTAGATAACCCATGCCCGCCCCCCATTTTTGAAGGGCGCGACCATAGCGGTTGCGTCACTTACTGTCCACTCAGAGGCCGCCGCTTTTTGACGCCAAGCCGTCGCCGCGCTCCGCGTTACCCGTCACAAATATGACAGTCGCATTATTGACGTAAATGTCGTCGGTTTCGACGAAAATATAGCCTATATCGGCAACTTTTCCACAGAAAAAGGTCTTATCATCCCGACGCTGCAATATTGACTAAATTCATCCACATTCGTCGTCGCCTGGAGTAACACCATGATATTCAACACAAAAGACTTCGGAGCACTGGGCGACGGCGTCACTGACGATACGGCAGCCATTCAGGCCGCAATCGACGCAGCTGCTGCGGCAGGCGGCGGTGAAGTGGTGATGGGGGCCGGAACGTACGTCGTGTCCGGTGGCGAGGAGCCTTCGGATGGCTGCCTGATGCTCAAGAGCAACGTCACCCTGTCGGGCGCAGGCATGGGCGAGACGATCATCAAGCTCGCGGATGGCTCGGACACCAAGGTGACCGGCATCGTGCGCTCGGCCTACGGCGAAGAAACCCACGACTTCGGCATGAAGAACCTGACGCTGGACGGTAACCGCGACGCCACCACCGGCAAGGTGGACGGCTGGTTCAACGGTTACATTCCAGGCTCTGACGGCAAGGATTCGAACGTCACCCTCGACAGCGTCGAGATCAAGGATTGCTCGGGCTACGGCTTCGACCCGCACGAGCAGACCGTCAACATGGTGATCAAGAACAGCGTGTCGCATGGCAACGGCCTGGACGGCTTCGTGGCCGATTACCTGAGCGACAGCGTGTTTGAAAACAACGTCGCCTATGACAACGATCGCCACGGCTTCAACGTGGTCACCAGCACCCACGACTTCACCCTGAGCAACAACGTTGCCTATGGCAATGGCAGCACCGGCATCGTGGTGCAGCGCGGCAGCGAGAACATCCCCTCGCCCGCCAACATCACCATCACCGGCGGCGCGGTGTATGGCAACGCGGCAGAAGGCGTACTGATCAAGCTGTCCAGCCAGGTTTCGGTCAGCGGCGTGGACATCCACGACAATGGCAACGCCGGCGTGCGCATTTATGGCAGTTCCGGGGTGGATATCTTCGATAACACCCTGAGCAACAACTCCCTGGGCTCGCCGGTTCCGGAAATCATCATTCAGTCCTACGACGACACCACAGGCGTGTCCGGCAAGTTCTTCAGCGGCAGCGACAACCTGATCCGTGGCAACACGATCACCGGCAGTGACAACTCCACGTACGGCGTCGCCGAGCGCAACGAAGACGGCACCGACCGCAACAGCATCGTCGGCAACACCATCAGCCACACCAGCAAGGGGCTGACCCTGGTGTACGGCGATGGCAGCTTTGCAGGTGATGCGTTCCCGCTGGTGACCGTCAATGGCACCGAGGGCAACGACGTCATCAACGGTGGCGCGGCCCACGAGCAGATCTTCGGCCTGGCGGGCAAGGACACCCTGAACGGCGGTTCGGGTGACGACATTCTGGTCGGCGGTGCCGGGGCCGACAAGCTCACCGGCGGCGCGGGGGCCGACACCTTTCGCTTCGATCAGTTGACCGACAGCTACCGCACGGCGACCACCAGTTCCACCGACCTGGTCACCGACTTCGACATCAGCCAGGACCGCATCGACCTGACCAACCTGGGCTTCACCGGGCTGGGCAGCGGCAAGGGCGGTACGCTGAACATCAGCTACAACGCCACACTGGACCGCACCTACGTCAAATCACTCGACGCCGATGCCAGCGGCAACCGCTTCGAGCTGGGCTTGAGCGGCAACCTGAAAGACACGCTCAATGCCAGCCACTTCATCTTTCAGCATGTCGTGGAAGGCACGGCGGGCGGCGATACCCTCACCGGAACCGACGGCAATGACGTGCTCAACGGCAATGCCGGTACGGACCGCATCGACGGTGGTGCGGGCGCCGACACGATCACTGGCGGAGCCGATGCCGACACCCTGACCGGTGGCGCAGGCGCGGACCTGTTCATCTACAACTCGCGCCTGGACAGCTATCGCAATTACACCGCCAGCGGCACCAAGCAGAGCGACACGATTACCGACTTCAACCCGGCCGAAGACCGCATCGACCTGTCCAGCATCGGCCTGCGCGGCCTGGGTGACGGCAGCGCCAACACCATCTACCTGTCCGTCAATGCCGACGGCAGCAAGACCTACATCAAGACCGATGCGGTCGACAGCACAGGCAATCGCTTCGAGATTGCCTTGCAAGGCAATCTGGCCGACAAACTCAGTGCGTCCAACTTTATCTTCTCTACCGCCTCAGCCGCCAATCAGGCACCAGTGCTCAATACGCCGCTGATGGACCAGAACGTCACCGAGCTGAAGGCGTTCTCCTACGCCGTGCAGCCCGGCAGCTTCAGCGACCCGGACAGCGACACGCTGACCTACAGCGCCACCCTGGCCGATAACAGTGCCCTGCCCGACTGGTTGAAGTTCGACAGCAAGACCCTGACCTTCAGCGGCACACCGGGCGGTACGGCATCGGGGCTTTACTCGGTATTGCTGACCGCGAGCGACGCGACCGGTGCTTCGGTGGCCGACAGTTTTGCCATCAATGTGGGCAACGTGACACCGGGGATCCTCACCGGCACTGAGAACGCCGAGGCACTGTACGGCACCGAAGGCAACGACACGATTCTGGGCCTGGGCGGTGATGACACGCTGCGTGGCGATACCGGCGCCGACATCATCAACGGTGGCGCAGGACGCGACGCCCTGTACGGTGGCGCCGATGGCGACACGTTCGTCTACAGCGCACTGACCGACAGCTACCGCGATTACGACGCTGGCGGACTGACCGCCACCGACACGATCTATGACTTCACCCCCGGCCAGGACAAGATAAACGTCTCCGCCCTGGGCTTTCTGGGGCTGGGCAACGGCGAAGATCACACGCTGTACATGACCCTCAACGAAACGGGCGACAAGACCTACATCAAGTCCGCCACGGCGGATGCCGACGGCAATCGCTTCGAAATCGCCCTGAGCGGCAACCTGATCGATACCCTGACCGATGCGGACTTCGTCTTCGGCCAGCGTGAGTCGCAGGAGATTCTCTACCTGCCGACGCTGGGCCAGTCCAATGCGCGCCTGCTGCGCATGACTGAAGACGATAACCAGTCCGGCACCTCGGAAATGGTCAAGGACCTGACCCGTTACACCGATTACGACGTGCGCAGTCAGTTCACCGACGCCAATGGTGATGGCATCGACCTCGCCGTAGGTGGCAGCACCGTGGTCGGCTACTCGACCGGCACTCAGGATGAACAGCGTGTTTCCTGGTGGCTGGTCGACACCGATGAGCCGGGCCCTGCGCTGTTGCGCGCCACCGAGTTGCTCAAGTCGCAACTGGCGTCGCTGACCGCCATCGACAAAGTGACCACCGGGATCATCTGGGGTCAGGGCGAAGAAGCCGCTCAGGAAATCGCCCGCGCCACTGACAAGCAGGCAGCAGCCGAGCTGTACAAGGCCTCGACCCTGAAAGTGTTCGACTACTTGCACGCGCAGATCGGCGATTTCACCGTGTACATTGCCGAAACCGGGCACTACCAGACCGACGCCGCCAAGGCGCGCGGTTACACCGAAGAAAAGATCAACGCCATTGTCGAAGGCGCCGGGTACGTCAGAAGCGTCCAGGAAGCCATTGCCACTGAGCGCGCCGACGTCAAGCTGGCGGTTGACTACACCGACCTGCCCCTGCGTTACGAGGTCAACCCGCTGGTTTACCCCGATGACGTCTGGCACCTGCATGAAGAATCCGCCGAGATCGTCGGCCAGCGCTTGGCCGATTTCATCGCCGATGATCTGGGCTTTCATGGCAACGCCGCTGACAACAACGACCCGGCGGCCATTTTCGAGAGTGGCCAGAACGAAGGCGGCCACATCTTCGGCACCAGTGACGACGACACGCTGGTCGGCAGTTCCGGCAATGACGTGCTGGACGGCGATCAGGGCGCGGACGACATGAGCGGCGGCGATGGCAACGATATCTACGTGGTCGACAACGCTTTCGATACCGTCACCGAAAGCAACGACTCTCCCTCGCAGGTGGACACCGTGGTGTCGTCTGTCAGCTGGACGCTGGGCGCAAACCTGGAAAACCTGCTGCTTACCGGCGTATCTGCCATCAATGGCACCGGCAACGCCGTGAAAAACGTCATCATCGGCAATGCCAGCAACAACATCCTCGACGGCGCTGCAGGTGCCGACATGCTGACCGGCGGCGATGGGTCGGACAGTTATTATGTCGACGATGCCGCCGACCGGGTGGTCGAGACCAATGCCGATGCAAAAGTGGGCGGCGTGGATACGGTGTACAGCTCGCTGGCCAGCTACACGCTGGGGGCCAATCTGGAAAACATCGTCATCAACAGCAGCGGGGCCGCCAATGCCACCGGCAATGCTCTGGATAACCTGATTTATGCGGGCGCTGCCGACAACGTCATGGACGGGCGTGGCGGTAATGACACCGTGTCGTATCTGTTCGCCACTGCCGGCGTCACCGTTGCGCTGAACACCAGCGCCCAGCAAGCCACCGGTGGATCTGGCCTGGACACACTGAAATTCACTGAAAACCTGATCGGCAGCCAGTTTGCCGATACGCTGACCGGCAACAAGAACGCCAACACCCTGAGTGGCGGCGATGGCAACGACACCTTGTCCGGCGGCGCGGGTGACGACGTGCTGATCGGCGGATCAGGTGCGGATACGCTGATCGGCGGCACCGGTGCAGACCACTACGTGTTCAACAGCAGCAGCGATACGGGCCTGGGCGGACTGCGCGACATCATCAATGGCTTCAAGACAGCCGAAGGCGACAAGCTGGACTTCTCCGGCTTCGATGCCCGCCCGCTGACCGATAGCCACGATGCCTTCGTGTTCATCGGCAACGCCGCGTTCAGCGCCAACAACAGCGGTGAACTGCGTTTTGCCGATGGCGTGCTGTACGGCAACATCGATGACAACGTCGGCGCGGACTTCGAAATCCAGCTCACGGGCGTGCAGACGCTGCAGGCCGCCGACATCATTGTCTGATCGTCCCAAAGCACATAACTCATAACTAGCCCTGGAAACGGGGCTGCACCCTCAGAATATCTGCAAGAGCGACCGGGGTGAGTGACATCCCCCGCAACCCCGGTCCTACACCAACGCGTTGCGCAAAAACGCGAAGCCTCTGTGCCCCCACCCATAAATTTGTCTTATCCATAAGAGCGCTCTACTCTCAGGCGGGCTGACAGCTGAGCCTGATTCGCAACTTTATGATGCTGCGATTGAATCGGGATGAGACGTCGAGACTCTTGCCTGCGCCGACCTGCACACGTCGGGTGCGCGGTGCCTCCGGCCCGTTGATGAACACCACCGAACATTTGGCGTCTACTTCACCGTAGTTGTTGACGGTGATTGACCCGGTATCGTGATAGACGTCGTGGGCAACATAATCGATCTTCACGTCCTGGTACTGTTTTTCCACCTCAATGGGGTACGCCAGGGCCGTCACCGGCAACATGACCAGCAGCGCACAACACAGTCGATTCATTCGGCAATCTCCGAGTCGGGATTGTCAGAGTAGAACAATAAGCCCGTATTTAAAGAGGAATTACAGCATGAAAGCGCCCCGCGTGACTCTCGACCAGTGGCGCACATTGCAGGCCGTGGTCGATCACGGTGGTTTTGCTCAGGCCGCCGAAGCGTTGCATCGCTCGCAGTCCTCGGTGAGTTACACCGTGGCGCGCATGCAGGAACAGCTCGGCGTGCCGCTGTTGCGTATCGACGGGCGCAAGGCTGTGCTGACCGAAGCCGGTGGCGTACTGCTGCGCCGCTCGCGGCAACTGGTCAAGCAGGCCAGCCAGCTGGAAGACCTCGCGCACCATATGGAACAGGGCTGGGAAGCGGAAGTGCGCCTGGTGATCGACGCGGCGTACCCTTCGGCACGTTTGGTCAAGGCGCTGACCGCATTCATGCCACAGAGCCGCGGCTGCCGGGTGCGACTGCGTGAAGAAGTGCTCTCCGGCGTCGAAGAGGTCTTGCTCGAAGGCGTGGCGGACCTGGCCATCAGCGGCTACAGCATTGCCGGGCATCTGGGCACCGAGATGAGCTCGGTCGAGTTCGTCGCCGTCGCTCACCCCGACCACGCCCTGCATCAGGCCAATCGCGAGCTGACCTTTCAGGACCTGGAAAGCCAGTTGCAGGTCGTCATCCGTGATTCGGGCAGGCAGCAACCCAGGGACTTCGGCTGGCTGGGTGCGGAACAGCGCTGGACCGTCGGCAGCCTGGGCACCGCCGCGACCTTCGTCAGCAACGGCCTGGGCTTCGCCTGGCTGCCGCGGCACATGATCGAGCGCGAACTGCGCGAAGGCTTGCTCAAGCCCCTGCGCCTGGACAAGGGCGGCAGCCGCAACCCGACCTTCTATCTTTACTCCAGCAAGGATCGGCCGCTGGGCCCGGCCACGCAGATTCTGATCGATCTGATCCGCAGCTTTGACACGACCCCGCTCACCGCTGCACTCGGCACGCCGCAAAATGCCTGACAGGCGCAGGCACGTGGCGCTCTTCACTGCATGCAGCACTTCAATCGCACGCGGCTGGAATTCATCGCCAGCAACGCAGTCTGAAATCCTGTGCGGTCCATGGACGTGCAGCCTGATCGCCTGAAGTGCTGCAAACCCGCCAATACGCTGGGCAAAAAAAGCCAAACGTGGTTACCTTGCCGGTCACAGTCGATATCTCTTAATGAAGGACGTGTTGCCACATGCTGAAAAAAATCGCTCTCGCCGCCTGCTCCGTACTGTTCGCCGCCAACCTGATGGCTGCTCCGGATAAAGCCACGCACGTGGTACTCGACACCAGCTTCGGCCAGATTGAAATCGAACTTGCAGACACCAAGGCGCCGATCAGCACCCAGAACTTTCTGGGCTATGTCGACAGCGGCTTCTATACCAACACCATCTTTCACCGGGTGATTCCGGGTTTCATGGTGCAGGGCGGTGGCTTCACCCAGCAACTGGTTCAGAAGCAGACCAAGGATCCGATCAAGAACGAAGCCCAGAACGGTTTGCATAACGTCCGCGGCACCATTGCCATGGCGCGTACTTCGGACGTGAACTCGGCCACCAGTCAATTCTTCATCAACACCAACGACAATGCCATGCTCGACAACGGCGCGCGCGACTTCGGTTACGCGGTGTTCGGTAAAGTCGTCAAGGGTATGGACGTCGTCGACAACATCGTCAACGCCCGCACCACTACTCAGAAAGGCATGCAAAACGTGCCAATCGACCCGATCCTGATCAAGTCCGCCAAACGCGTCAACTGATCGGGAAACCTGCACCGCATGGAGCCTTCGGGCTTCGTGCGGTCCGGACGGGAGAGCCTCCACTTATCAAGGAGAACCCACGTCGCGTGGGTGTGATAGCCAATGCTTTATCGTCGTTTCGAAAAACTGATCGATATCTTCAAAGACGCTCCTACCGCTGCCCCGCCCAATACTGTCTTCGCGTTCTACCTCTACTACCTGCGTCAGGTGTGGCCGACGTTTACCGCGCTGCTGGTGGTCGGGCTGATCGGTGCGCTGATCGAAGTGTCGCTGTTCAGTTACCTGAGCCGCATCATCGACCTGGCGCAAACCACGCCGCCGGAGAACTTCTTCAGCATTCACGGCTCCGAGCTGATCTGGATGGTCGTCGTGGCCCTGCTGCTGCGGCCGATTTTCGTCGGCCTGCATGACCTGCTGGTACACCAGACGATCAGCCCCGGCATGACCAACCTGATTCGCTGGCAGAACCACAGTTACGTGCTCAAGCAGAGCGTCAACTTCTTCCAGAACGACTTCGCCGGGCGTATCGCTCAGCGCATCATGCAGACCGGCAACTCATTGCGCGACTCGGCCGTACAGTCGGTGGATGCGCTGTGGCATGTGCTGATCTACGCGATCAGCGCGATGGTGCTGTTCGCCGAGGCCGACTGGCGCCTGATGATCCCGCTGGGTACCTGGATCGCGGCGTTCATCCTCTCGCTGATGTACTTCGTGCCGAGGGTCAAGCAGCGCTCGGTGGATTCGTCCGATGCGCGTTCACGACTGATGGGCCGCATCGTCGACGGCTACACCAACATCACCACGCTCAAGCTGTTCGCCCACACCAACCACGAGCAGCAGTACGCTCGCGAAGCGATGCGCGATCACACCGAAAAAAGTCAGCTGGCTGGCCGAGTGGTCACGTCGATGGACACCACCATCACCACCATGAACGGCATACTGATCGTCACGACGACCGGCCTGGCCCTGTGGTTGTGGACTCAGTCAATGATCTCGGTGGGGGCGATTGCACTGGCCACCGGTCTGGTCATCCGCATCGTCAACATGTCCGGCTGGATCATGTGGGTGGTCAACGGCATCTTCGAGAACATCGGCACCGTGCAGGACGGCCTGGAAAGTATCTCGCAGCCCGTCACCGTCAATGACAAACCCGGCGCCTTGCCGCTGAAGATCGAAAACGGCGGCGTCCGGTTCGACGGCGTCGATTTCCATTACGGCAATGGCAACGGGATCATTCACAACCTCAACCTGGACATCAGACCGGGTGAGAAGATCGGCCTGATCGGACCTTCCGGCGCGGGCAAGTCGACGCTGGTCAACCTGCTGCTGCGCATGTACGACGTGCAAGGCGGGAGGATCCTCATCGACGGCCAGGATATTTCCGAAATCACCCAGGAAAGCCTGCGGGCGCAGATCGGCATGATTACCCAGGACACCTCGCTGCTGCACCGCTCGATTCGCGAGAACCTGCTGTATGGCAATCCGCACGCAACTGATGAACAGCTCTGGGATTCGATTCACAAGGCGCGCGCCGACGAGTTCATCCCACTGCTCTCGGACTCCGAAGGTCGCACCGGCTTCGACGCCCATGTCGGTGAGCGCGGCGTCAAGCTGTCCGGCGGTCAACGCCAGCGTATCGCGATCACTCGCGTGCTGCTCAAGGACGCGCCGATCCTGATCATGGACGAAGCCACCTCGGCACTCGACTCGGAAGTCGAAGCGGCGATTCAGGAGAGCCTGGAGACGTTAATGCAGGGCAAGACCGTGATCGCCATCGCGCACCGCCTGTCGACCATCGCACGCATGGATCGCCTGGTGGTTCTGGAGAAAGGCCAGATCGCCGAAACCGGCACCCACAGCGAACTGCTGGCGCATGGCGGGCTGTATGCACGGTTGTGGCAGCATCAGACCGGTGGGTTTGTGGGCGTGGATTGATAGGGCGAGGCTGCCGGCCTCTTCGCGAGCAAGCTCGCTCCCACAAGATCTTCACAAGCCCCAAAATCTTCAGGGGCAGTGATCTCCCCGCTACGCCGCCTGCCGGTCAGGTGTACACAGCAGTTGTGTGAGCTTGCTCGCGAAGAGGCCCGTGCAGTCGCTGGATGTCTTCTGGATAGCTGCTCACCTGTCGGTCAGGTGTACACCGAACTTGTGGGAGCGAGCTTGCTCGCGAAGAGGCCTTTGCAGTCGCTGGATGTCTTCTGGATAGCTGCTCACCTGTCGGTCAGGTGTACACCGCAATTGTGGGGGCGAGCTTGCTCGCGAAGAGGTCAGTGCAGTCGCTGAATGTCTTCTGGATAGCTACTCACCTGTCTGTCAGGTGTACACCGCACTTGTGGGAGCGAGCTTGCTCGCGAAGAGGCCCGTGCAGTCGCTGAATGTCTTCTGGGTAGCTACTCACCTGTCGGTCAGGTGTACACCGAACTTGTGGGAGCGAGCTTGCTCGCGAAGAGGCCCTTGCAGTCGCTGGATGTCTTCTGGATAGCTGCTCACCTGTCGGTCAGGTGTACACCGAACTTGTGGGAGCGAGCTTGCTCGCGAAGAGGCCCGTGCCGTCGCTGGATGTCTTCTGGATAGCTACTCACCTGTCGGTCAGGTGTACACCGCACTTGTGGGAGCGAGCTTGCTCGCGAAGAGGCCCGTGCCGTCGCTGGATGTCTTCTGGATAGCTACTCACCTGTCGGTCAGGTGTACACAGAAGTTGTGTGAGCTTGCTCACGAAGAGGCCCGTGCAGTCGCTGGATGTCTTCTGGGTAGCTGCTCACCTGCCGGTCAGGTGTACACCGCACTTGTGGGAGCGAGCTTGCTCGCGAAGAGGCCCGTGCAGTCGCTGGATGTCTTCTGGGTAGCTACTCACCTGCCGGTCAGGTGTACACAGAAGTTGTGTGAGCTTGCTCACGAAGGTGCCAGTGCAGTCGCTGAATGTCTTCTGGGTAGCTACTCACCTGTCGGTCAGGTGTACACCGCAATTGTGGGAGCGAGCTTGCTCGCGAAGAGGTCAGTGCAGTCGCTGGATGTCTTCTGGGTAGCCGCTCACCTGTCGGTCAGGTGTACACCGCAATTGTAGGAGCGAGCTTGCTCGCGAAGAGGCCCGTGCAGTCGCTGAATGTCTTCTGGCCGGTTACTCAGCCTGCCGATACGGCAGCGCGCTGCGCGCATCCTCGGCATAGGCCATTACGCCGACGCGCTCCTGCTCCAGAAACTCGCTGACCGCGTCTTTCAGGCCTGGGTGCATCAGGTAATGCCACGAACGGGTGATCTGCGGTTCGAAACCGCGGATCAGTTTGTGTTCGCCCTGCGCACCGGCGTCGAAGCGTTGCAGGCCGTGGGCGATGGCGTAGTCCATACCCTGGTAAAAACAGGTTTCGAAATGCAGCCGGTCGAACTCGGCCAGGCAACCCCAGTAACGCCCATAGAAACTGTCGTCACCGATCAGGCTGAAAGCCATCGCCACAGGCCGTGAGCCCTGCAGCGCGATGACCACTCGGATCGACTCAGGCATGCGCTCTGCCAGCAGGCTGAAGAACTCACGCGTCAGGTAAGGCGCCTGCCCGCGCACCTCGTAGGTATTGGAGTAGCACGCATACACGAAGTCCCACAGCACTTCGCTCATCTGCGCACCTTCGAGCCATTCGAACTCGATGCCCTGCCCGGCCACCTGTTCACGCTCCTTGCGCATCTGTTTGCGCTTGCGCGAACTCAATGCGTCGAGAAAATCCTGGAAATCGCGGTAGCCGCGATTCTGCCAATGAAACTGGCAACCAATCCGTTGCAACCAGCCAGGCTGGGTTTCAAGCAATGCATCGGCCGCCGGATCGGTGAAGTTCACGTGCGCGCTCGACAGCCCCTCACGTTGCAGGTACGCCGGCAGCTCGCCCAGCAACTCGATACCACCCTGAGGCGTCGCGGACAGAATCCTTGAACCGCCGACCGGGCTGAAAGGCACGGCGACCAGCAGCTTGGGGTAGTAGGCGATGCCAGCGCGACGGCAGGCGTCTGCCCAGGCGTGATCGAACACGTACTCGCCATACGAATGCCACTTTCGGTAGGCCGGCAACGCCGCCACCAACTGATCGTTTTCGTAGTGCAGCACGTGCTCGGCACGCCAGCCTGATCGTGGGCCGAGGCTGCCGCTGTCCTCCAGCGAGCTGAGAAACGCATGCCGCAGGAATGGCTGATTGCCAGGGACCAGCGCATCCCATTGGGCAGGCGTGACGGTGGCGAGGCTGTCGATTACGTGAACAGGCATGCAGGTTCCCCGATAGGCAGACAGGGTGAAGAATATCCCTTATTGAGCCGTGATGTTCACCGCCTCCGCAATCTGCCTGGAAAGAGTGACCGCGAATTCGTTGATCGCTCGCTCACGCTCACGGGAGATCACGCCAATCTGCTCGAGGTACTGCTGATCGGATTGCTCGTCAGGCGGCAACTCATCCAGGGCCACCAGACGCTGATTGAAAGGCTGCTTGACCGGCTCGAACTCCGGGGCGTAACGAATTTCCAGATAACTCATCCAGAACTCCCGGGCAATCATCGACTGAAAAAACTCAGGGGTGGTTTCGCGATCGATGATTTCGTTGTACGCCGTCTGTAAATCCGCTTCGCTCACCCTGGCAATGGCGCGGAACCACATGGTTCGCGGCTGGCCCGGCAGTTCAAGCCGCGCCTGCAGACCGACGCGATAGGCCAGGCGTACTTCGGCCTCATCGACGCTCTCGCCGCTCGCCTGGCGAAACGCAATTTCGCGCAGGGCAATTTTCTCCACTTGGTCCAGACGGTCCAGACTGCGGGTCATCCTGAACAGCTTGCGTGGCTGCGCAGACGCCGGCGTGGATGACATGATCGAGAAGATCTGGACGCGCACTTCCATGTCGCCAAACACCAATGCCAGTCCATCGCCACACGTCTGCGGATGCGCAGCAACATCGAAGAGCTGGGCACGCAACTCGGCGTTTACCGACGCCGATTCGATCATCGACCAGACCCGCGCAATCAGCTCATCACGGTTACTTGAAAAGTCGGCCGAGTGTGTCAGATCGCTTAGCATCTGAAAAAAATCCGTGGAGCCGGCACAAGCGCGCAGGTCTTGCCACAGCCTTGTGCGGGTATTGGCCTGCTCACGATTCAGGCCTAAAAGCCACGGCGCACTGTCAGGCCCGGCCTCAACCGGATTGACACTCTGGCTGACACCCCATCGCGGTCGCAGCCTTCCCTCGCGAAACAGCCTGATGCGCTCCAGCGTGGGTGAATTCAACGGATTGCCGTTCAGATGCAAGTGCAGGCGCGAGGAACTGAGGGAGCGCTCGATGTTATCGAGCTCATCGATGGATATTTCCGAGATGCGATTGTCACGCACATCAATACGAATCAGCTCAGACCGAAGCCAGTTCCATGCCGGCAATCTGCTAATGCCGGAGCCGCGCAGAAACAACAGGCGCAGGGAGTTCAGTGCATTGATGGGGACATCCTCGCCGAGCGAGCAAAAATTGAGGTCCAGAATTTCCAGGCGGTTCAGGTTCTGCAACGTCGCGTTGGCGGACTCTGTCCAGATCAGCGGATTGTGGCTGATGGACAGCTCTGCAAGCTGAGGCATTTGCCCTATCGAAGTCGGCAAGGATCGCAGGTCATTGAAGTCCAGGCTCAGCGAACGCAGTCTATTGAAGTTTTTCAGTAATGCATCCGCTTGTGGATCGGTAAGCTGCATGGCGCGGGCTTTCAGCACCGCCACATGGTCGAAGTTGGCCGTGATATCCGGTAGTTCTCCGATACGCAGATTATCCAGATCGAGCGCGTACCCCAAGAAGTCACCTTGAAAGTTTCGGCACTGAACGCTCAAGCGTTTCCAGCAGTCGTGAATGCGCGTCGCGGCAACCTCCCTCGGCCGGCGCATCGAAGAAAAGGGCGTTTCCGCGACCCAAGTGTCCAGGGTAACCTGGAGCGTTCGCAGTTCATCGGCGAGGCTGCTCAGTCTTTGCCGGACGAAAGTCGACAACTCCCTCGCCAGTCCGGTGTGTTCGGCGCGCAACGCGTTCAGGAAACCGGACACCTCTGCATCGGAAAAATCAGGGTATAAGCTTTTTACCGCAAGCTCCGGCGAGTACCTGGACGCGCCGATGCCCAGACGACGAAAGAAACGTCGCAACCGTCCACTCAGGGGGTAGCCAATACGGCCATGGGGCAAGCGTTGCGGCCATTTGATACCCGGCTTGATCAGTTGTAATTGCAGAACGGCAGCCATGCGCTCGCGTCGTTCGACTGCCGTATCGCGCAACAGGCTGCGCAGTTGCAGCTCATCCGCATCAGCGGGCAGCTGGATGTCGAGCCGCACTTGCTCAGGAAGCGCCAGCAACATCGCCCTGAAAAACTGCTGATCCACTTCACCGAGCGACTCGCCCGACGGCTCAAAGCACTGAACACCCTGCTCGGTATTGACCAGCAGCCGGTGCGATGAGGCCTGATCGCTGTCGAGACTGGCTATTTCGTCGCCCTCCAGCGAATCCTTCAACAGATCGATCGAAACATCACCCCGCCAGCCTGGCACGTACTGCAGCATGCCCAGCCCCGCTGCCCGGGTGTCCGGATTATCGGTTACCGCCCGATAGAAGCCTTCGTTGGCGCGGTTTATCCGCAGTTGCTGCTGATACTCGCGGGCATGCTCGGCGAGCCCTAGAGGAATGCGCTTTTCAGTGGTCATTCGCGCTTTGTCTGCATCGCTGGCCATGCCGATGAGTTCGAGCGCCACGCTGCTCGGCAGGCGTTCGAAGTCGCGCTGTATCAGCTGGACATGCGGGTCGTCGCTGCGACCTTTGAGCGCCTGCACGTCATCTAGCAGGCGCCCGATGTGCGTCTGGGCGTAATCGGCCAGATAGCGTTTGAGGCCACGCAGTTGAACGGCCCTGTCGGCACTGTCGCTTCCGCTCAGACGAGCGGCTTCATCGGCGGACAGATTTTCCAGCAATTGACCCAGCACCTCAGTGAGCTGCCCGGTCGGCCCTGTGACATGGGACGACAGCGTCATCTGCGATCCCGCGTTCCACGCTTCCAGCAGCGCGCCTTGGGCGTCGATCAGTAGCAGGCCGCGGGCCTCATGCCAGCGCGGTGATGACACCAGCAGTTTCAGCCACGGTTCAAGATGAGAAACATGGACATCAGCCACATCGGCGGCCTGAAGAGCGTCGATGCAGGCGTGCAACTGCCGTTCTGTTTCAACGCGCTGAATGGCGTCCTTCAGCAACGCCGGAGGCTGGAGGTTCTCGACATGGACCTGGCGCAACAACGCCTCATGGGTGCCGGTGATGCGCAGGACTTTCTGAATATCTTCTTCCGGGAACGCATGATACGTCGGGTTCAGGCGTCTGAAAGCCGTTACCTCGTCCCAACCCATGGGGTTTTCCCATTCATGGCGCCAGGCGCCGGCACCGTTGTGTTTGAGCTTCGGCGCGTACGAACGCTCATTCACCGGATGCCTGACGCGCCATTGGGTGCCGGCGGCATCGGACTCGACGCGATACAGTTTGCCATCCAGTGGCAACCAGGTCTTGCCCTCGTGCTCATAAAGCCCAAGGGCGTTGCTGCTCAGGTTGTCGGGCAACGAAACCGTATGCGCATAGGCATCAATGCTCGGCTTGCCGAGACGTACGGCCCCGTCGACACGCCGTTGCACCAGGCTTTCGATGAACATCGAGGGTTGCAGCCCGTTCACCGCAGCCACGACGCCGCCTGCCACCAGCATCTGTGCAACATTTTCGCCGATGTCGTAGACATGTTGCATGGCGTCTTCGACTTCATCGTGCTTCCAGTCTTCGTAAGCAACGAACGCTTCGCTGGCGAGCTGATAGAGGGCGACCACGGACATGACTTCACCCAGCACCGGCACAAAGAACCCGGCCACGTTGAGCAGGTTCATACCATTGTTTTCAAGGCTTTCGATCAGTGCATCGTGAGCCTGCTGGTCCACCTGAGCGGAAGGCACCGCGATCGCCTTTGAGTCGTCATAGGTTTTGGCCAGCAAATGGTCGTATAGCCGCTCGAATGGCGGCTTCGAGAATGGCTGTGCCTGCACGACCAGGTCGGCGTCGAGGTTCAGCTTGCGATCCCTGGCCGGATACAGCCGCGCGTCCAGTTTGGTAAAAAATGCCGAAGCCTGGCCGAGGCTGACGAAACGGCTGAAGTAGCGTCGATAGTGTTCGCTGCCCAACGCCGTCACCAGCCAGACATTGAAGGCCCGCAACGATGCGAACTGCTTGATCGGATGCGAGGGCTCGGAAGGCAGGTAGACCAGACAAGGACCGTCATCGGGCCTGGCGCCATCCTGCTGTATCAGCAAAGCACCCTGTAACAGCGAGCCGGGGAACGTGTAGGTGTCGAGCATGTGCAGTTGGCAATAACGCACGCCCTTGCCATCCCATCGCGGCTGGTCAACGGACTTCACCATGTCCAGCAGGGTCTGGTACGCCGCTTCAGTGATATCGCCTTTCATCACAGCGATATGCGCAAGCACCTCGACGGCGGCACGCTCGCTGTCCATGAATGCGCTGGCAACCGCTTGCGCAGCCGGGCCTGGCGGTTTGAACACGCTGTCCAGATGGGTCTGATACTGGCGGCCCAGATCCAGCTCATGGCAAAAATCAGCGAACTGTTCGAGATCGATCGCCTGACGGTCCCGGTATTCCACCTTGTAGCGGCGCTGGGCGCTGTCGATCAGCCAGTAGCGCAGGCCACCTGTGCGCAAGATTGCCGAGTAGGGATCGAAGCGGCTTCTGTTGCTCGGAGCGAAGTTCTGCAAGGCCGCCTGGAGCAGAGTCTGCTCAAGCGGGGCCGGGCTCCAGGTGCTGTCATAGCGCCAGGTCATCAGTTGAAACGCTTCAACGTCGAGGTCGAGCTTGAAACGTTCGACAAACGCTTTCGACAGCAAGGGCGCTGCAAACTGCTGCGCTGATAAAAGCCGGTTGCGCATTGGCTCCAGCGCCTGGGCGCAACGGCGTGCGCTTTGCTGGCCGGCGTGCAGCGCCTGGCGCAGTGCCGTAGGCGCGCCCACATACCAGTCTGGCAAGTTGAGCCTGATGAATTCGGTGTTGGCGTGCTCCGCTTCGAACGGCGCCGCGTCCTGCGGTGGAGGCGTTACAGAGGCGTGTGCAACGGACGATTCTATTGTTTCAAAGGGGTTGTATCTGAGGGTGAACATGGTCGATACCGCTAATGGCTTTGTGAATAGCCAATACGATAAAGACCCAACGGCCTGCACATGACATAACGGGATATGACAGGTAGCGCCCGTCTCAAGAGCGCTACCCGTCGAACGCGATCAGCGCTTGCGCAGAATCACGCTGCCGATCGAGTAACCAGCGCCAAACGAACTGAGTACCGCCAGAGCGCCTTGCGGCAAGTCGTCCTGATAGGTGTGAAACGCAATCACCGAGCCCGCCGAACTGGTATTGCCATAGGTGTCGAGAATCACCGGCGCTTCTTCGACGCTGGCGTCGCGGCCCAGCAGCTTCTTGACGATCAGATGGTTCATGCTCAGGTTGGCCTGGTGCAGCCAGAAGCGTCTGACGTCAGTGATGTTGATGCCGTTGTCCTGCAAATGCGCAGCGACCAGCTCGGCGACCATCGGGCACACCTCGCGGAAGACCTTGCGGCCTTCCTGCACGAACAGCTTGTCCGGCGCACTCTGGCCCTCGTCCGAGGTACGGTTGAGGAAACCGAAATTGTTGCGGATGTTGTTGGAAAACTGGGTCAGCAGCCGGGTGCTGACGATATCGAACTGATAAGGCGACGTGGCAAGATCGGCGCGCTCGATCACCACCGCCGTGGCGCCATCACCAAAGATGAAGTGGCTGTCACGGTCACGGAAATTAAGGTGTGCGGTGCAGATTTCCGGGCTGATCACCAGCAAGGCGCGAGCCTGACCCAGTTGCACGCTGTTGCAGGCCGTCTGAATGCCGAAGGTGGCCGACGAACAGGCCACGTTCATGTCAAACCCGTAACCGGCAACGCCCAGCGCTTGCTGAATCTCGATGGAGATTGCCGGATAGGCGCGTTGCAGGTTGGAGCAGGCAACGATTACACCGTCGATGTCGGCAGCGGTTTTGCCGGCGCGTTGCAGCGCCTGTCTGGCGGCAGCTACACCCATCTCACAGAGGATCGACCATTCGTCATTGCTGCGCTCCGGCAGGTTGGGCTTCATGCGCTGCGGATCGAGAATGCCCTCCTTGTCCATGACGAAGCGGCTTTTGATACCCGAAGCCTTTTCGATGAAAGCGGCGCTGGATTCACTCAGCGCCTGCACGTCGCCACGTTCGATAGCGGCGGCGTTATCGTTGTTGAACTGTGCAATATAGGCATTGAAAGACTGCACCAGCTCTTCGTTGGAGATGCTGTTGGCCGGGGTAAACAGGCCTGTGCCGCTGATGACGACGTTGTGCACGGTCGTTCCTCTCTTATTGAGTTGCAGGTAATGACCTGCTCACGCACGGCAACTGAAGGCCCACTGCTTTTTGGGACCTGCGTACCAGTGCGACTGTAAAAGCTGCCCGTAACCGGGAGCAGCATTTCATGACACGGTGAAGACAGGCGCGGAGTGTGCCACAGAGCCCGGTTTTGGCGCTATCGGGCCAATGAATATAGGCACGATAGACGCCTTTTACTTCGTGACAGGAAGCAGCGGATCAGCTCTCCACCTGACTCCACTGCTTGCTCAACCGTTTGTCCGACACGGGCATTTTCGTGCCCAGTTGCTGGGCGAACAGCGAGACGCGGTATTCCTCCATCCACCAACGGTACAGCGCCAGTTCCGGGTCGCGCTTGCCTTCTTGCGCGTGCTTGTCGGCGCGTGCCTGGTATTGCGTCCACAGACCTGCCAGCTCGATGCTCCACACCCGGTCCTTCTGCACCTGAGACGGCAGTTTTTCCAGACGCATCTCGATGGCCTTCAGATAACGCGGCAGCTCCTTTAGCCATACCGCCGGGGTCTCGCGGACGAATCCTGGGTACACCAGCTTGCTCAGTTGCGCCTTGATATCGTTGAGCGCCACCGCCTGGGACAGGTCGATCTTGCCTTTGAAGCGCTTTTGCAGACCGTGCCACAGCTTGAGAATTTCCAGCGTCAGCTTCGCGAGCCGCTCGGCATGCTCGGTCCAGTCGGCGCGCTTGCGCTCAGCCAGCGACAGCAGGCCGGCACCGTCGCGCGGCAACTCGGCTTCACCTTCCAGCACGCAACTGTCGAGGCTGGCCAGCAGGATGTCTTCGATCAACGCATCGATGCGCCCCAGCTCGCGATGAAGCAAGGCCAGTTCGGTCTGCCCCGGCAATTTGTTGCGCAGAAACTTGGCGGGTTCGGCCAACTGCTGCAACAGCAAACGCTGCAAGGCGCGGCGATGCTGATACTCGGCCTCGGCCTGGGTCGAGAAGCGGCCTTCCTTGACCGCGCCACCCTCTTCGACCAGCGCCGGATAAACCGTCATCGACAGCCCGGCGATGTTCTGCTGGGTTTTCTGCGCCACCGCAGCGAAAGCCTTGGCCTGCACGGGCTGCTGGCTTTTTGCGGTTTGCGGCACGGCCAGCGCGGCCTGACTCGCCTCGGCAAAGCGCGCCGTCAGCTCGGCCAGATCGCGCCCCTCACCGAGAAACTTGCCGCTGCCATCGACGATTTCCAGATTCATCTTCAGATGACCTTCAAGCTGCTGTGCCGCCTCGGCCCAGGCTTCGTCACTGACCCTTACACCGGTCATGCGCAGCAGTTCACGGCCCAGCGCCTGAGGCAATGAGCCCTCGCCGAAGGTGATGCGCTGCAACGCCGCCTTGATGAAATCCGGGACCGGCACGAAGTTCTTGCGCACCGCCTTGGGCAGGTTGCGGACCAGCGCAATGCACTTGGTCTCGAGCAACCCCGGCACCAGCCACTCAAGGCGCTCGGCAGGCAGCGACAGCAACAACGGCGCGGGAACGCGCAAGGTCACGCCGTCACGCGGGTGATTGGGTTCGAAGTGGTAGCTCAGCGACAGGCTCAGGTCACCCAGACGCAAGGTATCCGGATACTGCGCGGCGGTGACTTCGCTGGCCTCGCGCGCCAGTACGTCCTCCTCGCGCATGATCAGCAGTTGCGGATTCTTCTGGCTTTCGGTCTTGTACCAGCTGTCGAAGGTGGCCGTCTGATGAATCTCGGCCGGAATGCGCGCTTCATAGAAGCTGTACAGGGTGTCTTCGTCAGCCAGAATATCGCGGCGTCGAGCCTTGGCCTCCAGTTCGTCGAGCTGTTCCAGCAATCGGGTATTGGCGCTCAGGCACTTGGCCCGCGACAGGATATCGCCACGCACCAGGCCTTCACGAATGAACAGCTCGCGCGAAACCACCGGGTCGATCGGCCCGAAATGCACCGGGCGACGGCCCACCACGATCAGGCCGAACAGGGTGATCTGTTCGAACGCCACGACCTGCCCGCGCTTTTTCTCCCAGTGCGGCTCGAAGTGATTTTTCTTGATCAGGTGGCCGGCCAGCGGCTCGATCCAGTCCGAATCGATCTTGGCGACCATGCGCGCGTACAGTTTGGTGGTTTCCACCAGTTCGGCGGTCATCAACCACTGTGGACGCTTCTTGCCCAATCCGGAGGACGGGTGAATCCAGAAGCGCCGCTGTCGTGCGCCGAGGTAATCGCCCTCGTCGGCCTTTTGCCCGATCTGACTCAGCAGACCGGAAAGAATGGCCTTGTGAAACTTAGGGTAATCGGCCGGCTCCTTGTTGACCGTCAGTTGCAGGTCGCGACAGATCAGGCTCAACTGCCGATGGGAATCGCGCCATTCACGCAGGCGCAGGTAATTCAGGAAATTGCGCCGGCACCAGTTACGCAGCGGGCTGGCGGTCAGGGTCTGGCGCTGCTCTTCGAAGCCGCGCCACAGATTGACCATCCCGGCGAAGTCCGAGTCGGCGTCCTTCCATTGCGCGTGAGCCTGATCCGCAGCCTGCTGACGCTCGGGCGGGCGCTCGCGCACGTCCTGTACCGACATGGCGCTGGCGACGATCAGCACTTCCTGCAGGCTGCCCTGCTTCGCCGCTTCCAGCAGCATGCGGCCCATGCGCGGGTCCACCGGCAGGCGAGCCAGCTGGCGGCCCAGCGGGGTCAGCTGATTCTCGCGGTTGACCGCCGAGAGCTCCTGCAACAGGTTGAAACCGTCGCTGATCGCCTTGCCGTCCGGCGGCTCGATGAACGGGAAGTCGGTGATCTCGCCCAGGCGCAGGTGCAGCATCTGCAGGATGACCGCGGCCAGGTTGGTGCGCAGGATCTCGGGGTCGGTGAATTCCGGCCGACCGTTGAAATCCTCTTCACTGTACAGACGCACGCACAGGCCGGGCTCGACCCGTCCGCAACGGCCTTTGCGCTGGTTGGCACTGGCCTGGGACACCGCCTCGATCGGCAGGCGCTGGACCTTGGCGCGATAGCTGTAGCGACTGATGCGCGCCGTACCGGTGTCGATCACGTAACGGATGCCCGGCACAGTCAGCGAGGTTTCAGCGACGTTGGTCGCCAGTACGACGCGACGACCAGGGTGCGATTGAAAGATACGCTGCTGCTCGGCCGGCGAGAGGCGCGCGTAAAGCGGCAGAATCTCGGTGTGCCTGAGCTGCGCCTTGCGCATCACCTCGGCGGCATCGCGGATCTCGCGCTCGCCAGGCAGGAACACCAACACATCGCCTGGGCTCTTGCGCTCGCTGCGCTCGAAGGCCGCCAGTTCGTCCAGCGTGGCCAGAATCGCCTGATCGACGGTCAGGTCCTCTTCAACGCTGTTGCCGTCTTCGTCCTGCTCGCTGGTCAGCGGGCGATACCAGACGTCCACGGGGAAGGTACGCCCGGACACTTCGATCACCGGCGCATCGTTGAAGTGCTCGGAAAAGCGCTGCAGGTCGATGGTCGCGGAGGTGATGATGACTTTCAGGTCCGGACGACGCGGCAGCAGGGTTTTCAGGTAACCCAGCAGGAAATCGATGTTCAGGCTGCGTTCGTGGGCTTCGTCGACGATGATCGTGTCGTAGCGCTCAAGAAAGCGATCATGCTGGGTTTCAGCCAGCAGAATACCGTCGGTCATCAGCTTGATCAGGGTATTGCTGTCGCTCTGATCCTCGAAACGCACCTGATAGCCGACCAGTGCGCCCAACGGTGTGCCGATCTCCTCGGCAACCCGGCTGGCCACGCTGCGAGCGGCGATCCGACGTGGCTGGGTATGACCGATCAGACCGTGCTGACCGCGACCGATTTCCAGGCAGATCTTCGGCAACTGGGTGGTCTTCCCGGAGCCAGTCTCGCCGGCAATGATCAGCACCTGGTGCTTGAGCAGCGCCTCCTTGATCTCGTCACGCTTGGCCGCGATGGGCAGGTTATCGTCATAACGAATCGCCGGGACACTTTCACGCCGCGCCGTGACCTGCGCGCAGGATGCCTGCACGCGCGCAACCCACTGCGCCAGCTTCGCCTCGTCGGGCTTTTTGCGCAGGTCGTGCAACTGACGGCGCAGACGATGACGTTCGCTGA
>Ga0308164_10000734_pt1 | contig 46105 bp, 37 predicted proteins | sample PhyTR2_FD_201031 | JGI IMG/M metagenome (GOLD analysis project Ga0308164, IMG submission 201031) | Phyllosphere microbial communities from UC Gill Tract Community Farm, Albany, California, United States - DLSLT.R2 | ecosystem: Host-associated > Plants > Phyllosphere > Unclassified | place: USA...
GATAGGGACGGTGTATCTGAATCCTGAAAGGGAGCTGACTGTGGTGGTTAAGGTCGCGTAGCAAGACGGTGGACGCGACAACTACCTTGAAAAACGCCGGTACGGTTGGGGCATTTGAGGTGCCCCGGCCGACGCCAAGCTCGCAGGCTTTGCCAGCTCCTACGATGATCGTGTTCCTGCAGATACTGCATTGTTGGGTTTGGAGTACGGTTGGGGCATTTGAGGTGCCCCGGCCGACGCCAAGCTCGCAGGCTTTGCCAGCTCCTACGATGGTCGTGTTCCTGCAGGTGCTGCATTGTTGGGTTTGGAATACGGTTTGGGCATTTGAGGTGCCCCGGCTGACGCCAAGCTCGCAGGCAAGCCAGCTCCTACGATGGTCGTGTTCCTGCAGATACTGCATTGCTGGGTTTGGAGTACGGTTGGGGCATTTGAGGTGCCCCGGCTGACGCCAAGCTCGCAGGCAAGCCAGCTCCTACTCCGGTCGTGTTCCTGCAGATACTGCATTGCTGGGTTTGGAATACGGTTGGGGCATTTGAGGTGCCCCGGCTGACGCCAAGCTCGCAGGCAAGCCAGCTCCTACGATGGTCGTGTTCCTGCAGGTGCTGCATTGTTGGGTTTGGAATACGGTCGGGGTAGGAGCTGGCTTGCCTGCGAGCTTTTAGGGCCCGGGAAATCTCAGGGCTTGGAAGGCACCAACACCACAATCACCCGCTGCTTGGGCTCAAACCGCCGCCCGATCTTCCATTGCAGATCCGGCGCCTGCTTCACCACCCGCTTCTTCAGCAGATTCGCCAGCCAGGGATAATCCGCCTTGCGTGGCACCTGCACGATCACATCGCATTTGTAGTTGACGATATCCACCGCGATATCGTCCAACTGGCTGCGCAGTTCATTGATATCGGCGACGTTCAGCTCGATCGGGGTAAACACCGCCGTCGGGTCCAGCAACTTGGCTGGCGGCCGTGCCTCCGCGGCTTTTACCTTGGCTTCAGCCTCGTCCAGCTCGGATTTGCGCGCATGGGCGATGGCACCGTTCACGCCACTGGTCAGCGCCGGCGCCGTTGGCATCAGGGCGCGAGCGCGGGCCAGCGCAGTGGCGGCGGCGTTCACGTCACCCTTTTGCAGCACCACCTGGCTACGCTGCAGGTAGGCTTCAGCCAGCTGCCGCTGGTAGTTCTCCAGGCGCTCATCGCCCGGGTTCTGCTTCTGCAAAGTCGCCAGCTGATCTTCAGCGGTGGCCAGTTCGTTGCTGGCGATATTCTGCGCCAGCTGCTGGTATCCCTGGGGTTCGGGCGCGGCGGCGGTGTCCGCTGGCGTGCTCTGGCAAGCGGCCAGAAACAGCGACAATAGGGCAATGAGCAGATAACGGGAGGCGTACGGCTTCATTCCTGCGTCTCTCTAGTTTGCGCAAAAAACGAGCAAGTCTACACCCAGAAGGCCGGGCGAGAAAACCAGACTCATGCTGATACTGCCGGCGGCCAAACTCAAGCCCGGCGCGGCAAGGCAAAGCTGAACATGAACAGCAGCGCCGCCGAGACCACGATCGACGGGCCGGCGGGGGTATCCTGGAACCACGACAGTGCCAGCCCGGCGCACACGGCGACCACCCCCAGCACGCTGGCGCCCAGGGCCATTTGCTCCGGCGAGCGGGCATGGCGCTGGGCGGCGGCGGCGGGAATGATCAGCAATGAAGTGATCAGCAGCACGCCGACGATCTTCATCGCCACGGCGATCACGATGGCGATCAGCAGCATCAAGGCCATGCGCAGCGTCGCCACGGGCAGCCCTTCGACCCGCGCCAGTTCCTCGTGCACGGTCATCGCCAGCAGCGGCCGCCAGAGCACGGCCAGCAACACCAGCACCGCTGCGCTGCCGCCGAGGATCCAGGCCAGGTCGCTGGGGCTGATGGCCAGCAGGTCGCCGAACAAATAGCCCATCAGGTCGATGCGCACGTTGTGCATGAAGCTCAGCACCACCAGCCCGAGGGACAGGGTGCTGGGCGCGAGAATCCCCAGCAGGGTGTCCGAGGCCAGCGGCTGGCGCTGTTGCAGGGTAACCAGCAGAATCGCGAGCAGCAGGCAACCGACGGTGACCGCCAGCGCCGGGCTGATGTCCAGCAAGAAGCCCAGGGCTACGCCCAGCAGCGCCGCATGGGACAGGGTATCGCCAAAATAGGCCATGCGCCGCCACACCACGAAGGAACCCAGGGGGCCGGCGACGATGGCCAGGGCCAGGCCGGCGAGCAGGGCATACAGTAGAAAATCAGCCATGGGAGCAGCCGTCTCCATGAACGTGAACATGGGCCTGGGGCACTTCGCTGCCCTCGGCCACCACCGCTCCGTGCAGGTCGTGGGCGTGGTCGTGGTGATGGTGGTACACCGCCAGGCTGGCGGCGTTCTTGCCGAACAGCTCGACGAAGGCCGGGTCGCCGCTGACCTGCTCCGGGTGCCCGGAACAGCACACGTGGCGGTTCAGGCACACCACCTGGTCGGTGGTGCTCATCACCAGGTGCAAGTCGTGGGAGACCATCAGCACGCCGCAGCCGTGGCGCTCGCGCAGGCGGGTGATCAGGCTGTAAAGCTCGAGTTGGCCGTTGACGTCGACGCCTTGCACCGGCTCGTCGAGCACCAGCAGTTCCGGTTCGCGCAGCAGCGCCCGAGCCAGCAGCACACGCTGCATTTCGCCGCCGGAAATGTTCTGCACCGGGCTGTCGATCACCTGGGTTGCGCCGACTTCCTCCAAGGCAGCCAAGGCGCGCGGGCGATCGACACCGGGCACCAGGCGCAGGAAACGCAACACCGACAACGGCAAGGTGGCATCCACCTGCAGCTTCTGCGGCATGTAGCCGATGCGCAGCCTGGGCTTGCGCCACACGCTGCCGCGGTCGGGCTTGAGCAGGCCGAGCACGGCGCGTACCAGAGTGGTCTTGCCGGCGCCGTTGGGGCCGATCAGGGTGACGATTTCACCGGCCTTGACGCTGAGCTGGATATTGTCGAGCACGGCCTGGCCGGCGAAATGGACCGTGACCTGGTCGAGGCTGATCAACGCTTCGCTCATCAGGCCCCCGTGCAGGCCGAGCACACACCCACTACCTCGACCGTCTGGCCTTCGGCGCGGAAACCGACATTGCGGGCGCCGACCATGATCGCTTCGCTGATGCTTTCCTGCTCCAGCTCGATGGCGATATGGCATTCACGGCAGATCAGGAACTGCCCCTGGTGGGCGTGGGCCGGGTGGTTGCAGCCCATGAAGGCGTTCAGCGAGGCGATGCGGTGCACCAGGCCGTTGTCCAGCAGGAAGTCCAGCGCGCGGTACACCGTGGGCGGGGCGGCGCGGCGGCCGTCCTGCTCGCTGAGCACGGCGAGGATGTCGTAGGCACCCAGGGGCTTGTGGCTTTGCCACACCAGTTCCAGCACGCGCCGGCGCAGCGCAGTCAGGCGTTGGCCCTTATTGGCGCACAGGGTATCGGCTTCCGACAGCGCGGTGTGCACGCAGTGGGAGTGATCGTGGGGGCGACTGGCCAGGGGTGTTTTCGACATGGGGGCAGCGACGGCTATTGAGAGAGACGTTATTATGTTACCTGTTCCTGCCCGTTCGAGTGGTCATTGTGTCCCGATTTTTTGCTGCTTTCGTCGTTTTTATCGCCGCGTGTGGCGTTTCCGTGGGCCTGCAGGCTGCCGATCAGGGGCCGGTCAAGGTGCTGGCCAGTATCAAGCCGCTGCAGCTGATTGCCGCGGCTGTGCAGGACGGCGTGGGTGCGCCCGACGTGCTGCTGCCGCCTGGCGCCTCGCCCCACCACTACGCCCTGCGCCCCTCCGATGTGCGCCGGGTGGGGGATGCCGACCTGGTCTATTGGATCGGCCCGGACATGGAAAACTTCCTCCAGCGGCCGTTGCAGAACCGCAGCAAGGTGACCATCACCGTGGAAACCCTGCCGGGGCTGAAACTGCGCCACTTCACAGCCGATAGCGCTTCCCACGAGGATGCCGACGATCACGACCATGATCACCAGCCGGGTTCGCTGGACGCGCATCTGTGGCTGTCGAGCTTCAACGCGCGGGTCATTGCCCAGCGCATGGCGGCCGACCTGAGCAAGGTCGACGCGACCAACGCCGCGCGCTACCAGGCCAACGCCGATGCCTTCGCCAAGCGCCTGGACGTCGTCGACGCCAAGCTCAAGGCCCAGGTCGCGCCGATCGCGGGCAAGCCGTACTTCGTGTTTCACGAGGCGTTTGATTATTTCGAGGATGCCTACGGGCTGAAGCACGCCGGGGTGTTCACTGTGGCGGCGGAAGTGCAGCCAGGGGCCCAGCATGTGGCGGCGATGCGCGCGCGCTTGCAGGAAGTGGGCAAGACCTGCGTGTTCAGCGAACCGCCGATGCGCCCGCGGCTGGCGGAGACCTTGACCGCCGGGTTGCCGGTGAAGCTGGCCGAGCTGGATGCGCTTGGGGGGTTTAACGAGGCCACGGCTCAGGGGTATGAGCAACTGCTGAGCAAGCTGGGCGATGGCTTGGTGGGGTGCCTGAATAGTTTGTGATGGGCCTAAGAGCTCGCAGGCTACGCCAGCTCCTACACCCCCTCGGCCGCGGTAACAATCCCACGCTGGGGGTGAAATACGGTCGGGGTAGGAGCTGCCTTGGCTGCGAGCTTGGCGTCCGCCTGCTCGCTAAAGCTCCATCAGGCACAACATCACTTTTTTACAACGCAAACGGCAACGCCACCCCGACCTTCTGCCGCTGCATCAAGCGAATCTCGAAATCCTTCGGGTCGTGAATCATCACGTCCATCCCGGCAAACGCCTCTGCCGCGATCTGCCGCGACACCCAGAACCGCACGCACGCCACCCGCAGCATCACCGGCCACAGCTGCGCTTCCGTCGCGGTAAACGGCCGTAGGGCCGCATAGGCGCCCAGCATCGCCCGCGCCCGTGGCGCATCGATCTGGCCGTTTTCATCCGAGCACCAGTCGTTCAGGGTAATCGCCAGGTCATACAGCATGGGCCCCGAGCAGGCGTTGTAGAAGTCGATCACGCCGGTCAGGTGCGTGCCTTCGAACATCACGTTGTCGCGGAACAGGTCGCCGTGCAGGTTCGCGCGGGGCAGCTCGAGGATGGCGTCGTGGTGCACGCGGATTTCGTCCAGCGCCACGCGCAGCAGGTCGGCGGAATCCCCGTCCAGCCGCGCCACCATGGCGGCACCCTCTTCCAGCATCCAGGCCAGGCCACGGTCGGTGCGGCGCTCGAGGATCGCCGGGCGGGTGGCCAGGTGAATGTGCGCCAGCAGCTCGCCCACCTGCACGCAGTGCTGGCTGTTGGGCTTGGCGATGTGCTTGCCGTCCAGGCGCGGCTGCAGCAGTGCCGGCTTGCCCTTCAGCTCGCGCAGGGCCACGCCGTCGGTGGTGCGCATGGCGTAGGGCACGGCAATGTCGGCGTCGTGCAGCACGTCGAGCAGGTCGATAAAGAAAGGCATCTCCTGCACCGGCCCGCGTTCCACCAGGGTGAGCACGAACTCTCCCTGTTCCAGGCTGATGAAGAAGTTGCTGTTCTCCGTGCCGGCGGCAATGCCCTTGAAGTCGCGCAGGCGACCCAGGCCGTAGGGGGCGAGAAATTGTTCCAGCTCAGGCCGGGTCAGCGGAGTAAACACAGACATGTCGAGTATTGCCCATCTTGGCGCGCCGCTCGGGCCGCCCGGTTGAAAACGGCGCCAGGCGCCCCGTGAGTCGAAAACGCGCAGATATTACCAGCGTGACGCCCACTTGGGCACGCAAGCCGGGCAGTTTGTCCGACCCATGATAACCTTGTGGCTTTGTCGTCAATGATCCGGCCATTCTAGCGCCTGACCCGTCGAAAAGGTTGATTCCGCTCATGAGCAAAGCCCCTCTCGTCCTGGTGGACGGTTCCTCCTACCTGTACCGCGCCTTCCACGCGCTGCCGCCGCTGGCCACTTCCAAGGGCATGCCGACCGGTGCGGTCAAGGGCGTGTTGAACATGCTCAAGAGTCTGCGCAAACAGTACCCCGACAGCCCTTTCGCCGTGGTATTCGACGCCAAGGGCGGCACCTTCCGCGACGCCATGTACGCCGAATACAAGGCCAACCGCCCGAGCATGCCCGACGACCTGCGCGTGCAGGTCGAGCCGCTGCACGCCTCGGTGCGGGCCTTGGGCTACCCGCTGCTGTGCGTGGACAACGTCGAAGCCGACGACGTGATCGGCACCCTGGCCCGCAGCAGCGCGGCCAGCGACCGCCCGGTGGTCATCTCCACCGGTGACAAGGACATGGCCCAGTTGGTCGACGGCCACATCACCCTGGTCAACACCATGACCGGCAGCGTGCTGGACATCCCCGGCGTGAAAGAGAAGTTCGGCGTGGGCCCCGAGCACATCATCGACTTCCTTGCGCTGATGGGCGACAAGGTCGACAACATTCCTGGCGTGCCCGGCGTCGGCGAAAAAACCGCCCAGGGCTTGCTGGTGGGCATCGGTGGCGGCCTGAAAGAACTCTACGAAAACCTCGACAAAGTCCCGGCGCTGCCGATCCGCGGGGCCAAGACCCTGCCGGCAAAGCTCGAAGAGCACCGCGACATGGCTTTCCTGTCCTACGAGCTGGCGACCATCAAGATCGACGTGCCGCTGGACATCGAAGTCGACGCCCTGATGTGCGGCGAGCCCGACCGCGAAGCGTTGATGGCGTTGTACAGCGAGCTGGAATTCCGCAGCTGGGTTGACGAACTGCAGCGCGATGCCAAGCGCGAAGGCAGCGCCATTGCCGCCGCGCCCAGCGCCGAGCCGGTGGTCGAAGTGGAAAACCGCTACGAAACCATCCTCGACCAGGCCCGCTTCGATGCCTGGCTGGAAAAACTCCAGGCCGCCAAGCTGTTCGCCTTCGACACCGAAACCACCGGCCTCGATGCCCAGCAGGCGCAGCTGGTGGGCCTGTCGTTCGCCGTCGAACCCTACGAGGCCTGCTACATTCCGCTCACCCACTCCTATATGGGCGTGCCCGAGCAGCTCGACCGCGATACCGTGCTGCGCGCCCTCAAGCCGCTGCTCGAAGACCCGACCAGGCTCAAGGTCGGCCAGCACGCCAAGTACGACATGAACATCCTCGCCAACTGCGCCATCGGCGGCGATATCAGCCAGGGCATCCAGGTACAGGGCGTGGCCTATGACACCATGCTGGAATCCTACGTGCTGGATTCCACCGCCACCCGCCACGACATGGACAGCCTGGCCTACAAGTACCTGAACCACACCACCATCGCCTTCCAGGACATCGCCGGCAAGGGCGCCAAGCAGCTGACCTTCGACCAGATCGCCCTGGAACAGGCCGGCCCCTACGCCGCCGAAGACGCCGACATCACCCTGCGCCTGCACCTGCACCTGCAGGAAAAGCTCGCGGCGGTGCCGAGCCTCAAGCCGGTGCTGGAAGACATCGAAATGCCGCTGGTGCCGGTGCTGGCCAAGATCGAGCGCCAAGGCGCGCTGGTCGACGCCAAGCTGCTGGGCGTGCAGAGCGTGGAGCTGGGCGACAAGCTGGTGGCGCTGGAGCGCGAAGCGTTCGAGATCGCCGGTGAGGAGTTCAACCTGGGTTCGCCGAAGCAGTTGGGGGTCATCCTCTACGAAAAGCTCGGCATGCCTATCCTCAACAAGACCGCCAAGGGCCAGGCATCCACTGCCGAAGCCGTGCTGGCGGAATTGGCCGAGCTGGATTTCCCGCTGCCCAAGGTGCTGATGCAGTACCGCTCCATGAGCAAGCTCAAGAGCACCTACACCGACCGCCTGCCCGAGCAGATCAACCCGCGCACCGGGCGCATCCACACCTCGTACCACCAGGCGGTGGCGGCCACCGGGCGCCTGTCGTCCAGCGACCCGAACCTGCAGAATATCCCGATCCGCACAGCGGAAGGCCGGCGCATTCGCCAGGCCTTCGTCGCCGCGCCGGGCTACAAGCTGGTGGCCGCGGACTATTCGCAGATCGAGCTGCGCATCATGGCCCACCTGGCCCGTGACGAGAGCCTGCTGCACGCCTTCCAGAACAACCTCGACGTGCACCGTGCCACGGCGGCGGAAGTGTTTGGCGTGGAGCTGGGCGAGGTCACCACCGACCAGCGGCGCAGCGCCAAGGCAATCAACTTCGGCCTGATCTACGGCATGAGCGCCTTCGGCCTGGCCAAGCAGATCGGCGTCGACCGCAAACAATCCCAGGCGTACATCGACCGTTATTTCACCCAGTACCCCGGCGTGCTGGCCTACATGGAGCGTACCCGCGCCCAGGCCGCGGAGCAGGGCTTCGTCGAAACCTTGTTCGGCCGCCGTCTGTACCTGCCGGACATCAACGCCAAGAACCCGGCCTTGCGCAAAGGCGCCGAGCGCACGGCGATCAATGCGCCGATGCAGGGCACCGCGGCGGACATTATCAAGCGCGCCATGGTCAAGGTCGACCAGTGGCTGGACGCCTCGGCGCTGGATGCCCGGGTCATCCTCCAGGTGCACGATGAACTGGTGCTGGAAGTGCGTGAAGACCTGGTCGAGCAGGTCAGCGCCGACATTCGCCCGCACATGGCCGACGCCGCGAAACTGGCCGTACCGCTGCTGGTGGAAGTGGGGGTGGGCAACAACTGGGACGAGGCGCACTGAGGGCGCATAAAACCGCTGTCATGTGCAGTTCTGATTGTGAAACAACAGCTTGCTGTGGTGATGCCAGGAACTAATTGGCCCGCGTTGTACTCAGAGAACGTGAATGGCAGCAATGCCGTTCATGCTCCTATGTTGTGTTAAGTGTTGGCAGATATCTGGACCCCTTTCCCTGGGTGGTCTGGAACTTGAACCCCTGACTTCCCCCTCCCCATACGAAGTCAGGGGTTTTTTTTGCCTGCAGGAAAGGCAGGGAAGTTCTTACGGCCCTGCACAGTCTGTGTAGGCGCTGGCATAGGCCAAGGCGCCGCAAAAGCTCGCAGGCTCCGCCAGCTCCTACCCCAGCCGCGTTCACAACGCCAATGTTGGGGTGGAATACGGTCGAGGTAGGAGCTGGCGAAGCCTGCGAGCTTGGCGTCGGTGGCTTCGCCACAAATGTCGGCAGACAGTTGCGCCTACCCCCGAAAGCACATGGCTTTTACTCTTCAGCGACCTTGTCGGGCAGGTCCATCCAGTTGGCCAGCACCTTGTAGGCGTCTTCCAGGCCCAGGCGCTTGGGCGCCGAGAACAGCTGGATGCTGACGCTGTCGCCCCAACCCTTGCGGATGTCGCTCTGCACCTTGAGCAAGGTGTTCTTGGCAGCGCCGAAGGTGAGCTTGTCGGCCTTGGTCAGCAGGATGTGCATGGGCATGTGGCTGGCCACGGCCCAGTCGAGCATCAGCAGGTCGAAGTCGGTCATTGGATGACGGATGTCCATCATCAGGATCAGCCCCTTGAGGCTCTCGCGGCTGCCCAGGTAGGCCTCGAGGTGGCGCTGCCAGTGCAACTTGAGCGGGATTGGCACCTTGGCGTAGCCGTAGCCGGGCAGGTCGACCAGGCGGCGCTGGTCGTCGAGCTGGAAGAAGTTCAGCAGCTGAGTGCGGCCCGGGGTTTTCGAGGTGCGCGCCAGGCTGGCGTGGGTCAGGGTGTTCAGCGCGCTGGACTTGCCCGCGTTGGAGCGGCCGGCGAAGGCCACTTCGAAGCCTTCGTCATCCGGGCACTGGTCGACTTTGGCGGCGCTGAGGGAAAACGTGGCCTGCTGGCACAGACCGAGAATCGGGTTCTTGAATTGCATGGAATATCCAGTGAGCGCGGCGCGGTAAGGGCCCCGAATGGGCGCGGTGTGCCGCTGCTGATGCGCCAGTATACAATGCCGCCCGTTGTCTGCGGTCGTTGTGCGCAGGGCAGTGGTCCCAAAGCCGTATCGAGAATGGCGAAATGGCCGCTGGCTGCTAGCTTGAATCATACGCGCTACGGAAAAAGCGGCCCCGCCAAGGGGGACTGCCGACAATAAAAACCAATGCCCTGGCCGTACGAGACAAACCGATGAACAGATGGATGCTGTGCCTGCTGATGTGCCTCGGGTGGTGCGTAGCCGCGCAAGCGGCCGGTGATGCCGCCGCCGGCCAGGCCAAGGCCGCCGTGTGCGGCGCCTGCCATGGGCCCGACGGCAATAGCCTGGTGCCGATTTTCCCGAAACTCGCCGGCCAGGGTGAGCGTTACCTGCTTGAGCAGTTGCAGGCCATCAAGGCCAACACGCGCCAGGTTCCGGAAATGACCGGCCAGTTGACCAACCTCTCCGATCAGGACCTGGCCGATATCGCCGCTTGGTACGCCAGCCAGACCGCCAGCGTAGGCGCCGCCGATGCCGCCCTGGTCGCCCACGGCGAAGCGCTGTACCGCGGCGGTAACCTCGACGCCGGGCTACCGGCCTGTACCGCCTGCCACGGCCCGAACGGCGCCGGCCTGGCGGCGGCCGGCTTCCCCCAGCTGAGTGGCCAGCAAAGCCCCTACACCATCAAGCAGCTGACCAACTTCCGCGAGAAGGTGCGCACCACCGGCGGCGACAGCATGATCATGCAGACCGTGGCCGGAAAACTCAGCGACACGGATATCAAAGCCCTGGCGGCTTACATCCAGGGCCTGCACTGAGTGGGGGTTTTTAATCATTGGTTACGATTAATTCCCATGAAAATCCTTTCATCCGGCAGAAAGCCCTCGGTTGCGTCGCCTTTTTGCCAACAACTGTCGTTACACTACCGAACTGAATCTTGCCGTGGCCGGTCATAGGGCTGGTCGTATGATGGCGATCCATTTTGCTCAGGAGTAACGCATGCGTAATCTGATTCTCAGCGCCGCATTGATGGCGGTCAGCCTGTTCGGTATGACGGCCCAGGCCGCCGACGCGCCGATCGAAGCCGGCAAGCAATACGTACAGCTCGACAGCCCGGTACCGGTACAAGAGCCAGGCAAGATCGAAGTCGTGGAAATGTTCTGGTACGGCTGCCCGCACTGCTATGCGTTCGAGCCCACCATCAATCCATGGATCGAGAAACTGCCTGCCGACGTGCACTTCATCCGTATTCCGGCCATGTTCGGCGGCCCATGGGATGCCCACGGCCAGCTGTTCATCACCCTCGACACCATGGGCGTGGAACACAAGGTCCACACGGCCGTATTCGATGCGATCCAGAAGGGCGGCAAGCGCCTGACCGACAAGAACGACATGGCTGATTTCGTCGCCACCCAGGGTGTCGACAAGCAGAAGTTCCTCGAGACCTTCGACTCGTTCGCGGTCAAGGGCAAGATCGCCCAGTATAAGCAACTGGCGCAGAAGTACGGTATCTCGGGCGTTCCGACCATGATCGTCAACGGCAAGTACCGTTTCGACCTGGGTAGCGCCGGTGGCCCTGAAGAAACCCTGAAAGTGGCCGATACTCTGATTGCCAAAGAACGCGCCGCCGCCAAGGCAGCGCAGTAATACAACCCCCGGGCCCCCCGCCCGGAGGTGGCGCTGGAAGTACGAGCGTCTAGCCGCCCACGCGTTCTGCGAGGGCGGCGACCCCCCTCTGCCAGCTGGTGAAATTTTCCTGGCAGGCCCGCATGAGCGAAGAATCCGAACGCTGGAAAGAAAAATACCTCAAGAGCCTGGAACGCCAGGAGAAGCTTGAGCGCCGCTGGGAGGCCCGCCTGGACTTGCTGCGCCGTGGCCTGGTGCGCAGCACCCTGGCCGCCGAAGGCAGCGACAAGGTGGTAGACCAGTGCATGAAGGAAATGCGCGAGGTGGTGCGCACCGATGACATGGACGCCGCGCTCTCCGGGCTGATTCCGCGCCTGGAAAAAGCTGTGCTCGACTCCGAGCAACGCCGCGAGGCGCGGGTGGAACAGACCAGCTCGGCGCTCAATGCCCTGGTCAACCAGCTGCAAAGCCTGCCGCTGAGCCGCGACGTCAAGCGCACCTTGAAGAAGCTGTCGAAGAACCTCGACGAGCGCGCGGGCCAGGCGCGGGAAATTCCGCTGCTGCTGGGCGAGCTGAGCCGGCTGCAGGGGGAGGCGTTGTCGCAGCTGGAAACGCCGGAGCACGCGGCGCGGCCGGGTTTGTTGCAGCGGTTGTTCGGGGGCAAGGATGAGGCGCCTGGCGAGGTATCGAATTCGGGCGCTGCGCCAGCGGGGCCTGGAGAGTCGGCGCCGGCACCGGTGGGTAATACGCGAATGGCGCTGGAAGCGGCGCCGCTTGAGCCGGACGCTGTGCCGGTGGCTTTGGAGATTGCCGAGCGCGAGCCAGCCGAAGCGATCGAGATGCCCGCCGCCGCTGTGGTGGTGCCGCAACCGGTAGCCATCGAGGCGGCCGTGGCCGATCCTGAGCTCGAAGCCGAAGCCGAAGCCGAAGCCGAAGCCGAAGCCGAAGCCGAAGCCGAAGCCGAAGCCGAAGCCGAAGCCGTTCATGAGCCTGCGGCTGAAACAGCCGAAGCCCATCTCGAGCTTGAGCCCGCGCCAGCACTCGAGTCGCCGCAGCCAGCCATCGCCGAGCCCGTTGCCGAAGCCGAAGCCGAAGCCGACCCTGGCTCAGCCACGGCAGCAGAGTCCGCAATCCCGGCCGCTAAGGAAGTGCAGGCCGAACCCCCGCAGGACTCCGAGGCGGCATCCGCAGTATCCGCAGCAGAACCGAGCGCCCCCGCCTCCACCAGCGAAATCCAAGCCCCGCCGGCCCATTTCCTCGACAGCCTGCCGCTGCCCCAGGTCATGGCCGAAGCCTTCGCCGCCATCGACCCCGAAGCCCCGGCCGAAGACATCCTCTACGCCCTGCCAGAAACCTCCGAGCCCAGCTACAGCTCGGTGGCGACCCACATCGAGGACACCCTGCTGGGCCTGCTCAATGACCTGAGCCTGCCCGAGCGCCATCAGCCCCAGGCCGACAGCCTCAGGCAGCGCCTCGAACATGGCTTGAACTGGTACGAACTGCTGCCGATCCTCGATGATCTCGCGGTGCTCATGCTCGCCGTCAGCGACAGCGGCCAACACGAATTCGAGACCTACCTGCAGGCTCTCAACCAGCGCCTGGAAGGTTTCCAGAGCCAGCTGCGCGAGGCCAGCGAAGGCCACGCCGACAACCACAGCGTGGCGCGGGAGATGGACAACGAGCTGCGCGAGCAGGTCGACGGCCTGCAAAGCAGCGTGGCCGGCGCCACCGATATCGATAGCTTGAAGAACATCCTCGACAGCCGCCTGGAAGGCCTGCTCGGCACCCTCGACAGCCACCAGCAGCAACGCGACCTGCGCGAGCAGGAAGTGGCCGGACGGCTGCTGGCCCTGGCCGAACGGGTGAGCACCATGGAAACCGAGGCCCTGGGCTACCGCGAACACCTGGAGGAACAGCGCCAGAAAGCCCTGATCGACCCCCTCACCGGCCTGCCCAACCGCGCGGCCTGGAGCGAGCGCCTGGAGCAGGAAGTCGAGACCTGGCAAAGCAGCGGCGACCCGCTGCTGCTGGCGATGCTCGACCTCGACCACTTCAAGACGATCAACGACAGCTACGGCCACCTGGCCGGCGACAAGGTGCTGAAGATCATCGCCACGCAGCTGAACAAACGCCTGCGCCCCGGCGATTTCATGGCGCGCTTCGGCGGCGAGGAGTTCGTCATGTTGATGCCGCGCACCCTCGAACAGGAAGGCGCCGCCATGCTCGACAGCCTGCGCGCGACCATCGAGGCCTGCCCGTTCCACTTCAAGGGCCAGCGCGTGACCATCACCCTGAGCATTGGCTTCGCCAGGTTCAAGCCGCAGGAGCGCAGCGAAACCGTGCTCAAGCGCGCCGACCAGGCGCTCTACAAGGCCAAAGAAGCGGGCCGTAACCGCGTGTTGCAAAGTTGAGGCTGATTTACGACGGGCGCTAGGGGTAAAGCCCCCGTCGGCCAAAGCTGTACGTTATGATATTGCGTTACCGCCCTCGAATTTGTGAATTGCATGCTTCGTCTGCCCCGCTCCCTGCTTGTCACCCTGCTGCTGGCCCTGCTCGCCGGTTGCAGTAGCGCGCCCAAAATCGACCGCAGCTTTCCCTCGGTCAATCACGACAGCCGCGTGCAGTTCGTGGTCATGCATTTTACCGCCGCGTCCCTGCCCCGTTCCCTGGCCCTGCTCACCCACGGTGAGGTCAGTGCGCATTACCTGATTGGCGACAACAACCCGGCCACCGTCTACCAGCTGGTAGACGAAAGCCAGCGCGCCTGGCATGCCGGAGAGAGCCAGTGGGACGGGCGCACCTGGCTGAACTCCAGCTCGCTGGGCATCGAAATCGTCAACCCCGGCTACACCGACGGCCCCAACGGCCGGGTCTGGTACCCCTACAGCGAAGCGCAGGTCAGCGCGCTGATCAGCCTGCTGAAGGATATTCGCAGCCGTTACCGGATCGACCCGCGCAACTATGTCGGGCATAGTGACATCGCGCCGTCGCGCAAGCTCGATCCCGGTCCGCTGTTCCCTTGGCGGCGCCTGGCGCAGGAAGGCTTCGGCATCTGGCCGGACGCCAACGAAGTCGCGCGTTACCAGGCCCGTTTCCAGGCCAACCCACCGAGCGCCAGTTGGTACCAGCAGCAATTGGCGCGGCTGGGTTACGGGGTGCCGCAAACAGGCGAGTTCGACGTAGCCACGCAGCAAGTGCTTGCCGCCTTCCAGATGCACTACCGCCCAGAGCGCTTCGATGGCCTGGGCGACGCGCAGAGTGCCGCTATCCTGCAGGTGCTCGGCAACATGAAGTAAGGCGGCAAGGGCAAACCGATAGGCCATTTTCAGGCTGTTGCTGATGGCCCTATCGCGGGCATCGCCCGCTCCAACAGGGGTCCGGCGTGGAATTCGTCTCCGTTAGGGCGGGCGATGCCCGCTTAAACGGTGTACGGCGTGAAATTCGTCTTCGTTAGGGCGGGCGTCGCCCGCTTAAACGTGTACGGCGTGCAATTCGTCTTCGTTGGAGCGGGCGATGCCCGCGATGAGGCCGGTGAAGTCAGCGAAAGCCGCACCACCTGTAGTAAGCATTTTCAACCAGTTGTTCTAGTGTCCCGTACCTGACTGGAAAAACATTGATGGCATTTGCTCCTCTCGCCTTGCGCAGCACCCTCGGCCGCCCGTGGGTGCTGGCAACCCTCGCCGCCGTGCTCAGCGCCGTGTTGCTGTGCGCGGGCAGCTATGCGCTGGTCAAGCATGAGCTGCAGCAAAGCGAGATGGCGCAGATGAACGCCCGAGGCGAGCGCTTCCTCGACCGCCTCGAACAAATCTTCGGCCAGCTGCGCGAAGGCGTCGACCAACTGGCGGCGCAGCCTTCCCGCCAGTGCGACCCGGCCATGCTGACCGCGCTCAACCAAGTGGGCTTCGACTACCGCTTCGTCTTCGAAGCCGCGTTCGTGCAGGGCGGCCAGGCCTGCTCCAGCCGCCCCGACCACGCCATGGTCGACCTCGGCCGCCCCGCCGATATCCAAGGCCCTACCTACAGCTACTGGCTCAACACCTCCACTGAACCCAACGACAACCTCGCCGCGCTGATGCTGGGCCGTGGGCCGTTCCGGGTGTCGACGTCCCGCGGCCACCTCACCGATGTGGTCGACCTGTCCGACAACGGCAGCCTGTTGGTGCTGCTCGACCAGGGTCGCCGCGCGGTGCCGGTGCTCGGGCCGCAGCAGGTATGGCCGCCCAGCCGCAACTGGCCGCCGGCCTCGGGCGAGGCTCTGACGGTGACCGCCGACCGGTTGATTTATCGCATGTCGACCCGCTCCCCGGATTACCAGCTGGTGCTGATCACCCCACGGGTCAACCTCATGGCGCGCCTCAACTCGCCGCTGTGGCTGCTGTTTCCCGCCAGCTTGCTGATTGCCCTGTTCGCCGGCTGGGTAGTGCTGGTGCTGGTGCAACAGCGGCGTACCCTCAACGGTGAGCTACAAGGTGCACTTCGGCGCGGTGAGATCCGCGTGCTGTACCAGCCGATATTCGACCTCAGCACCCGCCGCTGCGTAGGTGCCGAGGCCCTGGTGCGCTGGCGCCGCCCGGATGGCACGCTCACCAGCCCCGAGCTGTTCATCCCGCTGGCGGAGAACACCGGGCTGATCCGCGAAATCACCGACTTCGTCATGCAGCAGTTGCTGGAGCAACTGGGCCAGGTGTTGCGCGCCAACCCGCACCTGTACATCTCCGTCAACCTGGCGGCCTGCGACGTGATGGAGCCGCGCATCGGCGAAGTGGTCGGGCGGCTGCTGGCGGCCTACCGCGTGGCGCCCCGGCAGATTGCCTTCGAGGTCACCGAGCGTGGGCTGATCGACGTGGTGCCGGCGCGGGAAAACCTGCAGGCCCTGCGCGACCTCGGGCACCAGGTGCTGATCGACGACTTCGGCACCGGCTATTGCAGCCTGGCCTACCTGCAGACATTGCCGGTGGACTGCCTGAAGATCGACAAGGCCTTCATCGACGCCCTCGGCCACGATGCCGCCAGCAGCGGCGTGGCCCCGCACATCATTCGCATGGCGCATTCACTGCAATTGAAGGTGATTGCCGAGGGGATCGAATCCGAAGCGCAGGCGCTGTTGCTCAACAGTGAAGGGGTGAACTACGGCCAGGGCTGGCTGTTCGCCCAGGCGCTGAATTCAAGGCAGTTCAGCGAGCTGATCACCCGCGGCCGGCGCAAGAAGGCCGGGCGGCGGGTCGAAGATGAGGCCTGAAGGTCAGACAGGCAGCGTCATGTAGAACTGTGTGCCCTGCCCCGGGCGTGAATACACCCCCATGCGGCCACCGTGCAACTGCACGATCTCCTTGCACAGCGCCAAGCCCAGGCCGGCGCCGCCCTTCTTGCGGCCGACCTGCACGAACGGCTCGAAAATCCGCCCCTGCTGGCCATAGGCGATGCCTTCGCCGTTGTCCTCCACGCTGATGATCACCCGCTCGGCATGGCGCCGGGCCTGCAAGTGGATGCGGCCGTTTTCCGGGGTGTGGCGCAGGGCGTTGTCCATCAGGTTGTCGATCACCCGGTCGAGCTGGGCCTGGTCCACCAGCAGGCGCGGCAGGGCGTCTTGCTGCTCCACGGCCAGGGTGATGGATTTTTCCAGGGCGGGCCCGCGGTAGCGTTCTTCAGCGCGGGCCAGCAGGTCTTCGACGGTGCAGGGCGCCAGGTTGAGCTTCTGCTGGCCGCTCTGGTAGCGAGAGAAGTTCAGCAGGTCGTTGATCAGCTGCATCAGGCGCTGCATTTCTTCGTTGACCGTGCTCAGCAGGTCGAACTCGCGGGATGCCTTGTCGAACTTTACCCGCTCCTGCAGCAGGCCGAAGGCCATGTGCATGCCGGTGACTGGCGTGCGCAGCTCGTGGGAGGCGCGCAGCACGAACTCGCTGCGTACCCGTTCGAAGGCGCGCTGCTCGGTCACGTCGTGGAGCACCATCACTGCGCCGAGAATCTGGCCTTGGCCCTGGCTGACCGGCGTCAGGCTGTAGGCCAGCAGGCGGGTTTCGCCATCCACTTCGAAGCTCAAGTCTTCCAGCGCCCGCTCCAACGAGCCGCCACGCAGGATCAACTGCAGCTGCTCGTCCATTTCCGGGCGCTGCAGGGCCTGGCCCAGGGGTTTGCCCAGCTGGCTATCGTCCCAGCCCAGCTGCCGTTGGGCCACCGGGTTAAGGTGCTCCAGCAGGCCTTCGCGGTCGATCATCAGCAGGCCGTCGTCGATACTGTCGAGCACTGCCTGCAGGCGCTGCTGGCCGGCCCGCAGCTCGTCGACATTAGTTTCCTGGTGGCGGCGCAAGGCGGCGGCCATGGTGCCGAAGCGGTGGGTGAGCTGGTTCATTTCCGCTGCTGATGAAGTCGGCAGGGCCACCTCGAAATTGCCCTGGCTGATGTGGTCGGCTGCGGCCGCCAAGGCTTCGATCGGCCCGCCGAAACGCTTGGCGATGCCATGGGCGGTGATGAAGCCGATGATCAGCACCGCAATGCCCACCAGGCCCAACAGCCCGGAGATCAGCACAGCGCGGTCGTGAGAGGCCATTTCGCCTTGGGTGATGAGCTCGAGGGTGGCGCGGTGGGTGTCGATGAGGTCGTTGCGGACCTTGTTGAACGCATCGTTCAGAGCGTCGTCGCTGCTGATATCGGTGCCACCGCCGATCGCCTGGGCCATGGCCGCGACATAGGCTTCATAGTCGCTGGCCGCCTGGCTGAATGCCTGGTGCTGGTCAGGGCTGGTCGGCGCCGCCAGGGCATCCTTCAGCAGGCTGCGAATGGCGTCCTGGGAGCGGCCCATGGCGGCCTTGTCGGGCACGTCGTTCTGGGCCATGACCAACTGGTCACCCAAGGCCTGGCGCAACTTGAGGCCCAGATCGAGGGTAATGAAGTTGGTATGAATCAGCGATTGCTGGCTCTTGGCCATTTGAATGACGCTGACCAGGCCCAGTATCAGGCCCAGCAAGGCAACGGTGATCAATGCGGAAATGCTCAGGAACAAGCGTGTCCGCAACTTCATCGGTAGCTTCATAGGTTGTACTGTTTGCGTTTGCGGTACAGCGTCGACGCATCGATGCCGAGGGTCTTGGCGGCTTGGTCAAGGGTGTCGCTGGTGGCCAGCACGGCGCCGATATGGGCTTTTTCCAGCTCGTCCAGGCTCAGCGCGGCGCCGATGCGCGGGGCGTTGTTGACCGGTTGCTCGGCCATGCCCAGGTGGCTGACTTCGACCTTGTCCTGGGCGCAGATGATGCTCGCGCGTTCGATCACGTTGCGCAGCTCGCGAATGTTGCCGGGCCAGCGGTAGTTGAGCAGCGCGGCGCGGGCTTCCTCGCTGAACGAACGGGCCGGGCGCGCGTATTCCTTGACGAAGCGCGCCAGGAAGCGGTCGGCCAGGGTGAGGATGTCTTCACTGCGTTCGCGCAGTGGCGGCAGGTGCAGGGTGATGACGTTGAGGCGGTACAGCAGGTCTTCGCGGAAACGGCCGTCGCGCACCATGTCTTCCAGGTTTAGGTTGGTGGCGGCCAGAATGCGCACGTCGGCGCGGCGGGTGACCGGGTCGCCCACCCGCTCGTATTCCTTGTCCTGGATGAAGCGCAGCAGCTTGGGCTGCAAGGTCAGGGGGAAGTCGCCGATTTCGTCGAGGAACAGGGTACCGCCGTCGGCTTGGTTTACCCGGCCCAAAGTGCTTTCGCTGGCGCCGGTGAAGGCCCCGCGGCTATGGCCGAACAGTTCGCTTTCCATCAGCTCGGCGGTCAGCGACGGGCAGTTGATGGTCACGCAGGATTTCTTCGCGCGCTTGCTCCAGCCGTGGATGGCGCGGGCCAGTTCGCCCTTGCCGGTGCCCGATTCGCCGAGAATGAGGATGTTGGCGTCAGTGGTGGCTACCTGGCGGGCGGTTTCCAGCACCACCATCATCGCCGGGCTGTGGGAGTCGAGGCCGTCCTTGGGTTTGCGTACCTCGCCCTCCAGGGCTTCCAGGCGGGCTGACAGTTGCCGCACTTCCAGCTGCTTGGCGGTGGCCAGGCGCAACTGGTCAGGGCTGCAGGGTTTGACCAGATAGTCGGCGGCGCCGGCCTGGATGGCATCCACGGCGGTGTCCACGGCGGAGTGGGCGGTGACGATCACCACACGCATCCATGGCGCCTGAACGCGCATCTGTGCAAGTACATCCAAACCGTTGTCTTCGCCCAGGCGCAAGTCGAGGAAGCACAGGTCGAATACCTGGCGCTGCAACAGCGCTTCGGCCTGGGATGAACTGTTGGCAGTGGCGACGCTATAGCCTTCGTCTTCGAGGCAGTAACGGAACGTACGCAGAATGGCGGACTCATCATCTACAAGCAGAATTCGGCCTTGATGGTCCGTACCAGATTCCATTTTCCTACGCCCCTATCAGAATTGTCTTACGTTAGTCCGGGAAAAATCGTGCAAGTTGCAGGGTTTATTCTGATTCATTCCGCACCGTGCATGGTAGTTGTCTCGGCGCACAATCGCTAACTTTCTGATTTTTCTGCATTTGGAGGTCGAAGACGGGGCTGGCATGCACATTGCGGCATTAAATACAATTCAAAAGAATGGAGGTGTTAATTGCGACCACTCAAAACGTTATCTCTGGCAGTTGCCGCGGCGCTGGTACTGGCCCAGGCCCCCGCTGTACTGGCGGCCGAAGGCGATATCACCAGCCGGCTGGCCGCGGCACGCCAGGAAGGCTCGATCTGGACTGCATTTGCCCTCAATAGCCACCTCAGCCCCTTCAAGCTCGGCGTCGCCGTGAGCCAAGGTACCGCGACCCTCACCGGCAACGTGGAAAACCAGGTGGACCGCGATCTCGCGGGACAGATTGCCGGGGATGTGGAGGGTATTCGCAAGGTCGACAACCAGTTGAAGATCGACGAGAAGCTCGGCGAACAAGCCCCGGCCCGGCAATCGCTGGCGCAGCGTTTCGACGATGCCACCGTGACGGCCACCATCAAATCCAAGCTGCTATGGAACACCAGTACCCGTGACCTGCAGGGCACGGTGGACACCCAGGATGGCGTGGTCACCCTCAAGGGCAAGGCCAAGACTGCGGATGCCAAGCAGTTGGCCGGCACCTTGGCGCAAAACACCAAAGGCGTCTACCAGGTGAACAACCTCATCAGCCTCGGGGCGGCGGACACCGCGACTACCCGTGCCGAGACGGCGGCCAAGACCACGGAAGAAGCGCTGAGCGACACCTGGATCACCAGCAAGGTCAAAGCCAGCCTTCTATATAGCCGCAGCCTTGATGGGCTGACCATCAATGTCGAGACCCATACGGGCATGGTCAAGCTGAGCGGCGATGTGGCCAGCACCGAAGAGAAATCCGTGGCCCAGGAGTTGGCGCGCAATGTCCGGGGTGTACGGGGCGTGGATGCGGATTTGTTGAAGGTGGCGGTCAAACCGGCCTTGTGATCCAAAGTGCCATTGGCGCTTCGTGCAAATCGCCCGACGCGCTAAGGGTGCATCGTGCAACATGAGGGTCGCATTGTCGCAGTTGTGTCTACAAATGACTGATTTTATTGAGTTTTATTCGGTTACAAAAACTGGCACGCGGGCTGCAATAACCCTGATAACAGAATTCAGGTCGCAGCCCGACCACGACAGTCCTTCAGCAACCATCACTGAAGGCCAGGAGCCACCGGATGAACCGCCCACACATCGCCAACGTTGCCGTTTCCTCCTCGACTCTCCAGCAAGGGCTGTTCCTGCTCCTCGCCGTGCTGATGACGCTGCTGGCCTGCACCGCGTACCAGCACCTCAACGCCAAGCCCGAGCCGTTGTTGTACCCGACGCATCAGGCATCGACCACCTCGCACTTCAGCCCGGTCAGCAGCCGTAGTGCTGAAAGCCTGGGTCAGATGCAAATGGAGCAGACCGCCGAGGTCAACGCCCCGGCTCCCCAGCAACGCTGGACATTCTGAATCGACAGGCGCGGCCCCGGCGGCGCCCCGGTAAGTGCTCGGGACCTGAGTACCCGACAGCAAACGCTTTAAAACCTAAAGACGTAAAAGAAGGAGTTTCATCATGCTGAGTTGGGCAGTCACATTCCTGATCATTGCCGTTATCGCCGCAGTCCTGGGCTTTGGTGGCATCGCCGGCACTGCCGCAGGCATTGCCAAAATCCTCTTCATCATCTTCCTGGTGTTGTTCGTGGTGTCCTTCTTCATGGGCCGTCGCGGTCGACCCTGATCGGTCATCAAGGAGTGCTGTCGCCAGACCAGGGGGCCGGGATGCTTTGATCCATGTGATCGGAGTGACCTAAGGGTACAGGGAGTACCTTCCTCAAGGGCCAGGTCAGGGGAAGTCGCTGCGCAGAAGCGCGCTTCATTCATCCAGCAGTTGGCTGGGTGCAGGAGCGCAATTCTGTGCAGCGCTTTAGTTTCCGCTCTACCGCATATCGATTTTCATCATTTCCTTTCGTTTCAGCAGTTTGGCGTACGGAAACACGAACGTCGCGCCCGAACGGCCATGCTGACGCGCTGCAGCCAGCGCCCGCCGCGAATGTATCCATTCGCTATTCCGAACTTGATCGCCCCTGACCGCCGTCTATCCGGACGAATGGCTCGCTGTTATGCCGATTCGGCATGGGGTACTCGTTTCCGGCATTAGACTCGCCTTTCCCGCATGGGAATAGTTGCCCCTTTTTTTCGTTGGCCAGGCCGCTGAAATGCGCTTGGCGAGCCTTTCCCGCCGCGCCGCAAGGCGTTTTCGGGTCACTGCAACAAGGGGTACAACATATGAAGAAGGCGAAACTCAGCCTGGCCTGGCAGATTCTCATCGGCCTGGTGCTCGGGATTGCTGTGGGCGCACTGCTCAACCATTTCGGCACGGAGAAGGCCTGGTGGATTACCAACATCCTGCAACCGGCCGGTGACATCTTCATTCGTCTGATCAAGATGATCGTCGTGCCCATCGTGATCGCTTCGCTGATCGTCGGTATCGCTGGCGTGGGCGATGCCAAGAAGCTGGGCCGTATCGGGCTGAAGACCATTCTCTACTTCGAGATCGTCACCACCTTGGCGATCCTGGTGGGCGTGGGCCTGGCAAACTTCTTCCACCCGGGTACCGGCATCGACATGAGCACCCTGGGCACTGTGGATATCTCCCAGTACCAGAAGACCACCGCCGAGGTTCAGCATGACCACGCGTTCATCGCCACTCTGCTGAACCTGATCCCGTCGAACGTGTTCGCCTCCATCGCCAAGGGCGACATGCTGCCGATCATCTTCTTCTCGGTGATGTTCGGTCTCGGCCTGTCGAGCCTGCAGGCTGACCTGCGCGAGCCGCTGGTGAAGATGTTCCAGGGCGTTTCGGAGAGCATGTTCAAGGTAACCCACATGATCATGAACTACGCGCCCATCGGCGTGTTCGCGCTGATCGCCGTGACCGTGGCCAACTTCGGCTTCAGTTCGCTGCTGCCGCTGGCCAAGCTGGTGATCCTTGTGTACGTGGCCATCGCCTTCTTCGCCTTCGTGGTGCTGGGCCTGGTGGCGCGGCTGTTCGGCTTCTCGATCATCAAGCTGATGCGCATCCTCAAGGATGAGCTGGTGCTGGCCTACTCCACCGCCAGTTCGGAAACCGTGTTGCCGCGCATCATCCAGAAGATGGAGGCCTACGGCGCGCCGAAGGCCATCAGCAGCTTCGTGGTACCGACCGGTTACTCGTTCAACCTCGACGGTTCGACGCTGTACCAGAGCATCGCGGCGATCTTCATCGCCCAGCTGTATGGCATCGACCTGTCGATCGGCCAGCAGTTGATGCTGATCCTGACCCTGATGGTTACCTCCAAAGGTATCGCCGGGGTACCGGGCGTGTCCTTCGTGGTGCTGCTGGCGACCCTGGGCAGCGTCGGTATTCCGCTGGAAGGCCTGGCGTTCATCGCCGGTGTCGACCGCATCATGGACATGGCCCGTACCGCGCTGAACGTGATCGGCAACGCCCTGGCGGTGCTGGTGATCGCCAAGTGGGAAGGCATGTACGACAGCGCCAAGGGCGAGGCTTACTGGAACAGCCTGCCGCATTTGGCGGGCAAGAAGGCCCAAGCCGCGGCCGCCGAGCCGACCTCGCTGCTGAATAATGGCTGATATTACCGAAGGGGTTGCGTGGCAGTCCGGCCCTCATCGCGAGCTACGCTCGCTCCAACAGGGCTACGCACGTCTGTTCTCGCAAGCTGTGCTCGCTGCGACAGGGCTACGCACGTCTGTTATCGCAAGCTGCGCTCGCTCCGACAGGGCTACGCACGCCTGTTATCGCAAGCTGCGCTCGCTCCAACAGGGCTACGCACGTCTGTTCTCGCAAGCTGTGCTCGCTGCGACAGGGCTACGCACGTCTGTTATCGCAAGCTGCGCTCGCTCCGACAGGGCTACGCACGCCTGTTATCGCAAGCTGCGCTCGCTCCGACAGGGCTACGCACGTCTGTTGGAGCGAGCGCAGCTCGCGATGAGGCCGGCACAGCCACCCAAGCCTTCCGGCCATTGAACGGCAATATCAACAAACCCCGAATCTTCGGGGTTTGTTGTTAGTGGCACCGCCGTTATCATCGTGCCCATCGTTTTAGGGGTATGACTGATGCTTAACGGCCTATGGCTTGGGTTTTTCGTGGTGGCGGCGGTGTCTGGCCTCGCTCAATGGCTGGTGGCCGGCAACTCGGGCATCTTCGCCGCCATGGTGGAAAGCATCTTCGCGATGGCCAAGCTGTCGGTCGACGTCATGGTGTTGCTGTTCGGCACCCTGACGCTGTGGCTGGGCTTCCTGAAGATCGCCGAAAAGGCCGGCATCGTCGACTGGCTGGCCAAGGTGCTGGGCCCGCTGTTCAGCCGCCTGATGCCGGAAGTGCCGCCGGGCCATCCAGCCCTGGGCCTGATCACCCTCAACTTCGCTGCCAACGGCCTGGGGCTGGACAATGCCGCCACGCCCATCGGCCTCAAGGCCATGCGCGCCCTGCAAGACCTCAACCCCTCGAAAGACACGGCCAGCAACGCGCAGATTCTGTTCCTGGTGCTCAACGCCTCGTCCCTGACCCTGCTGCCGGTGACCATCTTCATGTACCGCGCGCAACAGGGTGCGCCAGACCCGACCCTGGTGTTCCTGCCGATCCTGCTGGCCACCAGCGCTTCGACCCTGGTGGGGCTGCTGTCGGTAGCGCTGATGCAGCGCCTGCGGCTGTGGGACCCGGTGGTGCTGGCCTATCTGATTCCCGGCGCCTTGCTGCTGGGCGGCTTCATGGCCTTGCTCGCGGGCATGTCGGCGGCGGCGTTGGCGAGCCTGTCGTCGATCCTCGGCAACCTGACGCTGTTCGGCTTGATCATCCTGTTCCTGGTGATCGGCGCGCTGAAGAAGGTGCCGGTGTACGAAACCTTCGTCGAAGGGGCGAAGGAAGGCTTCGACGTGGCCAAGAACCTGCTGCCCTACCTGGTGGCGATGCTCTGCGCGGTGGGCGTGCTGCGTTCGTCCGGGGCGCTCGAATTCCTGCTGATGGGTATTCGCCATGCGGTCGACTGGTTCGGGCTGGACACGCGTTTTGTGGATGCCCTGCCGACGGCGCTGATGAAGCCGTTTTCGGGCAGTGCGGCGCGGGCGATGCTGATCGAGACCATGCAGAGCAAGGGCGTGGACAGCTTCCCGGCGCTGGTGGCGGCCACGGTGCAGGGCAGCACCGAGACCACCTTCTATGTGCTGGCGGTGTACTTCGGCGCGGTGGGCATCAAGCGCGCCCGCCACGCCGTAGGCTGCGCCTTGCTGGCGGAGCTGGCCGGCGTGGTGGCGGCGATTCTGGTGTGCTATTGGTTTTTTGGTTCGACGGCGGCGTGAGGAAGATCAACAGCTCGCGGGCAAGCCCTGCTCCTACACGGTCCACGTTAGCAACCTGAGCTTGGGGTTGTAACGCTATCGGAGTAGGAGCTGGCGCAAGCCTGCGAGCTGTTGACGGCCAACGCGCTCTCGAACCAGGCGCTGAATCAAGAAGCCGGCTTCATATCGGCATCCGCCTTGACCTTGAAGCGCAACACACCAATCACCTGGCCATCCTCGGTCATCACCCGTATCTGCCAATTGCCCACCGGGTCGGCTGGGAAATTCTGCTTGTGGGTCCACGCCCGGTAGCCTTCCTTGCGCCCGCCGTGGATATCGAGTGCGATGCGGTCCATCTCGTTGCCGTTGAATTTCCACACGTGGAAAATCCGCTCGTCCAGCCCGCGCGGCGCGTTGATCGCCGTGTAGGCGTACACCCCGCCGCTACGCACCTGGCTGGCGCTGATTTCTTCGAGGTCATCGCCGGGCGTGCGGTTCTGGTCATCCAGCTGGGTGGTGATGGCGTCTTCGGTCATCCACAAGGTCGCCGGCGGTACCCAAGAGCGCAGCAACCAGCCACCACCGCCCACGGCCAGGGTGACCACGACCAGCGCCACGCCGCGGCGCCAATGGGTGATGGGGAAGCTCGAGGCCAGGCTGGGGAATGACAGCAGCATGGCCGTGCCCAGGGCGTATTTGAAGCTCTCGGCGGTGGTCAGGTGCAGGATGATCGGCAGCGCCGTGAGCATCGCGGCGAACAGCGTGAGGGTGTGCATGGCCATGAACAGCCAGCGCCGCGGCGCCACCCATTTGTAGTAGAGCGGGTCGATGATCGACACCAGGCCAGCAACGGTCAGCAGGCCGGTGAAGATCGCCTGGCCGCTGTTCCAGCTGGTGGTGATGTAGAAAAATGGCAGGACGAAGAACAGGCTTTCCTGGTGGATCATCTGCGTGGCGTAGCGCAGCAGGTGCGGCGGGATCTCGCGCTTGAACACCCGGGTGAACAGCTCTGTGAAGGCGTTTTCGAACATCAGCCACAGCCAGGTCACCAGCATCACCACTGCCACCCAACTGGCCAGGCTGGCCTGGCGGTCGACCATGACGAAACTGCCCACCCCGGAAATGAAACCACCGATGGCGATCACGCCGGGATAGCGTTTGATGAGTTCGATCAGGCGCAGGATGAACAAGGGCATTGGCAGGCCTGGTAAGTGACGAAAGACGCAAATGTTACAGGATACTTCCCGGTAAAGGGCCAGCACGCACCCCCGTTGGAGCGAGCAATGCTCACGATGGGGCCGGCTTGGGCGCTGCAAAAGCTCGCGGGCATCGCCCGCTCCAACGGGTTTAGGCTCGGCTTCGGCGGCGGGCCAGCAGCAATCCGCCGATCATCAATCCAACCAGCACTGCCGCCGCGACCATCAGTACCTGATTCAGCTCGTCATAGCCGAGCAACGGTTTCTCGATTCGCACGTACGGCGTTACACCCAGCACACCCTTCAGGGCTTCGTTGGCTTCCTCGAGGGTGACCTTGCGCAGCGCATCGGCGGGGTTGGCGAAGTGGCCGTCTTCATAATCGCCCAAGGCACCCCAGTAATAATCGGCCAGGCCGCTGTCACCCTGGATGGCCCAGGCCTGATGGTCGACGGCCGCCTGCTTGAGGCGCTTGAAGGTGGCTTCGTCCATGCCGTCGCGCTTCAGTTGGGCGAGCCGCGTGGCGAGAATGCGTTCGGCCTCGCCGATGTCGTTGCGGTCGAGGTCGGCGTTCAAGCTCAGCACGCCGCTGTCACCGAAGGCATCGCGCTGGGCGTTGGGGCCGTAGGCCAGGCCATGGGCCAGGCGCAGGTCCTGGTACAGCGTCCAGTCGAGGTAGCGCTGCACCAGGTCGTAGGCGGCATCGGGCACGTCGTCCAGCACCGGCTCGATGAAGTACCAGTGCAGCCGCACGCTGTCGCCCAGCCAGCCCTGGATCAGATCGCGGCGCTGTTCGGCCTTGCGCTGTACCAGGGTGGAATCGGGGTGGTCGACCGGGTCGATGGCCTTGAGGTCGCCCCAGGCGCGTTCAAGGTAGGCCGGGAGCAGGCGGTCGAGCTGGCCGACCACGATCAGCGACATGTTGTTCGGCGCATACCACTGGCTGCGCACGGCATTCACCTGGGCCAGGGTCAGGTGGTCGACCGAAGGCCGGCCGCCGCACTTGAGGCCCAGCTCGGTGGCCAACTGGTCGCTGGCTTCGTGACCGAAGGCTTGGTGGTCGAGCCAGGTTTGCAGATGCGAGCTGTGGCCGCCGTCTTCGCGGGTGACGATGGCCTTGGCGGTGTCCATGGCTTGCTGGTCGATACGGGTCTGGGTCAGGGCGGCCAGCAGCAGGTCGAGGGCCTTGCGCTGGTTGCGCGCCGGTACTTCGATCACGAAGGTGGTGTCGGTGTTGCCGGTGAAGGCGTTCCACTCGCCGCCCAGCGCCTGCATGCGCTCTTCGAGGCCGCCTTCGCCGCGGGCATCGAGGCCGCTGAACATCAGGTGCTCCAGCAGGTGCGGAGTTTCCTGGTCGGCGCAGCTGAAATCGTCGAAGCCGACGCCAACCACCAAGCGAATGGCGACGTGGCCAGGCTCGGTGCCGGGCTTCAGGATCAGTTGCAGGCCATTGTCCAGCACGTAGCCTTCAACCTGATAGCGATCGGCGGCGAAGCCGCTGGTGATGGGGGTAACGCTGAACAGCAAAACAGCCAACAACAGACGACGCATGGGGCGAGGTTCCTTGCGGAATTCTGGAGAACCCGCGTGCCAGGCGGGCTCAGTCTGTTTGAACAGACTTCTCTGCGGCCGGTATGTTCAAGTGGCCTCGCTGGTTTCGACGCCACTTTCGCTCATCAAGGCACCGGTTTCAGTCGTACCCAGCACAGCATAGGCGCTGCTGCAGAACAGCGAGTTGAGGCGCTTCATGTCGGCAATCAGCTCCAGGTGCAGGGAACTGGTCTCGATGCTCTGCACCACTTTCTGCTGCAGGCGGCTGACATGGGAGTGGGCCAGGCGCCGTTCCTGGGCGCGGAAGTTGCGCTTTTCCCGCAGCAACTGGCGAGCGCTTTCCGGGTCGCCACTGAGGAATACGGTCAAGCCCAGGCGCAGGTTGGCCATCAGCTGGCTGTGCAGGCCGGTCAACTCTTCCAGGCCGACCTCGGAAAACGAGCGGCGCTGCGAGGTTTTCTGCTGCTGGACCTTTCGCAGCATGCGTTCGATCAGGTCGGCGGAGAGCTTGAGGTTGAGCGTGAGCTCGATGACTTCGGCCCAGCGCTTGCTGTCAAGCTCGCCCAAGTCTTCCCGGGGCATCTGCGCCAGGTACAGCTTGATCGCCACGTACAGCGCCTCGGCCTGGTCGCCCAGGGTGCGAACCTCCTGAGTGACGGCGGTCTGGGCGCCGCGCAGCACGTTGAGCATGGCGGCCAGCATGTTGTCGATCAGGTCGCCCATGCGCAGGGTTTCGCGCACGGCGTTGGCCAAGGCCAGGCTTGGGGTGTCGAGGGCTGACTGGTCGAGGTGTCGCGGTGCGCTGCTTTGCCCGGCGACTTCCGCGCGCTTGGGTAGCAGGCTGGCGCAGAGCTTGGCCATGAAGCCGACCGTGGGCAGCATGAGCAGGCAGCGGACGCTGTTGTAGATCACGTGGAAGCCGATGACCATGGTTTGCGGGTCGTAGTTGAGGCTGTCCATCCAGTGCACCAGCGGCGTCAGCACCGGCACGATCAGCACCAGGCCGATCAGCTTGTACAGCAGGCTGCCGAGGGCCACCTGGCGGCCGGCGGTGTTCTGCATGTTGGTGGAGATGAACGCCAGCAGGCCGCTGCCGATGTTGGCGCCGATTACCAGGCCGACGGCCACCGGCAGGCTGATCACCCCGGATTCCGCCAGGGTAGCGGTCAGCAGAACGGCCGCGAGGCTGGAGTAGGAAATCATCGCGAACAGGGCGCCCACCAGGGCGTCGAGCAGGATATCCCCGGTCAGCGAGCCGAACAGCACCTTCACGCCCTGGGCGTGGGTGATGGGGCCGGCGGCTTCGACGATCAGTTGCAGGGCGAGGATGATCAGGCCCAGGCCGATTGCCACCCGGCCCATCTGGCCGAGGGGCGTCTGCTTGCGGGAGAGGAAGAAGATCACCCCGAGGAAGATCAGCAGCGGCGATAACCACGACAGGTCGAAGGTCAGCACCCGCGACATGACCGCGGTACCGACGTCGGCGCCGAGCATGATCGCCAGTGCGGGCGTGAGCGCCATCAGGCCCTGGCCGACGAACGACGTGGTGAGCATGGCGGTGGCGTTGCTGCTTTGCACCACGGCGGTGACCAGGATGCCGGCGATGAACGCCAGCGGGCGCTTGCTCATGTTCTGGCTGAGCAGGCGGCGCAAAGCGGTGCCGTAGACGCGCAGGATGCCGGTACGAACGATATGCGTGCCCCAGATGAGCAGCGCGACTGCGGAAAGCAGGTTGAGCAGGGTCAGCATTGACGACGGCCCCCTGTTGGATGCCCTTCATGGGCTGATTCGAATTGGATGCGCCTGGTTAAGCTGTAGTCGGCTTCAGGCCTGTGTGCCAGCATGGCACAGCGGATAAAAACTTTGAAACAAAACTGTCATATTTTTCAGGGTATTGCAGGGTGTGCGTTGGGCTCGGTCGCTGATGCATCGCTGTGGGTCGTTTTGGTGGGTACCGCTTTTGGGGGCTTGAGTTTTGTGGTGTTTTTTCGACCGCCAAGCTCGCAGGCTGCGCCAGCTCCTACGCGGACCGTATTCGCAACCTGGGCTTCGAGGTGGAATGCGGTCCGCGTAGGAGCTGGCGCAGCCTGCGAGCTTGGCGTCGTCTTGCACACCGACGCCTTCGCGATTAACAGCGCATCACTCGGCCTTCTTCTTCCTGGCCAGGCTGGTCCGCATCTTGATGTTGATCGCCTCCACCGCCAGCGAGAACGCCATGGCGAAGTAGACATAGCCCTTGGGCACATGCACATCCCAGGCTTCAGCAATCAACACGGTTCCGACCACCAGAAGGAAGGAAAGTGCGAGCATCTTCAACGATGGATGTTTCTCTATGAAGTCACTGATGGTGCCTGCGCACAGCATCATCACCAGCACAGCAACCACGATGGCGGCGATCATCACCGGTACGTGGGACACCATGCCCACCGCGGTGATCACCGAATCCAGCGAAAACACGATGTCGATGATGGCGATCTGGATGATGGTGTACCAGAAGTTGCCGCCCTTGCCCTTCGGGCCGTCGTCGCCCTCTTCTTCGCCTTCCATACCTTGGTAGATCTCCTGGGAGCTCTTCCAGATCAGGAACAGGCCGCCCAGGAACAGGATCAGGTCACGCCCGGAGAAGCCCTGGCCGAACACCACGAACAGGTCGGCCGTGAGGCGCATCACCCAGGTGATCGACAGCAGCAACAGGATGCGCGTGACCATGGCCAACGCCAGGCCGAACAGGCGCGTGCGCTTCTGCAGGTGCTTGGGCATGCGGCTGACCAGGATCGAGATCATGATGATGTTGTCGATGCCCAGCACGATCTCGAGGGCGGTCAGGGTAAAAAAGGCAACCCAGATTTCGGGGTTGGTCAGCCATTCCATGTTGTTTCCTTTACGGCGTTGGTTGCATTGATGAAGTTATAGACTGCCGACAATCGGGAAGATACCCATCGCCAAGGCGGCCAGCAGAATCAGTACGCACACCAATACCGCCCATTTCAAGGTGAAACGCTGGTGGTCGCCGAACTCGATACCGGCCAGCGCCACCAGCAGGTAGGTGGAAGGCACCAGCGGGCTGAGCAGGTGCACCGGCTGGCCGACGATCGAGGCGCGAGCCATTTCCACCGGGCTGATGCCGTAGTGGGCGGCGGCTTCAGCCAGTACCGGCAGGACGCCGTAGTAGAAGGCGTCGTTGGACATGAAGAAGGTGAACGGCATGCTCACCAATGCGGTGATCACCGCGAGGTACGGGCCCATGGCATCCGGGATGACCGCCAGCAGGCTCTTGGACATGGCGTCGACCATGCCGGTACCGGTAAGAATACCGGTGAAGATACCAGCGGCGAAAATCAGCCCCACCACCGCCAGCACGCTACCGGCATGGGCGGCGATGCGCTCTTTCTGGTGATCGAGGTTCGGGTAGTTGACGATCATGGCGATACTGAAGGCGATCATGAACAGCACCGGCAGCGGCAGCAGGCCTTTGATCAGGCAGACCATCAGCACCAGGGTCAGCAGGCCGTTGAACCAGATCAGCTTGGGCCGGCGGGCATCAGGGTATTGCGACACGCTGATTTCGCTGTGGTCCACTTCGTCGCCCGGCAGGTGCAGCTCGCCCAGGCGGGCACGCTCGCGCTTGCCGTAGAAGTAGGCGATGGCCAGCAGGCCGACGACGCCCACGGCCATGGCCGGGATCATCGGCACGAAAATGTCCGATGGGTCCACGTGCAGGGCGCTGGCGGCGCGGGCAGTGGGGCCACCCCAGGGGGTCATGTTCATGATCCCGCCGGCGAGAATGATCAGCCCCGCCATGATCCGCGGGCTCATGCCCAGGCGGCTGTAAAGCGGCAGCAACGCGGCAACGCAGATCATGTAGGTGGTGGCGCCGTCACCGTCCAGGGACACCACCAGGGCCAGGACGGCGGTGCCGACCGAGACCTTGAGCGGGTCGCCCTTGACCATCTTGAGGATCTTGCGCACGGCCGGGTCGAACAGGCCGGAGTCGATCATCAGGGCGAAGTAGAGAATGGCGAACATCAGCATCACGCCGGTGGGCGCGAGTTTGCTGATGCCTTCGAGCATCATCGGGCCGATCTTCGGCGCAAAGCCGCCGAACAGCGCGAACAGGATAGGGATGACGATCAGCGCGATCAGCGCGGACAGGCGCTTGGTCATGATCAGGAACATGAACGCGATGACCATGGCGAAGCCAAGGAAAGTCAGCATGGGGATACTCCGGGCGGAATGCGGCTAGGGAAGGACGAACCGGGTGGGGTCAGAACCGAGCGGCGGGGGCTGGGAGTATCGAGGGTGCGGCGCTAAGGGTTTTGCGGGACATATCAGGATCACCATTGTTGTTGTTCATTGGGCTGCACGCGGGCGTGCGAACCAGCCGGTCTGGTGCCGGGGTTGGTGGTGATGCTAAACGGGAAAGCTTTCATGGAGCTTTCGTTGCAGAAAGTCAAAAGCTCGCAGGCTTCGCCAGCTCCTACGCGGATCGTATTTCAGTTCGTGACTTGAAGTGCCAACACGGTCCTGTAGGAGCTGGCGAAGCCTGCGAGCTTTTGGTGGCGCTGCGGTTCAGAGCTGCAAGCCCCCAGCGGCTTTATGCAATGTGCGCAAATGCTCGCCAATCTGCTTGAGGTTCTCCTCGGTGGCGGTGATCTCGGCCTGGCGCGCCGGGCTCAGCAGCTTGCGGACTTCCTTGTCGAGGTCGCCGCTCAAGCGCAGCAATTGCGCCTGCCGTTGGGCGCTTTCGGTCTGCAGGCGGACCATCTCCGGGCCCTGGGGCAAGCCATAGCCATCGGCGCCGAGCAGTTCGGCCGGCTTGCTGAGGAAACCGCTGTTGGCGAGGATCTGCTGCAGGGTCTTGTTGGCCGTGTCCATGCCGCCGTCCTTGCGGTCGCGGTTGGTGAGGTAGGTTTGCTTGACCTCATCCTGGGCCAGCAGCAGTTGCCGCCGGTAGCCTGCCTGCTCCAGCAGCAGCAAGGCCGCGCTGGTGCGCAGGTCGGCCTGGGCGAACCATTGGCGGCGCACGCTGGCCGGCTGTTCGAGCCAGTCTTCGACCTTGGCCTGGGGAATGTTCAGGTGCTGCTTGAGCACCTTGAACATCGCCGCATAGCGGTCGCGGTAGGAGTCGAACCGGTAGCCCCGGCGCAGGGCATCCTTGGGATCGTCGAGCACGCTGCCATCGGCCATGCCACGGTTTTCCAGCACCTGCAGCAGGCCGTTGGGCACGATGCTGTCGAGGTCAGCGAGCTTGGGGTTGCCGGTACCGGCGCGTAGCAGCTTGAGGTTTTCCACGGCGCAGTTATTGGACACGAAGTAGTAGCTGCCGTCGTAGCTCCAGTGCATTTCGGCCGCATGGGTGACCAGTGCTTCGATCTCCGCGCGGGTGAGTTTTAACGGCACCGATGCCAGGCTGCGCAGTTCGGTCTTGGTGTACTCGTCGATCACCTGGGACAGCGGCAGCACGAACAGCCGCGACGGGTATTGGCCCATCAGCCCGCCCCAGGTCGACAGCTGCACGTCGTTGACGAAGGCGCGGTAAGACAGCACCAGGCTCTGGTCCAGGTCCAGGCGGCAATCCGGCCCGCGGGGGCGGCCCGGAGCACAGATCACCAGGCGCAGCATGCTGTGGCCCCAGCGGCTGACCCAGTTCTGGTTGGCCTCGGCCAGCAGGTAGTCGACTTCGTAGACGCGCTCGGGGTCGATGTGGCCCAGCGGTTCCTTGGCGAAATCACTGCCGGCGTTGAGGTACGGCAAGCTGCTGGAACAGCTGTCGTGGCGCGCCGGGGCCCAGCCGAAGTGGTCGCGGTAATAGGCGTAAAGCGCCGGGCGGCGGCAGGCATAGCTCGGGTCGAGGAGGAAGTATTCCATGTTGACCGCGACGAATTCCTTGGGACTGCTGGTTTCGTAGAGGTCCGGGCTGCGGGCGGTCTGATGGTTCTTCAGCTCGCGGTCGCCCCGCTTGCCGACGTATTGCGGCCAGCCGGCCAAGTCGAGCAGGCGGGGGTCGTCGCTGAGGGTGAAGCGCCGCGCGGTCTGACCGCGGCATTCGGCGGGCAGGCCGACCAGGCCCAGGCTGTCGTTGCGGCGCCCGCAACGGCTGGCCAGCAGGCGTTCTTCGGGCGACCACAGGCGCGCGCGGTCGTAGATGTGGGTCAGTTCGTGAAGGACGGTAGCGAGCAATTCTTCGCGCACGGTGCCGTGGGGGCGACCGGTTTGCGTGGTGGCCGCACTGCCGTCGGTGAGCCCGGGCAGTTGGCGAATATTGAGGTCGAGGCTGGCCACCGGCGACGCCTGGCCGTAGGCGTCATCGGGCATGTGGCTGGTCCAGCCGACGGCAATGCGGCGGTCCAGGCGCTGGATGAAGCTCGGTGGCAGATCGGCCATGGCTTCATCCAGTAACGCCTGGCTGGCCCGCTGTTGGGCGGGCGTCAGGCCTTCGGTCTGGAGGTCAAGCTGGAGGGCGGCGACGGCAGTGTGGCAAACCAGCAGCAACAGGCCTGCCGTCAGCCAGGCCCAAACGCGCCTCACAGCGCGAGAATGGCTTCGGCGAGATCCTGGTCGCTGGCGTTGCGGGCTTCCGGCACCTGGGTGCGCAGGGCCACGAAGGCGGCTTCCAGTTGCGCGCCGCGGATCTGGCCGTCGCTGCCAACGTAGCTGGCGGCGTCGTCGTGCGCTTCGCGGACCACTTTCGAATCGCGGATCGAAGTGGTGGTGTCCGAGGTGAAGTCGATGGTACGGCGCGAGGCGTGGACGATGATGTTGCTGGTGGCAACGAGGGTCTGCGCTTGTGCCATGTCGGCCACGCACAGCAGGCCAAGAGTGACGGCGATCAGCGAGTTACGCATTGAGGTGCTCCGGGTTACAGATAGTCAAAGTGGCTATTGGACGAGAATTGCTTGCGCCAGTTCAAGGTCGCTTGCATGAAGTTTTGCGTTGTGGCGGCGCAGGTAATCCAGTGCCGATTCAAGCTGAGCCCCGCGCAGTTCGCCGCCGGTGGCGACGAAGGCCGCGGCATCGTCCTGGGCGCGCAACACGAGCTTGTTGTCGAACGGCGCGGTGGTCACCTGGCTGGTGACATAGCCGGCGATCACTGTGCCCTGGGTCGTGGTGTCGAAGGCCAGGGCCGAAGTGGTCCAGGCGCATAGCAGGCAGATGGGGAGCAGATAACGCATGAGTCTCGGGCTGCAGTTGAATTGGGCACAGGCTAGCGTAAAGCGGGCTTTGAGGGCCAGCGGGGCGGGGCCGAGAATGCTGTGGATAGAGAAAGCTTCATCTTCGGCGGCGCCCTTCAGGGCCCCATCGCGAGCTAACGCTCGCTCCAACGGGGCGGTGTTTCATGGGCCATTATCGCGAGCTAGCGCTCGCTCCAACAGGGGCGGCGCTCTTCAGGGCCTCATCGCGAGCTAGCGCTCGCTCCAACGGGGCGGTGTTTCATGGGCCATTATCGCGGGCTGCGCTCGCTCCAACAGGGGCGGCGCTCTTCAGGGCCCCATCGCGAGCTAGCGCTCGCTCCAACGGGGGCGGTGCTTTATGGGCCGTTATCGCGGGCTCAAACGCAGGCGAGGGCGCCGCTGGACCCTGTTGGAGCGAGCGTTAGCTCGCGATGGGGCCGGCACTGTCCAGCGCAAATCAACCTGCCAGAATCGCCTGCGCCAGTTGCGCATCGGTCGCCTGCAATTGCGGGCGTTCGGCGCGGATGTAGGCCAGGGCGCTTTCCAGCTTCACGCCGCGAATCGCACCTTGGCTGGCGACGAAGCTGGCGGCATCGTCGCGGGCGGCGCGCACGATCTTGTTGTCACGCAGCGACGAAGACAAGTCGGTGGTGGTATCGCTACTGGCTTTGAGGCCGCGAACGATGGAATCGGTGGTGACCACGAAGCTGGAAGCGCTGGCGGCCAGCGGCAGCATCAGCAGCAAGGCGGCGCCAAGCAAACGGGAACGGGACATGATGGACTCCTGGAACGTGGCGGGGTGGAAGCGCGCCCTGCGGGCGTGCGGCTATTAGAGCCGTTGCAGCCGAACAGTTCCACCCTTCCAGGCTCAATCGCGCCAGAAACCTTTTTCCAATTCTTGCAGGCGGTCCGCCCGGGACGCGCCAAAGTCGGCCAGTTGCTCTGCGCTTAGCTGTGCAAGCTGCCGGCGTTGGCGGCTGCGCTCAGCGGCTCGAAGTACTTTGCGAAACAAGCTCGAAAGCCAGCTAAACCGCTGGGTTCGAGTGCGTGGCAGGGATTCGGTACGGGTGTTCATGGCGTCCTCTCCAGCGTGGCAGTGAGACCCATGATCGAGATTTTACGAGAAAGGAAACAGCCACAGAGAGCAATAATTGTACTCATACAATTTACTGTTTCTTCTAACTGTACCCGTGCCTGAGGGGTCAGGTGTGCGCGCTCTGTTTGAGCGCCGCCTGCCCTTGAAAAAGCCAGACGAAAAAAAACCGCCAGCAGTCGCACTGCGGCGGTTTTTCGGAATTTGTGCTGGTTGGGGACTTCTAGTCCTGGGCCAGCGGGTGTTGCATCAGCGCCAGAAAGGCTTGCTCAGCTCTTCGGCACGTTGGGCTTCGCTGATACCGGCGTCGGCCAGCAGGCGAGCATCCAGACGGGCCAGTTGATGGCGGCTGGCGATACGGCGCTGCCAGAGCATCAGGTTGGCGAGAACGCGCAGTGGAGCAGGAGCAGCAGCGTTTGCAGTGTTGGTGTTGAAGAGCAGGTCGGAACTTGCGGTGCGTTCCATGGTGTACATCCTTCCGCTTGTGGCGGGATCAAGTAGTGGTTTGTCTGGAGCTAATGATCCTCCTCGGCAGGCAAATCCCAAAGGCACAGTTCATCTGTATTGTGAGGCATCAGTTAACTGTTTAAGGAGGCTGTTTGGGTCATAAATGGGCAAACTGTATGGGTCCGCACCGTAAAAGTGCTCAGCATGAGGTTTTTCCTGTTTTGAGGAGGATAAACAGGGGAAAAACATAGGTACAGTAGTACAGTTTCACCAAATAGACCCCGCTGGAAAAGGCGGACTGATACAGATGACTGCAATCAATCCGCGAACGCCCAAATCAGTTCGCCAGCATCCGCCCGGTTTCTTCCAGGTTGATGTGCCAGGCCAGTGCATCGCGCAGCACATGGGGGGTATGGCCGCCCACCGCGCAGGCCTTGGCGAAGTACTCGTCCAGCGGCCCGCGGAAGTCCGGGTGCACACAGTTGTCGATGATTGCCCTGGCCCGCTCCCGTGGCGCCAGGCCGCGCAGGTCGGCCAGGCCCTGTTCGGTAACGAGGATGTCGACGTCGTGCTCGGTGTGGTCCACGTGGCTGACCATGGGCACGACGCTGGAAATGGCGCCGCCCTTGGCGATCGACTTGGTGACGAAAATCGCCAAGTGGGCGTTGCGGGCGAAGTCGCCGGAGCCGCCGATGCCGTTCATCATCCGCGTGCCGCACACGTGGGTGGAGTTGACGTTGCCGTACAGGTCGAATTCCAGCGCGGTGTTGACGCCGATGATGCCCAGGCGGCGGATAACTTCCGGGTGATTGGAGATCTCTTGCGGGCGCAATACCAGGCGCGACTTGTAGCGGTTGAAGTCGCTGAACACCTGCTCGTGCTTGCGTGCCGACAGCGTCATGGAGCTGCCCGAGGCGAAAGCCAGTTTGCCGGCGTCGAACAGGTCGAAGGTGGAGTCCTGCAGTACCTCGGAGTACATGGTCATGTCGGTGAACGGCGAGTCGATCAGGCCGTGCATCACCGCGTTAGCGATGGTGCCGATGCCGGCCTGCAGGGGCATCAGGCTGTTGGTCAGGCGATTCTCGCGTACTTCGTTCTTGAAGAACTCCACCAGATGGCTGGCGATGGCCTGGGTCTCGGCATCGGGCGGCAATACCGTTGAGGGCGAGTCGGGCTGGTTGCTGATGACGATGCCGACAATCTTGGCCGGGTCGATCTGTACCGCTGTATTGCCGATGCGGGTATCGGCCTTCAAGACCGGGATCGGCAGGCGCGTCGGGCGGTAGCTGGGGATATAGACGTCGTGCAGGCCCTCGAGCTCCAGCGGCTGCGACAGGTTGATCTCGACGATCACCTGCTTGGCGAGGATGGCGAAGCTGGCCGAGTTGCCGACCGAGGTGCTGAGCACCAGGTGGCCTTCCTCGGTGATGGCCACGCATTCGATCACCGCCAGGTCCACGGGCTTGATCTGGCGGTTGCGCAATTGCTCGACCGTATCGGAAAGATGCTGGTCGATGAACATCACCTTGCCGTCGTTGATGGCCTTGCGCAGGGTGCTGTCGACCTGGAACGGCATGCGCCGGGCCAGCACGCCGGCTTCGGTGAGTTGCTTGTCGAGGTCGTTGCCCAGGCTGGCGCCGGTCATGAGGGTGATCTGCAGGGGCGTGACGCGGGCGCGTTCGGCCAGCGCGGTGGGCACGGCCTTGGCTTCGCCAGCGCGGGTGAAACCGCTCATGCCGACGGTCATGCCGTCTTCTATCAGGGCGGCGGCTTGTGCCGCGGTCATCACCTTGCTGTGCAAGGCTTCCAGGCGAATACGATCACGGTGCATGATTATTATCTCGGCTTCACGGGGCAAAGTGCGCAGTCTATTGAAAGGCCATGGCCGTGGCGCCGCGACCATGGTCGCATTTGGGGGCTCTATTGCGGGGGTTGGCGGTAAAACACCGTTACGTTAGATGCAAAAAACCCGGCATGTGGGCCGGGTTTCGAGAGCAAGATCAAGAGCTCGCAGCCAAGGCCGCTCCTACCCCGACCGTATTGACAGCTCCAGATATGGGTTGTTAATACAGTCGGGGTAGGAGCGGCCTTGGCTGCGAGCTTGGCGTCGATACAGGCGCCGCCAAGCTGGGGTTTATTCCACCGCCTTGACCATATCCTCGATCACCTTCTTCGCATCGCCAAACACCATCATGGTCTTGTCCAGGTAGAACAGTTCGTTATCCAACCCGGCATAACCGCTGGCCATGGAGCGCTTGTTGACGATGATGGTCTTGGCCTTGAAGGCTTCCAGGATCGGCATGCCGGCGATCGGCGACTTGGGGTCGTTCTTCGCGGCCGGGTTGACCACGTCGTTCGCGCCCAGCACCAGCACCACGTCGGCCTGGCCGAACTCGGAGTTGATGTCGTCCATCTCGAACACCTGGTCGTACGGCACTTCGGCTTCCGCCAGCAGTACGTTCATGTGGCCAGGCATCCGGCCAGCCACCGGGTGGATCGCGTACTTCACGGTCACGCCGGCGTGGGTCAGCTTCTCGGTCAGTTCCTTCAGCGCGTGCTGGGCACGCGCCACCGCCAGGCCGTAGCCCGGGACGATGATCACGGTGTCGGCGTTGGTCAGCAGGAAGGTGGCGTCGTCGGCCGAACCGGATTTCACCGGGCGGGCTTCTTTCGCACCGGCTGGGCCTGCATCGGCCACTGCGCCGAAACCACCGCCGATCACATTGAAGAACGAACGGTTCATCGCCTTGCACATGATGTACGAGAGGATCGCGCCGCTCGAACCCACCAAGGAGCCAGCGATGATCAGCATCGAGTTGTTCAGCGAGAAGCCGATACCGGCCGCCGCCCAGCCCGAGTAGCTGTTGAGCATCGACACCACCACCGGCATGTCGGCGCCGCCGATCGGGATAATCAGCAGCACGCCCAGCACGAACGCCAGGGCCAGCATGATGGCGAAGGCCATGTAGCTGCCGGTGAACATGAAGGTCAGGCCGAAGAACAGTGCGCCCAGGCCGATCACCAGGTTCAGCTTGTGCTGGCCCGGGAACTGCACCGGTGCGCCCTGGAACAGGCGGAACTTGTACTTGCCAGACAGCTTGCCGAAGGCGATCACCGACCCGGAGAAGGTAATGGCGCCGATGGCTGCACCCAGGAACAGCTCCAGGCGGTTACCGGTAGGGATGGCGTCGCCCAGTTGCGCGACGATGCCCAGCGATTGCGGCTCTACCACGGCGGCGATGGCGATGAACACTGCAGCCAGGCCGATCATGCTGTGCATGAACGCCACCAGCTCGGGCATCTTGGTCATCTCGACGCGCTTGGCCATGATCGAACCCACGGTACCGCCGACCAGCAGGCCGACGATCACATAGCCGATGCCTTTGGTAGCACCGCCCTCACCCACCGACAGCGCCGCGAGCTTGTAGATCAAGCCCACGGTGGTCAGTACGGCCAGGGTCATACCGATCATGCCGAACAGGTTGCCGCGGCGCGAAGTGGTCGGGTGCGACAAGCCTTTCAAGGCCTGGATGAAACAGATCGAAGCGATCAGGTAAAGAATGGTTACCAGGTTCATGCTCATTATTTGGCAGCCTCATCCTTCGCTTTCGGAGCTTTCTTCTTGAACATTTCCAGCATGCGGCGGGTGACCAGGAAGCCACCGAACACGTTCACCGCGGCCAGGGCCACGGCCAGGGTGCCCATGGTCTTGCCCAGCGGGGTGACGGTCAGGGCCGCGGCCAGCATGGCGCCGACAATGACGATGGCGGAAATCGCGTTGGTCACCGCCATCAGCGGGGTGTGCAGCGCGGGAGTGACGTTCCAGACCACGTGGTAGCCAACATAGATGGCCAGCACGAAGATGATCAGGTTGTAGACGCCGTGGGAGATCAGCATGTCTTCCATTGTTTTTATCCTCAGCCGTTCTTGCGCACGACTTGACCGTCGCGGCACATCAGGCACGCGGCGACGATGTCGTCTTCGAGGTTGATCGTGAACTGGGCGTCCTTGTCGAACACCAGTTTCATAAAGTCCAGCAGGTTGCGGGCGTACAGCGCCGAAGCATCCGCACCGACCATGGCCGGCAGGTTGGTCGGGCCGCAAATGGTCACGCCATTGCTGACGATCACCTGGTCGGCCACGGTCAGCGGGCAGTTGCCGCCTTGCAGCGCGGCGAGGTCGATGACCACCGAGCCGGGCTTCATCTGCGCCACGGTGTCGGCGCTCAGCAGCGTTGGCGCCTTGCGGCCAGGAATCAGTGCGGTGGTGATGACGATGTCGGCCTGCTTGGCGCGCTCGTGCACGGCTTGCGCCTGGCGCTGCATCCAGCTGGCGGGCATCGGCCGCGCATAGCCGCCGACACCCACGGCGCACTCGCGCTCCTCGTCGGTTTCATACGGCACGTCGAGAAACTTCGCACCCAACGACTCGATCTGTTCCTTCACCCCCGGGCGCACGTCTGACGCCTCGATCACCGCACCCAGGCGCTTGGCCGTGGCGATGGCCTGCAGGCCCGCGACGCCGGCGCCGAGAATCAGCACGCGCGCGGCCTTCACGGTACCGGCTGCGGTCATCAGCATCGGCATGAAGCGCGGATAATGATGTGCGGCCAGCAGCACGGCCTTATAGCCGGCGATGTTGGCTTGCGAGCTGAGCACGTCGAGGCTCTGGGCGCGGGAAGTACGAGGGGCGGCTTCGAGGGCGAACGCGGTAATGCCGCGTTCGGCCATCTTGGCGATGATCTCGTTGTTGAACGGGTTGAGCATACCGACGAGCACGGTCCCGGCCTGCATCAGGCTCAGTTCGTTGTCGTAGGGAGCATTGACCTTGAGCACCAACTGCGCACCAAAGGCGTCGGCAGCAGTGCCAATGGTGGCGCCAGCGGCTTCATAGGCGCTGTCGGTGACGCTGGCGAGAGTGCCGGCGCCGCTCTGGACGGTGACCTTGTGTCCCTGGCCGATCAATTTCTTGATGGTTTCAGGGGTGGCGGCCACCCGTGTCTCGCCCGTCTGTGTTTCGAGAGGAACACCAATGTGCACGTCATTTCTCCGTGATCTTTTTAGAGTACCCAGCCCGCTACGTTTTTATGGGGCAGCAAGGTTGCGGCTGGGGCGGCGAATCAGCACCAACCCGCCTGAACGTGGCGGGGCGCGGCATTTTGCAGGGGTTCGCGCAGGGCTTTCAACAGGATATGTAAGGGATGAATCGCTTTACTACATATTTCTGTGTGGCGCATTGACGCATCATATGGGCTGATAGCCTTTATCCATAAGGCTTTCCGGACTTTTAAAGGGCCTTGAAATATTTTCGAAAGGTTTTTTGAGGTGCGGCAGAACGCCGCGCTAATATTCCCTACAGGCCGCGTGGAATATGGCTTGGCGTCAATTTTATAGGCGCTCCGCGCGGATGTCGGAAAAGCGTCAATTAGTTATATCTGTAGGTTATTTCAAACACGGACTACATGGGCGTCAGCGCTGTTGATAGCGCCCGGCCTCGGCTAGCAGCCAATCACGGAAGGCCTTTAGCGAGGCCGATTCGACCTTGCGCTCGGGAATCATCAGTTGGTAAGCCTTGGTGCTGTTCAGCGCATGGGCGTTGCAGATGAGCAGCCTGCCCTCCTTCAATTCGTGCTGAATCAAGAACGGTGGGATCAGCGCCACGCCCATATCGTGCATCGCCGCTTGGGCGAGCATGGAGAATAGCTCGTATCGCGGCCCTGTCATGTCGCGGGCGATGTTCATCGCCAAAGTGCCGAACCATTGCCGCCAGGCGTAGGGCCGGGTGGTCTGTTGCAGCAGCGGCATCTGGGCGATGGTGGCTGCGCTCAACTGGTCGCGGCCGGCTAGCAACGCTGGGCTGCACACCGGTACCGGGGCTTCGTTCATCAGCGCGTGGGCCTGGGTGCCGGACCATTCGCCGTCGCCGAAGTAGATGGCGGCGTCGAACTCGGTATCGGCGAACAGGAATGGCCGAGTGCGGTTGGTGAGGTTGACGATTACTTCCGGATGCAGCTGCTGGAAGCCTTTCAGGCGAGGCAGCAGCCATTGGGTGCCGAAAGTGGGTACAACCGCCAGCTCGATGACATTGCTGCCCTGCTGGCCCATCACCGAGAGAGTGTCGCGCTCCACCGCATCCAGTTGGGTGGCGACTCGGCGGCTATAAGAGAGGCCGGCCTCGGTGAGTTTCACGCCACGTCGGGAGCGGCGGAACAGCTCGACACTAAGGAATTCCTCGAGGCTGGCGATCTGCCTGCAAACGGCGCCCTGGGTCAGGGACAGTTCCTGGGAGGCTTTGGTAAAGCTCTCGTGGCGGGCCGCGGCCTCGAAGCAGACGAGTGCGGTGGTGCTGGGGATTTTGCGGCGCATGTACCCTTCCCTCACTACAGCTGGCCCTGTTGGGCTGTTATGACTGTTATGGAGTGAGAAATTAGCACAACCCCTTGCAGATTCCTCGTTTGCTTGCTGCCGGGGTGGCGCCTAGGCTTAAGGCATAACTTCAATGCTTCGAGGGTGCGTACATGGCTGGCAAGGCAAGCTTCAACTGGATCGACCCATTGCTGCTCGATCAGCAGCTGTCCGATGAAGAGCGCATGGTGCAGCGCAGTGCCGCGCAGTTCGCCCAGGGCAAGCTGGCACCGCGGGTGCTGGAGGCCTTCCGCCACGAACGCACCGACCCGGCGATTTTCCGCGAGATGGGCGAGGTCGGCCTGCTGGGTGCGACCATCCCCGAGCAGTACGGCGGCAGCGGCCTCAACTATGTGTGCTATGGCTTGATTGCCCGCGAGGTCGAGCGGGTGGATTCGGGCTACCGCTCGATGATGAGCGTGCAGTCTTCCTTGGTGATGGTGCCTATTAATGAGTTCGGCACCGAAGCGCAGAAGCAGAAATACCTCCCCAAGCTGGCATCCGGCGAGTGGATTGGCTGCTTCGGCCTGACCGAGCCCGACCATGGCTCCGATCCGGGCAACATGGCCAGCCGGGCGCGTAAAGTCGAGGGTGGCTATCGCCTCACAGGCAGCAAGATGTGGATCACCAACAGCCCGATCGCCGATGTGTTCGTTGTGTGGGCCAAGGACGAAGCGGGCGATATTCGCGGATTCGTGCTGGAGAAAGGCTGGGCGGGCCTGAGTGCCCCGGCTATCCACGGCAAGGTCGGCCTGCGGGCATCGATCACCGGCGAGATCGTGATGGACAACGTGTTCGTTCCGGAAGAGAACATCTTCCCCGAGGTGCGTGGGCTCAAGGGGCCATTCACATGCCTGAACTCCGCGCGCTACGGCATCTCCTGGGGGGCGTTGGGCGCCGCCGAGTTCTGCTGGCACACGGCGCGCCAGTACACCCTCGACCGCCAACAGTTCGGCCGCCCGCTTGCAGCCACCCAGTTGGTTCAGAAAAAGCTCGCCGACATGCAGACCGAGATTACCCTCGCCCTCCAAGGCTGCCTGCGCCTGGGGCGGATGAAGGACGAAGGCACCGCCGCGGTGGAGATCACTTCGATCATGAAGCGCAACTCCTGTGGCAAGTCGCTGGATATCGCACGCATGGCCAGGGATATGCTGGGCGGCAACGGTATCTCCGATGAGTTCGGGGTAGCGCGCCATCTGGTCAACCTGGAGGTGGTGAATACCTATGAGGGCACCCACGACGTGCATGCGCTGATCCTCGGGCGCGCGCAAACCGGCCTGCAGGCGTTCTATTAATAGAAGGGGCTGGGCATGGGTGCGCTGTCGCATGTACGGGTGCTGGATTTGTCGCGGGTGCTGGCCGGGCCTTGGGCCGGCCAGATTCTTGGCGACCTGGGCGCGGACGTCATCAAGGTCGAGCGGCCGCACAAGGGTGACGACACGCGTGCCTGGGGGCCGCCCTTCCTGAAAGACAGTGAAGGGCGCGATACCAGCGAGGCGGCTTATTACCTGTCGGCCAACCGCAACAAGCAGTCGGTGACCATCGACTTCACCCGGCCCGAGGGGCAGCAGCTGGTGCGCGACCTGGTCGCGCATTCGGACATCCTCCTGGAAAATTTCAAGGTGGGCGGCTTGGCGGCCTATGGGCTGGACTACGAGAGCCTCAAGCAGATCAACCCCAAGCTTATCTATTGCTCCATTACCGGGTTTGGCCAGACCGGGCCCTATGCGAGCCGTGCCGGCTATGACTTCATGATTCAGGGGCTGGGCGGGCTGATGAGCCTGACCGGGCGCGCGGATAGTGAGGACGGTGCCGGGCCGGTGAAAGTGGGTGTAGCGCTCACCGATATTCTGACTGGGCTCTATTCCAGCGTCGCGGTGTTGGCCGCCCTCGCCCACCGTGACCGGCATGGCATTGGCCAGCATATCGATATGGCGCTGTTGGATGTGCAGGTGGCCTGCCTGGCCAACCAGGCTATGAATTATCTGGCCACTGGAACAGCTCCTCGGCGCTTGGGTAATGCGCATCCGAATATCGTGCCGTATCAGGATTTTCCTACAGCCGATGGCGACTTCATTCTTACGGTAGGCAACGACAACCAGTTCCGACGCTTCGCTGCGGTCGCCGGCCAGGCGCAGTGGGCGGATGACCCGCGCTTTACGACCAATGCCGCGCGGGTAGCGAACCGTGGCGTGCTGATCCCCCTGATTCGCCAGGCCACAGTGTTCAAGACCACGGCTGAGTGGGTGGCGGCGCTGGAGTTGGCGGGTGTGCCGTGCGGGCCAATCAACGATGTGGCCGAGGTGTTCGCCGATCCCCAGGTGCTTGCCCGTGGCTTGCAGGTCAGCCTGCCCCATGCGCTGGCGGGTGAAGTGCCGCAGGTGGCGAGCCCGTTGCGGCTGTCTGCTACGCCTGTGGAATACCGCCGGCCGCCGCCCTTGCTGGGCGAGCACACCGAGCAGGTGCTGGGTGAGTTGCTGGGGCTGTCCCAGGATGAGGTGGCGCGCTTGCGGCAATCGGGGGTGGTGTGAGCAGCTATATAGAGGGCGTTTGGTAAGTATCTGGAAATAATCGAAATTAGCGGTTGACGTGCTTTCAGATCTCTCTATAATTCGCCCCACTTCCGGCGCAGACCAAACGGAAAACTCCTTGATAATCAACGAGTTGGATGTTGAAGGTGGCGCGGTTAGGGTTTCGATCACGCTCTTGCAGAAGAGCAACGAAGCGGTGAAAAAGGTGGTTGACAGCGGTTTGAAACGCTGTAGAATTCGCCTCCCGCAACGAGAGATCGAAGCGAGTCAAGTGGTTGAAGTTGTTGATGTTTCGCTTCGGCGGTAACGAAAAAAACTTCAAATAAGGCTTGACGGAAAATGAGGAGAGCGTAGAATGCGCGCCTCGGTTGAGACGAAAGAATCAACCACCGCTCTTTAACAACTGAATCAAGCAATTCGTGTGGGTGCTTGTGAGTTAAGACTGATAGTCAGCAGATTATCAGCATCACAATTACTCCGCGAGAAATCAAAGAGT
>Ga0308164_10000735_pt1 | contig 46086 bp, 35 predicted proteins | sample PhyTR2_FD_201031 | JGI IMG/M metagenome (GOLD analysis project Ga0308164, IMG submission 201031) | Phyllosphere microbial communities from UC Gill Tract Community Farm, Albany, California, United States - DLSLT.R2 | ecosystem: Host-associated > Plants > Phyllosphere > Unclassified | place: USA...
CGCCATGGAGGGCATCGCATGCCACACCGCCGCCGAGGCCGCGACGGCGCACAGGCCCAGCCACGAGCGTCGGCCGAGGACCGACAGGCGCTGGGGGAGGGAGCTGGAGGAGGAGGGCAGGGGCGAAATCATGGGGGTGGATTTTTAGGAGTTTGACGATTTTTGAGCACGAAACCTACGGGCATGCGGCCGGTGGCCTACAGAAATGAGCCGATTCCTAGTCGATTGTTCCTCTGCGAGGAAGGCTTCCCGCTCATCACGTTTCATGCATTCTTCTCCTCATCCACCTTCCCATGCTGTCTCCAGGGCCGATCTTCATCGGCTCGCGAACGACCGGAACGCCACCCGGCCCACAGCCGAGGGATCGCATCCGCTGGCTCCCTTGTTCGACAGCTTCTGGATCGGTGGCTTCGAGGGCGCCGACCATGTCAACGGCTTCGGGCAACCGCTGGACACCCACGCGCGCAATGGCCACGACACGCACCTGGACGAGGACTATGCGGCGCTGGCGGCGCGCGGCATCCGCACCGTGCGCGAGAGCGCGGGCTGGCGCCATCTGCACGAACGTGGCGAAGCCGGCTGGCGCGCGATCGAGGCGCAGGCCCGGTGTGCCGCCGCCCATGGCATCCAGGTCATCTGGACCCTCATGCACTATGGCTGGCCGGCCGGGCTGGATCCGTTCGAGCGGCCCGACGAGTTCGTCGATGCCTTCGCCGCCCACTGCGCGCGACTGGTCGGGCGACTAGCCGCCATCGAGGGACCACGACCGGCCTACCAGCCGGTCAACGAGATCTCTTTCCTGGCCTGGGCCGCCTCCAGCACCGGACTCATCCATCCGCACGTGCCATCGGCGCCCGGCAATGGCGAGCGCCTGAAGCGCGTGCTGGTGCGCGCCACATTGCGGGCGTGCGATGCGGTCTGGGCCGTCGAGCCCTCGGCGCGCATCGTGCATACCGATCCGGTGATCCACATCGAGCCGCCACTGGGCGCGGGTCCGGCGGCCAGCGCCGCGGCGCGGCATGCGCATGCCCACCAGTTCGAGGCCTGGGACATGATCGCCGGCCGCGCCGCGCCCGAACTCGGTGGCGCCCCGCGATATCTCGATGTGCTGGGCCTGAACTACTACCACGACAACCAGTGGGAGGCCGGCACCGGCGCGCGCCTGCACTGGCATCTCGGCGACCGCCGCCGCCGCTCCTTCGCCGAGCTGGCGGGCGCCCTGTGGCAGCGCTATGGCCGGCCGATGTGCATTTCCGAGACCGGTCACATCGGGCAGGGCCGCGATGCATGGCTCGACCACATGGGCGCCGAGGTCCTTGAGTGCCAGGCCCGCCGCATTCCGATCGGCGGCCTGTGCCTGTATCCGGTGATCGACCGTCCGGACTGGCAGGACGCCGGCCACTGGCACCACAGCGGCCTGTGGGACGTGCCCGGCGCCGATGCCGGCGACTTCACGCGCCGGCTCTGCCAACCCTATGCCGACCGCCTGCGCCACTGGCAGCACGTGCTCGCGAGTTCCTCCTCCCTTCCTCCAATCCACAGGCAAAGAACCACCATGACAAGCCTCGTCGTCTTCTCCCACCTGCGCTGGGATTTCGTCTACCAGCGGCCCCAGCAGCTGATGTCGCGGCTGGCCGCGCGCCATCCCGTCGTGTTCGTCGAGGAACCCATGCCCGGCGCCGAGCGGCCCTGGCTGGAACAGCACAGCCCGTGCGCCGGCGTGGTGGTGCTGCGCATGCACCTGCCGGGCCAGGCCCATGGCTTCCACGACGAGCACATGGCCGGGCTGGGCGAATTGCTGGATGGCTATCTGCGCGAACAGCGCATCGACGACTACCTGCTCTGGTTCTACACGCCGCTGGCCTTCCCGCTGGCCGATGGGTTGACGCCGTGCGGCATGGTCTACGACTGCATGGACGAGCTGGCGGCCTTCGATTTCGCGCCGCCGGCCCTGATCGAGCGCGAGAACGCCATGTTCGACGCCGTCGACCTGGTCTTCACCGGTGGCCGCAGCCTCTACGAATCCAAGCGCGCGCGCCATCCGGACGTGCATTGCTTTCCGAGCAGCGTCGACCAGGCCCATTTCGGCCGGCGCGACGTCCCGGACCATCCCGACCAGCTCGCCATCGCGCATCCGCGCCTGGGCTACTACGGCGTCATCGACGAACGCCTGGACCTGGGCCTGGTGGCCGCCGTGGCCGATGCGCATCCGGAGTGGCAGGTGGTGATGGTCGGGCCGGTCGTCAAGATCGATCCGGCCAGCCTGCCCCAGCGTCCCAACATCCACTGGATGGGCCAGCGCCGCTACGACGAACTGCCGGCCTTCCTGTCCGGGTGGGACGTCTGCCTGATGCCTTTCGCGCTGAACGCGTCGACGCGTTTCATCAGTCCCACCAAGACGCTCGAGTACCTGGCGGCCGGCAAGCCGATCGTCAGCACGCCGGTGCGCGACGTGGCGCAGCAATACGCCGCCGTGGTGCCCATTGCGGCGACACCGGCCGAATTCGTCGTGGCCTGCGAGCGCATCCTGGCCTGGGACGACAGCGCGCGCCTGAGCTTCCGGGCCTCCGCCGCCCTGGTCGTGGCCGGCACGTCGTGGGACCGCACCGCCGCCGCCATGCAGGAACTGCTGAGCCGCTTCGACGATGCCGCTGCCGAGCGCACGGTCGGTGTCGAGGAGTCGGACACGGCGCAGGCCTGATCCGCGTCGGTGCCATCTCCATTCCCTTTCCGTTGTCTTCTTCCTTTCGATCTTTTCATCCATGACCCACATCGCCATCGCCGGTGCCGGTTTCTCCGGTGCCGTGCTGGCCCAGGAACTGGCCCGCGCCGGCTGCCGCGTCGATGTCTTCGACACCCGGCCGCATGTCGCCGGCAACTGCCACACCGAACGCGATGCCGCGACCGGCGTGATGCTGCACACCTATGGCCCGCACATCTTCCACACCAGCAACGAGCGGGTCTGGGACTATGTGCGGCGCTTCGGCGAGTTCGTGCCCTTCGTCAATCGCGTCAAGGCGATCACCGGCGGACGCGTGTTCTCGCTGCCGCTCAACCTGCTGACGATCAACCAGTTCTTCGGCAAGACGTTCTCGCCGGCCGAGGCGGCGGCCTTCTTCGAGCAGATCGGCGACCACAGCATCGCGTCGCCGGCCAACTTCGAGGAGCAGGCCCTCTCGCTCATGGGGCGTGAACTCTACGAGGCCTTCTTCGAGGGCTACACCACCAAGCAGTGGGGCATGTCGCCCACCCGGCTGCCCGCGAGCATCCTCAAGCGCCTGCCGGTGCGCTTCAACTACGACGACAACTACTACGCCAGCCGGTGGCAGGGCATTCCGCGCGACGGCTACACGGCGATCGTGGAGCGGATGCTGGACCATCCGGACATCCATCTGCACCTGGGCACGCGCTTCGAACGCGACGCGGCCAGCGACTACGACCACGTGTTCTACAGCGGTCCGATCGACGCCTGGTTCGGCTACGGGGAAGGCCGCCTGGGCTACCGCACACTGGACTTCGTGCGCGAGGACCACGTGGGCGACTACCAGGGCAATGCCGTCATCAACTATGGCGACCTCGCGGTGCCGTGGACCCGGATCTCCGAGCACAAGCACTTCGCTCCCTGGGAGTCGCACGAGAAGACCGTCGTCTTCAAGGAATACAGCCGCTTCTGCGAGGAGGCCGACACGCCGTACTACCCGATCCGGATGGTGGCCGAGAAGACCCTGCTGTCGCGCTACATCGAGCTCGCCCGGGCCGAGTCCAAGGTGACGTTCGTCGGTCGCCTGGGCACCTATCGCTACATCGACATGCACGTGACGATCGCCGAGGCCCTCGACACCGCCGAGCAGTTTTGCAGGTCGCGCGACCACGACCTTCCCATGCCCGCCTTCGTCGTCGACCCCCTGGGCTGACCACTCCCACCCCGGCCCCCAAAGAAAAAGCCCTGCCAGCGCAAGCTGCAGGGCTTTTTCTGTTCGCGAGCACCGCGGGACTGGCTCCGCCAGACCGCAGGTGCTGCCCCCGGTAGGGGGTAGGCGCAGCGGACACGAAGTGCCGCGCAGCCTGGGGGCGAGCGAAAGTTACATCCCCATGCCGCCCATGCCGCCCATGCCACCCATGTCGGGCATGCCGCCGCCGCCGGCGCCAGCTTCGTCCTTCGGTGCCTCGGCGACCATGGCTTCGGTCGTCAGCAGCAGGGAAGCGACCGATGCGGCGTTCTGCAGCGCGGTGCGGGTGACCTTCGTCGGGTCCAGGATGCCCAGCTCGAGCATGTCGCCATACGTGTCGTTGGCGGCGTTGAAGCCGTAGTTGCCCTTGCCGGCCAGCACCGCGTTCACGACCACCGAGGCTTCGCCGCCGGCGTTGTTGACGATCTCGCGCAGGGGCGCTTCGACGGCCTTCATCACCAGCTTGATGCCGGCGTCCTGGTCGGCGTTGTCGCCCTTGACCGAGTCGCCCACGGCCTGCTTGGCACGCAGCAGCGCCACGCCGCCACCGGCGACCACGCCTTCTTCCACCGCCGCACGCGTGGCGTGCAGGGCGTCTTCGACGCGGGCCTTCTTTTCCTTCATCTCGACTTCGGTGGCGGCACCGACCTTGATGACGGCCACGCCGCCGGCCAGCTTGGCCACGCGTTCCTGCAGCTTCTCGCGGTCGTAGTCGCTCGAGGCTTCCTCGATCTGGACACGGACCTGCTTGACGCGGGCTTCGATGTCATTGGCGGCGCCGGCGCCGTCGATGATGATCGTGTTTTCCTTGCCCACTTCGATGCGCTGCGCCGAGCCGAGGTCGGCCAGGGTGACCTTCTCCAGCGTCAGGCCGACTTCCTCGGCGATGACCTTGCCGCCCGTCAGGATGGCGATGTCTTCCAGCATGGCCTTGCGACGGTCGCCGAAGCCCGGAGCCTTGACGGCCACGACCTTCAGGATGCCGCGGATCGTGTTCACGACCAGGGTCGCCAGGGCTTCGCCCTCGACTTCTTCCGCGATGATCAGCAGCGGACGGCCCGACTTCGCGACCTGCTCCAGCGTCGGCAGGAGGTCGCGGATGTTGCTGATCTTCTTGTCGTAGAGCAGCACGAAGGGGTTGTCCAGGATCGCCGACTGCTTTTCCGGGTTGTTGATGAAGTAGGGCGACAGGTAGCCACGGTCGAACTGCATGCCTTCGACGACGTCGAGTTCGCTGTCCAGGCTCTTGCCGTCCTCGACGGTGATGACGCCTTCCTTGCCGACCTTGTCCATCGCATCGGCGATGAGCTTGCCGATGGTCTCGTCGCTGTTGGCGGAGATCGAGCCGACCTGGGCGATTTCCTTCGACGTGGTGGTCGGCTTGGAAGCCTTCTTCAGCTCTTCGACCAGGGCCGTGACGGCCTTGTCGATGCCGCGCTTGAGGTCCATCGGGTTGATGCCGGCGGCCACGTACTTGAAGCCTTCGCGCACGATGGCCTGGGCCAGCACGGTCGCGGTGGTGGTGCCGTCACCGGCGTTGTCGCTGGTCTTGGAGGCCACTTCCTTCACGAGCTGGGCGCCCATGTTCTGCAGCTTGTCCTTGAGTTCGATTTCCTTGGCCACGGACACACCGTCCTTGGTCACGGTGGGGGCGCCGAACGAACGCTCGAGCACCACGTTGCGGCCCTTGGGGCCCAGGGTCACCTTGACCGCGTTGGCCAGGATGTTCACACCCTCGACCATGCGTGCGCGGGCTTCGCCGCCGAAAACGACGTCTTTTGCTGCCATGTTGATTCTCCGGATTCAGTAATTGGGGGGATGGAAAGGAAGCGCGGGAGAGGAAGCGGACTGCTTACTTCTCGACGACCGCGAACAGGTCGTCTTCCTTCATGACCAGCAGCTCGTCGCCGCCGACCTTGACGGTCTGGCCGCTGTACTTGCCGAACAGGACGCGATCGCCGACGCGCACGGTCAGGGCCGAGAGCTCGCCCTTGTCGTTGCGCTTGCCTGGGCCGACGGCCAGGACTTCGCCCTGATCGGGCTTTTCGGCGGCGGCGTCGGGGATGACGATGCCGGAGGCGGTCTTGGTTTCGCTGTCAACACGCTTGACGATCACGCGATCGGCCAAAGGACGAAGGTTCATAGCATCTCCTGGATGTGCAATGGGGTTGGGTTTCTGCGACCACGGACGCTGCGCCCGGATCGACTTCGGCCGAAGGCAGGGTTGCTGTTAGCACTCTGCTTCGGTGAGTGCCAATGATAAGGGCATTCATCACGATTTCAAGAGCGCACGGGACCCGGCGATCAGGCGATCCCTTACACGCGCCGTCCGATGCGGATGACTCGGCGGCGCCAGGCATGGTCCAAGGATGAATCTTTCGACAGCCGATTTCCCTCGCTCCCGTGCCCTGAAGGGACGGATCCGGGACGTCGCCTTCCTCTTCTGCCACTGCTTTTCAAGGAGACCTTCATGGCCAATCAGAACGATCTTTCGCGCGGTACCACCGCTGGCGATGCCACCGACATGAATCGCGATCCGATCACCGGCGCACCGGGCTCGCACCCCGTGGGCACGGGCGTCGGCGCCACCGGTGGCGCGCTGGCGGGCGCGGCTGCGGGCTCCCTGGCCGGTCCGGTCGGCACGGTGGTCGGCCTGGTGGCCGGTGCGGTGGTCGGCGGGCTGGGCGGCAAGGCCGTCGCCGAGAACGTCAATCCGACGGCGGAGGATGCCTACTGGCGCGAGAGCTACAACCGCGAAGCCTATGTGCAGCCGGGCAGCAGCTACGACGACTACGGTCCGGCCTACGAGATGGGCTGGTCGACGCGGGCATCGCGCGGCGATACGTTCGATGCCGTCGAGCCTTCGCTGGCCGACGAGTGGTCGAGCCGTCGCGGTGCCTCGGGTCTCGACTGGGAGCAGGCCCGTCCCGCCACCCGCGCCGCCTGGGAGCGCGCCGACCGCACCTACTTCAGCGCCACCGATGCCGACCTCGACGGCACCGTCAACACGGCACGCGCCGGCACCACCGTGGGCTCCACTGCCGCGCTCGGCGCCGGCGACGTCTATGACGGCACCGGCGAGCCGCTCGCCAACGACGAGGTGGTCGATGTGCTCAACGACCTGATCGAGAACTCGCGCGATGGCGCCGAGGGCTTCAAGGTCAGCGCCGAGCAGGTCGAGACCGCGCGCCTGAAGCAGGTGTTCAGCGAGCGCGCCAGCGCCTGCGCCGCCGCCGCCGCCGAACTGGTGCCGCTGGTGACGCAATATGGCGGCACGCCCGCCGATGGCGGCACCGCCGGTGGCGCGCTGCATCGCGGCTGGGTCAAGGTCAAGGGCGCCGTCGGCGCCGACAGCGAGGAATCGATCCTCGAGGAAGTCGAACGCGGCGAGGACGCCTCACTGGCGCGCTATCGCAAGGCACTGAAGAACCAGCTGCCGGCCGACGTCCGCGCCGTGGTGCAGAAGCAGGCCGATGGCGCCCAGCGCAACCATGACGAGATGAAGGCCCTGCGCGACCAGGCCCGCGCCCGCAGCTGACCGCGCCTTCGGCAGTCCCTTCCGGCACCGCTCGCGGCCGCCGGCTCCGGGACTGCCGCCGTCGACAGCCAAGCCGCCTTCGGGCGGCTTTTTCCTTGCCCCGCCATGAACACACGCATCCCCCGGCCGACCGGTGCCACCCCCGCCGCTGCCACCGCCTCCACGGCTCCCGCCACCTTTCCGTCCACCGGCTTCGTCCGCGTCCGTGGCGCGCGCGAGCACAACCTGAAGAACGTCGATGTCGACATCCCGCGCGATGCCCTGGTGGTGTTCACCGGCGTGTCGGGCTCGGGCAAGTCGTCGCTGGCCTTTGGCACGCTGTATGCCGAGGCGCAGCGCCGCTACTTCGAATCGGTGGCGCCCTATGCGCGCCGGCTGATCGACCAGGTCGGCGTGCCGGCGGTGGATGCCATCGACGGCCTGCCGCCGGCCGTGGCCCTGCAGCAGCAGCGTGGCACGCCGGGAGCGCGTTCCTCGGTCGGCAGCCTGACGACGCTGTCGAGCCTGCTGCGCCTGCTGTATTCGCGCGCCGGCCGCTATCCGGACACGCAGGCCATGCTGTACGCCGAGGACTTCTCGCCCAACACGGTCCAGGGCGCCTGCCCGGTCTGCCACGGGCTGGGCCACGTCTACGAGGTGACCGAGCGGTCGATGGTGCCGGACGATTCGCTGACCATCCGCGAGCGCGCGGTCGCCGCCTGGCCGTCGGCCTGGCAGGGCCAGAACCTGCGCGACATCCTGGTCACGCTCGGCCACGACGTCGACACGCCGTGGCGCGAGCTGCCGAGGAAGACGCGCGATTGGATCCTGTTCACCGACGAGCAGCCGACCGTGCCGGTGTATGCCGGCTTCACGCCCGCCGAGGTCCGCCGCGCCCTGCGCGCCAAGGCGGAGCCGAGCTACCAGGGCACCTTCATCGGTGCGCGCAAGTACGTGCAGCACACCTTCGCCACCACCCAGAGCGCCCTGATGAAGAAGCGCGTGGCGCAGTTCATGACCGGCAGCGTCTGCCCGGAATGCCAGGGCAGGCGGCTCAAGCGCGAGGCCCTGGGCGTGACCTTCGCCGGTCTCGACATCGCCGAGCTGTCGCGCCTGCCGCTGGATCGTCTCGCGCACGTGCTCGGCCCGGCGGCGGCGGGCGAGTCGCCGGCGGAGGCGCCGACGGCCGCGCTCGACCGCGCCAGTGCCCGGCGTGCCACCGCGCGCCGCGTGGCGGCCGGTGGCGCCGCGCACGAGGCCGCGCCCGATGTCCGGCGCACCTCGCACCTGTCGCAGGAGAAGCGCATCGCGGCGCAGCGCATCGCGCAGGAGGTGCTGGCCCGCGTCGACACGCTGTGCGCGCTGGGCCTGGGCTACCTGTCGCTCGAGCGCGCCACGCCGACCCTGTCGCCGGGCGAATTGCAGCGGCTGCGCCTGGCCACGCAGATCCGCTCCAATCTCTTCGGCGTCGTCTACGTGCTCGACGAGCCATCGGCCGGCCTGCACCCGGCCGATGCCGAGGCGCTGCTCGACGCCCTGGCGCAGCTCAAGCGCGCGGGCAACTCGCTCTTCGTCGTCGAGCACGACCTGGCCGTCATGCGGACCGCCGACTGGCTCGTCGACGTCGGGCCGGGCGCGGGCGAGCGGGGTGGCGAGGTGCTCTACAGCGGACCGCCCGACGGGTTGCGCGAGGTCGCGGCGTCGCTCACGGCACGCTATCTGTTCGAAGAGCGCGCGCCGGCTCCCCGCGCGCCACGCGCGCCGAGCGGCTGGCTGCGGCTCGAAGGCATCGTGCGCAACAACCTCGACCACGTGAGCGCCGCCTTTCCGCTCGGCGTGCTGACCACCGTGACGGGCGTGTCGGGCTCGGGCAAGTCGAGCCTGGTCAGCCAGTCGCTGGTCGAACTGATGGCGGCGCACCTGGGACAGGAAGCCCCGGCGGCCGACGAGGAAGCCGGGGAGGGCGAGGCGCCGGGCACGCCGGGCGGGATCGTGGCCGGCCACATCGCGGGCGGCGCCGAGGGCATCCGCCGCCTGGTGCGCGTCGACCAGAAGCCGATCGGCCGCACGCCGCGCTCCAACCTCGCCACCTACACCGGCCTGTTCGATGCCGTGCGCAAGCTCTTCGCCGCCACGCCCGAGGCGCGGGCGCGGGACTTCGACGCCGGGCGCTTCTCCTTCAACGTCGAGAAGGGGCGCTGCCCGACCTGCGAAGGCGAGGGCTTCGTCAGCGTCGAGCTGCTCTTCATGCCCAGCGTCTACGCGCCCTGTCCGACCTGCCAGGGCGCGCGCTACAACGCCGCCACGCTCGAGGTCCGGTGGCGGGAGCGCGACATCGCCGAGGTGCTGCGCATGACGGTGGACGAGGCCTGCGAGTTCTTCGCCGACGAGGCGGCCGTGCGGCGCCCGCTGGCCTTGCTGCAGGCCATCGGCCTGGGCTATCTGCGGCTGGGTCAGCCGGCGACGGAGCTCTCGGGCGGCGAGGCCCAGCGCATCAAGCTGGCGACCGAGCTGCAGCGCGCGCAGCGCGGCGACACGCTCTACGTGCTGGACGAGCCGACCACCGGCCTGCATCCCTCCGACGTGGACCGCCTGATGGCGCAGTTCGATCGCCTGATCGAGGCCGGCAACACGGTGGTCGTGGTGGAGCACGAGATGCGGGTGGTGGCGGCGAGCGACTGGGTGATCGATGTCGGGCCGGGCGCGGGCGGGGCGGGGGGCCGCATCGTGGCCGCCGGTCCGCCGCCCGAGGTCGCCCGCGCCTCCGGGAGCCGGACGGCGCGCCATCTGGCAGCGGCGCTGCGGGGGGCACCGACAGAATCGGAGGGATGAAGAAACTCGCCGCGGTCGTGACCGCATTGCTCTCCGCCTCCGCGCTCCATGCGCAGTCCGATGTCGCCGTGCCGGGCGGCAACGTCGCCGCGCCCCGCTCCGTTCCGCCACCGACCACCGATGCCGCCGATGCCGGGACCACCGGTGGCGTGCCCACGCTGGGCACCGTGACCGTCTCGACGCCGCGTGGCGCCGCCGCGCCGTTCGACGTCCCGGGCTCGATCGACCTGGTCGACCGCCAGCAGCTGCGCGACGGCCGCCTGCAGGTCAACCTGTCGGAGAGCCTGGGCGTGGTGCCGGGGCTGCAGGTGCAGAACCGGCAGAACTACGCGCAGGACCTGCAGATCTCGATCCGGGGCTTCGGCGCGCGCTCCACCTTCGGCCTGCGCGGCGTGCGGCTCTATGTCGACGGCATCCCGGCGACCCTGCCCGACGGCCAGGGCCAGAGCTCCAACATCGACATCGGCACCGCCGATCGCGTGGAGGTGCTGCGGGGTCCGTTCTCGGCGCTCTATGGCAACTCGTCGGGCGGCGTGATTCAGGTCTTCACGCAGGATGGCGAAGCGCCCCCGCGCCTGGGCTTCTCGGTCGCCGGCGGCAGCGACGGCACCTGGCGCGCCGGCGCCACGGCCAGCGGGCAGAGCGGCGCCATCGACTACGTGCTGGGCGCGAGCCGCTTCCGCACCGATGGCTATCGCGACCACAGCGCCGCCACGCGCGACATCGTCAACGGCAAGTTCGGTATCGCGCTGGCGGACGATGCCCGGCTCACCCTGGTGGCCAACAGCGTGCGCATCGACGCGCAGGACCCGCTGGGCTTGACGCAGGCGCAGCTCGACGGCGACCGGCGCGGCGCCGCGCTGGCGACGCAGTACGACACGCGCAAGACGGTCGACCAGACGCAGCTGGGCCTGCGCTACGAGAAGCGCATCGACGCCGCCAACGACCTGCGCCTGATGGTGTATGGCGGCGAGCGCCGCACCACGCAGTTCCAGGCCATCCCGCCATCGGCGCAGATCGGCGCCCTGAGCGCGGGCGGCGTGATCGACCTGGAGCGGCGCTATGCCGGCTTCGACGCCCGCTGGACCACGCGCACGCAGCTCGCCGGCCGGCCGTTCGAACTGGCCGCCGGCCTGGCCTACGACACGCTCGACGAGACCCGGCGCGGCTACGAGAACTTCCTGGGCGCGGCCACGGCGCCCCGGCGCCTGGGCGTGCAGGGCGCGTTGCGGCGCGACGAGCGCAACACGGTCTCCAACGTCGATCCCTACGTGCAGACGCGCTGGGATTTCGCCGAACGCTGGAGCCTGGAAGCCGGCCTGCGCCGCAGCACCGTGCGCTTCGACTCGCAGGACCGCTATGTGCGCGGCGCCAATCGCGACGACAGTGGCGACGCGCGCTATGCCCGCACCCTGCCGGCCGGCGCGCTGCGCTATGCCGTGAACCGGGACCTGAATGTCTATGTCTCGGCCGGCCGCGGCTTCGAGACGCCGACGCTCAACGAACTCTCCTACCGTCCCGACGGCACGGGCGGGTTGAACTTCGCCCTCCAGCCCTCGGTCAACCGCAGCCTGGAGGCCGGCGCCAAGGCCCGCCTCGCCGGCGGCCTGCTGACCGGCGCGGTGTTCCAGACGCGCACCGACGACGAGATCGTCACGGCCACCAACGTCGGCGGCCGCGCCACGTTCCGCAATGCCGGTCGCACCAGGCGCGAGGGCGCCGAGATCGCCTGGCTGCACGAGACGGCGGGCCACTGGCGCACCCAGGTCGCCGCCACCTGGCTCGACGCGCGCTACGACGATGCCTTCAATGCCGTGGCCGCCGGCAGCCGCATCCCGGGCATCGCCAAGCAGGCGCTGTTCGTCTCCTATGGCTATGCGCCGCCCGAGGGCTGGCGCGCCGGCGCCGAGCTGCGCGCGCTCGGCCGCATCGCCGCCAACGACGCCAACACGGCCCAGGCGCCGGGTTACGCGGTCGCGGCGCTGCAGGCGGGCTATGTCAAGCGCGTGGCGCGCTGGGAATGGAATGCCTTCGCGCGCATCGACAACCTGTTCGCGCGCGACATCGTCGGCTCGGTGATCGTCAACGAGGGCAATGCGCGGTTCTACGAGCCGGCGCCGGGGCGCACCTGGACCGTCGGGGCCGGCGGCGTCTACCGGTTCTGAGGATCGAAGAAAAGCCGGGCGGTCCCGGCTTTCGCTTCAGAGGCCGGCGGCGGCCCGCAGGGCGGAGGCCTGGCTGGTCGATTCCCACGTGAACTCCGGCTCCTCGCGGCCGAAGTGGCCATAGGCGGCGGTCTTGCGGTAGATCGGGCGCAGCAGGTCGAGCATCTGGATGATGCCCTTGGGCCGCAGGTCGAAGTGTTCGCGCACCAGCGCGGCGATGCGCTCGTCCGGGATCACGCCGGTGCCTTCGGTGTAGACCGTGATGTTCATCGGCTGGGCCACGCCGATGGCATAGGCGACCTGGATCTGGCACTGGCGCGCCAGGCCGGCGGCGACGACGTTCTTGGCCACGTAACGCGCGGCATAGGCGGCCGATCGGTCGACCTTGCTCGGATCCTTGCCCGAGAACGCGCCACCACCGTGCGGGCAGGCGCCGCCATAGGTGTCGACGATGATCTTGCGCCCGGTCAGGCCGCAGTCGCCCTGCGGACCGCCGATGACGAAGCGGCCGGTCGGATTGATCAGGTAGCGCGTCTCCTTGAGCCATTCCGTGGGGCAAACCGGCTTGATGATCTCCTCGATCACGGCCTCGATGAAGCTGGCCTTCATCTTCGTCGGGCTCTCGCTCTGGTCGGGATGGTGTTGGGTCGAGAGCACCACGGTGTCGATGCTGTGGGGCTTGCCGTCGACATAGCGCATCGTGACCTGGCTCTTGGCATCCGGGCGCAGGAAGGGCAGGCGGCCGTCCTTGCGCAGCTGCGCCTGGCGCTCGACCAGCCGATGCGCGTAGTAGATCGGCGCGGGCATCAGCTCGGGCGTCTCGTCGCAGGCATAGCCGAACATCAGGCCCTGGTCGCCGGCGCCGGTGTTGAGGTGGTCGTCGGAGGCGTGGTCGACGCCCTGGGCGATGTCGTTGGACTGCTTGTCGTAGCAGACCATCACCGCGCAGCCCTTGTAGTCGATGCCGTAGTCGGTGTTGTCGTAGCCGATGCGCTTGATGGTGTCGCGCGCGACCTGGATGTAGTCGACGTGCGCGTTGGTGGTGATCTCGCCGGCCAGCACCACGAGGCCGGTGTTGGTCAGCGTCTCGGCGGCGACGCGGCTGAGCGGGTCCTGCTCGAAGATCGCATCGAGGATCGCGTCGGAGATCTGGTCGGCGACCTTGTCGGGGTGGCCTTCGGAGACGGATTCGGAAGTGAAGAGAAAATCGTTCGCCATGGGGATGGGGCTCCAATCGGGTGGGTCGGCGCGTTGCCGACGGCGATCAAGCCTGGCGAACGCTTTAGCAGAAGGCCGTTTCCGGCCCGGGCACAATCGCCGGGCTCATGTGCTTGTCGCCCTGCAAGTAGTTCCATAACTCAGCGACAATTTGGATTCTATTCGAGCCGTGCATGGTGCTTTTCCCAAAGGGCTTTGCCGCGCGTCACCCTTCCTTTCGCCATTCCGTCGCCGTTCTTTCGCCGTTCCTTCTCTTCGGTTCCGTCTCGATGCTCGTCGTCCTGTTTCGCCTGCTCGCCCGCGTGCCACTGCCCGTGATGCAACGCCTGGGCATCGCTTTCGGCTGGCTGGTCTGGTGGACCTCGCCACGCTATCGGCAGCGCTTCGTCGCCAATGCCGAGGCCGCCGGCTTCACGCCCGCCCAGTACCGCCCGGCCATCGGCGCGGCCGGGGCGATGGCGGCCGAACTGCCCTGGCTGTGGGCGCGACCGCGTGGCGAGAGCGTGCTGCCGCGCGTGGCGCGCTGGGAGGGCCTCGAGGCTTTCGAGGCCGCCCTGGCCGAGGGGCGAGGCGTGATCATCGTCACGCCGCATCTGGGCAGCTGGGAGATGTATGGGCAGGCGCTGGCCGAGCGCCTGGTCGACACCCACGGACCCCTGACGGCGCTGTTCCGTCCGCCCCGCAAGGCCTGGATGGCGCGCCTCATGGAGGGCTCGCGCGATCGCGCCGGCCTGCAGACGGTGCCCACCAGCGTCAAGGGCGTGCGCAGCCTGATGCGGGCCCTGCGCGCCGGTGGCTACACCGGCGTACTGCCCGACCAGGTGCCGCCGCTCGGCCAGGGCGTGTGGGCGCCGTTCTTCGGCCGACCGGCCTACACCATGACCCTGCTGCCGCGCCTGGCCCAGCAGACCGGCGCGCGCGTCTTCCTGGGCGTGTGCGAGCGGCTGCCGCGCGGCGCGGGCTACGCGATCCGCTGCGAACCCTTCGACGGCACCGCGATGAGCGATCCCGAGGCCACGCCCGAGGCCGCCGCCGCCGCCATGAACGAGGGCATCGAACGCCTGATCCGTCGCCTGCCTCAGCAGTACGTCTGGGATTACGCCCGCTACAAGCAGCCCAGGGCCGCGGCAGCGGCGGACGATGCCGGGAAGGCGGCCGCATGAGCCTGTCGTCGTCGCTGGGCATCGCCTTCATGCGCGCGCTCGCGCACCTGCCGCTGCCGGTGGTGCGCGGCTTCGGCGCCGTGCTCGGCCGCGTGCTGCATGTCGTGGCGACGCCGCGTCGCCGTGTGGTCGACACCAACCTGGCGCTGTGCTTTCCCGAGCGCTCGGCGGCCGAGCGCCGGCGCATCGCGCGCGAGACCTTCGTCTTCGTCGCCCAGTCGTGGCTCGACCGCAGCTGGCTCTGGCACGCGCCCGAGCGCGTGGTGTCGCGGCGCCTGCGGGTCGTCGGCGCGGCGGCCGAGATCGAGGAGATCGCGCACGGCAGCGCGCCCATGATCCTGTTCGCGCCGCACTTCTACGGCCTCGATGCGGCGGCGACCGCGCTGACCATGCACACCGCGCGGCCCTCCACCACCATCTACACGACCCAGCGCGATCCGCAGGTCGACGCCTGGATCCGCGAGGGCCGCCAGCGCTTCGGCAACGTCGAGACGCTCAACCGCGTCGACGGCATCAAGCCGATCCTGTCGGGCCTGCGCAAGGGCGGCCTGCTGTACCTGCTGCCCGACATGGATTTCGGTCGCGACCAGACGGTCTTCGTGCCGTTCTACGGCGTGCAGGCCTCGACCGTGCCGTCGCTCTCGCGCTTCGCGCGGCTGGGCCGGGCCAAGGTGGTGCCGGTGGTGTCGCGGCTGGTGGCGGGCGGCTACGAGATCGAGGTCCTGCCGGCCTGGCAGGACTTCCCGAGCGACGACGTGATGGCCGACACCACGCTCATGAACCTGCGGCTGCAGGGCTACATCGATGCCATGCCGTCGCAGTACTACTGGGTGCACCGTCGCTTCAAGACCCGGCCCGAGGGCGAGCCGCCGGTCTACTGAGCCGGCGCCGCGCTAGCCTCGCTCGAGGAAGCGGCCGATCTCGCGCGCCACGCGCTCCGGCTGCTCGTGCACGATCCAGTGCGTGGCGTCGGGCACCCGCACGATCTCGAGTCGCGGCACATAGGCATCCAGGCCATCGAGCAGCCCGGGCAGCAGCGCCGTGTCGCCCAGGGCCCAGATCACCAGCGTCGGCACGTCGACCGTGAGCCGCTCGCGCGGGATCCCGGGCGTCGCCGATGCGACATCCGCGGCGGCGGTGTCATCGGCCGGCGGTGGCTTGAGCGGCGTCACGCGATAGAGGTTGCAGCCACCCGTCAGGCCGGCATCCCAGACCTCGCGATAGCGCGCGCGGACCTCGTCGGTGAGCCAGCCATGGCCGTCGGCCCCGGCGCCCATCGACGTGAAGAAGCCCCACAGGCGGCGATAGTCGTCCTCGGCCAGCAGCGCCTCGGCATCGGGCCGCGCCAGGAAATGCATGTAGGCGCTGGCGGCGCGTTGCGCCGGGTTGTCGCGCAACTCGCGCGCGAAGGTGCCCGCGTGCGGTGAATTGAGGATCACCAGATGGCCGAGGCGATGCGGGAACGCATGGGCGAAGCCCCAGCCGAAGGCGCCGCCCCAGTCGTGCGCGACCAGCACGGCGACATGGCCGTCGGCGCGTTCGGTGTCCACCAGTTCCTCGAGGTCGCGCACCATCAGGTGGGCCCGGTAGGCCGCCACGTCGGTGGGCGCGCTCGACGGCCCGAAGCCGCGCAGGTTGGGCGCCACGCAGCGGTAGCCGCCATGCGCGGGCTGGGCGAAATGCGTCATCAGCTCGTCCCAGACGAAGGCCCCCTCGGGAAAGCCGTGCAGGAACAGCATCAGCGGGCGGCCGGGCGCGCCGGTGGCGCGGCAGCCGAGGGTGACGCCGCCGGGCAGGGTGCGCTGGAAGGTCTCGATCATGCGGAGGGTCTCCTGTCGTTCGGTGGCAAGGTCCGGGACCCGGCGCCGGAGGAGGCGCGCCGCGATCGCGGCGTCAGTTCCCGGGTGGGTCGGCCGGCGGGTCGGCGGCTTCGGCGCCCGGCGCGACGGCGGCGGACGCGGCGCCGTCGGGCTCGGGATGGGCCCAGCGCCACAGCAGCTCGGCCGCCTCGTCGACACCGTGCCGCTTGAGCGCCGAGAACAGTTTGACCTCGCCGCCACCGGCCTGCAGTCGCGCGATCGACAGCGCCTTGGCGCCCTCGGAGCGCGTCAGCTTGTCGGACTTGGTCAGCAGCACCAGGAACTTGAGGCCGGCCTCCACGCGCGGGCGGATGACGTCCAGCAGGATGTCGTCGAGCTCGGTGAGGCCGTGGCGCGGGTCGCACATCAGCACCACGCCGCGCAGGTTCTCGCGCGTCATGAGGTAGTTGCCCATCACGCGCTGCCAGCGCAGCTTGGCCTCGCGCGGCACCGCCGCGTAGCCATAGCCGGGCAGGTCGGCGAGCACGGCGTCGTCGATCTTCTGCTTGCCCAGGCCGAACAGGTTGATGTGCTGCGTGCGCCCGGGCGTCTTGGAGGCGAAGGCCAGGCGCGTCTGCTGCGTCAGGGTGTTGATGGCGGTGGACTTGCCGGCGTTGGAGCGGCCGACGAAGGCGATTTCGGGCAGGTCGAAGACCGGCAGATGCTCGAGCTGCGGCGCGCTGGTCAGGAAGTGTGCGGTGTGCAGCCAGCCCAGCGCGGCGCGGATCCGGTCGGGGGCGGGCGCCGCGCGGGGCGTCGCGGGAGCCGGTGAGGGCGCGGGGGAGGTCATCGGGGAGGCTTTCGAAACGGGGGGCCATTGTAGAATCGCGCGGTTTTGCGCCCTATGCGCCCTATAAATCCAAGCCCCGCCGCCATGAAGTCGTTTGCCCACCTTCTGCTCGCAGCCCTCTTGGGTGCCGTCTCCAGTGCCGGTTTCGCCCAAGCGCCCGAGGCCGCGGCGCCGGCCACGGCGGCCGCCACCAAGCCGGCCAGGCCCGATCCGGCCAAGGGCGACACGATCTTCAACGCGACGCCGGCCAACAGCCAGAGCTGCGCGTCCTGCCACAACGCCGATGGCAATTCGGCCATCGCGGCCAATCCCAAGCTGGCGCAGCAGCACCCCGAATACATCGTCAAGCAGCTGCAGGAGTTCAAGTCCGGCAAGCGCAAGAGCGCGATCATGAAACCCTACGCCTCGGCGCTGTCCGACCAGGACATGCGCGACATCGCGTGGTTCGTCGGCGCCAAGCCCGTGAAGACCGGTTTCGCCAAGGAGAAGGACCTGGTGGCCCTGGGCGAGAAGATCTATCGCGGCGGCATCGGCGAGCGCCAGATCGCCGCCTGCGCCGGTTGCCACAGCCCCAATGGCGCCGGCATCCCGGCCCAGTACCCGCGCCTGGGTGGCCAGCATGCCGACTACACCACCGCCCAACTCGTGGCCTTCCGCGACGGCGTGCGCACCAACAGCCCGCAGATGACCGGGGTCGCCGCCAAGCTCAACGACCGCGAAATCAAGGCCGTGGCCGACTACATCGCCGGATTGCGCTAGCTCGTCCCCGGTCTCCGCGCACTGCGGGTCGCTCCGCCAATCCCTTGCAGGGGCGGCAACGGCGATCCGGCGGAACCGGTTCTGCGGTGCTTCTGTCCATGGCGGTCCAGTCGATGAACCAACTGCCGATAATCATCTCGTAGGGGCGGGCCGATCCACAAAGGGGTCGCCCGCCTTTTTCCCTTCCAGCCCACCCGATGTCCATCTCCACCCACGGTCTTCGTGTTCGTCGCGGTCCCCAGGCGGTCCGCGCGATGGTGGAGCTGTTCTCGTCGATGCGCTTCGCCATCGCGCTGCTGACGGTCATCTGCATCGCCTCGATCATCGGCACGGTGCTCAAGCAGCACGAGCCGGTCGGCAACTACGTCAACCAGTTCGGTCCGTTCTGGGCCGAGGTCTTCCGCGCCGCCCGCCTCGATTCGATCTACAGCGCGTGGTGGTTCCTGCTGATCCTGCTGTTCCTGGTGGTCAGCACCTCGCTGTGCGTCGGCCGCAACACGCCGCGCATCCTGGGTGACCTGCGCACCTTCAAGGAGGACATCCGCGCGCAGAGCCTGAAGGCCTTCGGGCAGCGCGCCGAGGCCTCGCTCGCCGAGACGCCGGAGGCCGCCGCCCGGCGCATCGGCGGCATGCTCGCCGGCGGTGGCTGGAAGGTGCGCCTGCAGCAACGCGAGGGCCAGGGCTGGATGGTCGCCGCGCGTGCCGGCGGAGCCCACAAGCTGGGATACATCGCCGCGCATGGCGCCATCGTGCTGATCTGCCTGGGGGGACTGCTCGACGGCGATCTCGTCGTGCGGGCGCAGACCTGGTTCAACGGCAAGAGCGTGTTCACCGGCGGCGGCATGATCGCCGACGTCGCCCCCGAGCACCGGCTCTCGTCGCGCAACCCGACGTTCCGCGGCAACATCCTGGTGCCCGAGGGCGGCCGCGCCGGCGTCGCCATCCTCAACCAGTCCGATGGCGTGCTGCTCCAGGAACTGCCGTTCTCGATCGAGCTGAAGAAGTTCATCGTCGACTACTACTCGACCGGCATGCCCAAGCTGTTCGCCAGCGAGGTGGTGCTGCACGACCGCGAGACCGGCGCCCAGGTGCCCGCGCGCATCGAGGTGAACCATCCCGCGAGCTACAAGGGCGTGGAGATCTACCAGTCGAGCTTCGACGACGGCGGCTCCACGGTCAGGCTCAAGGCGGTGCCGATGAGCGCGGCGGCGCGGCCGTTCGAGCTCGAGGGCCGCATCGGCACCAGTGCCGAGATCACCAACGGCAGCGACAGGCTGACCCTCGAATATGCCGCCCTGCGCGTCATCAACGTCGAGAACTTCGCCACCAACGGACTGTCCAGCGGCACCGACGTGCGCCGCGTCGACCTGCTCCAGCACGGCCTCGAATCGCGCCTCGGCGCGGCCAACAAGGTCGACCGGCCCAAGGTGCTGCGCAACATCGGCCCGAGCATCGGCTACAAGCTGCGCGACGCCGCCGGCCAGGCGCGCGAGTACCAGAACTACATGCTGCCGGTCGACACCGGCGACGGCCCGCCGGTGTTCCTGCTCGGCGTGCGCGAGCGTCCCGAGGAGCCGTTCCGCTACCTGCGCGTGCCGGCCGACGACGACGGCACCATGAGCGGCTTCACGCGCATGCGCGCCGCGCTGGCCGACGAGCGGGTGCGCGCGCGCGCCGTGGGCCGCTATGTCGAGCGCGCCACCGGACCCGGTCGCGCCGCGCTGGCCGAGCAGCTGCGGGTCTCCGCGACGCGCGCGCTGGACCTGTTCGCCGGCGTCGAGCGCGCCAAGCCCGATGGCGCGGTCCGGGGGGGCTGGCAGGCGATCGCCGAGTTCATGGAAAGCAACGTGCCCGAGGCCGAGCGCCAGCGTACCGGCGCGGTGCTGGTGCGCGTCCTGAACGACGTCCTCTTCGATGTGCTGAACATCAGCCGGGAGGATGCCGGCCTCGCGGCACTGCCCGGCGACGACCGGTCGCAGGCCTACCTGACGCAGGCCGTGCTGGCGATCAGCGACGCGGCGTTCTATCCGGCGCCGGTCGCGATGCTCATGACCGACTTCGAGCAGGTGCAGGCCAGCGTGTTCCAGGTGGCGCGCGCGCCGGGCAAGAACATCGTCTACCTGGGCTGCCTGTTCCTGATCGTGGGCATCTTCGCGATGCTCTACGTGCGCGACCGCCGGCTGTGGGTCTGGCTGGCGAGCGCGGGCGAGGGCAGTGGCGCCACCATGGCGCTTTCCGCCAATCGGCGCACACTCGACAGCGACCGCGAATTCGACCACCTCAAGATCAAGCTGCTCGGCCTCCAGGCCTCTTCCAAGGAACCGGCGCCATGACCACCACGACCCTCACGCTCAACGACCACTGGTTCGCCCGCCGCAACGCGTTCGACTGGTTCTTCGCCGCCCTGGTCGCCGCCGGTGGCCTGTTCGCGTTCGCGCGCTATGGCGACCGGATGGACGTCTACGAGAAGCCGATCCTGGTCGCGGCCCTGGCCGCCATGGTCTGGCTGGGCTGGTTCTGGCGGCCATTGCGGGTGCTGGCGATCGTGGTCGCGGCGGCCTCGCTGCTCGCCATCGTTTCCTACCAGGGCGATCTGGCCCGCGCCGAGACGGTGTTCTGGCTGAAGTATTTCCTCTCGAGCCAGTCGGCGATCCTGTGGATGAGCGTGCTGTTCTTCATGAGCACGGTCTTCTACTGGCTCGGCCTGTTCGGCGGTCGCCAGGGCGATGCCCTCGAAAGCATCGGCTCGCGCATCGCCTGGGCGGCCGTCGCGATGGCGCTCGTCGGCACCATGGTGCGCTGGTACGAGAGCCACCAGCTCGGCCCGGACATCGGCCACATCCCGGTCAGCAACCTCTACGAGGTGTTCGTCCTGTTCTGCTGGCTCACCACGACGTTCTACCTGTACTTCGAGGAGCGCTATGCCACGCGTTCCATCGGCGCCTTCGCGATGCTGGTGGTGAGCGCGGCGGTCGGCTTCCTGCTCTGGTATACGCTGGTGCGCGAGGCGCACGAGATCCAGCCGCTGGTGCCGGCGCTGCAGAGCTGGTGGATGAAGCTGCATGTGCCGGCCAACTTCATCGGCTATGGCACCTTCGCGCTGGCCGCGATGGTGGCCTTCGCCTACCTCATCAAGGAACAGGCCGGCGAGACGCGCTGGTGGCGTCTCACGCCGATCTGGCTGCTGGGCGCGGCGCTGTGCTTCGTGCCGATCGCCTTCCGCCAGCGCGTGCAGGAGGCCGGTGGCGGCTACTGGATCGGCTATGCGGCGGTGTCGGCGCTGATCGCGGCGGGCATCCTGCTGGGCCGCCGCCGGATTGCGGCGCGCCTGCCCTCCAACGAGGTGCTCGACGACGTCATGTACAAGTCGATCGCCGTCGGCTTCGCCTTCTTCACCATCGCGACCGTGCTCGGCGCCCTCTGGGCGGCCGATGCCTGGGGTGGCTACTGGAGCTGGGACCCCAAGGAGACGTGGGCGCTGATCGTCTGGCTCAACTACGCGGCCTGGCTCCACATGCGCCTGGTCAAGGGTCTGCGCGGCACGGTCGCGGCCTGGTGGGCGCTGGTCGGGCTGGCGGTCACCACCTTCGCCTTCCTCGGCGTCAACATGTTCCTCAGCGGCCTGCACAGCTATGGCGAGTTGTAGACGATCGATTCAGGCCCGGGTCCGACGTCATTTCGCAGCTTGCGCGAAACCGGACGGGCATTCGGAACGTATCTCATGGGAGCAAGCCGGCACCCCAGCCGGACCGCGACATTTCAGGAAAGATTCGCCATGCTGATTCCTCCACGCGACAACGGCTTCAACCATCCCATTCCGAGCGAGATCACGCCGCGCGCCATCTACGAGGGTCGCCGCGACATGCTGCGCCTGCTGGGCACCGCCGCCGCCGGCACCGCGCTGGCCGGCTGGGCCGCGCGCGATGCGTGGGCCCAGACTCCGTCTCCCGGCAAGCTGGCCGCCCTCAAGAGCGTCAAGTCCACCGTGCCGGGCGCCCAGAGCATGGAGAAGGTGACCGACTACAAGGACGCCACCACCTACAACAACTACTACGAGTTCGGCACCGACAAGGCCGATCCGGCCAAGAACGCCGGCACGCTCAAGACGCGGCCCTGGAGCGTCGAGATCGAGGGCCTGGTCAAGAAGCCCGGCCGCTACGACATCGAGGACCTGCTCAAGCTGAGCGCGCAGGAGGAGCGGATCTATCGGCTGCGCTGCGTCGAGGGCTGGTCGATGGTCATTCCGTGGGTCGGCTACTCGCTGGCGGAACTCATCAAGAAGGTGGAGCCGCAGGGCAATGCCAGGTACGTCGAGTTCCTGACGCTGGCCGATCCCAAGACCATGCCCTTCGTCGGCTCCCGCGTGCTCGACTGGCCCTATGCCGAGGGTCTGCGCATGGACGAGGCCATGCATCCGCTCACGCTGCTGACCTTCGGCATGTATGGCGAGGTGTTGCCCAACCAGAATGGTGCTCCGGTGCGGCTCGTGGTCCCATGGAAGTACGGCTTCAAGTCGGCCAAGTCGATCGTCAAGATCCGCTTCGTCGAGAAGGAGCCCGGCACCGCCTGGAACAAGGCGGCGGCCAACGAATACGGCTTCTATTCCAACGTCAATCCGAATGTCGACCATCCGCGCTGGAGCCAGGCGACCGAGCGCCGCATCGGCGATGGCGGCGGCCTGTTCGCCAAGCGCCGCAAGACCGAGATGTTCAACGGCTACGAGGCGCAGGTGGCGTCGCTCTATGCCGGCATGGACCTGAAGAAGAATTTCTGAGGTTGCGCAGGGTGACGCCATGAACAAGTTGCTGATCCATCCAGCGGCCAAGCCCGTCGTGTTCCTCCTGTGTCTCGCGCCGTTCGCGTGGCTCGCCTATGGAGCCTTCACCGATGGCCTGGGCGCCAATCCGGCCGAAGCCCTGATCCGGTCGACCGGGGACTGGACCCTGCGCTTCCTGTGCATCGTGCTGGCCGTCACGCCGGTGCGCGTGATGCTGAAGCTCAATGGCCTGGCGCGCTTCCGGCGCATGCTGGGGCTGTTCGTCTACTTCTATGTCGTCGTCCATCTGCTGAGCTATGGCTGGTTCGACATGGGCTTCGACCTTGGCGAGATCGCGCGCGACATCGTCAAGCGGCCTTTCATCCTGGTCGGCTTCGCGGCCTTCGTGCTGCTGACGCCCCTGGCCGCCACGTCGGCCAACCGCATCATCAAGGCCATGGGTGCCAAGCGCTGGCAGACGCTCCACAAGCTGATCTACGTGATCGCCGGCCTGGGACTGCTGCACTTCTTCTGGATGCGCGCGGGCAAGAACAACTTCTCCGAGGTCTTCGTCTATGCCGCGATCATCGGCGTGCTGATGGCGTGGCGAGTGTGGGATTTCATGCGCAAGCGCAAGGTGAAGGCCGCGAACGCGCGCGTCGCTGCATCCCTGACGGCGGGGGCCGGGATGCCCTCGCGGCCGCTGAGCCGCTGAGCCGCTGAGCCGCTGAGCCGCTCGGGGGGTGGGAGTGGGTCGAGGCGACCGGTGGTCCGTGCCGGAGCCCATCGCCGCCGGCCCTGATGCCGGCGACGCGCGGATCACCGTTCGTTGCGCAGTTGGTCTTCCACCGTCTCGCGGCGACGGATCAGCAGGGCCTGCCGGCCGCTCACCAGCACTTCGGCGGCACGACCCCGGGTGTTGTAGTTGCTGGCCATCGACATGCAGTACGCGCCGGCGGACAGCACGGCCACCCGATCACCGGCCTGCACCGCCAGCAGGCGATCGCGTCCGATCCAGTCGCCGCTCTCGCACACCGGGCCGACGACGTCGCAGGGTGTCGCCGGATGGTCGTCAGCCGGCTCGGAGGCATCGAGCGGGACGATCTGGTGGAAGGCCTCGTACATCGCCGGCCGTGGCAGGTCGTTCATCGCCGCATCGACGATGCAGAAGTTCTTTTCCTCGCCCGGCTTCATGTAGAGCACTTCGGTCACGCAGACGCCGGCATTGCCCACCAGCGAGCGACCCGGCTCGACCACGATCCGCCGCTGCCCGAAGCCACGGGCATCGAGTCGTTCGAGCAACTGGCGCCAGAGGACGTCGGCGGCCGGCGGCGTGTCGTGGTTGTAGTCGATGCCCAGACCACCACCGAAATCCAGGTGATGCAATGCGATGCCGGCGCGTTCGATGGCCTCGACGAGGTCGAGCACGCGTTCGACGGCATCGAGGTAGGGCGAGATCTCGGTGATCTGCGAACCGATGTGGCAGTCGATGCCCACCACCTCCAGACCCGGCAGCGATGCCGCGTGGCGATAGGCTTCCAGCGCGCGGTCGTGCGCCACGCCGAACTTGTTGCCCTTCAGGCCGGTCGAGATGTAGGGATGGGTCTTCGGATCGACATTCGGATTGATGCGGATGCTGATGCGGGCCCGCCGGCCCTCCTGCAGCGCGACGGCGTTGAGGACCTCGAGTTCGGCCTCGCTCTCGACGTTGAAGCACAGGATGCCGGCGGCGAGCGCCTGACGCATCTCGTCGCGGGTCTTGCCGACGCCCGAGAAGATCACGCGCGCCGGATCCCCGCCCGCGGCGATCACGCGCGCGAGCTCGCCGCCCGAGACGATGTCGAAGCCGCAGCCCGCGGCGGCGAAGACCCGCAGCACGCCGAGCGAGGAATTGGCCTTCATCGCATAGCAGACCAGCGCATCGCGGCCTTCGAAGCCCCGCTGGTAGGCGGCGAGCGCGTCGAGCATCCATTGCTTGGAATAGACGAACAACGGCGTGCCGTGGGTGCGCGCGAGATCGGCCAGCGGCAGGGCCTCGACGCACAGCGCGCCCGTGGCGTCGCGCGCGATGTGCGGGTGGCCGGGCAGGGTCGTGGCGGACTGGGGATTCAGGGCGTTCACCGGGTCATCTCGTAATCGGAAAGGGGCAGTGCCGGTGTCGTGAACGATTCGGGGATGGGAATCGGCACCGGGGTGGTGGCGGGGGCGGGCGTGGAGCCGGTCGCCGGCGGCGTCTCGCCGCGCGAGAAGGGCGCCTTCAGCACGGTCGGCAGCGTGGCCCGCTGGGCCGCCGCCGGATCGGTGGGGAAATACAGCGGGCCTTTCTGGCCGCATCCCGCCAGAGCGACCCCCAGCACGCACAGACCCGGAACGCTCACTAGAATTTGTCGGACTTTCAACATCGCGAAATTGTAATGACCGACCCCGACTACATGGACCGCGCCGAAGCCGTGCTCAGCGCCGTCGAAAAAGGATGCGATCGCATCAACGACGCGACGGATGCGGACATCGACAACCAGAGGGTGGGCGGGATGATCACCATCAGTTTCCCCAGCGGCAGCCAGTTGATCGTCAACCTGCAGAAACCGCTGCAGGAGATCTGGCTGGCGGCGCGCTCGGGCGGCTATCACTACCGCCACGATGGCAGCGCCTGGGTCGACACCAAGACCGGGGAGGAGTTCTTCGCCGTCCTCTCGCGCGAGGCCAGCCGTCAGTCCGGCCTGGCGCTGCAGTTCCGGGCCGACTGAGCCAGGGCGGCGTCAGTCGGGCCGGGGAGGGCCGGCTCCCACCTCAGTTGCGGAACAGGTCGAGGATGCGGTTGCGCTCCTCGGGCGCCGGCGGCGTGCCGGCCGGAACGCCGCCCGGCACCACTTCCACCGGCTGGGGCGGGGCCTGCTCGACACCCAGGCTCGCGACGCCGCGGCCCGGTCCGAAGTCGTCGTAGTAGAGCTCGCCGCCGATGTTCATGACGCCCGCGGGCGGCGGTCCCAGATCGCTCACCGGCACGCCCTTGAGCGCCGTCTCCATGTAGCTGATCCAGATCGGCAGGCTCAGGCCGCCGCCGGTCTCGCGGTCGCCCAGCTTGCGCGGCGTGTCGTAGCCCATCCACGCGACCGCCGCCATCGTCGGCTGGAAACCGGCGAACCAGGCATCGAGCGAATCGTTGGTGGTGCCGGTCTTGCCGTAAATGTCGTTGCGCTTGAGGGTGGCCTGCGCCTTGGCGGCCGTGCCGCCGCTCGCCACCGACTGCAGCAGGCTGTCCATGATGTAGGCGTTGCGTTGCGGGATGGCGCGCATCGTCTCGTTGAGCAGGGGTGGCTGCGTCTCGACCAGCACCTTGTCGCGGTGGTCGGTGATGCGGGTCACCAGGTAGGGATTGACGCGATAGCCGCCATTGGCGAACACGGCATAGGCCGTCGCCATCTGCATCGGCGTGACCGAACCCGAGCCCAGCGCCATGGGCAGGTAGGCCGGATGCTTGGTGCGCTCGAAGCCGAAATTGGTGATCCAGTCCTGGGCATAGCGCGTGCCGATCGACTGCAGGAGGCGGATCGACACCATGTTCTTCGACTTCATGAGTGCCCGGCGCATCGACATCGGACCCTCGAAGGTGCCGTCGTAGTTCTTCGGCTCCCAGGGCTGGCCGCCGGTGGTGCCGCCGTCGAAGAACAGCGGAGCGTCGTTGATCACGGTGGCGGGGGCGAATCCCTTCTCCAGGGCCGCCGAATAGATGAAGGGCTTGAAGCTCGAACCCGGCTGGCGCCAGGCCTGCGTCACGTGGTTGAACTTGTTCTTGCCGAAGTCGAAGCCGCCCACCATGGCCTTGACCGCGCCGTCGCGGGGATCGACCGCCACGAAGGCGCCCTCGACCTCGGGCAGCTGCGTGATCTCCGGCAGGTTCTTCGGGCCGCTGCGCATGACGCGGATGACGGCGCCGCGGCGGATCTTGATGTTCGGTGGCGCCTTGTCCGAGAGGCCGGACTGCGGCAGCTTGAGGCCCTCGGCCGTGATCTGCAATGTCTCGCCATTGGCGCGGACGGCGACCACCTCGCGCGGGCTCGCCTTCAGGACCACCGCGGCCATGAGATCGCCATTGTCCGGATGCTCCGCCAGGGCGTCGTCGACCGCCTCGTCGAGTTCCTTGGGATCGCTCGGCAGGTCGACGAACTTCTCCGGACCGCGATAGATCTGGCGCCGTTCGTAATCCATGATGCCCTTGCGCAATGCCTTGTACGCGGCGGCCTGGTCGGCGGCCACCAGCGAGGTGTAGACCTTCAGGCCGCGCGTGTAGGTGCTGTCGCCATATTGCGCGTACATCAGCTGGCGCACCGTCTCGGCCACGTATTCGGCATGCAGCCGGCTCGGGTCGGCGGCGTCGCGCAGATGGAGTTCCTCCTTCTTGGCCTCGGCCGCCTGCTCGGCGGTGATGAAGCCGGCATCGCGCATGCGGTCGATGACATAGAGCTGCCGGCCGCGCGCGCGGGTCGGGTTGTTGACCGGGTTGTTGGCGCCCGGCGCCTTGGGCAGGCCGGCCAGCATCGCCGCCTGGGCGATCGTGATGTCCTGCAGCGGCTTGCCGAAATACGCATCCGACGCGGCCGCGAAGCCATAGGCGCGGTTGCCCAGGTAGATCTGGTTCAGGTAGATCTCCAGGATCTGGTCCTTGGTCAGGAGATGCTCGAGCTTGAAGGTCAGCAGGACCTCGTAGATCTTGCGCGTCAGCGTCTTCTCGGAGCTGAGGTAGACATTGCGCGCGACCTGCATGGTGATGGTGGAGGCGCCCTGGCTGCGGGCGCGGTTCAGGTTGGCCAGGCCGGCTCGCACCATGCCCTTGTAGTCGACGCCGCCGTGCTCGTAGAAGCGCGCGTCCTCGGCCGCCAGCACGGCGTCCTTCATGACCTTGGGAATGGTGGCGATGGGCGTCAGGTTGCGTCGCTCCTCGCCGAATTCGCCGATCAGGATGCCCTCCGAGGAGAACACCCGCAATGGCAGCTTGGGCCGGTAGTCGGCCAGGTCGGAGATGTCGGGCAGGTTGGGGTAGGCGACCGCCAGGGCGACGGCCAGGACGGCCACCAGGCTCAGGACGCCGGCGGCGACCAGGCCCAGGCTCCAGAGGACGATGCGCATGAGCCATTTCAGCCACGCGGGGCGCGTGGGTGGGCGCGGGACGTTCCGTGGGGAACGCGAGGAATCGGGGGAGGAGCGAGGCAGAGTCACCGCGCATTATAAAAAACCCGTGACGCGACAGTCACCCGGCGTGCACAAAGATGCGGAGAAGCCCGGAAAGTCACCGGAGTTGCACGCCGCTACATTTGAGTTCCATTTTGGCAACGCGAAGAAATTCACAAAGCGTTGAGCACTTGGTCGCAGTGAGGGCTTGCTGCTAGCATGCAACCTCATGCAAATATTGCCAATCGTTACACCTGACGAGAACTCAATTGATTGAACTTGGATCCCTGTTTCGCCGACAGCCGGGAGCCCTCATCGGGCTCGACGTCAGTTCGTCAAGCGTGAAACTGGTCGAGCTCGGGCGTGAAGCCGGTGGCCGGCTGGTGCTCGAGCACTGCGCGATCGAGCCGCTCGAGCGGGGCTGGATCAACGATGGCAACGTCGAGAAGTTCGACGAGGTGGCCGAGGCCGTGCGACGTGTGATCCGCAAGAGCGGCACCCGCACCCGCAACGTGGCCATGGCGCTGCCGCCGTCGGCGGTCATCACCAAGAAGATCGTGCTGCCCGGCGGCATGAGCGAACAGGAACTCGAGCTCCAGGTCGAATCCGAAGCCAATCAGTACATCCCGTTCTCGCTCGACGAGGTCAGCCTCGATTTCTGCGTCATCGGCGACAGCGCCAGCTCGGCCGGCGACGTCGAGGTGCTCATCGCCGCGTCGCGCAAGGAAAAGGTCCAGGATCGCCAGGGCCTGGCCGAGGCCGCCGGCCTCAAGGCCGTGATCCTCGATGTCGAGTCCTATGCCTCGCGCATGGCCACCTCGCGCCTGATCGAGCAGCTGCCCCATCGCGGCACCGATGCCGTGGTGGCGCTGTTCGAGGTCGGCGCCTTCACCACCAGCATGCAGGTGCTGCGCAACCAGGAAGTGCTCTACGACCGCGACCAGGCGTTCGGTGGGGCCCAGCTCACGCAACTGGTCGTGCGCCAGTACGGCTTCTCCAACGAGGAGGCCGAACTCAAGAAGCGCAGTGGCGATCTGCCGGACGACTATGGCGCCGCCGTGCTGCAGCCCTTCGTCGCCAGCATCGCCCAGGAGATCGCGCGGGCGCTGCAGTTCTTCTTCACCAGCACGCCGCACAACCGGGTGGACTACGTGCTGCTCGCCGGTGGCTCGGCGGCCCTGCCGGGTCTCACGAGCGCGGTGACGCGACAGACCTCCTTCGCCTGCTCGCTGGTCAATCCGTTCGAGGGAATGGAAGTCAGCGCGGCCATCCGCGAGAAGAAGATGCGGCGCGAAGCCCCGTCCTATCTCACCTCGTGCGGTCTGGCGATGCGAAGGTTCCTGCAATGATCCTGATCAACCTGCTGCCGCATCGCGAAGCCGCCCGCAAGCGCCGGCGCGAACATTTCTTCACGGTGCTCGGCGCGTCCGCACTGCTGGGCTTCCTGGTGGCCAGCGCGATCTACCTGTGGCTGAACGCCCAGATCTCCGCGCAGCGCGAGCAGAACGACTATCTGCAGGGCGAGATCACCAAGCTCGAGACCGAGATCAAGGAGATCTCGACGCTGCAGGCCGAGATCGCCGGCCTGAAGGCGCGCCAGCAGGCGGTCGAGAACCTGCAGGGCGACCGCAATCTCCCCGTCCACCTGCTCAACGAGCTGGTCAGCCAGCTGCCCGACGGCGTCTACCTCTCCAGCATGAAGCAGGACGATCGCGTCGTGACATTGCAGGGCACGGCCCAGTCGAACGAGCGGGTCTCGGAGCTGCTGCGCAACCTGGGTACCGTCAGTCCGTGGCTGGTCAAGCCCGAACTGGTCGAGATCACGGCGGGCACGGTCGCCCTGAGTCCGCGCGACCAGCGTCGCGTGGCGAACTTCACCATGCGCATCGGCCTGCGGCGCCCGACCGATGCCGACAAGCCCGCCGCCGCCGCCGCCGCGCCCGCCGCGCCCGCCGTCGCCGTGCCGACGCCCCGGGGCTGAAGGACCCCAGGACCATGCCGAAGAAAACCCCCGCGCCTCCGCCGCGCATCGATTTCGCCGCCGAGGCGCGACGCCTGGGCGACCAGTTCCGCGACCTCAATCCGAACGATCCCTCGATGTGGCCGGACGTGCCGCGCAACGTGCTGCACGTCGCGGTCGCCATCATGGTGCTGGTGGCGCTGTGGTTCGTCTGGCTGGTCAATTCCAGCGACGAGCTCGACGCCGTGCGCGCCCAGGAAGTGGCCCTGAAGGCGGACTACCAGAGCAAGGTGGCGCAGGCCGCGCGGCTCGACCTGCTGAAGAAGCAGCGCGAGGAAGTCCGCCAGTACGTGACGCTCCTGGAGAAGCAGCTCCCGAGCAAGGCCGAGATGGATGCCCTGCTGTCGGACATCAACCAGGCCGGCCTGGGGCGCAGCCTGCAGTTCGAGCTGTTCCGACCGGGGCAGGTCGACGTCAAGGACTACTACGCCGAACTTCCCATCGCCATCCGCGTGACCGGCAGCTATCACGACATGGGCGCGTTCGTCGGCGACGTCGCCAACCTGTCGCGCATCGTGACCCTCAACAACCTCTCGATCGCGCCGCAGAAGGATGGCACCCTGACGATGGATGCCACCGCGCGCACCTATCGCTATCTCGACGAGGCCGAGCAGAACCTCCAGCGCCGCGCGGCCGCCTCGGGAGCGCGCAAATGAACGTCGTCCCGAAGGCCGCGTGCCTCGCCCTGATGCTCGGCGGGCTCGCCGGTTGCGCCGGCTCCGACCGGGACGACCTGCAGGCCTGGATGGCCGAGCAGCGCGCGCAGGTCAAGCCGACCATCACGCCGATCGTCCCGCCGAAGAAATTCACGCCCCAGGCCTATACGCAGGAAGCCGGCGTCGAGCCGTTCAACATCGCCAAGCTGACCCAGGCGCTGCGGCGCGACGCCGCCCAGCCCAGCACGTCGGGCCTGATCGCCCCGGAGCTGTCGCGGCGCAAGGAAGCGCTCGAATCCTTCCCGCTCGACGCCATGGAGATGGTGGGCAGCCTGCAGGGCAGCGGCCAGCCGGTGGCGCTGGTGCGCGTCGACAAGCTGATCTACCAGGTGCGCGCCGGCAACTACCTCGGCCTGAACTACGGCCGCGTGCTGCGCGTCAGCGAGAACGAGCTCACCTTGCGCGAGATCGTGCAGGACGCCTCCGGGGAATGGATCGAACGCCCGGCCACGCTGGAGTTGCAAGAGAAGTCGAAATGAATCAATTGAAAAAATCACGCCTCCTGCCCTGGCTGCGCGCCACCGGCCTCGCCGCCGGCCTGTTCGCCGCGGCGCTGGTCGCCCACGCGCAGAACGCGATCCAGGCCGTCACTAGTTCCATGCAGTCGGGCTCCGAAGTCGTGCGGATCGACCTCGCGCAGCCGCTCGCGGCCGTGCCCACCGGCTTCGTGATCCAGGCGCCGGCACGCATCGCGCTCGATTTCCAGGGCGTCACCAACGCCATCGGCCGCTCGGCGGTCGAAGTCAACCAGGGCAACCTGCGCTCCATCAATGTCGTCCAGGCCGGGGAGCGCACCCGGCTGGTGCTGAACCTCAAACAGGCCACGGCCTATCGCACCGAGATCCAGGGCAAGTCGCTGCTGGTGTCGCTGGAGCCGGTCGCCGGCGCCGCGCTCGTGACCTCGTCGGCCAGCACCTTCGCCGAGAACCGCAACCGCGACATGCTGCCGCTGCGCGATGTCGACTTCAAGCTCGGGACCGAGAACACCGGCCGCGTGATCGTCGACCTGGCCAACAACCAGGTCGGCGTCGACATCCGCCAGCAGGGCGGCAACCTGGTGGTCGAGTTCACCAAGTCGACCCTGCCGGAGGGCCTGCGCCGCCGGCTCGACGTGACCGATTTCGGCACCCCGGTGCAGACCATCACCACGCAGCAGACCGGCGATCGCGTGCGCATGACGATCGAGCCGAAGGGCGACTGGGAGCACAGCGCCTACCAGAGCGAGAACCAGTTCGTGGTCGAGGTGCGTCCACGCAAGGTCGATCCCACCAAGCTCACGCAGGGCACCGGCTACAACGGCGAGAAGCTCTCGCTGAACTTCCAGAACATCGAGATCCGCTCCCTGCTGCAGGTGATCGCCGACTTCACGAACTTCAACATCGTGACCTCGGACTCCGTGACCGGCGCGCTGACGCTGCGACTCAAGGACGTGCCCTGGGACCAGGCGCTGGACATCATCATGCAGGCGAAGAACCTCGGCCTGCGCAAGAACGGCAGCGTGCTGTGGATCGCGCCCAAGGACGAGATCAACGCCAAGGAGAAGCTCGAGTACGAGGCCCGCGCCGCCATCCAGAACCTCGAGCCGCTGCGCACCCAGTCGTTCCAGCTGAACTACTCGAAGGCCGCGCTGGTCGAGCAGAAGCTCAACGGCGTGGGCACGTCGGCGGTCGGCGGCCTGGGCAACACCGCGCGCATCCTGAGCCCGCGCGGCAGCGTGATCTCCGAGCCGCGCACCAACCAGCTCTTCGTCTCCGACATCCCGGCGCGGCTCGCGCAGGTGGCCGAGATGATCCAGAAGCTCGACGTGCCGGCCCGCCAGGTGATGATCGAGGCACGCATCGTCGAGGCGACCGACACCTTCGGCAAGTCGCTGGGCGTGCGCCTGGGCGGCGGCGTCATCAACACCGGCAGCACCGTCGGCGCGATGCCGGTGGTGACGTCCAACGCGGTGACGAACGGCGCCTTCGCCAACACGCCGAGCGCCACCACCACCTTCACCAACAGCAACTTCGTCAACCTGCCCTCGACCGGTGTCTCGGGCAACGGCAACGCGCCGGGCACCTTCGCCGTGTCGCTGTTCAATTCCAGCTTCTCGCGCCTGCTGAACCTGGAGATCTCCGCGCTCGAGGCGGATGGCAAGGGCCGGGTGGTGTCGAGTCCCCGCGTGGTCACCGCCGACCAGACCGAGGCATTGATCGAGCAGGGCACGGAGCTGCCCTACCAGGTGGCGACCTCCAGCGGCGCGACGTCGATCGCCTTTCGCAAGGCCAACCTGGCCCTGAAGGTCACGCCGCAGATCACGCCCGAGGGCAACATCATCCTGGCGCTCGACGTCAACAAGGACACCGTGGGCCAGGCCACGACGGCCGGCTTCGCGATCAACACCAAGCACGTCAAGACCGACGTCCTGGTGGAGAACGGCGGCACGGTCGTCATCGGCGGCATCTTCGAGCTGGTGGAGCAGAACAACGAATCCCGCGTCCCGGTCCTGGGCGAGGTGCCCTACCTGGGCGCGCTGTTCCGCACCCGCACCCGCACGCTCGACAAGACCGAAATGCTGGTGTTCATCACGCCGCGGATGATCACCGACCGCAACGCCGCGCGGTGACGCGCGCACCCGTATCCGTGACGACAGGAGTAGGAAGAAGAATGACGAATCCAGATCGAATGAAGTGGGGCGCCTGCGCGCTGGCGAGCGCGCTGCTGGTGGCGGCCTGCGGCGGCGGTGGCAGTCCGAGCGTGCCGGAGGGTTCTGCGTCAGCGGGCTCGGGCACCAGCACTTCGGGCAGCGGCACCTCGACGACGACTCCGGCGGTCGCCACCCCGGTGGCGAACGACCTGATCGTCAGCCTGGCCAAGAGCGTGCTGGTCAATTCCGGCAGCGACCAGGCCACCCTGACCGTGACCGCGGTCGATGCCTCGCGCAACATCGTGGCCTCCGTTCCGGTCGCCGTCGCGCTCGACAGCAACGCGACCTTCACGCCCGATGCCGGCACGACGACCGGTGCCAACGGTGTCTACACCGGAAAGATCGCGATCGGTTCGGACAAGGCGAACCGACTGATCAACTATCGCGTGACCTCCGGCTCGCTGGTGAAGACCGGTGCCGTGAGCGTGACGGGCACGGTGATCGAATCCTCGAGCACGCCCTCGAAGCCGCGGCCCGGCGAGAGCGTCGTCCTGCGCGTCGTGGTCAGGGACTCGGCCGGCAACGGCATGGCCGGTGCGAAGGTCAATGTCAGCGGCCTGCCCGGCATCGCCATCCCCGCCCAGACGACCGACGCCGCGGGCGTCGTCAACGTCGGTTTCGTGGCGCCCGTGGTCGGCATCTACCCGGTCGCCATCGAGGGGGGCGGCGTCACGAGTTCGCTCGCCCTGCAGGTGCAGAGCGCCGTCACCGGCACCGTCGCGCCCGCGGTCGGACCGGTGTCGGGTGCCAGCGAGATCGCCACGCCCGTGGTCGTCGCCGCCAACACCATCGGCTCGACGGCCAACCAGTCCGAGATCCGGGCGCTCTTCTACGCCGCCAACAACGTGCCGATCCGGGACATGCGCGTGCGCTTCTCGCTGCAGAGCACGCCGCTCCCTGGCGAGTCCATCGCGAGCGGATCGAGCGTGGTCTACAGCGACGTGACGGGCGCGGCGCGGACGAGCTACATCGCCGCGACCAGCAGCAGTCCCACCAACGGCGTCGTCGTCCGGGCCTGCTACGACCTCAACGACTTCGCCGAGGGCACCTGCCCCAACCGCGTCGACACGACGCTCACGGTGGCGTCGAGCCCGGTCTCGCTGACCATCGGCTCCGACAACGTCATCACCAAGAACACCAGCGGCATCCAGTACATCAAGCAGTTCCAGATCCAGGCGGTCGACGCCGCGGGCAATGCCAAGGCCGACGTGCCGCTGTCGGCCGTGGTGGACATCGATGGTTACTGGAAGGGCTCGAACCCGCCCGCGCCGCCGACGCTCCTGACCAGGGACATCTGGGTCACCAACAGCAGCGGCGTCGCCGTGTTCACGAGCAAGTGGTGCGACAACGAGGACCTCAACCGCAACACCGTGCTCGATGCTGGGGAAGACACCAACCAGGATGGCGCGCTCACACCGCGAAAATCCGACACCGCACTGAGCTTCGTCAATGGCGTCGCGAAGACGGACTCGTCGGGACTCGCGCTCATGCAGTTGAGCTATCCGCAGAACCTGGCGACGTGGCTGCGCGTGAAGATCAAGGTGACGGCCGGCGTGTCCGGCAGCGAGGGCGAGGCCACCTACACGTACGTGCTGCGTGCGGCCGAGGAGGATGCGACCAACGGTGCGTTCAGAATCCCGCCTTATGGAAGCAGCCTTGGACAACCTTCGCCCGGCGTCGACGCAAATGGCGAGGGTTGCAGAACCCCCAATTGATTGACACATCCGCCCATCCTTTCGTCCTCGTCGGTCTCCCCGGTTCCGGCAAATCCAGCGTCGGGCGCCGCTTGGCGCAGCGGCTGGATCTGCCGTTCTTCGATTCCGACACCGTGATCGAACAGCGGATCGGCTGCACGATCCGCGACTTCTTCGCCCGCGAGGGCGAGACCCGCTTTCGCGACATCGAGCAGGCCGTCATCGCCGAGCTCGCCTGCACGCGGGACGCGGTGGTGGCGACGGGGGGTGGCGCGGTGCTGCGCGAGGCCAATCGCGCCGCCTTGCGTGGTGGCGCCTATGTGATCTACCTGCACTCCATGCCGGAGGATCTCTACCGGCGGCTGCGGCACGACGTCAAGCGCCCGCTGCTGCAGGTCCAGGATCCGCTGGGCCGCCTGCGCGACCTGCACGAGGCGCGCGATCCGCTCTATCGCGCGACCGCGCACACGGTCGTCGACACCGGCCGGCCCTCGGTGGCGTCGCTGGTCCACGTCATCGCGGCGCAGCTGGAGCTGGCGGGCATGCTCGCAAGGAAGGGCGGGGCGCCCCGGCCGGAGGGCGGTGAGGCCCCCGGCGGCCCGTCCGGCCCGCCGGGCCGGCAACATCCCCGCACGCATTGAGTCCGCGGCTCGCGGGCGGCGCATGCCGGCCGGGGTACGCCTAAACTCGGTGCCATGTCCGTGCCCGCCATGTCCCCGCCTTCCATCGCTTCCGCGCCCCGCGCCGTCCCGGCTTCCCCGGCCCCCGGGCGCATCGACATCGAACTGGGCGATCGCGGCTATCCGATCCTGATCGGCGCCGGCCTGCTGGACGACGCGAGTCATCTCGAGGTCGTGCCCCGGGCGGCGAGCGCCCTGATCGTCACCAACACCACCGTCGCTCCGCTCTACGCGGCGGCCTTGCGCCGGACGCTCGAGACGCGCTTCCGGGACGTCCGCGTGGTCGAGCTCCCCGATGGCGAGGCGCACAAGGATTGGCCGACGCTCAACCTGATCTTCGATGCCCTGCTGGCCCACGGCAGCGACCGCAAGACGGTGCTGTTCGCCCTCGGCGGCGGCGTGGTCGGCGACATGACCGGCTTCGCCGCCGCCAGCTACATGCGGGGCGTGCCCTTCGTGCAGGTGCCCACGACCCTGCTGGCGCAGGTCGATTCGTCGGTCGGGGGCAAGACGGCGATCAATCACCCGCTGGGCAAGAACATGATCGGCGCCTTCTACCAGCCGCGGCTGGTGCTGTGCGACCTGGACACGCTCGCGACCCTGCCGGCGCGCGAACTCAGCGCCGGACTGGCCGAGGTCATCAAGTACGGGCCGATCCACGACATGGCGTTCCTCGACTGGATCGAGGCGAACATCGAGGCGCTGGTCGCGCGCGATCCGGCCGCGCTGGCCCACGCGGTGCGCCGCAGCTGCGAGATCAAGGCGCTGGTGGTGGCGCAGGACGAGCGCGAGACCGGCCTGCGCGCCATCCTCAATTTCGGCCACACCTTCGGCCACGCGATCGAGTCCGGCCTGGGCTATGGCGAGTGGCTGCATGGCGAGGCCGTGGGCTGCGGCATGGTGATGGCGGCGCGTCTGTCGCAGCGCCTGGGCGGCATCGATGCTGCCTTCGTGCAGCGCCTGACGCGGCTGATCGAGCGTGCCGGCCTGCCCGTGACGGCGCCGCGCCTGGGCGCCGATCGCTACCTGGAGCTGATGCGCCTCGACAAGAAATCCGAAGCCGGCGAGATCCGCTTCGTCGTGATCGACCGGCCCGGCTCGGCACGGGTGTGCGCGGCACCCGATGCGATGGTGCGCGAGGTGCTGGCCGAGTCCGGCGGCGCCTGAGGCGCGGCGGATGAATTCTCGCAATGGGCCATGCCGCGCGGCGCCCGCCTCCCGCCCATGACGCTCGCACCCTACGCCAGCCATGCCGACCGGTCCCGGGGCCGACGCTACCCGGAACCGCCGGCGCCCACGCGCGACGCCTTCCAGCGCGACCGCGACCGCATCGTGCATTCGACCGCCTTCCGTCGGCTGGTCTACAAGACGCAGGTGTTCCTCAACCACGAGGGCGACCTGTTCCGCACGCGGCTGACGCACTCGCTCGAAGTCGCGCAACTGGGTCGTTCCATCGCCCGGTCGCTGCGCCTCAACGAGGACCTGGTGGAGGCCATCGCCCTGGCCCACGACCTCGGCCACACGCCATTTGGCCACGCGGGGCAGGACACGCTGCATGCCTGCATGAAGGATCATGGCGGCTTCGAGCACAACCTCCAGAGCCTGCGCATGGTCGACACGCTGGAGCAGCGCTATCCGCGCTACGACGGCCTCAACCTGAGCTTCGAGACGCGCGAGGGCATCCTCAAGCACTGCTCGCGCGGCGATGCCGAGCATCTCGAGGCCACGGAGCCCGGCGGCGTCGGCCGGCGCTTCCTGGACCGCACGCAGCCGAGCCTGGAGGCGCAGCTGTGCAACCTGGCCGATGCCATCGCCTACAACGCGCACGACATCGACGATGGCGTGCGCTCGGGCCTGATCGTCATCGAGCAGCTGGCGGAGGTCGAACTGTTCGAGCGCCATCGCCGCGAGGCCCTGGCCGAGCATCCGGACCTGGAGAGCCGCCGCGTGCTCTACGAGACGATCCGCCGCATGCTCAGCGCCCAGGTCTACGACGTCATCGATGCCACGCGCGCGGCGCTCGCGGCCAGCGCGCCGGCCGATGCCGACGAGGTCCGCCGCGCGCCGCCACTGGTGCGCTTCGACGAACCGATGCGGCGGCAGTCGGCCGAACTCAAGCGTTTCCTGTTCGCCAACCTGTACCGGCATCCGCAGGTCGTGCAGACCACCGGCCGGGCCCAGGAGGTGGTGCGCCAGCTGTTCGACATCTACCTCGCGCGGCCGCGCGAGATGCCGCCGTCCTTCGCCGACCGCGTCGACGTGCCGCGTGCCGTGGCCGACTACATCGCCGGCATGACCGACCGCTTCGCCATCCGCGAGCACGAGCGCCTCACCGGCCGGGCCTGGATGCCATGAGCACGACGACCCCGGTCCCGCAGGAGCAGGCCGTCGCCGACACGCGACGCTGGCTGGAGCGCGCCGTGATCGGCCTGAACCTGTGCCCGTTCGCCAAGGCGGTGCATGTCAAGGGACAGATCCACTACGCCGTGCACCTCGCCGAGGCGGACGACGCCGGCCTGCTCGACCAGCTGCTGGCCGAGGCGCGGGCACTGGCGGCATCGCCGGCGACCGAGCGCGACACCACCTTGCTGATCGCGCCGCACGCGCTGGCCGATTTCCTCGACTTCAACGATTTCACCGCGCGCTCCGAGCGCCGCCTGTCGCGCGCCGGCTTCGACGGCGTGCTGCAGCTGGCCAGCTTCCATCCGCGCTTCCAGTTCGCCGGCACCGATGCCGACGACATCGGCAATGCGACCAACCGCGCGCCCCACCCGACATTGCATCTGCTGCGCGAGGCGAGCATCGACCGCGCCGTCGAAGCCTTCCCGGACGCCGAGGCGATCTTCGAGCGCAACATCGAGACCCTCGAAGCCCTGGGCCCGGACGGTTGGGTCGCGCTGGACGTGGGTCCCGGTGGCGCCGCGCCGCGATGACCGACCCCGTCCGCCCGCCGCCCGGGCGACACCACAGGACCCGACCATGAATTCCCCGAACGCGAACCCCGCCCGCAAGCATCCGCCGGGCCCGCCCGAACGGCTCGACAAGGCCCACCGCGCCGGCAGGATCGGCAAGACCGACCAGGCCGCCGCCGACGTGCTGCAGGAGCTGCGTCCGGGCCAGTCGATCGAGTTGCTCAAGGAACTCCACATCCTCACGCGCGAAGGCCGGCTCAACCAGGATTCGCGCCGCAAGCTCAAGCAGGTCTACCACCTGTTCCAGTTCATCGAGAAGCTGCTGCGCGAACTGCCCGGCGAAGGCGCGAACGCCACGCTGGCCGACCATGGCGCCGGCAAGTCGTACCTGGGCTTCATCGTCTACGACCTGTTCTTCAAGGCGCAGGCCGCGACGGGGCAGGGTGGTGGCGGCCATGTCTATGGCATCGAGACGCGGCGCGAGCTGACCGAGCGCTCGCGCGAGCTGGCCGCGCGCCTGGGCTTCGACCGCATGGCCTTCCTGAACCTGACGGTGGCCGAGTCGACGCATGCGCCCGAGCTGCCGCCGCGCATCGACGTGGTGACCGCGCTGCATGCCTGCGACACCGCCACCGACGACGCCATCGCCTTCGGCCTGGCCAAGCAGGCGCGCTTCATGGTGCTGGTGCCGTGCTGCCAGGCCGAGGTGGCCGCCTGCCTGCGCCAGACCAAGGCGCTGTCGCTGTCGCGCACGCCGCTGGCCGAGTTGTGGCGCCATCCGCTCCACACCCGCGAGATCGGCAGCCAGCTGACCAACGTGCTGCGCTGCCTCTACCTGGAGGCGCGCGGCTACCAGGTGACGGTGACCGAGCTGGTCGGCTGGGAGCACAGCATGAAGAACGAACTGATCATCGCGCGTCGCACCGGCCAGCCCAAGGCGGGCGCGGCCGAGCGGCTGCGCGCGCTGCTGGCGGAGTTCGGCCTGGAGACGCTGCTGGAGACGCGTTTCCGTCTCGACTGAGAAGCGCCACCGCCATGGCCCGCCTGCCCCGCCTCACGCTGGCCGATCAGCCGCACCACGTGCTCCAGCGCGGCAACAACCGCCAACCCATCTTCATCGACGATGCCGACCGGGAGCGCATGCTGACGCTGCTGGCGGAGAACGTCTCGCGCTGGGACATCGCGCTGCATGCCTACGTGCTGATGGACAACCACTTCCATCTGCTGGCGACGCCCTCGACCGCCGACGGCCTGCCGCGATTCATGCAGTCGGTCGGGCGCGGCTACGTGCGCTGGTTCAACGATCGCCATGCGCGCACCGGCACGCTGTGGGAAGGGCGCTATCGCTCGACAGTGGTCCAGGCCGAGCGCTGGCTCCTGCCATGCATGGTGTCGATCGACCTCAACCCGGTGCGCGCCGGACTGGTGGCGGACGCGTCGGCCTATCGTTGGTCGAGTCATGCGCACTATGTCGGCGTGCGCGGCGAGCGGTGGCTCTCGCCCCCGCCTCAGTACTGGTCGCTGGGCAACACCCCGTTCGCGCGCGAGGCGGCGTATGCGGAGCGCGTGGCCGCCGGCATCGGCATGGCGGACCAGGCCGTGATCACCGAATCGCTGCTCCAGGGCTGGGCCGCGGGCGATCCGCGCTTCCTGGCCCGACTGCAGGAGGCGACGCCCCGGCGCATCGAGAAGATGCGGGCGGGACGACGGCCGAAGGACAGCACCGCATCCTGAGCCACGGGGGTCGAGCCCGTGTGTGGCCCACGGTCGCCGAAGCGTCCGGGCGGGTCAGAGCGCACTCCATGTGGCATTTTCAATATGTCCCCAATTAATACTTGAACGGATCATTCAAGGATTAAATGGAATCTGACCCCAATTAAAGTACTTGGCATTGTTTGTGCAACGAAATATCCTCGTCCATGGAAAGCTTTCGCCGGCTTCGGCACGACCTGCCCCGTCCCGCCGCGAGCTTTTCTTCCCCACGAGTTTCGATCGTGAAGTCGTCCCACGAAGCAATTGAAGGAGCGCGCCCATGACTACGGCTGCCGAGATCCAACACCTGGAACAGCACGGTCTGTATTCCGCCAGCAACGAACACGACGCCTGCGGTCTCGGTTTCGTCGCTCACATCAAGGGCGAGAAGCGTCACGACATCGTGACCCAGGCGCTGAAGATCCTGGAGAACATCGACCATCGCGGCGCCGTCGGCGCCGACAAGCTGATGGGTGACGGCGCCGGCATCCTGATCCAGATCCCCGACGCGCTCTACCGCGCGGAGATGGCCGCGCAGGGCGTCGAACTCCCGCCCTATGGCGAATATGGCGTCGGCATGATCTTCCTGCCCAAGGAGCATGCCTCGCGCATGGCCTGCGAGCAGGAGATGGAGCGCGCCATCAAGGCCGAGGGCCAGGTGCTCCTGGGCTGGCGCGACGTGCCGGTCAACCGCGACATGCCGATGTCGCCCGCCGTCAAGAAGACCGAGCCGATCCTGCGCCAGGTCTTCATCGGCCGTGGCAGCGACGTCATCGTGCAGGACGCGCTGGAACGCAAGCTCTACGTCATCCGCAAGACGGCCAGCGCCAACATCCAGAACCTCGCGCTCAAGCACAGCAAGGAATACTACGTTCCGAGCATGTCGAGCCGCACGGTGGTCTACAAGGGCCTGCTGCTGGCCGACCAGGTGGGCGTGTACTACCTCGACCTGTCCGACGAGCGCTGCGTCTCGGCCATCGGCCTGGTGCACCAGCGCTTCTCGACCAACACCTTCCCCAAGTGGCCGCTGGCCCACCCCTACCGCTATGTCGCCCACAACGGCGAGATCAACACGGTGCGCGGCAACTACAACTGGATGAAGGCGCGCGAGGGCGTGATGTCGTCGCCGGTGCTCGGTCCCGACCTGAAGAAGCTCTATCCGATCAGCTTCGCCGGCCAGTCCGACACCGCCACCTTCGACAACTGCCTCGAACTCATGACCATGGCCGGCTATCCGATCAGCCAGGCCGTGATGATGATGATCCCCGAGCCCTGGGAGCAGCACGGCACCATGGACGAGCGCCGCCGCGCGTTCTACGAGTACCACGCCGCCATGATGGAGCCGTGGGACGGCCCGGCCTCGATCGTCTTCACCGACGGCCGCCAGATCGGCGCCACGCTCGACCGCAACGGCCTGCGTCCCTCGCGCTACTGCGTGACCGACGACGACCTCGTCATCATGGCCTCCGAGTCCGGCGTGCTGCCGGTGCCCGAGCAGAAGATCGTGCGCAAGTGGCGCCTGCAGCCCGGCAAGATGTTCCTGATCGACCTGGAGCAGGGTCGCATGATCGACGACGACGAGCTCAAGGCCTATGTCGTCAACACCAAGCCCTACAAGCAGTGGATCGAGAACCTGCGCATCAAGCTCGACAGCGTCGAGGCGCCGGCGGCCGAGCCGCCGCGCAGCGAGGTCTCGCTGCTGGATCGCCAGCAGGCCTTCGGCTACACGCAGGAGGACATCAAGTTCCTGCTCAGCCCGATGGCGCAGGCCGGCGAGGAGGGCATCGGCTCGATGGGCAACGACAGCCCGCTGGCGGTGCTCTCGAGCAAGAACAAGCCGCTCTACAACTACTTCCGCCAGATGTTCGCGCAGGTCACGAACCCGCCGATCGATCCGATCCGCGAAGCCATCGTGATGTCGCTCAACAGCTTCATCGGCCCGAAGCCCAACCTGCTGGACATCAACCAGGTGAACCCGCCGATGCGGCTGGAGGTGAGCCAGCCGGTCCTCGACTTCGCCGACATGGCCAAGCTGCGCAACATCGAGCAGCACACGCAGGGCAAGTTCCGCTCGACCACGCTCGACATCACCTACCCGGCCGACTGGGGCCGCGAGGGCGTCGAGGCCAAGCTGGCATCGCTGTGCGCCGAGGCGGTCGACGCCATCAAGGGCGGCAGCAACATCCTGATCGTCAGCGACCGCGGCGTCAGCGCGACGCAGGTCGCGATCCCGGCCCTGCTGGCGTCGAGCGCCATCCACCAGCATCTGGTGCGCGAGGGCCTGCGCACCACCACCGGCCTGGTGGTGGAGACCGGCAGCGCGCGCGAGGTGCACCATTTCGGCGTGCTGGCGGGCTATGGCGCCGAAGCCGTGCACCCCTACCTCGCCATGGAGACCCTGGCCCAGCTGCACGCCGACCTCAGCGGCGACCTGTCGGCCGACAAGGCGATCTACAACTACGTCAAGGCGATCGGCAAGGGCCTGTCGAAGATCATGTCCAAGATGGGCGTGTCGACGTACATGAGCTACTGCGGCGCGCAGCTGTTCGAGGCCATCGGCCTGAACAGCGTCACGGCCGACAAGTACTTCACCGGCACCGCCAGCCGTGTCGAGGGCATCGGCGTCTTCGAGATCGCCGAGGAGGCGCTGCGCATGCACGCCGCCGCCTTCGGCGACGACCCGATCCTGGCCAACATGCTCGATGCCGGTGGCGAATACGCCTGGCGCACCCGCGGCGAGGACCACATGTGGACCCCCGACGCCATCGCCAAGCTGCAGCACAGCACGCGCGCCAACAACTGGAGCACCTACAAGGAATACGCCCAGATCATCAACGACCAGAACCGCCGCCACATGACGCTGCGCGGCCTGTTCGAGTTCAAGCTCGATCCGGCCCAGGCCATTCCCGTGGAGGAGGTCGAGTCGGCGGCCGACATCGTCAAGCGCTTCGCCACCGGCGCCATGTCGCTGGGATCGATCTCGACCGAGGCGCACGCGACCCTGGCCGTGGCGATGAACCGCATCGGCGGCAAGAGCAACACGGGCGAGGGCGGCGAGGACCCGAACCGCTATCGCAACGAGTTGAAGGGCATCCCGATCAAGGTCGGCGACACGCTCAAGAGCGTGATCGGCGAAGCCAACGTCGAGGTCGACCTGGATTTGAAGGTCGGTGATTCGCTGCGCTCGAAGATCAAGCAGGTGGCCTCGGGGCGCTTCGGCGTGACGGCCGAGTACCTGAGCTCGTCCGACCAGATCCAGATCAAGATGGCCCAGGGCGCCAAGCCCGGCGAGGGCGGCCAGCTGCCCGGCGGCAAGGTCACCGAGTACATCGGCAAGCAGCGCTACTCGGTGCCCGGCGTGGGCCTCATCAGCCCGCCGCCGCACCACGACATCTACTCGATCGAGGACCTGGCGCAGCTCATCCACGACCTGAAGAACGTCGCCCCGCACGCCAGCATCAGCACCAAGCTGGTCAGCGAAGTGGGCGTGGGCACCGTGGCCGCGGGCGTGACCAAGTGCAAGAGCGACCACATCGTGATCGCCGGCCACGATGGCGGCACCGGCGCCTCGCCCTGGTCGTCGATCAAGCATGCCGGCGGTCCGTGGGAGATCGGCCTGGCCGAGACGCAGCAGACGCTGGTGCTCAACCGCCTGCGCGGCCGCGTGCGCGTGCAGGCCGACGGCCAGATGAAGACCGGCCGCGACGTCGCCATCGGCGCGCTGCTGGGCGCCGACGAATTCGGCTTCGCGACCGCGCCGCTGATCGTCGAAGGCTGCATCATGATGCGCAAGTGCCACCTCAACACCTGCCCGGTGGGCGTGGCCACGCAGGACCCGGTGCTGCGCCAGAAGTTCTCCGGCAAGCCCGAGCACGTCGTCAACTACTTCTTCTTCGTCGCCGAGGAAGTGCGCCAGATCATGGCGCAGCTGGGCATCCGCAGGTTCGACGACATGATCGGCCGCGCCGACCTGCTCGACATGAAGAAGGGCATCGCGCACTGGAAGGCCAGCGGCCTGGACTTCAGCCGCCTGTTCGCGATGCCCATCGTGCCGGACGACGTGCCGCGCTACCACGTCGAGAACCAGGACCATGGCCTGGAGCACAACCTCGACACCAAGCTCATCGAGAAGTCGCGCGCGGCCATCGACAAGGGCGAGAAGGTGCAGTTCATCGAGGTGGTGCGCAACGTCAACCGCACGGTCGGCGCCAAGCTGTCGGGCGCGCTCACGCGGGTGCATCCGGAAGGCCTGCCCGACGATTCCATCCGCATCCAGCTCGAAGGCACGGGCGGGCAGTCGTTCGGCGCCTTCCTGGCGCGCGGCATCACGCTCTACCTGATCGGCGATGCCAACGACTACACCGGCAAGGGCCTCTCGGGCGGCCGCATCGTGGTGCGCCCGAGCCTGGATTTCCGGGGCGAGGCGGTGCGCAACACCATCGTCGGCAATACCGTGATGTATGGCGCCACCACCGGCGAGGCCTACTTCTGCGGCGTCGCCGGCGAGCGCTTCGCGGTGCGGCTGTCGGGCGCGACGGCGGTCGTCGAGGGCACCGGCGACCACGGCTGCGAGTACATGACCGGCGGCACGGTCGCCGTGCTGGGCAAGACCGGCCGCAACTTCGCCGCCGGCATGAGCGGCGGCGTGGCCTTCGTGTACGACGAGGACGGCCAGTTCGCCTCGCGCTGCAACCTGTCGATGGTGTCGCTGGAGAAGGTGCTGACCAAGGCCGAGCAGACCGCCACGGTCGATCGCGGCACCTGGCACAACGGCATGACCGACGAGGCTCAGCTGCGCAAGCTGCTGGAGGACCACCACCGCTGGACCGGCAGCAAGCGCGCGCGCGAGCTGCTCGACGACTGGACCGTCAACCGCACCAGGTTCGTCAAGGTGTTCCCCAACGAGTACAAGCGCGCGCTCGGCGAGATCCACTATCGCAAGACGCTCGCCACCTCGACCGGCAACGACGCCCAGGCCGGCCTGCAGCCGGGCGTGACCCAGGCCCGCAAGCCCGCCGCGGTCTGACGACGGCGATCCCGCAGAACCAAGAACCAAGGACAGCACGATGGGAAAGATCACCGGCTTCATGGAATACGAGCGCATCGAGGAGGGCTACAAGCCGCCCGAGGAGCGCCTGAAGCACTACAAGGAATTCGTCGTCGGCCTGGATGCCAAGCAGGCCCAGGTCCAGAGCGCGCGCTGCATGGACTGCGGCACGCCGTTCTGCAACAGCGGCTGCCCGGTCAACAACATCATTCCGGACTTCAACGACCTGGTGTATCGCGACGACTGGCAGAACGCCTTCGCCGTGCTCGATTCGACCAACAACTTCCCGGAATTCACCGGCCGCATCTGCCCCGCGCCCTGCGAGGCGGCCTGCGTGCTCAACGTGAACGACGACGCGGTGGGCATCAAGTCGATCGAGCACGCGATCATCGACCGCG
>Ga0308164_10000736_pt1 | contig 46085 bp, 36 predicted proteins | sample PhyTR2_FD_201031 | JGI IMG/M metagenome (GOLD analysis project Ga0308164, IMG submission 201031) | Phyllosphere microbial communities from UC Gill Tract Community Farm, Albany, California, United States - DLSLT.R2 | ecosystem: Host-associated > Plants > Phyllosphere > Unclassified | place: USA...
CATACTCTTTGGCCAGATTTACACTCTTATCATAGTAACCAAGTTCGTAGGCTTCCCTTACCCATGGGTAGTAGTCCTTTACGATTTTCAGGTCCGCCCCTTCGACAAACTGATCAACAGTATTGAAGGGCGCGTGCTGCCCGTCGAACTTAACTATTATTGTCCCACCATAATAAGCCGTTACTTTTTTTGCAAAACGATTAGGAGTACGATACACGACTCCAAACTCGATGCTATCTAGTTGCCATTCACATCCACCGCCGCCATCAACGAACACCTCCGCCTCGTACAACTCTGTTTCTCCCCGCCTCGTGAACTTCAAATTTTTAAAGTTTGATCCTGGAAACTGCATACGGCTCACAGTGGGTAAGTCGACGAACATTCGGCATCTGGTCGACTCGTACTTGGCGAGCAAAGTTTTCGGCTCAAGCTCTGCAGGCACTTTCATAACAATTTTTACTTTTTCGCTGTCGGGCGGTGGCGTTAGAACGTCGTAGTCTTTTACGCAACCGCTTAAGAGAGCGAGCAGCGCAAAAGATAAAATCGCTGGCTTTGCGAATAGCATGGCGTGTTTCATATAAGGTTCTTTAGGACTATGCGGCATAGTGAGCGGCTTCATTTTTTTGCCTCCGCCGCCAGACGAATTTTTTGCATTTTTTCAAAGTTAGGCCGCGCTCGCCAATCGGATTCCACAGAGCCATCGGGGTAGTAGAATTTTATGAAGTCTCCAATGACGTGTTTCTTTGGCGACACAGATGTCACAACCACGTCTGAGTGCAGTACCGGCTCAAAATATATGGACCTTGCTTCCCGGGCCTCGTAGTTAAGATAGCCGCGATTCTCACTAGACAAATTCGCACGCCTCGCATAACCATCGATAAATTTTTCGCTTACCCATGGATAGTAATCCTTCACGATTGTTAAATAGGGGCCCACCACTTTCCTTGTTCCTCCGACGCTGAGCTGCGCTCTATTACCATCAAATTTTACGATGACCGTGCCGCCCGTGCCCTGCGTTACACTTTCTCCGAAACGACTTGGAAGACGGTATTTGATGCCAAATACGACATTACTAAGACGCCACTTGCAGCGACCACCTCCATCGATGGACAACTTCGCCTCATAAAACTCTGTGGCCCCACGCCTCGTTAGTTCCGAACCGTAACCGTTATATCCTTCCAGGGATTCAGGCCTACCATCACCGTCATGCACAGCTTTTCGGCATACAGACGAGCGATACATGACTCGTAGAGGTTGTGGCTCCAGCTCTTCAGGCATCTTTATAACGATTCCTACTTTCTCACCATCTGGCGGCGGATTCATACTAAAATCTTTCGCGCAGCCACTGAGGAAGGTGAGCAATACGAAGCACAAAACCGAAGTCTTCCAAAATGAGTTAGCGGTATTCATTGAATGTATTCCCAATACAGGCGGTGGGGCAGCGGGCGACTTCATTCTTTTGCTTCCGCTTTCAGGCGGATTTTCTGCATTTTTTCAAAGTTAGGCTCTGACCTCCCATCAGACTCTACTGTTCCGTCAGGGTATTTAAACTTTATGAAATCCCCAACGACGTGTTTTTTTGGTGCTACAGAAGACACCACAAAGTCTGAATGCAGAACGGGTTCGAAATATACATTCCTAGCCTGACGCGCGTAATACGTATAATCACCACCATCCCCTCCACAAAGACCCACACGTTTTATATACCCCCGAATGAAACTCTCTTTGATCCAAGGATAAAAATCTTTCACGACATTTAACTCTGAACCGGTTACCGCCATTGGCGCCGAAACCCTGAGCTGGGGGCTGTCGTGATCGAAAACCACGATTACTTCTGCGCCCGAACCGGACACTACGCCTTCCCCAAATCTTTCGGGCGTGCGGTAAACAACGCTGAATACCACATTACTTAGGCGCCATTCGCAAGCACCTCCTCCATTCACGAATAGCTCTGTATGATACATACCTGTTTCGCCACTACGCTCAAACCTCCCCTCATAAGAGTTTTTGCCGTCAAGCATTTGAGGCTGACCATGTGCGTCATGGGTTACACGTTGGCATTTGGCCGATCGATACATCACACGCAGCACCTCAGGCGCTAACTCCTGCGGAGCATTGATCGTAATCGTGACTTTCTCGCCATCCGGCGATGGAGCCATTTTGTAGTCCTTCGAGCATCCGCCAATCAGAGTTAGCAACAAAAAGAACAAAGCTGAGGGCCTTACGGATCCCGTTGCGGCCTTCATGACACCCTCCAGGCGCCTGTTTCCAGTGTGCTGCTTCATTTCTTTGCTTCCGCTCTCAGTCGGATTTCCTGCATTTTTCTAAAGTTGGGCTCTGACCTCCGATCAGACTCTACTGTTCCGTCAGGGTATTGAAACGTAATGAATTCACCAACCTTGTGTTTTTTTGGCGCTGTCGATGACACCACATAATCAGAATGCAACACCGCCTCGAAATACACGCTACGAGCTTCACGGGCCTCGTAGGTTAGATGACTTCTCGCCTCGCCTGCCAGACCCGCTCGCTTGATATACCCGCCCGAGTAACTATCTTTCACCCAAGGGTAATAGTCCTTGATGATAGTAAGCTCTGCTCCTTTAACTTTCATCAAACCAGATGTCCTAAGCTGTGCATCGTTGTGGTCAAATATCACAATTACCCCACCGCCCCCTCCTGAGCCCACATTTTCTCCAAAACGATTAGGCACGCGATAGCTCACCTCAAATAAAACATTACTTAAGCGCCACTCACAGGGCCCACCGCCGTTTACAAATAAATCTGCCTCATAGAGACTTCCGTTGTTCTGGTGTGACAATTTCGCATCAATCGAGTTGTAACCTTCGAGCCTCTCGGGTCGTCCATCTCCGTCATGGGTGACACGTTCGCAGATCGCTGATCGATACATCACCCTCAGGGGTGTTACCTCTAATTCCGCGGAGACCTTAATAGCAATCTTGACTTGCTCGCCGCTCAGTGACGGCGCCATGCTGTAGTCTTTGGCGCATCCACTGATGGAACCGAGCAGCGCTAAACAAAGAACTGAATTTTTTGTGAATAACTTCACACTCTTCATTTAGTTCTCTTTGCGGTGTTCTGCGGCACATTGAGTGACTTCATTTTTTTGACTCGGCCTTCAAGCGGATTTCCTGTATTTTGTTGAAGTCTGGCACATAGCGACCGTCAGACTGAGCCGTCCCGTCCGGATAGTAAAACGTAATGAACATTCCAGGCTTGTGCACTGTAGGCTCCTTGGAAATCACAACATACTTACTGTGCAATGAAGGTTCAAAATATATCGACCGAGCCTTCCGTGCTTTAAACGTGTGAAAACCATTGGCCTCACCGGCGAGTTCGGCGCTTTTGACATACCCCCTAATGAAGCTCTCATTGACCCAAGGATAATAGTCGTTAACAACCCTCAACTCCCGCCCCTCCACGACCTTGGAACCCGGCACGCGCAGCTGAGCATTGTTATCATCAAATATCACAATGACGCTCCCACTTAAGCCAGATTTCACACCCTCTCCAAATCGATTGGGTACGGGATATTTGACGCCAAAAACCACATTACTCAACTGCCAATCACATGCTCCGCCAGCATTGACATACAACTCAGCTGTATACAAATCTCCACCCCCCTGGCGAACGAGTTTTACCTCGTACCCGCTATGACCATCTAGCTTTTCAGGCCGCCCACCTGCATCACGAACTACACTTTTACAGACTGAAGAGCGATACATAACCCGCATTGGCTTGGGTTCTAGATCCTCCGGCACTTTAATAGTAACCGTAACTTTCTCGCTGTCCGGCATTGGAGACATGCTGTAGTTCTTTGCGCATCCGGTGAGAGTGATTAATATCGCGATCCCAAGCAACGGTATCCTTGAGGACGACTGTGGGTTCCGACGCCCGCGATAGCTCTGGCTACTGAGAGGCCTCATCTTTTTTCTCCCGCCGTCAAGCGGATTCTTTGCAATTTTTCAAAACTAGGCTTATTTTGCCGCTCGGATTCCACCGTGCCGTCCGGGTAATCGAATTTTGGGAATTCACCAACGATGGATTTTTTAGGCGCTATAGATTTAACCACGTAGCTTCGATGAAGCACTGGCTCGAAATAAATATTTCTCGCCTGCACCGCATTATAGGTGAGGTAGCTTCCATCCCTGCCAGAGAGGCGTACTCTCTGGACATAACCACCTATAAAGCTCTCGCTCCCCCAAGGATAATAGTTTTCAACAATACGCAAATCGGCCCCCGCCATGTTTATCGGGCTAGACACTCGCCGCTGCGGATTGTTGTGATCGAAAACAACCACTACTCCACCGCCTGACCCCGGCATTACACCCTCCCCAAAAGGGGTAGGCATCCGGTATTTGACGCCGAAATCAACGTTACTTAGACGCCATTGGCACGAACCGCCTCCGTCGACAAACAGCTCTGCTCCGTACAGATCCCCCTCGATCTTCTGTAGTGGGACTTCAAAACCATTATGGTCGTCCACCCTCTCCGGCCGACCGTCCCCGTCATATGTCACACGCTGACAAACGGCAGATCGATACATGACACGCATGGATCTCAATCCAAGATCTTCGGGCAACTTAATAATCAACGAAACTTTTTCACCATATGGTGCCGGCGACAATCGATAGTCCTGAGCACAGCCAGCTGATAATGTCACCGTTGCCAAAATCAGTAGCGGAGTTCTCGAACCGGACATCGCAATCTTCATTTCCACACCACATCTTTTTCTAATGCGTCCAGACGCAACAACGCTTCAACGCCACCCTCGGCTTTTTGCGTCACCGTTAAAGCCGATTCGGCTTTCTGATGCATCGAAAGAAGCCAAGTATTGCGCCTGTGTTCGTGTTCGGGTGAGGAATTGCTGTACTTGTCCATCTGTTGCTCAAAACGCTTGATCCCTTTCTGCGCGGCAAGCGGTGGCACACGTTTAGGATTGATCGCCGCTAGCAGGCGATGAGTGATATGCGTCATGTACTCACCCATCATGTGGTTACCGATACCCAGCAGCCCCCCGGGTTTCAGGTTTTTATGAGGTTGGAAAAAGCGCGCTCGGTCCCCAGGCGTTAGGCAACGCATTAGAGCGCGCTGCGACTGTTCGGCCTGATCATTTTCTGCGCTGCTTAAACTGGGCACCACGTAAAGGTTTGGTCGCTCCGGGAGTCGGGTTTTTATGGTGTCGTAGTACGGCGCGCCGAGCCCATCCTTGCTGCGGTATGCAGGATAAGAAGAGCCTCGGCTCTGCGTGTGCTGCTCTACACGGTAAAGCATGGCAAGTTCGCCGTGATGGCCGTATGGATCGCCGAACTTGATCACATTGGTCGCGAGGGTCTGGCCCATCGACCATGCGAAACCCAACGTAGTGCCTAACGGGCCGTATAGGTTGTAGAGGTGGTTATCGAGGTCAGCCTCAGGTGGCACACTGGGAATGGTGTCAGTGTCATTAACGTGACGGAAATGACGAATTTCGCTCAACCCTTTTAACGCGTTCAGCGTAAAAGTGCGAGGCATGCCATAGGTATATAAAACGGGATCATCTTGTTTTAGCGTTGCGGCATGAATAAGGCCTAAAGCGCCGCCAAGGCTGTGCCCGCATATAAACAATTGCCTGCCGAATGCAGCTTTCGGGATTAGTCTTTCAAAATGCTCGGAATATACGTCCTGCGCTATCGCGAAAGCCTTACGGAAGCCTAAGTGCACGCGGCCATCAAGCCCAAGATCCACACACTCTGTTGATGGCGCACACTGAGCATGTAGGGCGGGCTGTACGGGACGAAACGTCAGATCCGTAGCGAGGTCGGGCGCATGAAACCGGTCGAAGTCGGTTCCTCGCCATGACACCAGCACCTGCGTAGTGTTCGCAACGTAAAAAAGCTGAGTGTCACCTTGAGGAGGTCGTGCCTTGGTAGTGTCCATCATCACGCAAGGCTGATACCGGTCGTTAAACGCCACGTCGGTGACCAGACAGGGCCAGTTCTTCCCCCCGTCCCAAACCCTGGGAGTTCTCGACAGATCAAGGCACTGCTCGGCAAAAAAATAATCAGGTGACCCGTACAAATTCTCCGCGCGGTTGCTGTACGACAAGATGCTCATCAGCCCCAGGTTGTAGGCATTCGCGAGGCTGTACGTCTGCTCATCATGCAACACCAACGACCAGGCACGCAGTGGGCAAACTTCCAAGACATGCCGGCAGTTCAGCGCTTCGTATTGCACCGTAAACCCTGAAAACTCAGCGTCCGGAAAATGATAAGCCGGTGGCGTATCCAGCTCTGGCCACGGCGGATTGAACACCGGCAGCTCATCACACAGTTGCCCTATTCGCAGGTAGTGATAGGCATGCCCCTGCTCAAGCGCCTGTTTTTCCACCGGCGAAAACCCGGGGCGCTGCTTTCCGTACAGAGGTTTGCTGTCACTTGCACCCGGCCGCTCGGGCTCAGGCCTCACAGCCCGCAACCGCCGCTGTTGCAGGACTTCAGCCAACGGCGCCGCCGGCATTAGCAGTGTTACGTCGATCGGGTGAAGGTCTTCAAGTCGAATGACACCCTGGGCATCGGTGCTCCCCGAGTACTCAGCAACGCAGCCATCCCGCACTGCCTGATTAGTCGCCCGCCACGGCAGATTGGCCAAGGGCTCGCCGAGTTCGTCCACCAGTTGAAATTCAACCCAATGGGTTTTCTGCGGGCCGATGGCCAGAGGCTTGTAGGTGCAAAAAATGTCCGTCTGGTGCTTTCTGTCTTTCATGCCGGGTCCTTCCTGATTGAAGATTTGATGCGGTGATAGATCGTCGCAGCCGATTGCTTGGTGGCAGGCGTAGTGTCGGTAGCCGTTGCGATGCAGATCGCAATCCATCCGGGCGACGGGACACCCGAGCGGTGGTCACTGCTCATCGTGCTTGTCATTCGGGAACTCGATCACCACGTTCCCGGGCAACAGCGTGTGGACCGGAATGGTCCTGCCGTCCTTATCGGTCACGCCGGGGAACCGCTCGCCCTCCTGAGTGGTGATCAGGTAACGGGCGAAGGGCGCGTAACCCTTATCCGGTTCGCTGAGGGTGTAACCCGCGGCATAGCCCGGCGGTATCGGCGTCGCCGGGGTGGTCAGCGTGGTGGCACCGCCCTTTAGCACGTACGCGGCCCGGTGATGGATGTTCCCTGGCGCGCCCAGCTCGATGTCGCCATCCTTGATGCGGATGAACGCGCCGCCGCAGCTGAAGACGATTTCTTCGGGCGCACTGATCTCGACACGGCCGGCCAGGCTTTCAATTTTTATCTGGTCATTCGCCAACGCGTGCATCGCCCCACCGTAGGCGTGCAGCTGCACATCCCCATCCACGGCTTTTAGGTCGAGGCCTTTGGTTACAGCGCACAGGCTGATCGCACCCTCGGCGGTGCCGGTGATGTCATGTCCCGCGCTGATGTTGGTGGAGCGCGACGACGCGATGGCGACGCTGTCACGGCCGGAGGACAGCAAAACAGCCTCGGGACTGACCACGCCGATGCCGGCCGGCGCGTGCAGTAGCAGGCCGGGCTCGGTCAGGTTGGTCAGGGCGGCGGTGAGTTGTTCGTGGCCGCTCGTATCGGCGGCAACGGCCTGGGCACTCCGGGCGGCTTGAGCCATGGAGCGGGCCAACGACAACGCGCTTTCGAGCTGCTCGATTGCAGCGTCCATATCGAGCTGCTGACCGTAAGCCTTGGTCTGTTGATCCGCACTGATAAACACCCCGCTTCCCGCCCGAATCGCGCCCCAGCCGTCCGTGCGCAATTCAAACCCTTCGCCGCGCTTATCCTTCTCGTTGTCGACCAGATGCCCAAGGTTCAGCTGGCTCTTGCCGCTGTGCTCGGTGCTGAGTTTGATGTGTTCTTTGCCGCGATCATCTTCCATGCGCAGCTTGTTGTTCGACGGTGTGCGCAGGACGTTGCGTTTGTAGTCACTGCGCGTGAGGGTGACGTGATCGGGATGGCGACTGTCATGCAGCGCATGGGCGATGTAGGGCCGGTCCGGGTCGCCTTGCTCGAAGGCAATCGCTACTTCCGTCCCGCAGATCAGCGGCAGGTGCAGGCCGTGGGTATCGCCCGCATAGGGTCGAGCCAATCTGAGCCACAGGCTTTCCTGCCCCAGCTTCCAGCTGTCGCGGTCGAACAGAAAGCTGACCTTGTAGCGGCCTTCGCTGTCGATGTGGCTGTAGGGATCGTTGGCCCGCGAACTGGTGACTCGCGCCGGAACAGTCCCGGCTATCTCAGGTTTGCCCAACAACGGCGGCCGAAAACACACACTCTCGGAATAAGGAATTGCCTCAAAGCTCAACTCAAAACTGCGATCCCGCGCCGCACGCAGTTTCAGTCCTGTAATGACCGAGCCCGGCTCAAACGCCTGGGGCGCTCCACCGGAAATCGCCAGCACCTGCGCCAATCCCAAAGACACACTGCTGCTAATCCCGGTCAGCCGGGTCTGGTTATTCAGATACCGCTCATGCCGCAACCGCCCATAGAAAAACCCGCTTTCACCCTCTAAATCTTCATCCTGATCCAGCTTGTCGCCGAGCACCTTGTACGGCTCGGCATAGTGATAAGCCTCGCCGTAAGTCGTGGTATCACCTCGCGTCTGATCGACATCGCCATCCAGCCAGGCACTCGCATCCCGATGGTGATAAGCCCTAAAGTGAACGCTCTGCTCCACCACCTCATGACTGACCTGCAGCCCCCAAACCCCGTCCGCGCCACTGCTGCCCAACCCGGACTGCGGCCGAAACGGCAAACTCACTCGCGGGCGAAGGTAATGCCGCTGATCATCGTGAAACTCGACGACCGCAATCCCCAATCGCTCATCGTTGCTAAAGCGGTACCAGATCCCCACCTCGGCTAATAAGCGCGAAATAAACGCCAGATCACTCTCGCCGTACTGCATCACCTGCTCGCGCTTCGGGTACTCCCGCACCAGCGTGAACAGAAAATCCTGCCCCTCAAAGTCATGGCGAGTACGCAGAATGCTCTCGACAATCTGCGGCACCGACTGATGCTGATAGATCCGGAACTGCCGCCCACGGGCCAGCAACGCCAGGCGCGGTTCCAGCGTCACTTCATAGCGCGCCTCGTCAGCGGAACCGGACAGCCGCTTGAAGCCGGTGATGACCCCATGCAACGTGCGCAGCGGTTTAACCGATGGCACCGGCAAGCCAGGAATAGCAATCGGCAAGGTATGGGCCGCCGCATGCAGACTGAACTGCGCATCCTGCCCGAGCATCCGCTCGGCGCCGATGTCTCGCTCAACCGAGGTCAACTCCACGCGATAAAGAAACGGCTGGCTCAGCCGTTCTTCGCCCTCAAAGGCCAGCACATCCAGCGCGACAGGCAGGTTATGAACGGTAAGCTTGTGACGGCTATGGTCGAAAAACACCCCGATGGCATCGTTCATCATTCGCCCTCCGCCGAAGCCTGGGACTCGACAAACTCAAGGGTGATGCCGTCCTCCTCGCAGTGCCCCAGCACCACGCCCCGCGTTGCCAGTCGCGCCGCCTGGCGCTGTAAAAGCTGTTGACTCAGCACCGGCAAAATCTGCTGGTTGAGGAGGCTGTCGATGTTCCGCGCGCCGCTGTCGGGCAGCAGGCAGGCCTCCACCAGCGCATCGTGCAGGCGTTCGTCGATCCGGCAGTCCAGCCCGTAATGCCGGCGCAACCGCTCTGCCACTTTGCCCAGTTTGATTGCGACGATGCGCTTGAGCGCTGTCGCCTGCAGCGGTCGGTAAATCAACGTCTGAAAACGCGCGAGCAACGCGGGCTGGAAGTGTTCGCGCAGCACCGGCCGCAGTTGCTCGTGGACCTCCCCGTCGAGCGCGTCGGGGTTCTCCAGCAGGTAGTCCTGCAACAGGTCGCTGCCCAGGTTGGAAGTCATGACGATGACGGTGTTGCGGAAGTCGATTTCGCGCCCTTCGCCGTCCCGCATGAAGCCTCGATCAAAGACCTGATAAAGCAGGTTGAGCACGTCGCGGTGGGCCTTTTCCACTTCGTCCAGCAGCACGACGCTGTAGGGTCGCTGGCGCACCGCTTCGGTGAGCACGCCCCCTTGTCCGTAGCCGACGTAACCGGGCGGCGCACCTTTCAGCTGGCTGACGGTGTGGGCTTCCTGGTACTCGGACAGGTTCAGGGTGATCAGTGATTTCTCGCCGCCAAACAAGGTGTCGGCCAGCGCCAGGGCGGTTTCGGTTTTGCCGATGCCGCTGCTGCCGACCAGCAGGAACACGCCCAGCGGCGAGTCTTCTTCGGTCAGGCCGGTTTTCGCGGCGCGCAGACGCTGGGCCATTGCCGTCAACGCGCGGTCTTGACCGATGACGCGAGATGCCAACGACGGCTCCAGCATCAGCAGGCTGGTCTGTTCATCTTTCAGCAGGCTACTCAGGGGCACGCCGGTCCAGTCGGCAATCACCTGGGCGACGCTGCGATCATCGACGTCCAGGGACAGCAGCGGCGCATCGCCCTGAACCACTTTGAGCTGCGCCTGTAGATCCGCGCAGGTGTCGGGATCGAACACCTCGGCATCACGGGCGGCGAGCAATGTTTGCGCGAGATCGAGTTCTTGGGCGTGCTGGTCCTGGAGTCGCCCAAGCTCATCGCTCAGGGATGAAAGCTGCTCGGCGATGACCGCCAGACGCTCATCGGCGCTGCGTCCGTTGATGCGCTGATCGCCTTGCAGCGCATGGCGTTCCTGCTCCAGCGCGGACTGCCGGGCCTTGCTCGCGATCAGCGCCTGGGGTTCGCAATCCAGGCTCATGCGTACCCGGGCGCTGGCGGTGTCCAGCAGGTCGACGGCTTTGTCCGGCAACTGGCGCCCGGGCAGATAGCGCCGCGACAGCACCACCGCCGCCTGTATCGCCGCGTCCTCGATGTGCACGCCATGGTGGCTGGCGTAGCGGGCCTTCAACCCGCGCAGCATGATCATCGCCGTGGCGTCATCCGGCTCGTCGACCTTGACCGTCTGGAAGCGCCGCTCCAGCGCCGGGTCACGTTCGAAATACTGCTTGTATTCGCCCCAAGTGGTCGCGGCGATGGTGCGCAGTTCGCCACGGGCCAGGGCAGGCTTGAGCAGATTGGCAGCGTCGGCGCCTCCGGCTTGATTGCCCGCGCCGATCAGCGTGTGGGCTTCGTCGATGAACAGCAGCACCGGATGTTCGGCCTGCTGCACGGCCTCGATCACGTCTTTCAGGCGTTGCTCAAACTCGCCTTTCACTCCCGCGCCGGCTTGCAACAGCCCCAGATCCAGCGTGCGCACGCTGACCGGTTTCAGGCTGGCAGGCACGTTGCCTTCGACGATGCGCAGGGCCAGCCCTTCGACCAGCGCGGTTTTACCGACGCCGGGTTCGCCCACCAGAATCGGGTTGTTCTTGCGCCGGCGGCTCAAGATATCGATGACCTGACGGATCTCGTCGTCACGGCCGAGCACGGGATCGATCTCGCCCTTGCGCGCTTTCTCGGTGATGTCCTGGGTAAACCTCGCCAGCACCGGGTTTTCCGCCGCTGAATCCGCGGACGACATCTCTACCGCAGCACGATCCGGCGCAAGATCCAGGCCCTGCTCCGGCCCAGGTACCGAACCCGCGCGCTCATCGGAATGCTCGTCAAGAAAAGGCAGCAAGTGACGCAACTGCACCTCGCTCAGGCTGAGCAAAGGCCAGGCTTCCACACACGCCAGCAGGTCGGGGGTCTCGATCAGCGCCGCCAGGACGTGGGCCGAGCGCAGTTGCTCGTTGTCCTCGTCCATCGAAGCGCGCACCCAGGCGTTTTTGATCAGCACCTGCAATTTGTCACACAGCTGCGGTTTGGCCTGGACGCTGCGCGGCAGGCGGTCGAGGTGGTCGAGCAAGCCGGTCCACAGCGCTTCGATGTCCCACTCGTAACGCCCGCCGATCAGCACCAGATCACCGTCGCCCTGCCCCAGCAGTTTCAGCAGCCAGTGCTCAATGGTGATGTGACCGTGGCCGCGGCTCTGGCACAGCGTTGCCGCCGCACTGAGGGCCTGGGCGCAGAAAGGGTTGAGGCGGCGAAGCAAACGGGAAGAGCTCTGTGCCATGGGTCATCGTCCTTGAATGGAAGGAGTAAGGAGCGGCGACGACCGTTGGCCGGTCGACGCCTCGCTGTGTTGTCTGGGGAAACGTGCCGTGCCGATGTGCTTGGCGCAGCGCCCGATAACGGACGCTCAACCCAACACACCGCAGCCGGCAGACAGGCGTGCAAAAGCTGCCTGTCTGCCGGCCTTGCAGCGTCAGGCGGTCTGGCGTTCGTTCCACGAGTCGGAGTGGATGATGTTGCCGTCCTTGTAGGTCCAGGTGACCTTCTCGTAGCGCAGCTCGACCATCTCCAGGTGGTTGTGCTTCTCCTTGGCCGGGTCTTTGACGTCGTGCATTTTCGGCGCGACGCGGACGACCTTGACGTTCTCCAGCAGGGTGTTGAAGTACTCGACTTCCTGGCCCGCGTCGTCGATGCGGTACCACTTGAACTCGGCGCTTTTCAGCGTCTGGCCGGTGCCGACGGCCTTGTACAGGTACGGGCTGCTGGCATCGATTTCCTTGGTGAACAGGAACGGCGTGTGCACCCGGGCGCCGGTCAATTTGCCGGTGTTGTTGTCGGTGGGGATGTAGACGCTGTGGTCCTGGGCGACCACTTCGACGCTGCCTTCCCGGGACTGCACGTTGACCGAGCCTTTGATGTCAGCGCCGCCGTCATCTTTGAGCCAGAGGTAAACGGGAATTGCCATGTGAAACTCCTTGCTTGGGTTATCGAGTGCCGCGAAATGCGACGGGGGTAGCCGGCCCGGCCCCGGCAGAAAGCGACCCGCAGGCCCCCTCTTCCGGCACCAGACGGATGTCGACGCGGCGGTTGGCCCTGCGCCCTTGTTCGGTGTCATTGCTGGCGATCGGTTGACTGGCGCCGTAGCCCTGCACGGCGAAGCAGCTGGCGGGAATGCCGCCCATGCGTTGCATCCAGTCGCGCACCGAGGCGGCGCGATCGCGGGACAGGCGCAGGTTCTGTTCTGCACTGCCTGTGGCGTCGGTATGGCCGGTGACGACGATCAACCAGCCGGGCCGGGCCTTGATGCCGACCAATGCGTTGATCAGCACCTGGGTCGAGTCCGCCTTGAGTTCGGCGCTGCCGATGTTGAACAGCGACAGCGTGTTCAACCGCACCGGCCCAGGCGCTTGCGCCGTCTCGGTGGGCGGCCGGTAACGGCCGATGGCTTGCCAGACCCTGGCGCGCAGCTGTTCGGCTCGGTAAAGGCCGAAGCCCAACGACCGTGGTTCGCCGTAGCGGTAGTAGTCATCCAGCCGGCGGGCGTCGTCGTGCAGAACGGTCAACGCCGCTTCGCGCCGGGCCACGGCCTGCTGATCCTCGCGGTCGGTTTCGTTGATCGATGCGTAGCGGCGCAGGTCGTCACCCACCTGACGGATCAACAAAGTGTTCTGCCGGGCCGAGCTCGACAGGGCGACGACGGCAGAGAAAACCGTCAGCCAGATGCCGATGACCGTGGCGCGCCTCGCTGCTGTGTTGCCGGTGTGCCGGGGCACCAGCTCCAGCAAAGGGTCCGGCGCGGGCAAAACACCGCCCGTGTCCCTCGTCAACCGGGTCGGCACCAGCGCGGTTTTTCCCTGTATCCAGTGCTGCCAGACGCTGCCGGGCATGGGGTCAGGCAGACGCGCCACTTGGCAGATTGCGTAGGCCACTGGCGACGGCGCGCGATGCCGGCCGATCCGAGTGAAGTGCGGCGCGACGTACTGAACAAGCCATGCGGCGTGGGTATTCATCTGCACGGCAAGTTGTATGCGGTCGGTGAGGACGGTGGCGTCTTGTCTCTGCCAGTCCTCGACGCTGACGCAGGTGCCGTTGTTTCGTACCCGCGCAAAGGGGCCGCCATTTTCCCAACTGAACCAGACGGCTTCGGTGGCCGAACTTCCCTCTTCCCGGCTGAAGCCCGTCCCACGAACACCGTGCGGCCTTGGTGAGGTGTGTTGATAGCTCACTACCCACAACGGCAACGTTTGCGCACGCTTGCGGATGACCGAAAGCTGATGAGTCAGCGCACGAAGCTGGCCGGCCAGCACCGCGCTGTCAGCGTGTTGGGCCGGATTGATGACGAACATGACGCTGAGCTGCCCACGCCATTGCGGACGGACCGCCAGCAGCGCAGTGGTCACTTCGGGCAATCGCTCAATGCTCGGCACCCAGACGTAACACCCGCTGGCCGTGTTCCGTACGAGGGTTTGCTCGGCAGCATCGGCATCGGCATCGGCATCAACAGCAATAAGCGCCGACGCCCCCTCACCGCATATCAGCACCACAGGCAGCCGGTATTCACTGCCCGGCAAGGTCCGAAACGCTTCCAGGCGCAGCGAATCACCGAGACGGGAAGTACGTCGACCCGCCAGCAGCCAGCCCCCGGTCACCAGAATCAGGGCGCAAACGACGGCGAACGCTTGATCGACCAGACTCAGCGGCAACACGCTAATCACCATCAGCGCCAGGCATCCGGACCACAGGGCAAGTGCACGCATCAACTTGAGTGTCATGGGCGCGTCACACCCGCTCGGTCACAAGGGAGGCGACCAGCGCCGCCAGATGCGAATCCAGCAACCACCAGATGCCGGCCAGCAGCAAACCGGCCGCCAGCAGGTGTAACAGCGGCGCGCGCAGCCACGCTGGCAACGGCTTGCGACCCCGTGCGTCGATCCACGTGGGCAACGCCTGATCCAGGGTCAACGGCGCCACTCGGGCGGTCAACTCGGCCATCAACTGCTGCCGCTCGGGATGGTTCGGTTCCTTGTAGCGACCAAGAAATCCCAGCATCAGAACGCGGTGATACACCCTCAGCACGCTCGGGTCCGGAGACGGCTCGTGCAGCACCTCACGCATTTCCTCGTAGAGAAACTGCCCCGCCTGATGACGTCCGAAGTAATGCGCCTGGAGCGGTTCGTGGGTCCATTTGGCGCGTGCAGCGGCATCGGCGTGGATCAGCACGGTTTCATCCATGAGCGCACATTGGGCATGGCTGATGAAGTCGACATTGCGCTGGCTGACGCCGGCCTGGGTCAGCGCATCGCGAACCTCGACAACCTGCCGGGTGCACACCGCCCAGAGCGCATCGCTGTCCGGAGCGGATGCGCCATGACGCAACTCGACCACCAACAGGTAGCTGTCCTGCAGCAGTTGATCGACATCGACGGACCGCGCGGCCGCTTGGCTTTTCATTGGCCGCCTCATGAGCGCAGCACCGCAAACAGCTCAAGCTTGACGTCCGGCAGCGTTGCCGGGACGTAGAACGCGCACACCCCTTCAGCCAGCACGGCCTGACCGCTCGGATGGGCAAAGTCGAGGACGAAATACTGGTTTTCGAGACGCAGCGGAATCGCCGCCGGCACGTGACTGAGCGGCTGCAGCGGAACGCCGTCCAGGGCTGCGTTGATCAACTGATCAACGTCGTCCGGAGTGCCGACCTTGCACAGCCGCGGGAACTGCGCCTGCAATTGCGCCGGGGCCTCGCGGCAGCGCACCGACAGGTAAAAGTCAGCGGCGTCGGCCTCACGCAGACGCGGATCGTTGAACGTCACTTGCCAGCGACCGGGGAGCACCCGCTCCAGCTCCAGAGCGATCACCCGCGACGGCAGACTGGCTTCCAGCAGCGTCGAAATCATCTGCATCAAGGGCGGGAACACCGTTTCCAAGGCTTCGTGCTGATAGGCCGGAATGGCGTCAACGTCGTGTTCAAGGGAGAACGTCAGCAGCGCCCCCGCCAGCTTCACCAGCTCCAGATAGACCTGCTCGGGATGACGCGCCGGGCTGGCCTTGAAATCGGCGAGCACGGGTTGGTAGGTATTGAGCGCATTAAGCAGCCAGAACAGCGAAACATCCGCCACCGCGAAGTCGGCCATGCGCTGATTGCTTTCACGGCGCATGCCCATCAAGCGTTGACGCTTGGACGCCAGTTGGGTGAGGAGATTGTCCAGTTGGACCTGCAAACCCGCATGCCCGGCAAAGCTCAACAGCGGCGGAACGAACGCCTCGTCCAGGCACACCCGCCCCTGGCCGTCACGCACCAGCCGGGCCACGGAACAGGTCAGGTAATCGGCGTTGTCATCGCTGGACAGACGCAGGCTGAGCATGTGCTCGAGCACACCGATCGACTGTTGATCGTCGCCGTAGAGATCCTGCACCTGCCGCCAATCCTGGCGGTAACGCACCGGCCGGTCAGCGCGAGCTTCTTCAAACAGGCAATTGCCACCGTTGGCCTGCTCCAGCGGCAGGCACAACAGCACCGTCGCGCCCTGCTCCGGGTCGATCTGAATCTGTTCGAGGGACAGCGCGGCGGGCAGCCGATCAACGCTGTCGGTGTCGATCAGCGTGCCGTCCGGAAGCCGCACGCGCAGCGCGGACGCCTTGAGTTTGCCCAGCCGTAGCGCCTCACCATCGAAGGTCGCTGTCTGCACGCCCCAAGGATGGACACGTGACAGATGGGCGATGCATTCGTTGGTCCAGGCTTCCCAGCGCCCTTGCTGCTGGAATTGCTGCTGGGACAGCAGCGCCCCGGCAGCCCAGAGAGGTCGGTCGATTTTCATGTTGTGCTCACCTATGGCCGACGTCAGGTTTTGGCTTTGGGCATCTGGGAAACCAGCGAGAGATTCACGTCCATGCCTTCCACCTGGAAATGCGGCACGGCGTACAACTTCACGCGGAAGAAGCCGGGGTTATCGTCGATGTCCTCCACCGTTACCCGGGCGTCGCGCAGCGGATGCGAGGCCTGCAAGTCATCCCCCGGATCGGTCATTTCGGTGACCAGCCCGCTAATCCACTTATTCAATTCCAGTTCCAGCAGACGCCGGTCTTTGGTGGTGCCGATGTTTTCCCGCTGAATCAATTTCAGATAATGGGCAATGCGCGACAGCAGAAAGATATAAGGCAGGCGCGAGTTGATGCGGCTGTTGGCCGTGGCATCGGCGGTGTCATACAACGCAGGCTTTTGTGTGGAGTTGGCGGAGAAGAAACAGGCGTAATCGCGATTCTTGTAATAGGAAAGCGGAATAAACCCCAGGTTGGCGAATTCGAATTCACGGGTTTCCGGAATCATCACTTCCGACGGGATCTTCACCTGACTGCCGGTGCCGAGGTCATATAAATGAATCGGCAGATCCGTTACCGCACCACCGGATTGCGGCCCGCGAATCTGAACGCACCAGCCGTTGTTGACGAAACTCTTCACCATGTTTGCAGCAAAGGCAAAAGACGCATTGGTCCACAGATATTTGCTGTGATCGGTGCCTTTGACACTTTCCACATAATTGAAACTGCGCACCGGAATGGTGTCCGGCCCATAGGGCAGCCGTCCCAGCACACGCGGCATGGTCAAACCGATATAACGGGAATCGTCGGTGTCGCGGAATGACTTCCATTTGATGTATTCCGCGCGATCAAAGTAATTGCCGATGTCTTTGATGGCGGCGACTTCTTCCATGGTGTCCTTGCCGAAGAAGGCCGGCCCCACCGAACCAATGAACGGCATGTGCGCTGCCGCCGCGACCTTCGATATATTACGAAGCAATGCAATATCTTGCGGGCTGCGATCAAATTCGTAACTGGAAACAGCTGCGGCAATGGGTTCGCCGCCGGGCGTGTCGTATTCCTGGGTATAAGTGTGCATGTACAGACCACTCTGGGCGATCTCCGGGGCGTCTTCAAAATCCTGGACCAGATGGTCTTTGCTGATGTCCAGCAACTCGATGCGCACGTTCTGCCGGAAGTCGGTCTGATCGATCAGCGATTTCACGCCGCGCCACGTCGACTCGACCCTCTGGAACTCGGGATGATGCATGACGGCGTCGAGCTGGCGGCTGATCTGCGCGTCGAGGCAGGCGATGTGTTCGTCGAGCAGGGTCTTGTCGAGGCGCTGGACCTTGCGCGACGAGGCCTTGAGCAGGTTGAGGAACACACTGACCGCGGCGGTCACGCGCTCATCGGCGGAGATCTCCGACAGGGCTTCGTTGTTCTGAAACGCTTCGATATCGCCCAGTGCGGAAACCGGGTTGAGGTTTATTTTTGAAAACAGCGCGCTATAGACGCCGGTGCTTTCTTCAGACAAAACGGTGCTACCGCCTGAGACTGCGGAAGAGTGTTTCGAGGACATGTTTGATACCTGCTATCAGAGACCCGGGTAATTAACGCTCAGTGGGTGCAGCGAGCACTGCCAGTTCGGCGCGTAACTCATCACTGAGCGTTTCGTCTTTGACGATGCGTTCAAGTTCGTGACGAAACGTTGCGTTGTCGAGCAGGTTTGATTTGAGATCACGCAGCAGATTGCGGGTCGCCAGCAGCGCGCGCAATGACGGTATTTGTCTGGCCACCTGTTCCGGTTCGAAGTCTTTCATTCTTTCGAAATTCAAGTCGACTGAAGCATCGGAACTGTCGTCGGCAAAGGTGTTTTCAACGGTGAGTTTCAATGCAGGGGAAAACTCCGCCAGCACGCTGTCGACATTATTTTTATTGATATTGATCTTGGTGCGCTCGGACAAGGGCCGGTCTTCCCGACCGTTGCTGTAATCCCCAAGCACCATTAATTTAAGCGGCAATTCGACTTTTTTCTGCGCACCGCCGGTGTGCAAATCGAGTTTTATATTGACCCGGGCCTTGGGCACTTCATTTTGAAAGCTGTTTGAAGCCATAACTCCTCCGTCGAAAATGCCACACGTCACAAAGGGGAATATCTGGATCGCGGAGCCTTTTTATCAGCCGAGCGCTCGTACCCCAAGCGATCAAGTTTTAACAAGTGTGAGCAAAGAATGGGCTGATGAAGTTTTCATCGAATTCGGGAAGCGGCAAGGCTAATTCCCTACGAATCAAAACTCTACCCACCAAAGAGAGGAAGAGAGCTGTCCTACGGAAGTCTAGAATCCTTCCTACAAAAAAAGCCCAGACAGTGGATCGGCTACAGCATTAAAAATGCCTGCCCAACACAGTGGCGGCGGGTTTTAAAGTACAGATATAAAAAAACCGCAAGCGGTTGAACAGCATCAGCTGTGCAACGCGCCTGCGGCTAATTCGAGCGAATGAATCAGAAGATGTAATCGGTGGTCAGGAACGTCGATTCACGGTTATGAATGATGTCGCTGATCAGCGCCTTGTTGCTCTCCTGAAATTTGGTCGCCACCAAGGTGCGGATCGAGAACACCCGCAGTGCATCGTGTACCGACAGCGTACCCTCGGCCGAATTCTTGCGACCGTTGAACGGGAAGCTGTCCGGCCCGCGCTGGCACTGGGCGTTGATGTTGATACGCCCCACCTGATTGGCGAACGCATCGACCAGACGCCCGACCTGCTTGGAGTCGTTGCCGAAGATGCTCAACTGCTGGCCGAAATCGGAATCCAGCACGTACTCGATCACCGTTTCCAGATCGCGGTACGCCACCACTGGCACCACGGGGCCGAACTGTTCTTCGTGGTAGACGCGCATGTCCGGGGTCACCGGGTAGAGCACAGCCGGGTAGAAGAACTGCCCGTGGGTCGTGCCGCCGCCCTCATTGACCACTTTGGCGCCCTTGCTCACGGCGTCGTCCACCAGCCCTTGCAGGTAGTCGGTCTTGCCCGGCTCCGGCAATGGTGTCAGTGAGACGCCCTGCTCCCACGGCATGCCCGGCTTGAGCTGGGCGAGTTTTTCTTCGAACTTTTCGAGGAAACTACCGACCACGTTTTCGTGCACGAACAGGATCTTCAAGGCGGTGCAACGCTGACCGTTGAACGACAGCGAGCCGGTAATGGCTTCCGTCACCGCGTTGTCCAGGTTCACATCCGGCAGCACGATCCCCGGGTTCTTCGCGTCCAGACCCAGCGCGGCGCGCAGACGGTGCGGCTTGGGGTGAAGCTTTTTCAGGGCGCTGGCCGCCTTGTTGGTACCGATGAAGGCAAACACGTCGATCTTGCCGCTGGCCATCAGCGCGCTGACCGTCTCGCGCCCGCTCCCGTAGATCACGTTGATGACCCCGGCCGGGAAGCTGTCGCGGAACGCTTCGAGCAACGGACGAATCAGCAGCACGCCGAACTTGGCCGGCTTGAACACCACGGTATTGCCCATGATCAGGGCCGGAATCAGCGTGGTGAAGGTCTCGTTCAACGGATAGTTGTAAGGGCCCATGCACAGGGTCACGCCCAGGGGCACGCGGCGAATCTGGCCGAGGGTGTCCTGTTCCAGCTCGAAGCGACTGGAGCGACGGTCCAGTTCCTTGAGGGCGTTGATGGTGTCGACGATGTAATCGCAGGTGCGGTCGAACTCTTTCTGCGAGTCCTTTAGGTTCTTGCCGATTTCCCACATCAGCAGCGCGACCACGGCGTCGCGCTGCTCGCGCATCAGCTTGAGAAACGTCTCGACGTGATGAATACGGTCGGCGACGCGCATGGTCGGCCAGGCGCCCTGGCCACGGTCGTAGGCTTTGACGGCGGCGTCCAGCGCGGTCATTGCGGTTTCCGCGTCCATCAGCGGCGTGCTGCCCAGCACCACGGATTCAAGGCCCGCGTCGGTCTTCAGCGAGACCGGGCTTAGCACGGGCGCCAACGGCCCTTTCCATTGGTGCAGTTCGCCGTTGACCAGGTAATCGCGCTGCTCGATGGCCGGGCCTGCGCGAAACGGCTCAGGGATCTCGTCGGCGCGCGGGTACAGGTTGTCCAGGCGGTTTTGCAGGGTCATCTCATTTACCTCTTCCAGTCGGTATCGTGCCAAACAGGCTGGACACACTACGCCACAGCCGCCGCCGAATGAGAAGCGTCGAGATAAATGTCACGTCCGGGTGACACGAAAACAGTCTGCCGACCCCGTGCCAGAGGCTCCGTCTAGCCCACCGCAGTCTGGTTGCGACCGGATGCCTTGGCCCGGAACAGCGCCTTGTCTGCGAGAGCCAGTAGCCCATGCAAGTCCTGATCGAGGTGGTTCAGCTCTGCAATGCCCAGGCTCGCGGTCACACCTTCGTCGTGCAGGCAGGTGATGTCGGCGATGGCCGAGCGCAGTCTCTCGGCAATGACTCGCGCCACGTCTATCGGAGTGTTAGCCAGCAGCAGCGCGAATTCCTCTCCGCCCAGGCGGCCGCTGACGTCTGCGTCGCGCACGGATTGACGGATGACCCTGCCGATCTGCCGCAAGACGTCGTCACCCGCCTGATGGCCGTGGCCGTCGTTTATGCGTTTGAAATGGTCGATGTCCAGCATCAGGGCGCAGAGCGGCAGATGGGCCTGCTTACAGGTCTCGTACACGCCTTCGGCGCGATGGAAGAAAGCACGGCGGTTTTGCAGTCCAGTCAGCTCGTCGGTCTGCGCGGCATGGGCAGCGATGCGATGGGCATGTTCCATTTCGCGGCTCAGGCGAAAGGCCCGCTCCATGGCCCGGCCCAGTTTGCGCGTCGCGCTCGCCACAAAACCGGCGAAGATCAGCGATGCAACTGCCATCCCCTGTTGCGCGGTCTGGGGTTGAAACAGCAGCCACATCGAACACGGCAGCAGCACCAACGCAATCGACACCAGGGTCATCGAGCGGTACGCCGAATAGCAGGACACCGCACTCACCGACATGCCCACGGTGAACAACAGCACCAACGTCTGGATCAGCATATCCCCGGCCTGCATCAGCGCCAGCGCGCCGCTGCCCCAGATGCCGGCGGACAATACCAGCGTGACCCAGTAAGTGGTTTCCCAGCGTTCGGGGGTCCGTACGGATTCCGGCACCCGGAAGTAGGTGACCAACATGATCAGGCGCAAGGTGGTCGAGGCGCCCAGCAGCCCAAGCCACCAGAGAATCATTGATTGTTCCAGGCGCTCCCAGCAGATCCACGAGAGCATCACAGCCGCCAGCGCGCTGCCGAACACAGAGAAAAAACTCTGACGGAAGAGCAGCTGCAAACGATCATTGCGCACCTGGGCCCGTATCAGGTCCTCGCGCGCCGGTTGAGAATCATGGAGGTACATCGAATTCGCCCGAGCCTGGCACTGGAAAAGGGCAGATTGTGGCATCGTGCTATGACGCTTAACAACTCGCGCGCCAATTAACTCACACCTAACGAAAATCAGCGTTGCAGATCGCTGCCAGGTATCGCCTGAACCCGTCTGGCTCGGGCGTTCCGGGAGAAGGTCATTGAGCCTCATCCAGTAGCTCGATCAGCCTCAGCGCATTCCCGGTAGCGGCGCCGCTGGCAGTGTTGTCAAAAATGCACCACGTCGGCGCGCCGCTTTGCGCTCCACTCTTCAGCTCGGCGGCCAGACGGATCAGATAATCCTCTTCGTAGGCGCTGTGATAAATGCGCGGCGCCCCGTGCAGTCGCCAGTAGCGCAATCCCGCCCACCCTGACGGTTGGCCGTCGTTGCTCAGCCTGGACGGATCGACACGTGCCTGGGCGATGCGGTAGTGCGTCAGCATTGGCTCGCCGTGCACCCAGCTTTCATGGCGCGGCTCAATTACCACCTGCCCCGCAAAGCGCTCGCGCAACCGGGTGAAAAACACCTCCGCTACCTGTGGCTCGAACGCCAGCGACGGTGGCAGTTGCAGCAACAGGCAGCCCAGCCGATCGCCCAGTTCCAGGCACTGACCGAGGAATTCGTCCAGCGCCTGGTCGCTGTCTTGCAAGCGTTTTTCGTGGGAAATAAGCTTGGGGAGTTTCACCGAAAAGCGGAAATTCGCCGGTACCGAGTCGGCCCAGCGCGCGTAGGTTTGCGGACGATGGGGCCGGTAGAACGGGCTGTTGATCTCCGCCGAGCTGAATTGCCGTGCGTAGCGCTGCAAGTGGGTGCCGTCCCCCGGAAACGCCGGCGCATGCTCGCGGCCCAGACTCCAGCCGGCGCAACCCACGAAGATTTTGCCAGCGCCTTTAAACACACCCTCTTCCAAAACAGCCGCAGTCGATACTGCATCGTTCAAAACAGTACCTCTCCGGCTTCGGCCATGAAGATCTCTGCGGTCTTGGGCCCGATGCCGTTGAAATCCCGCAAGCGCTTTTCGAACTCGCGACGGTCGGCGCTGGCGGCGGACATCGCGCGGACCGTGCCGCCGTATTCATCCATCAGCTTGTTCGCCAGGGCCAGCAGGCGCACCGCGGTAGATTCGTCGTACCGCGCGTAACCGCCCTCGCCCAGCATCCTCACCAGTTCCCGGCTGGAGCAGGCGGCCAGCTTGCCCGGCGTGTCGCGGCCGTGCCGGTCGACGATGACCTGGTAGGTCTGTACTGCTGCCTGCGCCCGAATCCGCTTGCCCATCAGGAAACTGGCCAGCAACCATTTGAACAACGCGCCTTCACCGCCCTGTACAAGGTCAATGCCCAGTTCCTGCGCTGTGATGTTCTTGCCCATGAACGCTCCTTGATCCCCAATGATCGAGTGACTTCCAGGGCGGCGGATGAGTTCGATGTTTTGCTCGGCATCGGGATCGACAACCGTCTAGGCGTTCGAAATCCGGTTGATCCCGATGACCTCGCCGCTCCAGATCATCTCGTAATGGGCGCTTTGCACGATGGACGCGACGTGGCGCGGGGTCAGCAGTGCCCAGCACACATTGCCCGGCGAGCGCACCGAGTGATAACGCAACCCGCCCATCCCGGCCTGCTTCGCGGCCTTGCCCAGCACATGGGATTGCGCGTAGTCGTCAGGCGCATACACGGGGTCGGAGAACGGAATGGCGGTGGCGTCAACGCTGCCCTCTTCGCTGAAGCTGCAACTCAGGCAGCGGAACACGAAGCGCTCGTACTTCAGCGCCGCCACCCGCGACCAGTACAGCTGCTGATGGTGGCGCACTTCGGCGATGGCCGTGTCGACCGTGTCGGCCAGGTACAGCACGCCGAACCCGCCGCTGCTGAAGCGCGAGCCCGCAGGATTGACATGGGTGAACGGCGCGACGGCGTAGGAACAACCGGGGATGCCGAACGGGATTTCGGCCAGGGGAATCAGCTCGATGCGGCCGACTTCGTTCTGCAGGCGCGGATTGGTCAGCGCCTGAATGCGGTACAGCGTCTCGAACTCGGCGGCATCAGCGACGTCGCTGAACAGTTCGATCGGGGGGAACTTGGAATTGACCAGGCGATAACCCTGCTGCGTTTCGCCGGCGAGCGCGGGAAGCGCGTCCGGTGTCACCATTGGGCGCCCCGGAGCGTGTCGATGCGGCGGAAGGTTTCGTACAGCGAGATCATGTCGCCCTGGGCCATGACGTCCAGTGGTTTTCTGCCGTTGAAGAAATCGTTGTGGTTTTCCATCGACGGGAAACCGTAGGCATTGTCGGGGTTATCGAACAGGGTCCGCAGGGCGGCGTGGATGTTCAGCACGAAGCTGACCCGTTGCATCTGGTCCTGATCCAGCGCTACCGACCACTGTGCATCGTCCTGGCGGGCGCGAGTGTAGGTGCTTCGGGAAATGCGCAGAATCTGACAGGCCTGATCACTGGTGGCCTTCCACTTGTCCAGCACCCGCAATGCCGCGCGCAAACCCACCACGCACTCGGACTTCGAAAGTTGCCGCACTGGAGTGGCGATGCTCATGGAGTTACCTCTTGATCACGGCAGAAGTTTTCTGTAGACGCAACCTTAATTCATTTGCATCCATAGACGCAATGTCAAGTTTCAGCAGCATTGATTTGCAGCACGGTATCCGACGCTCTCCCGGCTAAAGCCGGTCCTTCTTTTAAGGGCCGATTCGAAGCTCACTGAATGCACTCAATTCTGAAGGCGCACTCCAGAGCCCCCAAAAGTGAAAAAGATGTGAAAAATCATCTTAGTCATATCTGGTAATGATTCGCATCTTGATTCAGAATCGCGCTCCCCACCGTGCTTTCAGGAACGTCCATTGTGATCCCTCGCCTCCCCGCCTCCTTTATTCTGGCCGGTGTTGTCACCGCTATGTCCGCCGCCAACGCAGCCGACGACGTCACGTTGCCGGCGATGCAGATTCAGGACACCGCCGCACCGGACGACGGGCAAAGCGTGGGCTATCAGGGCAGGCCTTCTTCGAGTACCACCAAGCTGGGGCTGACCAACAAGCAGACCCCCCAGGCGATCACCACCATCACCCTCGCGCAGATGAACGATTTCAAAATGAACGGGGTCAAGGACGCCCTGCGCTCGGCGCCGTCGGTAACCGTCGAGCAAAGCGAAAGCGATCGCACGGAGTTCACCTCCCGCGGGTTCGACATCGGCAGTTTCGAGTACGACGGCATGGGCATGCCCTTCGCCCAGACGATCATGATCGGTGATCTGGACATGGCCGAGTTCGAGCAGATCGACGTGCTCCACGGCGCCAACGGTTTGATGAGCGGCACCGGCAATCCCTCGGCCACGGTCAACTTCATTCGCAAACGACCCACCCGGGATTTCCAGGCGCAGATCGACACCAGCGTGGGTTCGTGGGACAACCGGCGCATCGACGTCGATGTATCGGGGCCGTTGACCGATACCGGCAACGTGCGCGGCCGCTTCATCTACGCCCACGACAAGGGCAACTCGTGGATGGACCGCTACAGCCACGAGAAGAACGTCGCCGCCGGTCTGCTGGCGTTCGACCTGTCCGACGCCGACACCCTGACCGTGGGTTTCACTCAGCACAACAGCGATTCCAACGGCAGCACCTGGGGCAACCTGCCGCTGGTCGACATCAATAACAACCCGATCCATTACAGCAGCCGCTCGTCCAACGTCGGCCAGCCGTGGACCTACTGGAACATGCACACCCAGCGGGCGTTTGCAGAATGGAAGCATGACTTCGGCAACGGCTGGAACGCCACGCTCACCGGCACCGGTATTACGGAATACCAGGACACCAACATGCTGTACGTCTCGAGTGTCACCGATGACGACGCCTCGGTGTTCGCCGCCCACACCACCAGCAAGGCGCATCAGTTGCTGGGCGAAGCGAAAGTCTCCGGACCGTTCAGCCTGTTCGGCCGCGACCATGAGCTGACTTTCGGCGCCGCCTACGGCCGCACGCACCAGAAAGCCCGGGAATACGATGCGGCTGAAACCGGCTACTTCAACACCTCGTTCGCGGGCATTCTTGGCGGCATCACGCCGACGCCGCAGTTTGACTACACCCGTGATACCAACACTCAGAACTTTGAGGACCGGCAGAAAAGCCTGTTCGCCGGCGCGCGCTTCAGCCTGGCGGACGATCTGCACTGGATCGCCGGTGCGCGCATGCTCAGCGCCGACGGCACGGGCGAGAGTTACGGCACCGATCACTCCCAGCGCGAACACGGCAAGGTCACGCCGTACACCGGCCTGGTCTACGACCTGACCCCGCAGTGGAGCGTCTACACCAGCTGGACGGAGATTTTCAATCCACAGTACGGCACGGTCGGCGTCGACGGCAAAGTGCTCGCGCCGCTGGAAGGCAAGAGCCTGGAGGCCGGCGTCAAAGGCAGCGTGATGGATGATCGCCTGAACCTCACCGCCGCGGTGTTCAAGACCAAACAGAGCAACGTCCAGTCGGCGGACTTCATCGAGGTGGGCTCGCAGTTCCGCTACTTTACCGACGATTACAAGAGCCACGGCATTGAGCTGGAAGCGTCGGGCGAGGCACTGCCTGGCCTTGACCTGCTGGCAGGTTACACCTATGTGCACATCGAAAACGACGATGGCGACAAGTCCCGCCGCTATGTGCCGACCCACGCCTTCCGCGGCATGGCCAGCTACCGACTGCCTAGTCTGCCCCAAGCCAGAATCGGCACCCGGGTCAGCTGGCAGAGCGGGATTCAGAACGACAACTACAGCGTTATCCGCCAGAACGCCTACGCGCTGGTCGACCTGATGACCAGCTACGACATCGACAGCAACTGGAGCACGGCGCTGAACTTCAACAACGTCACCGACCGCAAATACCTGACCTCGCTGTACAGCGGCACGGCCAGCAACTACGGCGCCCCGCGCAACCTGACCGCTTCGCTGACCTGGCGCTATTGAGCCGGGCCAGTTTCCGTGCTGGCCGCATGAACAATAGTGCGGCCAGCATTGGCCCCTGTAGGAGCGCGCTTGCCCGCGAAGGCTTCGGCACATTCAACATCGTTGCCGACCGACACACCGCATTCGCAGACAAGCGCGCTCCTACACTGATTGCGGTCGAGCGCGAACCTGTCGTCTGCCAAGGTATCAGCCAAAGACGCTCTACCATCCGCGCCGTTGCCCCGTGCTGGGCGCATGAGAAATGGCGCGGCCAGCACCGTCCCCTGTAGGAGCGCGCTTGCCCGCGAAGGTGTCGGCACATTCGACATCGCTGCCAGCTGACACACCGCATTCGCGGGCAAGCGCGTTCTTACACTGATTGGAGTCGGGCGCGATAGTGTCGTCTACAATGGAGCCAGGCCGGAGCCGCCCGACACCCACCTGGTAATTTTTTTAGCCCTCTTGCTTGACTTCCCTTTTCCAATCAGTAAGATAGCGCGCATTCCGCGATAGCTCAGTTGGTAGAGCAAGTGACTGTTAATCACTGGGTCCCTGGTTCGAGTCCAGGTCGTGGAGCCAGACAGAAGTAAACGAAAAGGCCAGCGCTTAGCTGGCCTTTTTCTTTCGTTTCCGATCGATTTCCCCGGGTGATCCCTGTCCGAAGCGGGACTGCATCAGCCCCGCTCCACCCCCAGCGTCAGGCCTTGGTGTAGCGCAGCCACACCGCCCCGCCGTCCTGAACCTCTGCCGAGGTCAACTTCAAATGAGCCGGTTGTTTCCAAGCCTCGGTCGACACCTCGAACGACGCCGGATGCTCGCCTCGCCCATCGATCAGCGGCAGGATCAGCACACTGACCTCATCGACCAACCCGGCGTTAACGAACGAACCGCTGACATGGGGGCCACCCTCGACGATCAGGCGCTTGCAGCCCAGCTCGCTCGAAAGGATCTGCACCACCTGCTGCAAATCGATTTCGCTCTTCCCGGCAAAAATATAAGACACCTGAATCGACTGCAGGTACGCCAGATAGTCATCCGACACGCCTTCGGTCAGCACTTCGACGACATGGGAATCCAGCGCCTGATTCTTCTTCCAGCCGACCTTGCCCTGGGGGTCAATGGACACGGCGTAGGCCTTGGCGTTGCGATCGGCGAAATAATGGCTGCGCTCGATCGGCCCCGAGGCGAGGCCTTTTGGATAGCCCTCGTCATGGGCAATTTCCTGCATGGTTACGCGCCCGCAGATCCAGGCATCGAACTCGAACGTCTGGGCGAGCTTTTCGTACAGGTCACCGGCGTCTTTCTTGAACGCACGATCCCAGCCGTCGGTGAGGGCATGACCGTCGAGGGAGGACATCATGTGGCAAATGACATAAGGCTGCATGGCAGGCTCCAGGCTGATAAGTGTGTAGAGCCGACCAGAATCCTGCCGCAATAGTTCATCCGTTTAGCCGCTTTTGCCGTTCCCGACCGCTGCCCATCATTGCCGGTGATGTAGACCATGAAGCCTATTGTCTTCAGCTTCGGCAGGGCTCGCGTAACATCGCGTCATCCCAGACCCGACACGGACTTAGCCCCATGACCCTGCACATCATCAACGCCCTCGCCCTCACCGCCGTGACCGTTTTCCTGGTCAACCGCGCGTTCGCCCTGTACGACCTGATCAACGCAGCGACGGTGTCCGAACATCACTGAGGCCCTGAACGCCTGACGCAACAACGATTCAAGCAAGGCACCGAAATGCCAGGCCGCAATGGCCTGGCGGTCCCGCGATTATCGGCGGCTTAACGTTTCACCGATTTAGAAATTCGCCTTCAGCGCCTCAAGCCCCCCCTCGTAAACCCCCTTGAACAATTCCTCGACTTCCCCATCGGAAACACCGTCCGGCGTAAAGACGCCTGACCATTCCACCCAGGTGCTGTCGGCGCCATCCTCTTTGACTTTGAACGTCGCCAGATAGTCCTTGATAGGAAACGGTCCCTTGTCGATGGAATAGCTGTAAGTGCGCGCCGAATTGTCGTAGGTCTGCAGGCGCTCGATGATTTCAGCGCCGTCGTCGGTGGTCAGGTGACGAACGCGCCCGCCTTCCAGTGACTCGCTGCTCTTGATGAACGGCAGCCACGCGTGCAGCGAATGGAAGCCGCCGGTGAGTGCCCAGACCTTGTCGGCCGAGACCGGGATGTGCACGGATGCAGATGCTTGAGCCATGTTGTTTTCTCCAGAAGTGGGGGCAGCGGCCGATCAGCCAGCGCTGGATGGCATGGCGGGGCCGCGCCCTCTCTAAATAAGGGGTAACCGCGCGCAATCTTGTCACGGTTACCGCTGCTTCGGGAGGGTGCGCGCCGCAAAAAGGCGGCGCGCAGCGTGTTACTTGGCGGTGAACGCCGAGTAGCTGTTCATCAGGTTGCGGTAGTTCGGAATGCGCTGGGACAGCAGATTGGCCAGGCCTTCCATGTCGTTGCGCCAGTCGCCCTGCAGCTCGCACGCTACCGAGAACCAGTTCATCAGTTGAGCGCCTGCGGCACTCATACGTGCCCAGGCGGCTTTTTGCACCACGTCGTTGAACGTGCCCGACGCATCGGTGACCACAAACACGTCGAAACCTTCTTCCAGCGCGCACAGGGTCGGGAACGCCACGCAAACGTCAGTCACGACGCCAGCGATGATGATCTGCTTGCGGCCGGTGGCTTTGATCGCTTTAACGAAGTCTTCGTTGTCCCAGGCGTTGATCTGGCCAGGACGGGCGATGTACGGCGCGTCCGGGAACATCGCCTTGAGCTCGGGCACCAGCGGGCCGTTGGGGCCGGTTTCGAAGCTGGTGGTGAGGATGGTCGGCAGCTTGAAGAACTTGGCGCAATCGGCCAGGGCCAGCACGTTGTTCTTGAATTCGTTCGGCGTGAAGTCCTGGACCAGCGAGATCAGGCCAGTCTGGTGATCGACCAGCAGAACGACGGCATCATCTTTGTTCAGACGCTTGTAGGGAACGGTCATGATTGACTCCATTGAGTGGGTGACAGATGAGTACAAGGGCCAGCGCATCACGCTGACGGAGAGCCCCGCCGATCAGCGCCGACGAGGCCTTTCATGCTCTTTTCAATTGCCCTTTTGAGGCGCTGATCAGAAGGCGAAGCACGAACAGCCAAACGCGCCCCAGAAACCCTGAAAGTCGCTGACCGGCACTTTCGACTGACGCGCTTTGTCGTGGCTGTGGGCATGGACGCCGCAGGGACCGCTGCACTGGTGAACAGCCGCTGCCATCGGTGCGCCTTGACGCCAGTGGCCCGGCACCTTGGAGACTGGCGACCAGTCCGGCAGCACCGGCACGCTCGGCGGTGCCAGATCGTCGAACTCGCCGGCGCCGTACACCACTTTGCCGTCAACGATGGTCAGCACCGACTCGATCCACTTGATCGACTCTTCCGGCACGCTGAAGAAGTCTTGGGACAACGCCACCACGTCCGCCAGCTGGCCGACCTTGATCTGGCCTTTCTTGCCCTGCTCGGAAGAAAACCAGGCGCTGCCACGGGTGAACAGCTCCAGCGCGGTTTCCCGGGACAGGCCTTCCGGGTACAGCTCAAGGCCGCCGACGGTGCGACCGCTGACCATCCAGTACAGCGAAGTCCACGGGTTGTAGCTCGACACGCGGGTGGCGTCGGTCCCCGCGCCCACCGGCACCCCTTCGGCCAGCATGCGCTTGATCGGTGGCGTGTGTTCACCGGCCTTGGCCCCATAGCGCTCGACGAAATATTCGCCCTGGAAGGCCATGCGGTCCTGAATCGCAATGCCGCCACCGAGCGCCTTGACCCGCTCGATGTTCTTCGGCGTGATGGTTTCGCAGTGGTCGAAGAACCACGGAATGCCGTTGAACGGAATGTCGCGGTTGACCTTCTCGAACACGTCGAGCATGCGCGAGATCGATTCGTCGTAGGTGGCGTGCAGGCGGAACGGCCAGCGGTGCTCAACGAGGTGGCGCACCACCGGTTCGAGGTCCTGCTCCATGCCGGCCGGTAAATCCGGGCGCGGCTCGAGGAAGTCTTCGAAATCCGCGGCCGAGAAAGTCAGCATCTCGCCGGCGCCGTTGTGGCGCAGGAAATCATCGCCCTGGTGCAGCGTGACGGTGTTGGTCCAGTGCTTGAAGTCTTCCAGCTCTTCCTTGGGCTTCTGGGTGAACAGGTTGTAGGCGATGCGCACGGTCAGCTGCTTGGCCTCGGCCAGTTGCGTGATCACGGCGTAATCGTCCGGGTAATTCTGGTAGCCGCCGCCGGCATCAATGGCGCTGGTCAGGCCCAGGCGGTTCAGCTCGCGCATGAACTGACGCGTCGAGTTGATCTGGTACTCCAGCGGCAGCTTTGGCCCCTTGGCCAGGGTCGAATAGAGAATCATCGCGTTGGGCTTGGCCACCAGCATGCCGGTCGGGTCGCCGTTGCTGTCACGGACGATCTCGCCACCCGGCGGGTTGGGCGTGTCGCGGGTGTAGCCGGCCACACGCAGCGCGGCGCGGTTGAGCAGCGCGCGGTCGTACAGGTGGAGGACGAACACAGGGGTGTCGGGCGCGGCCTGGTTGAGTTCTTCAAGGGTCGGCATGCGTTTTTCAGCAAACTGAAATTCGTTCCAGCCGCCGACCACACGCACCCACTGCGGCGTTGGCGTGCGGTCGGCCTGGGCCTTGAGCATGCGCAACGCGTCGGCCAGGGACGGTACGCCTTCCCAGCGCAGTTCGAGGTTGTAGTTGAGGCCGCCACGGATCAGGTGCAAGTGCGAGTCGTTGAGGCCGGGGATCACCGTGCGCTTGTGCATGTCGATGACCTGGGTGGCCGGGCCACGCTGAGCCATGATCTCGGCGTCGGAGCCCACGGCGACGAATTTCCCGCCGCTGATGGCCACTGCACTGGCCTTGGGTTTTTCCTGGTCCACCGTGTGGAAATTACCGTTGAAGAGAATCAGATCGACGTTCATCGCGCCTCCGTTGGCAGAAGAGTGGGACGCCCCGACGGCAAGGCCGGTGGCAGGCAGTGAAGAAAACAGTGCGGCGGCCGCGCCGAGCAACGAGCCCTTGGCGACGAAGCGGCGGCGATCGCTGGAGGACGGTTGATCGGCCTCGTCATCCTTCATGATCGGCTCCGGCCACCGCCGCCGGCCGGGCATTCAGCCACGGCGCAAACAGCCGCGTCGCCCGCGGCATCAGCACATACACCACCAGCAAAACGATGGTGACGGTGACCAGTGCGGTGCTGATGACGTAATGGGCCAGCAGCGGGTACAGGCGAAACACCGGCCCCCAGACCAGCGGAATCAGCAGGGTCAGCGGGCAGATCACCAGAAAGGTCACGCAGGCCTGTTTCCAGCGCGGCGGCGGATTTTCAGCGGCGGGGACGAACCAGAACTCGTTGTGCGGGTTGACCTCGGTGAGATCGCCGTCGGCCAGCATGGGCGATGCTTCCGCCACCAGTTCGCGGCGATGGGACGAGTCGAGCCAGCTGTGCATGGCGTCGGTCGAACAGAAGCGCAGCACGCAGGTGAACATGTGCAGACCGTCGGACTTGCCGCGTATGACGTCCACGCCCAGATGCCCGGGGTAACTGGCGGCCATGGCGACGATGCGGCGCAGCCAGGCTTCGTAGTGCGCTTCGAGGCCAGCCTTGATGCGGTGCTTGACCACCAGAGTGACGATCTCGTCGGCGGACAGTTTCGACGTCGGGACGATGTCGGCGGTGGTGGCGTAATCAGGCATAGCGAAGCGCTCCAGGCAAACCATGGTTGAGGGCAAGACGACCGGGGCCGGCGATCAGCACGCTGGTGAAGATGATCAGTAATAACCAGCCGAACTGGCCCTGTTCGATGCTCCACTCGCTGTGCACCACGACCAGCGCGACAAGCAGAAGAATGAGAATAGGCAGGCACGCCAGTCGCGCCAGTACGCCGGTCAGAATCAGCAGCGGGCAGAGGACTTCGGCGAAGATGGCCATGCTGAGGGTCAGGGTGGCGCCGAGGTGAAACGGGTCTTCGATGAGGGTCAGTTGGGTGTTGAAGTCGAGCAGTTTGGGCAGGCCGTGGACGAAGAGCAGGAATAGCGCGCCGGCGGATCTGAGGAAGAGCAGCCCGAGGTCTTGTGTGCGGTCATTGCAGGTTGAATAGGTCATTGCCCAGCCTTGATTTCTTGGGCCACGACTTGCGGGGTATGTGGCCGACGAATTCAGTGTGGCGGGGCGATGGGGGGTGGGTATTGAACAGACGTGCTTTTGAGGATCACGCTTTTTAAGATCAAGGGCGTCGGCCTAACGGCCTCGGGTTTCGCCTTCGGCGACTTACTTTTGAAAAGCACCAAAAGTAAGCAAAAGTGCCTGCTCCTGGTTGGGTTCCTCCTTCGTCGGAATACCCTCACTCCGACGACGCTCCGTGGGCCCGCGCCGAACGGACATCCATGTCCTGACGGCGCTCTCGCCGCATCCATGCGGCTCGACCCACTGCGCATCGTCTGCGTTCGGCCTGCACCCAAGTCGCGATGGGCGGTGTCTGGACTTTTTGCGTATGAAGATCAAAAGCAGATCAAAAGCTTCCCGGCTGAAGCTGGTCCTACGGGCGCGCGCGCTGCTTTTAGTGGGACCGGCTTCAGCCGGGAAGGGGCCGGTGTGGACGACGGCAATTTCACGGCCTGACACGTTGATCGTTCCCACGTTCCGCGTGGGCATGCATCCCGTGACGCTCCGCGTCACAACTCGCGATGTCCATGCTTTTGGGCGCTGGCGGCGTAGCCATGGCAGCAATTGGCCGCTTAGACTGTCCCCTCTTTCTGTTTTCAAAGGATGAATCCAGTGAATGTTGCTGTCGATCAGGTGGTTATCCATCGTTTTACCGAAGCCCATATCGAAGGTGTCACGGCGTTGTATAACGAACCTGAGGTGTGCCGTCAGGTGCTTCAGATGCCGTATCAGTCGGCCGATGTCTGGCGCAAACGGCTGGCAGGGGCGGATGAGCGTTCATTGAAGCTTGTCGCTCTGCATCAGGGTCAGGTGATCGGCAACATCGGGCTGGAGCAGTACGCGCGCATTCGCCAGCGCCATGTCGGCGCGATCGGCATGGGCGTGGCGTCGGGCTGGCACGGTAAAGGCGTTGGGTCGAGACTGATGGCCGCCGTGCTGGAAGTCGCGGACAACTGGATGAACCTGCACCGGGTTGAACTGACCGTGTTTGCCGACAACGAAGCCGCGTTGGCGCTCTACCGCAAGTTCGGCTTCGAGACCGAAGGCCGCCTGCGGGACTACGCCATACGCGACGGCGTCCTCGTCGACGCCATCAGCATGGCCCGATTGAAATAACCGCTCAGCCTTTGGAAGAGCGACGCAGAGCGTCTGGGGATGCATGCCCACGCGGAGCGTGGGAACGATCAACAGCATTCGCGAGCAAGCTCGCTCCCACAGACAAGATGTCCGATCAGCAAAATTGCCAGCGTCCACACTGGCCCCTTCCCGGCTAAAGCCGGTCCCACTAAAAGCAACGGGTGCAGTCAGTGGGGCCGTCTTCCCGGCTAAAGCCGGTCCCACTAAAAAGCACACCGCGTACACCCTGTGGGACCGGCTTCAGCCGGGAAGCTGTTGATCTGATTTTGATCTGCTTTGCTTTTGATCTTCATACGCAAAAAGCCCAGACACCGCCAAACGCGACTTGGGTGCAGGCTGAACGCAGGTCTCGCGGAGTGGGCCGAGCGGCATGGATGCCGCGAGAGCCGCCCCCCGCCATGGATGGCGGATGGCGGCGGGCCCACGGAGCGAGACCGGAGTGAAGGAACCCTGACGAAGGAAGGGCCAAACCAGGAGCAAAAGCCCTTGGTTACTTGGGGCTTTATCAAGTAACTCGCCGAAGGCGAAACAGTCTGCCCCCAGGCAGACGCTCTTGACCTTAAAAACAACAAAACAAAAAAGCCCCGCGTCTCTCAACGCGGGGCTTCCTGTTACAACCGACTAAACCATCAAACCACAGCCGACTGCCCACTCATCGCTAGATCCAGCAACTCACGGTTAGCGACCGCATACATCGCATAATCGTTACCACTGGCCGCACGCAACTCAACCAACATCGCGCGCCAGCGCTCGACCATCGGCAAATGCTGCTCAAGCCACAGACTCAAACGCTCCTCGACATCCGCAGGACCATTCGGCATCTGCAACACCGACACCGTAATCGCCCGCTGCTGCCAATCGATATCATCACGGAACGCCTCACGGGCCAGCGCCTGCCAATTGTTCTCCACCGGCAACGCACTGATCTGCTGCAGATACCACGTCACATCCAGCGAACTGCCCACCGCGAAATACACCTTCGCCACGTCCGCTGCATTCTGACCGGTCACATCAGACGCCTCGATGATCGGCAACAGCGTGTACAGGTGACTCGTACCCGCCACCATCCGCGCCAGCAACTCCGGCACGCCCGCCGCGACGTACTCCTGATAACGCGTCTGCCAGACCTCACGGGTCGGGCCTTCCAGCAACTCGTCCAGCTTCAGACCCAGCGCCGCGATGTGCGGACCGAAGTGCGCCACATCACGGGCCGCGTCCAGTTCATTGCGACGGCTGCGCAGGAACCAGCGCGTCGCGCGACGGCCCAGACGCATCAGCTCATCCATCAACGCCAGCTGAATCTCGGCCGGCACCTTGTAGTCCAGGGACTCGATCTGACGGAACCAGTGCGGGAGGTGGAAAATGTCACGCACGATCACGTAAGCGCCGGCCACGTTGGCTGCGGTCATGCCGGTGGACTCTTTGAGTCGCTGCACGAACGTGATGCCCATGTGGTTGACCAGATCGTTGGCGATCTGCGTGCTGACGATTTCGCGCTTCAGACGGTGACGACGCATCGACTCGGAGAACTTCGCGCCCAGTGACGGCGGGAACGCCGTTTCCATGTCGCGCGCCAGGTAGTCGTCGTCCGGCACACGGGATTCCAGCAGCGCTTCCTTGAGGTCGATCTTGCTGTAGGAAATCAGCACCGACAGCTCGGCCCGGGTCAGGCCCTTCTTCTCGGCGATGCGCTCGGCCAGTTGATCTTCCGCCGGCAGAAACTCGATGGCACGGTCCAGCTTGCCGCGCGCTTCCAGGTCGCTCATCAGGCGCTTGTACTCGGCGATGCGCTCGTAGGCACGGCGCTCCGCCAGGGACAGGGCCTGGGTCTGCTTGTAGTTGTTGCCGAGAACGAGGTTGCCCACTTCGTCGGTCATGCTTTCGAGCAGCAAGTTGCGCTGCTTCTCGGTCATGTCGCCCGCCTGGACCACTTCGTTCAGCAGGATCTTGATGTTCACTTCGTGGTCGGAGCAGTCCACACCACCGGCGTTATCGATGAAGTCGGTGTTGGTCGCGCCGCCCATCAGGCCGAATTCGACACGGCCCAGCTGGGTCATGCCGAGGTTGCCGCCCTCGCCCACCACTTTGCAGCGCAACTGGTTGCCGTTGACGCGCAATGCGTCGTTGGCCTTGTCGCCCACATCAGCGTGGGTTTCGGTGCTGGCCTTGACGTAGGTGCCGATGCCGCCGTTCCACAGCAGATCCACCGGCGCCTTGAGCAACGCGTGCATCAACTCGGTCGGGGTCAGTTTGTCAGCAGTGATGTCAAAGCGCGCCTTCATCTGCGGAGTGATCGCGATGCTCTTCGCGCTGCGCGGGAAGATACCGCCGCCTGCGGACATCAGGCTAGTGTCGTAATCGGTCCACGCCGAACGCGGCAGGTCGAACAGACGCTGACGCTCGACAAAGCTGCTGGCCGGGTCCGGATTCGGGTCGATGAAGATGTGCAGGTGGTTGAAGGCCGCGACCAGTTGCAGCTTGTCGGACATCAACAGGCCGTTACCGAACACGTCACCGGCCATGTCGCCGACGCCGATCACGCTGATGCTGTCCTGCTGCACGTTGATGCCGCGCTCGCGGAAGTGGCGCTGCACGCCGACCCACGCGCCCTTGGCGGTGATGCCCATTTTCTTGTGGTCGTAACCCGCCGAGCCGCCGGAAGCGAAGGCGTCACCAAGCCAGAAACCGTAGTCGATGGCGATACCGTTGGCGATGTCGGAGAAGGTCGCGGTGCCTTTGTCGGCGGCGACGACCAGGTACGGGTCATCGTCGTCGTGGCGCACGACGTTGGCCGGCGGCACCAGGACGCCTTCTTTCAGGTTGTCGGTGATGTCCAGCAAACCGGAAATGAACAGGCGGTAGCAAGCAATCGCTTCGGCCTGGATCTCGTCGCGGGTCCCGGTGGTCGGCAGACGACGGGGCAAGAAACCACCCTTGGCACCGACCGGCACGATGACCGAGTTCTTCACCTGCTGGGCTTTGACCAGACCCAGCACTTCGGTGCGGAAGTCTTCTTCACGGTCGGACCAGCGCAGGCCGCCACGGGCCACGTTGCCAAAGCGCAGGTGAACGCCCTCGACGCGCGGCGAGTAAACGAAGATTTCGAACTTCGGCACCGGCTTCGGCAGCTCGGGGATCAGGCGCGGGTTGAACTTGAAGCTGAAGTAGCTCTTGCTCTGGCCGTTGGCGTCGGTCTGGTAGAAGTTGGTGCGCATGGTCGCCTTGATCAGATCAAGGTAGCGACGCAGGATGCGGTCTTCGTTGAGCACTTGCACGCCGTCCAGCGCAGTCAGAATCGCCTGCTCCAGACGCTGCTGCATGTCGTCGAGGTCGCCGCCGCTCAGCTTGCGTGCCAGATAAAAGCGGGTCTTGAACAGACGCGTCAGCTCGCGAGCGATGTCGGCGTGGTTGTTCAGCGTGCTGGCGATGTAACCCAAGTCAAAGCCCAGACGGATCTGCTTCAGGTAACGCGCGTAAGCACGCAGCAGCGCCACGTCGCGCCACGGCAAACCGGCCGTCAGCACCAGGCGGTTGAAGGCGTCGTTCTCGGCCTCGCCACGAACGATGTGGACGAAGGCGTCCTGCAGCGTGTCGTTGAGCTGTTGCAGGTCCAGGTTCAGGCCTTCGCCGTACGTGAACGCAAAATCGTGAATCCAGAACTCGCGGCCGTTGGTGTGGCGCAGGCGGTACGGGAATTCACCGAGTACGCGCAGGCCGAGGTTTTCCAGAATCGGCAGAACGTCGGACAGCGCCAGCGGCGTGTCAGCGTGGTACAGCTTGCAGTGCAGCTGCGCTTTGTCGCCCGACAGCGGCTGATAAAAGCTCATCACCAGCGGATTGGCTTCGGACAGGCTCAGCACGTGTTGCATGTCGACCACGGCGGAGTGCGCGGCGAAACGCTCGCGGTAGCCGGCCGGGAAACCTTTCGGGAAGTCGGCCAGGACATTGGTGCCCTGGGCTTCGCCGAAGCTTTCAATGACCAGACTGGCGTAGTCGTCTTTCCACGAACGGCAGGCCTGGATAACTTCGTTTTCCAGCTGCAGTGGGTCGATGTCGAGGGCGACTTTCGGGTCCACACGCAGAATCAGCTGCACGCGCGCCAGCACCGACTCGGAGAAGAAGGTCCAGAACTCGCAGTCAGTGGCTTTCAGGCGATCCATCAGCACTTGCTGGATCTTCTGACGGACTTCGGTGGAATAGACGTCGCGCGGCACATAGGCCAGGCAGTAGCAGAAACGGCCGTACGGGTCTTTGCGCAGGAACACGCGAATCTTGTTGCGCTCCTGGATCTGCACGATCGACATGACGGTGGTGAACAGTTCGTCCACCGGGGTCTGGAACAGGTCGTCGCGCGGCAGCACTTCAACCACTTGCGCCAGTTCCTTGCCCAGGTGCGCCTTGGCGTCGAACCCGGAGCGGCGTTCGACTTCGGCGACCTTGCGGCGGATGTACGGAATGGCGCGCACGCTTTCGCCATACACCGACGAGGTGTACAGGCCCATGAAGCGCGATTCCTTGATGACGTTGCCATCGGCGTCAATCTGGCGGATCGACACGTAGTCCGGGTAGGCCGGGCGATGCACGCGGCTCGGGTGCGCGGCCTTGGCGAACGACAGCAGGGTCGGCTCCTGCAGATACTTCACTGCATAGCCTTCGATGTGCAGGTCTTCGCCGGTGAGGCCTGCGCGCAGCAGTTTGGTCAGACCGAGGAAGGACGACGGGTCGTAATTGAGCTGACCGCCTTCGTCTTCGTTGCTGACGGTGAATTCTTCATAGCCGAGGAAGGTGAAGTGGTTGTTCACCAGCCATTCGAGGAACACCTTGACCTCGGATTTCTCCTCCGGGTCGATGTTGTATTCGGTGGCGTCGATGCCGGCCAACAGCTCGTGGAGCTTGGCTTTCATCGGCTCGAAGTCTTCAACGGCAACGCGGACTTCGCCCAGCACCTGCTCCAGTTCGCGGGCCAGCACGTTCAGCTCCGCGGCATTGGCGCAACGGTCGATCTCCAGGTACATCAACGATTCTTGCAGCACGCCGTCGCCGCTGGTGCCTTTTGGCAGCAGTTCGACCAACTGGCCCTTCTCGTCCCGACGCACGCTGAGCACGGTGGTCTGCAGCGTATGGATGCTGTAGCCGCGGCGGTTCAGTTCGGTACGCACCGAGTCGACCAGGAACGGCAGGTCGTGGTGCAGCACTTCGACGGCGGTGTGGGTGGACTGCCAGCCGTGACGTTCGTAATCGGGGTTGTAGACCCGCACTTCAGGGGTGCCGTGCTCGAAGTGTTCGAGCAGGCGCCAGGCCGAGAGGGTGCAGCCGGCCAGGTCAGAGAGTCTGCGCTGGGTGAGTTCGTCGAGGGAGATGATGCCGAAGAATTGGTCGGCGAACAGCGCCACTTGTGGCAGTGCCTGTTCGCTGATGTGCTGAGCCAGTGCCGCTCGCAGTTGGTGCTGGAAGTCGGACTTGCTGGCTGCGGTGAAGAACGCCATCTGTGGTACTCCGATTGGCTTGAGCTTTTATATAGGAGAGATGCGTGTGTCGGGTGGAGCGTGTTCGTTTGTCACGTTTGCGTCTGGTCGATGATAGTCAGCATAACGTGACAGGGGGCGTCGCGTTTCGCGTTGCCTGTTTTACTAACGCTTTTGGTGTGTGTGCCGTCACATTTGTTCGGCTCTGGTGCAGCTTAACGAGTGGCGCCCTGAATCTGCTTGCGATGCTGCGACATATTCGGACATCGGGTTGCAGGCTTCGGGTTGAGGGGACTGATTTATTTACAGTGCTTCATCGTAAATTAATCTGTCCCCGGATCTGCGGCGTTGCTCATTGCGCCAGGATCAAGGGCGTCTGCCTAAGGGCAGACTGTTTCGCCTTCGGCGAGTTACTTTTAAAAAGCACTAAAAGTAACCAAAAGTGCCTGCTCTCGGTTGGGCCCTTCGTTCCTCAGGGTTCCTTCACTCCGGTCCCGCTCCGTGGGCCCGCTGCCATCCGCCATCCTTGGCGGGGGGCAGCTCTCGCCGCATCCATGCGGCTCGGCCCACTGCGCGAAACCTCCGTTCAGCCTGCACCAAAGTCGCGATTGGCGGTGACTCGGCTTTTTGCGTATGAAGATCAAAAGCGCGTTTAAGCAGATCAAAAGCTTCCCGGCTGAAGCCGGTCCTACGGTCAGCGCCAATCCCACTGGAAGTACGCGATGCTTTTTAGTGGGACCGGCTTTAGCCGGGAAGAGGCCAGTTTGAGCGCCATCAATTTCGCGGTTGATCGTTCCCACTGGATGCACGCGATGCCTTCGTAGGACTGGCTTTAGCCGGGAAAAGGCCAGTTTGGTCGCCATCAATTCCGCGGTTGATCGTTCCCACTGGATGCACGCGATGCTTTTTAGTGGGACCGGCTTTAGCCGGGAAGAGGCCAGTTTGTGCGCCATCACCCCTGGAGCCGGCTTGCTGGCGAACGCGGTGGGTCAGGTTCACCCAACCGTTACCCTGATCGCAAACAGCAATCTTCAGCAAATCTCCCGCAGGACTGGCAAAATCCCACCCTGCCCTGAACCACGCCAGAGGAATCGCCGCCATGCAAATGACCACCGACAGCTTCATCTATAACCCATGCGACGAGGAGGAAGATGATATGGCGCTGGCCTGTTGCCATGGCAGCAGCACCGGTGATCTGTTTCTGCTCGCGCGTTTTCCTGATGAGGATGAGGTCGATATCACGTTCCGTGACGACACCATTCACGTCGAAGACAACATCACCGTCACCTTGAGCGCTACCCGGCTGCTGGTCGAAATCGACGCCGCCGACGCCAAACCCCTGGGCGGCGATACCGCGTATGAGATCACCCATAGCACCCCCGCCAATGAATTGGCCGATCTGGACGCCACGTTGCGGATCATCCTCAAGGATGTCGGAACGTACGTCAGCCCGATCAGTTGAGCCCCCCGCCGGCACCGGGCGCCAATTGACGCAAATGTAAGACAGTTCTTGTTTTTGCCCGGTCCTTTGCTGAAAAGCCGAAAAAACCCGCCGACCGATTAGTCGGCGCCCCTGCGATGGATTAAAGTAACGCCCCCAGCTTCGGCGCCCTTTGGCGCTGCTGCCTCTCCTGCCAGGAACTGTCATCGATGGAACATCGTGAAGCGTTGATCGCGCTGCGGACCTTTCTCTCCACCCAGATTCTCGGGCAGGAGAAACTGGTTGAGCGCTTGCTGATCGCGCTGCTGGCCGACGGACACATGCTTGTCGAAGGCGCGCCCGGTCTGGCGAAGACCAAGGCGATCAAAGAGCTGGCTGAAGGCATCGAAGCGCAATTCCATCGCATCCAGTTCACACCCGACCTGCTCCCCGCCGACATCACCGGCACCGAAATCTATCGCCCGGAAACCGGCAGTTTCGTGTTCCAGCAAGGCCCTATCTTCCACAACCTGGTGCTCGCCGACGAAATCAACCGCGCGCCGGCCAAGGTGCAATCGGCGCTGCTGGAGGCCATGGCCGAGCGTCAGGTCAGCGTCGGGCGCAGCACCTACGACCTGTCGCCGCTGTTTCTGGTGATGGCGACACAGAATCCCATCGAGCAGGAAGGTACCTACCCGCTGCCCGAGGCGCAGCTCGACCGTTTTTTGATGCACGTCAAGATCGGCTTCCCGGACGCCACCGTCGAACGCAAGATCCTCCAGCAGGCCCGCGGCGAAGCGCTCAATGGCGAAACCAAGCCCGAGCGTCGGGTCAGCCAGCAGGCGATTTTCGCGGCGCGCAAGGAAATTCTCGGCCTGTACATGGCCGATGCCGTTGAGGAATACCTGGTGCAACTGGTGATGGCGACCCGCACGCCGGCCAAGTTCGATGCCGAGCTGGCCGAGTGGATAGGCTATGGCGCCAGTCCCCGGGGTTCGATTTCCCTGGACCGCTGCGCCCGGGCCCACGCCTGGCTGGCCGGGCGCGATTTCGTCAGCCCCGAAGACATCCAGGCGATGGTCTTCGACGTGCTGCGCCACCGCATCATCCTGTCGTTCGAAGCGGAAGCGGCGGGCATTGATCAAGACCGCGTGATCCAGCGCATTCTCGACGTCGTGGCCGTCGCCTGACCCCATGCAACCCTATCTGATCTCCCAACCGGGCATTCGCATCAGCCTCGCCGAGCTGATTGAAATGCGTCATCGCGTGCGGGAAGTGCAGCTGTTTTCCACGCCCAGCCAGCGCAGCCCGCTCATTGGCCTGCACCATTCCAAGCTGCGCGGACGCGGGGTCGACTTCGATCAGGTCAGGGTCTATCAGGCCGGCGATGACGTCAGGACCATCGACTGGCGCGTCACCGCACGCACCCAAGAGCCCCACACCAAACTGTTTCACGAGGAACGGGAGCGGCCGATTTTCATCATGGTCGAGCAAAGCCGCCGCCTGTTTTTCGGGTCCGGACTGATGTTCAAGTCAGTCCTCGCCGCCCAGGCCGCCGCGCTGGTCGGCTGGGCCGCGCTGGGTCACAACGACCGGGTCGGCGGGCTGGTGTTCGGTGACAACGAGCATTACGAGATCAAACCAAGACGCAGCAAGCAAAGCCTGCTGCAACTGCTGAACCGGCTGGTGCGGGTCAATCAGTCGCTGCACACCGAAGCCGCTGCCGACCGCGACACGTTCGGCGTGGCCCTGCGCCGCGCGCGGGAGGTGATGCGTCCGGGCAGTCTGGCGATCATTCTGTGCGACGAGCGGGCGTTGTCCGACTCGGCCGAACAGCAACTGGCGTTGCTGTCACGGCACTGCGATCTGTTGCTGCTGCCGCTCTCCGACCCGCTGGATCACGCCTTGCCCGCTGCCGGGCTGCTGCGCTTTGCCGACCGCGGCGCGCACCTGGAGCTCGACACCCTGAGCGCCGACCTGCGCCAGAGTTACCGCGCGCAGGGCGAGGCGCGTCAGGCGCGCTGGGAACTGCTGGCGCAGAAGCTGCGCGTGCTGATGATGCCGCTGAGCACCCAGCGGGAAATGGTCGAGCAACTTCGCGAATACCTCAACGGCCAGCGCCCGGTGAAACAGCCATGAGTGCGCTGGACCAGTTGCAACCGCTGATCCTGCCGGAGCCTGTCGGGTTCTGGCCGCCTGCGCCGGGCTGGTGGCTGCTGCTGATCCTGCTGCCGGCGCTGGGCTACGGCCTGTGGCGCGCGCGCAGCCTGCTGCCGAAAAAGGCCAGCGTTGACACCGCCGAGGCATTGGACCCCTTGCGCCAGGCCGCACTGGTCGAACTCGCACAGATGCCCAAACCCTACGACGGCGCCCCGGCCGGTGCCTGGCTGCAACAGATCAACGGCCTGCTCAAACGCCTGTGCCGCAATCACTACCCCTACAGCCAGAGCCACACCCTCAACGGCCGCAAATGGCTGGCGTTTCTCGACAACCGCTGCCCGGCCGCCGGCCTGACGCGCTGGATGATCCTCGTCGAGGGCGCTTACAAGCCGGAATGCAAGCTCGACGACAAGGCCATCAACGGCCTGACCCAGTCGGTCGAGACCTGGATTCGCAAGCATGTTTGAGTTCGCCTGGCCATGGCTTTTCGCCCTCCTCCCGCTGCCGTGGCTGATGCGCCTGGTGCTGCCCGCAGCGGACAGCGGCGAGGCGGCGCTGAACATCAGTTTTCTCCCAGAGCTGGAGGGTCTGGCCGGGCGCCGTGCACGAACCCGTTTGCCGGGCTGGCGGCGTCAGTTGCCATTCATGACCGTCTGGCTCCTGCTGCTGGTCGCTGCCGCCCGCCCGCAATGGCTGGGCGAGCCGTTGCCGGTTGCTGCCAGTGGTCGCGATCTGCTCGTCGCAGTGGATGTGTCGGGATCGATGGATTACCCGGACATGGTCTGGAAAAACGACGAAGTCAGCCGGCTGACACTGGTGAAGACGCTGCTGGGGGACTTTCTTGAACACCGCCAGGGCGATCGCATCGGCCTGATTCTGTTCGGCAGTCAGGCGTATCTGCAGGCGCCGCTGACCTTCGACCGCAAGACCGTGCGCGTCTGGCTGGACGAAGCGCGGATCGGCATTGCCGGCAAGAACACCGCCATCGGCGACGCGATCGGTCTGGCGTTGAAGCGTCTGCGCCAACGCCCGGCCCAGAGCCGCGTGCTGATTCTGGTCACCGACGGCGCCAACAACGCGGGGCAGATCGATCCGAGAACTGCCGCGCGTCTGGCCGCCAGCGAAGGTGTGAAAATCTACCCGATCGGCATCGGCGCAGATCCCGATAAAGGCGCCACCAGCATTCTCGGCCTCAACCCCAGCCTTGATCTGGACGAGCCCGCGCTGCGGGAAATCGCTGCGCTCAGCGGTGGGCAGTATTTCCGTGCCCGCAACGGCGCCGAACTCGCCGGCATCGGCAAGGCGCTGGACCGCCTTGAGCCGGTCGCACAGCAGCCGACCCAGGCACGTCCGGCCAGGGCGCTTTATCACATGCCGTTGTCGATGGCCCTGTTGCTGAGCCTTCTGCTGGTCGTCCAGGAGCGCTGGCCGAACAACCCGGTTTATCGCTTTTTTGCGCGCCGGCCGACGTTTGCGCAGGGCACGCAGTGGCGTCAGCGCTTGAAGCGCCTGACGAGTCGCCCATGATCGAATTCTTCTCCGGTCTCTGGCCCCATTGGTCACGCCCTGCCTGGCTGCTCCTGCTGCCCGCGCTCGGCTGGCTGTTATGGCGGCTATGGAATCGGCAGAAGCGCGTCGGGCGCTGGCAGATGATTTTGCCCAGCGCCTTTCATTCCGCCCTGCTCAGCGGTGGCGGCGGTCGGGAAAGCAAGTTGCCGTGGTTGGTACTGGGTCTCGGCTGGTTGCTGGCGGTACTGGCGCTGCTCGGCCCGAGCTGGCAGCGCGTCGAGCAGAACAGCCAGCGGCCGGTCGATCCACTGGTGGTGATGCTCGAGCTGACCCCGGAGATGCTCGCTGCTGACAGCCCGCCCACCCGGCTTGAACAAGCGCGGCGCAAGGCGCTCGATCTGTTGCAGGCACGCAGCGATTCACAGACCGCGATCATCGTGTATGCCGGCAGCGCCCACACCTTGGTGCCGTTGTCGGATGATCTGGCGACCAGCAAGAACCTGCTGGATGCGATCAAGCCGTCGATCATGCCCGAAACCGGCCACCGTGCAGACCTGGCCGTGCGCAAAGCGCTGGATTTGCTCGAACAGGGCGACCTCGGTCAAGGGCGGCTGCTGTGGATCGGTTCGTCCCTCAGCGACGCCGAACGTCAGGGAATTCGCGCCGCGATGACCGGCCGCGACGCTCCGCCTTTATTGATGCTCGGCGTCGGCACAGCCGAAGGCGCTCCGGTCACCCAGGAGAAAGGCGGTTTTCTGAAGGACGCCCAGGGCGGCATCCTTGTGCCGCGTCTGGACGGGCCGGTGCTCAAGGATTTCGCCGACAGCATGGGCGGTCGCTACACTTCGCTGCGTCTGGACAACCAGGACCTCAATGACCTGGGCCTGCTCGACGGTCCCAAGAGCCTGATCAGCCAGGGCCAGAAAGTGCGTCTCGACCGCTGGGCCGACCAGGGCTACTGGTTGCTGGTGCCCCTTCTGCTGCTGGCCGGATGCGCCGGGCGACGCGGCTGGCTGTTGTGTTTGCCGTTGCTGTTGCTGGCCGTGCCGCAACCCAGCTATGCCTTCGGTTTCGACGACCTGTGGCGCCGGCCCGATCAACAGGGCGAACACTTGCTCAAGCGTCATCACGCGGCGGAAGCCGCGCGGCATTTCGAAGACCCGCAGTGGCAAGGCGTTGCGCTGTATCAAGCCGGTGACTACGCCGGCGCCGTCCAGCGCTTTGCTCAGGGCAGCAGCGCCGCCGACCACTACAATC
>Ga0308164_10000737_pt1 | contig 46061 bp, 43 predicted proteins | sample PhyTR2_FD_201031 | JGI IMG/M metagenome (GOLD analysis project Ga0308164, IMG submission 201031) | Phyllosphere microbial communities from UC Gill Tract Community Farm, Albany, California, United States - DLSLT.R2 | ecosystem: Host-associated > Plants > Phyllosphere > Unclassified | place: USA...
GTCGTAGAAATCCTGATAGGTATCGAGAGACAGTGTGCCGCCCGGGGCCAGCAGCATGAGAAAGGGTGGAAGGATGTTGACGATGCTTTCCGGCTCGGTCTGCAGGACCTGATTCAGATACGGAAAGATGTCCTTGTCGGCATCGCGGTAAAACTGATCGGCACTAAAGCCAAGCGCAATGAAGGTCTCGTAAATTTTGTGCCGCTGCAGTTCGTGATCCAGCACGTTGATGAAGTTGGGCATGGCTTCAATATCGATCGCGGACGAGATGCCAAGACGGATGCGCCGATAGCCTGCAACCTGCAATTGAAGCAGTAACAGTTCCTGCGCAAGCATGGCGCTTGGATGTTTGCAGCCGGCGTATTCGATCACAGCGCGGTCTTCTTCAATACTGGAGAGCCAGTCGCTGCTGTTGGATTTCTCAAACTTGAGTTTGAGCTTCTGCTGGACGAGCTTGAGCAGGGGCGCAAGACGGGAGTCGGAACGGGCTTTGTCGATGACGCTCATGGGAATGCGGATTTGGAAAAATAAAACCGAGATTATGCGGCAATTATTGGATCGCTTGCCGTTTGCGTTGATCTCGCAATACTGATCCGCAAGATCAGCTTCGGTCTGGAGTGGCGTTCTTGCGTTGCTGCTTTTGTTCGTACATGGCGGCGTCAGCGTGATCCAGCAGGCTTTGTTCGGTATCGCCATGCTGAGGATAGTGGGCAATCCCGATGCTCGACAGAATGCTCACCTGATGTTCATCCAGCTGGATAGGCTGGTCGAGAGCAGCGTGAATCTTGTCGGCCACGATGGTGGCGTAGTCGGGTTGCTGCATGCTTTCGATCAGGACAACGAACTCGTCCCCGCCGATGCGCGCCACGGTGTCAGTCTCACGCACGCATTGTCTGACGCGGTTTGCCACTTCTTTCAGCAGTTGATCGCCGGCGGCATGGCCATGCGTATCGTTGACTTCCTTGAAGCGATCCAGATCCAGAAACAGCACCGCCATCATCTCTTGCCGGCGGCGAGCGCGTGCCAGGCTGGTACGCAGGCGATCGAACAGCAAGCCGCGATTGGGCAGATCGGTTAGCGGATCGTAGTGGGAGGCATGCTGCAGACGCGCATACAGTTGTGTGCGTTCGACTGCGGTGGCGATCTGTACCGAGACGAATCGCAGCAGTTCCTTGTCATGCTCGGTGTAATGTGAACCGTCGTCATAGCTGCGGAAGAACAGGGCGCCGATCGTGCCGTTTTTGGTCAGTAGCGGTACGGCCAGCCAGCACAGGGCATGTTGATCGCCGACGGTTTGCAGCATCGGTGGCAAGGTCATCCGGTCGTCCGTACACACCAGCATCGGCTGGTTGGTGCTGACGATTTCTGCATACAGCTTTTCCGCTGATCTCTGCAGGATGTCTGCGGGTTGATCATGCTGGTCAATGTGGTAGGCGAACTCCAGGGTCTTCTTGCCCGGATCATGCAGCGCGATCGAAAAATTCTGCGCAGGCAAAAGCGTGCTGATGATGCTGTGCATGCGCTCGAACAGATCGTGCAGGTCTTCCGCAACGTGAGCCGCTTCCGAAATCGCGTACAGCGCGCTCCGCACCGATTCAGCCTTCTTGCGGTTGGTGATATCGCGTGCAACGGCGATGCGTACCTTGTTCTCGGGTAACCAGCGTGCAGACCAGATGATGTGGACGATTTCGCCATCCTTGCGGATGTAGCGGTTTTCGATATTGATCCGGGCATTGCCGGCCATGATGTCATTGGCAATCGCGAGCGTGTCGGCGCGGTCGTCGGGATGGACCAGTTCGATCATTGGCTTGCCAATGACCTCCTGTGAGGTGTATCCGAAGATGCGTTCGAATGCCGAGCTGACAAAAACAAAGCGTCCCGTGGCATCCACGATGCAGATGGCATCGGGCAGCAGGTCGATAAAGCCGACGGTCTGGATGTTGAACTTGGTTTCCATGGGAAGCAGATGCTTGTCTATTGCACTCTATTGTGTTGCCTTAAACAACTTGCGGGCGACATTCCATGTGAAATTTGCAATCGTTTTCAATCCTGATCAAAAAAACCGCTTCGCATTATTTTTGATATGCGTTATTTGAATGTTTTTTTGACACGATCCTCGCGGGTTTTTTCTAATTGTTCGTGCGCCTTGCGCTTGTCGCGGCCGAGCATGCGTTCAAAGTACTCAAACCAGAGGAAGGCAACCACGAAGAGGCCGCCAATCCACCACCATGACAGTCCCGCGAAGATGCTGACCTCGAAGTATCTGAGGCCAGCCAGTACGACGATCGCAATGATGAGTGGCATGGTTTTCCTGTGACTTTGTTTGTGCGGGTGATACGTTGATCCAGCATATTGTGAAAGAAAGTAACGGTCAATTGAAGTTCGTGCGAGTGATGCTATGTTGATGCTGTGACGTTTTGTCCATCGGGGCACTGTGGCAAACACGGTAAAATAGCCTCGATCAACTGCATGGAGAGAAGTATGAAGCGTTCGTTGTTGCTCTGTCTGCTGATAAGTGCCGGTTTGTCCAACTTGGCGCTCGCGGACGCTAATCTTGCTCGTTCCAAGAACTGCATGGCGTGTCATGCCGTTGGCAACAAGGTGCTGGGGCCGTCTTTTAAGGACATCGCTGCCAAGTACAAAGGGCAGAAGGGTGCGGAAGACAAGCTTGCGCAAAAAATCACCAAAGGTGGCAGCGGCACCTGGGGTGCCGTACCGATGCCGGCCAATACACAGGTCAGCGACGCGGAAGCCAAACAGCTCGTACAGTGGATCATGACGTTGAACTGATCCTGCCGTCATCTCTAAAGTCACACCGCATCAAAGCGCCTTTTCAGGCGCTTTTTTTTGTGCCATCGCCCTGTACGCGATGTGCTGTCTATATATAGCGCGTAACAATCCCATGCAGAATCATGTCACTTTTGCATGATCAAACATCTTCCTGCTCCATCCCGTTTTCAGTGCGACGTGTTCTGTTCCGCCGCAGCGAACTGCTCGCTTTTGAACAAGCGATGCACCATAAGATAGCCGTTCCAGTAAATATCCTTAAATTCCGACTGGCATAACTTTTGCTGAACTAAATTCAAGCTACTTGAATATGGTGAATCGCTCGTTAGTTCGATTCAAGTGGTCGTCCCCTGTTACGAACGATGCATTTTCACGGAGGTTGAAGTGGTTAAAGCCAATACTGTATTAAAGAGCACGATGCTGTGCGCGGCAATCGGACTGGGTCTGATGTCGGCGCCGTCGTTTTCCAAGGAAGTAGTCAAGATCGGTTTTGTCGGGCCACTGACGGGCGGCACGTCGTCCATTGGCCTGGGTGGCCGTAACTCGGCGGACCTGGCAGTGCGTCTGCGCAACGCCGATCCAAAATCGAAATACACCTATCAGTTGGTGACGCAGGATGACGAATGCCGTCCTAACGTCGGTGTGCAGGTCGCAACCAAACTGGCTGCGGATAAAAGCATCATCGCTGGCGTAACGCATTTCTGCTCCGCAGTCGCAATGGGTACTGCACCGGTGTTTGCACGCTTTGGTCTGCCGGTCATCGTATGGGGTGCGGTTCTGCCTGAGATCACCTATGGCAATGATTTCAAGGAAGTCCATCGCGTCAACGGCACGATGATCAACCAGAGTGAAGTTGCTGCCAAGTTCATGATGCAACAAGGCTACAAGAAGTGGGCGATCATCCATGACACCACCGACTATGGCAAAGGCCATAACAAGTACTTCTCCGAATTTCTCAAGAAAGACGGCGGCCAGATTCTCGGTACCTTCGGCGTGACCGCAGACCAGCAGGATTTCACGACCGAACTGACCAAGATCCGCGAACTGAAGCCAGACGTCATCTACTTTGGCGGGCTGACACCACTGGGCGTGCGTATTCGTACCCAGATGGAAAAGCTCGGCATCAAGGCGCAGTTTGAAGGTACTTCCGGTATCAAGTCGGATGCCTACATTCAGGGCGTTGGCGAGAAGCTGGCGGAAGGTTCGCTGTCCTTCCTCGAAGGCGCACCGTGGGAAAAACTGCCGGGCGGCCTGGCCTTCACCGGTCAGTATCGTCTGCAGAAATATAGCGAACCACCAGAAGCCTACGGTCCGTTCGCATATGCCGCAGCGAACCTGATCATGGACGCTGTCGAGAAGGTCGGCCCGGATCGCAAGAAAGTACGTGACGTGTTGAACCAGACCAAAAACGTCGACACCCTGGTCGGCAAGGTCACCTTCGATGAGCGTCGTCAAAACATCGTGCCACTGGTCACCAAGTATGTCGTTGAAGACGGCAAGTGGGCGATCTGGGAAGACAGCAGTTACGCAACTGGCAAACGCAAGTTGTCCGGTCAATAAGAAAGTGTAGTCAAGACGATCGCAGGTCGCCCACAAAAGCGGCCTGCGATCAGACTGGAGTGGAGAAAACCATGAGTTTGATCGGTCAATATGTATTCAACGGTTTGATGCTGGGCGTTATCTACGCCATGGTTGCCGTTGGCTTTACCCTGTTTTTTGGCGTGCTGGACGTCATCAAGTTTTCGCATGGCGATACCTTGATGGTGGGCGCGTTTGCCGGCCTGACGGCCTCTGTCGGCATGATGGCGCTGGATATCAGTTCGCCATGGCTGCGACTGATTGCGGTGGTGATCACTGCAGTAGGCGTGACCGGATTGCTCGGTGCGCTGATTGCCAAATTTCTGATTCTGCCTTTGCATAAGGCGCCGCCGTTGAACACGTTGCTGGCGACCCTGATGCTGGGTACCGTGATGCGCGAAGCCGTGCGCCTGTTCTACCCGGATGGTTCCAACTCGCAGCCATTCCCGTCACTGTTGCCTAGCGGCTCGGTCGAACTGGGTGATTTGAGCCTGCGTGCGGATAACGTGATTCTGCTGTTGAGCGGGATTGCGATCATCGCCGGTGTGCATTTCCTGATTACCAAAACCCGTCTCGGCATGGCGATCCGCGCTGTGGCGCAGGATGGCGAAACGGCACGCCTGATGGGCATCAACTTTGAAGCCGTCGTGCTGCTGACCTTTGCAATCGGTTCTGCCATGGCGGCACTGGCCGGTGTGATGAACGGCCTGTACTACAACGAAATCAACTTCAACGTCGGCCTGTTGCTGGGTGTGATCGGCTTTGCTGCTGCGATCCTTGGTGGTCTTGGCAATATCTACGGCGCGATCATCGGCGGTTTCCTGTTCGCCGGACTGCAGGTGCTGGGCAGTGCGACCTTGCCTGCGCTGATTCCAAATATTCCAAGTGCCTACAAGGACGTCTTCGCCTTCGCCGTTGTCATCATGTTGATGGCATGGAAACCGACTGGCCTCATCGCCGAAAAATCAAGTGAACGGGTCTGACATGAACTCCAAGACATCTCTCAAGAAGCCGGCGACCATCGTGCTGTTCGTCACGGCCATTGTGATCACGATTTACATGTGGCTGTTCCTGCATGCGGAATCGCAACTGGCGGTTGCCGGCCTGATCGTGGTCGCACTGATTGCTACCATCGCCGGCAAGAAGCTCGGCACCATGCAACATATCGAGCAGGCTGCTGCCAGCCGTCCTGGTCTGGCGCGTATCTGGGCCATTCTCGGTGTATTGGCACTGACCGCTGCGTTCTATGACAGTCACTTCATCCTGTTGATGATGGGTGGTGTGTTGCTGTACTCCACTGCCTGCATGGGGCTGACATTGCAGTTCGGCTTCTCTGGTGTGGCCAACTTTGCGGGGGCGGCTTTCTTCGGTATTGGCAGCTACACCGCTGCCGTGCTGGCAACGCATACCGGCTTGCCGCAACTGGTCAACATCGCGTTGTCGGGACTGGTCGCAGCGATTCTCGGTTCGGTCCTGATCCTGCCGGTGCTGCGTACACGCGGTCACTATGCGGCCCTGGTGACGATTGCGTTCGGCATCCTGTTCAAGACTTTCATCGAAGTCAACGACGTGCTGGGCGGCCCGCAAGGCTTGCAGGTACCGAGCATGGAAATCTTCGGTTATCAGTTCAATGAAGGCTTCACGTTGTTTGGTCTCGACGTCTCGTTCTATGTGTCTTACGTGCTGTTGAGTCTGGTGATTTGTGCCTGTGCCTTCGTCTTGCTGCGCGCACTGGAGCGTTCGTGGGTCGGTCTGAGCATGGACGTGGTACGTACCGATGAAACCGCAGCATCGACCTTCGGCTTGCACATCAAGCGCTGGAAAGTCATCGCCTTCACCATGGGTAATCTGTTTGCCGGTATCGCAGGCAGCGTGTACGGCATGATGGTCGGCTTCATTGCGCCAAACAACTTCACGTTCTCGGATTCGCTGTTGCTGCTGTCGATCACGATTCTCGGTGGACTGGGCAATCCGATCGGCCTGATTCCTGCTGCCCTCATCGTGCTGATCCTGCCGGAAAAATTCCAGTTCATCCAGGAATACCGCGTGCTGTTATACGCAGCACTGGTGATCGCGATTCTGCTATTCCGTCCTGATGGCCTGTTGCCACGCAAGACGCGTCTGTTCTTCAGCAAGGGAGCCGCGTAATGACGACCGAAACCATGAGTATTGATGCAATGAATACCGCAACCGCTGCAACGTCGGCTGATGTGTCCGCACACAGCGCGACATCGCAAAAAAATGCGTTGGTGGGTGTGAGCGGATTGACCATGCGCTTTGGCGGCCTGACCGCACTCGACAAGCTGGACCTGCATATCAATCGCGGCGAAGTGTTAGGTTTGTTGGGACCGAACGGTTCCGGCAAGACCACCTTCTTCAACGTGCTGACGGGCTTGTACAAGGCAAGTGAAGGTTCGATCCTCTATGCCGGTGAAGAAGTGATTGGAAAGACGCCGCAGGATATTTATCGAAGCGGCGTGGCACGGACCTTCCAGCGTTCGCGTCTGTCCTTGCCGCTGACGGTGTTCGACAACATCGTGATTGGTGACTACCAGCACATGCAGCACGGCCTGTTCTTCAATCTGTTCCGTCGCAAGGCATTTCGTGCCGAGTACGACGCCTATGTGGCCAAGGTCGAAGCTTTGCTGAACATCTTCAGCCCGCCGCTGGTCTCGCGCATGTTCGAGCCGGTCGAAACCTTCACCATGATTGATCGTCGCCGTATCGAAGTCTGTCGTGCCTTGCTCAGCCAGCCGCGTCTGCTATTGCTGGACGAGCCATCGGCCGGCATGACGCATGACGAAACCGAAGCACTGATGGACGACATCCTGCAAGTGCGCGGCAAGCTCGACGACCTGACCATCGTCCTGATCGAACACGAAATGAACGTCATCGAACGCATCACGGATCGCTGCATCGTCTTCAACTACGGCAAGAAAATTGCCGAAGGCACGTATGCCGAAATCACGGCCGATCCCAATGTACAAACCGCCTATCTGGGAGAAGCCGAATGAGCAAGCTGATCGTCAAGGGCCTTACGACCGGCTACGACAAGGTCAACGTATTGCACGACGTTTCCATCGAGGTCGAGCCGGGCAAGATCACCTGCATTCTCGGTGCGAATGGTGCCGGCAAGAGCACGTTGATCCGTTCCATTCTTGGCCTGACACCACCGCGTCAGGGAGAGATCTTGTGGGATGGCCGCAACCTGGCGGGTGAGCGTACTCACGCCATTATCGCCGGCGGCATTTCCTGCATCCCTGAAGGTCGCAAGGTATTCCCGCGTATGAGCGTCGCCGAGAATCTGGCGCTGGGTGCCTTCCTTGAAAAAGACAGCGCACTGGTGCGTGATCGTCTGGCAAAGGTGTACGACATTTTTCCACGCCTGAAGGAACGCGCGGCGCAGCTGGCCGGCACCATGTCGGGCGGCGAACAGGCGATGGTATCGATCGGTCGCGGTTTGATGGCCGAGCCAAAGCTGCTGGTCATCGACGAGCCATCGTTGGGATTGTCGCCGTTGTACGTGAAAGAAAACTTCAACGTGATTCGTCGCATCAATGAGATCGGTATCACCGTCTTGCTGGTTGAGCAGAACGCGCGCCAGACGCTGGCGATCTCGCATTACGGTTATGTGCTGTCGCAAGGCCGTGTTGTCGCACAAGGCACGGCGCAGGAACTGGCCAGCAACGACGATGTGCGTTCGGCTTACTTCGGTTAAATGGAGAACGGTGTGAACGCTGTGAATAATTACGCCTCACTCTCACTGCAGCAACTTGCAGAGCGCATCGCCAGCCGCGATCTGACAGTCGAAGCGGTCGCGCAGGCGGCCATCGAACGCATCGAGTCGCTCGAATCCGATGTGCGTGCGTGGCAGCACTTCGATCCAGCTTACGTACTGGATCAGGCGCGTCGGCTGGATGCGATGCCATCTGCAGGTGTACTGCATGGTCTGCCGGTTGGTGTGAAGGATCTGATGGATACCGCCGACATGCCGACCACGTATGGTTCGCCGATCTACTGCGATCATCATCCGGCTGTGGATGCGGCATGTGTCGGTGCAACGCGCAATGCCGGTGCCTTGCTGGTCGGTAAAACTGTGACGACAGAATTCGCTACTTTTCATGCTGGCCCGACCCGCAACCCACGAGCAGCGGAGCCGCACACGCCAGGTGGTTCGTCCAGCGGTTCGGCTGCCGCAGTAGCCAGCGGCATGGTGCCGGTTGCGTTTGGTACCCAGACCGCCGGTTCCATCGTGCGGCCTGCCGCATTTTGCGGCGTGGTCGGTTACAAGCCTACGTACGGCACCTTGCCATTGGCCGGCATTAAGTCACTGGCGATCAGTCTGGATACGGTCGGCGTGTTGACGCGCAGCGTTGCCGATGCCGCCTTCTTCGTTGGCGCACTGGCGCAACTGCCATTGTCTTCTGCGCTGACGACTGGCGATTTAAAAGGATTACGGATTGGCATCGTACGTACAGCACACTGGGATCGTGCCGGTACCAGCACGCGCGCTGCCATGACACAGGCCGCGCAGCTACTTGAAAAATCCGGTGCCATTTTGCGCGATGTGAACCTGCCATCGCCTTGCGATGCCCTGAGCGAGGCACAAGTCACCATCATGGCGTACGAAGCCGCTGCTGCATTTGCGCCAGAAAGAGCATCGCGATCGGATGGCTTCAGTCCATCGTTCGCCGCTTTGCTGGAAGAGGGCAGTCGCATTGGCGGTCAGCGTTACTTTGATGCACAGGCACTGGCTGCCACCGCGCGCGCCAAACTGGTCACCATCTTTGAATCCTTCGATCTGTTACTCGCACCGAGTACCGAAGGCGAGGCACCTGCCGGACTGACGGCGACCGGTGATCCGATCTTCAATCGCATGTGGACCTTGCTCGGCAATCCATGCGTTCACGTGCCGCTCGGAAGCGGCGAGCAGGGCTTGCCGATTGGCGTGACCCTGATCGGTGCGCGCTGGGCCGATGACCGTGTTCTTGCTGCGGCCTCGCGGCTTGAACACGCTTATGCCGACACCCATTAACAAGAAAAATCACGAACAGATTAGGAAAGAACGTCATGAATGCATCCAATCCCACAAGCAACGCTGCCGAACGCGCGCAGGATGCTATCAACAATGAACGTCTGCAATCATCGATCGCTGCGCTTGCCGCATTTGGTGGTCGCGATGATGGTGGTGTCTCACGTGAGACGTTGACGCCGATCGATCTGTCTGCACGTCGTCATTTGATCGACTATGCACGCAGTCTTGGTTGCGAAGTCGCGATCGACGATTGCGCCAATCTGTTTTTCCGTCGTGCCGGTACGACCGATCAGACACCGGTGCTGACCGGCAGTCATGCCGATACGCAACCGGTTGGTGGCAAGCTCGACGGTGCATACGGCGTGCTGGCCGGACTGGAAGTGATCGCTGCGTTGAACGATGCCGGTATCAATACCGTGCGACCGATCGAAGTCGTGGCATGGACCAATGAAGAGGGAAGTCGTTTCGGTCCGGGCACCATGGGTTCCAGCGCGTTCGTCACGCCATCCTTGCTGGACTCCTATCGTCAGTCGGTGGACAAGGACGGCATCGTGATGGGTGATGCGCTCGACGCGGCATTGAAGGAAGTGCCGGATGTTGCGCGCCGCGCGATGGCACTTCCGATGGATGCCTATGTCGAATTGCATATCGAACAGGGCCCGGTGCTGGAACGCGCCAACGCCGCGCTCGGTGTCGTGACCGGTATCCAGAGTGTGCGCTGGTATCGTGTGGTCTGCACCGGCATGGCTGCGCATGCGGGTACGACGCCGATGGATGAGCGCAGCGATGCGATGGCAGCAGCGGTCGCGATTGCCACCCAACTGTATGCGCGTGCCGATCAGGAAGCCGGACACAACATTCGCCTGACACTCGGACGCTGGAATGTTGGCCCGAATTCGATCAATACGATTCCGGGCGAGGTGGAATTCACGATCGACGTGCGTTGTGTCGATGCTGCAGTGCTTGAACGTTTCGAACGCTTCCTGCAGGATGTGACGACGCAGCATGTGTGGCGTGGCAACATCATGTTTGAAAATTTGTTCTATCGGGCACCGACCAAATTTCCGCAACCGATGCTTGAGCTGATCGAGGCTGCCTGCACGCGTGCCAGTCTGGCTGCGCAACGCGGTGCACCGAAACGGGTCACCTCGGGCGCGTTTCACGATGCCATGTATATGGCCGATCACTGCCCGACCGGCATGATTTTCGTGCCAAGCAAGGACGGGATCAGTCACAATGCTGCCGAGGAAACCGCACCTGCCGATTTGTACCTTGGTGTGCAGGCGCTTGCCTACACGATGGTGGAGTTGGCCAACCGATAGTGGTTGATCGTTGCTGCCGGATTTCCGGTCATCGTCATACTGGATGGATAGTGGAATGAAGAAGAAAAGCGAAGTAGCTGCAGAAACCGAGTCGCCTGAAAAGAAAGGCGGTCATTCCGGACTGGCGGTGCGTTTGCGTTATGCACGACTGATTGCCGGTCTGACGCTGATGCAGGTGGCACAGAAGGCAGAATGCTCCGAAAGTCTGATTTCCAAGATCGAGCGCGGTTCGGCAACGCCTTCGCTGGCCATGTTGCATCGTCTGGCCAACGCACTGGATACCAATATCTCCACCCTGATGTCGGATGAGGCACCGCCCGCTGGTCCCGTATTGCGTCAGGGCGAGCGTCCGGTCATCAAGACTGGCGATATTTCGCTGGAACGCCTTGTTTTGCCCACGCGTGGCGGGTTGCTGCAGGCTAATATTCATATCGTTGCGCCGGGTGGCGCCAGCGATGGCCAGATCGAGCACGTTGGTGAAGAAGTCGGTTATGTGCTGGAAGGCGAGCTTGAGTTGCGACTCGGTGACGAAAGCTATGTCGTCGGGCCTGGCGACACCTTCAGTTTCCAGAGCAATACCCCGCATGGTTATCGCAATGTCGGCAATGTCGAAGCCAAGGTATTGTGGGTCAACTCGCCGGCGACTTTTTGATCCCGGTTGCTGCTTGAAACAATAGCGGGTTGGAAAAGAAAAAGCGCTTCATCGAAGCGCTTTTTCTTTTGAGGCAGTGCGGTGTACTTACTTGATGACCGTCAGCAGTTCACGCTTGCCGTTGCGGTAGGTGTACAGCGTCAGCAGACCGTCCTTGATATCGCCGTTGGCATCGAAGGCAACCGTGCCGGTGACGCCCGCATAATTGCTCTTGCCGATTTCAGGCAGGATCTTTGCCGGATCGACCGAGTTGGCGCGCTTCATCGCATCGACCACGGTGTAAGTCGCATCGTAAGCATAGGCAGCGGTGTAGACGACGTCGTTACCGAAGCGCTTCTTGTATTTGGCGCGGAAGTCATCAACGGCTTTGCGACGATCTTCGGCCACGCCGCCTGCTTCGGCACAAACGATCTGGTCGTTACCGAGTGCAGTACCCGCCAAGCCAGGCAGGGAGCCGGTGCAGATGCCATCACCGCCCATGAACTTGGCATTGATGCCGAGCTGGCGCATCTGACGCAGCATCGGACCGCCGACTGCATCCATGCCGCCGAAGAAGATGATGTCCGGCTTCTTGGCCTTGATCGATGTCAGGATGGCGTTGAAGTCGGTGGCCTTGTTGTTGGTGTATTGCGTGGCAACGATGTTGCCGCCTGCTGCCTTGACGCTCTTGGCAAATTGATCTGCCACGCCCTGACCGTAAGCCGTGCGGTCATCGATGATCGCAAACGATTTGCCGCTCATGGTCTTGACGGCGTACTCGCCGAGTGTGCCGCCGAGTTTGGCATCATTGGCGACGAGGCGGAATGCCGTCTTGAAGTTTTGCTGCGTGTACTTCGGATTGGTTGCCGAAGGCGACAATTGCGGGATGCCGGCATTGGCGTAGATGCGCGAGGCTGGAATCGTGGTGCCGGAATTCAAATGGCCGATGACGGCTGCGACCTTTGCATCGACCAGTTTGGTCGCCGCATTGGTGGCTTGACGCGGATCGGCAGCATCATCTTCGGCCAGCAGTTGCAACTTGATTTTCTTGCCGTCGATGGTGAAGCCCTTGGCATTGATTTCTTCCACCGCGATACGCACGCCATTTTCGTTATCCTTGCCCATGTGCGAATCGGAGCCGGTGGTTGGTGCCACGCTGCCGATGCGTACGACTTGCTCTTGTGCCAGTGCGCTACCGGAAAGAACGAGGGCAATGGCGCCGACCAGAGGAATCATCTTGAACTGCATATATTTATCTCCTGAGGATTGTCAAAAATAAGCGTAGCTGCAACACTGATCGCGTTGCATGTAAATGGATGACGCATGTATTACAAAACCGGCCGCAAGAAATAGGCCAACTACGGGCCAACAGCGGGCAAACCACCGGCCAAGAACCTGAAAAAACGCGGTCCTGATGGCTCTACCATCGGACCTTACAACATTAGAAAAGCGACGCAAAGCATTTTGCACTGTTTTTGCAGCTTGAGACGTCTATGCCTAAAAGTCATACCCTCGACAAGGTCGATCGCCGCCTGTTGAACTTGTTGCAGAAGAACAATCAAATCTCCACTCGTGAGCTGGCGGACGCGGTGCACATCTCACAACCGACCTGTTTGCGTCGTATCCGCGACATGCGTGATGCCGGCATCATCAGTGCCGATGTGGCGATGATCGATCCGTTTGCACTTGGCTACGGCATGCTCGCGTTTCTGGAAGTGTCGCTTGAAAATCAGGCAGACGAAAACATGCAGACCTTCGAGTCCAACATGGCGCGCGAGCCGGAAGTGATGCAGTGCTATTTCGTATCGGGCGACTACGATTACTTTCTTGTTGTTCATGTGGTGGATATGGATGCCTACTATCAGTTTGTGCGCCGTGTGATTTCGGGCTCCGGCAATGTGCGGCATTTTCATTCGCGCTTTCCGATGAAGCGCGCCAAGTTCGATACGCGGATAGCGTTTGATGAAAAAGCGCCAGAGGTCGAAGTGCGGATTGGCAAGTAATTCGCAAGTAATCCGCAAGTGACTCCCGCTGCAAAAATGAAAACGGATGCCGTGTGGGCATCCGTTTTTTTATTCCCTGCAATCTGTTTTAGCTTGTGGCGGAACAGATTTGCGGAACACCGGTGGCAGGCTGATGTGGCATGCCGGTAAAGCGGAAGTCGAAGTCTGGCTCGCGACCGGAAACGATATCGGCAATCGCACGACCCGAGCCGCAACCCATGGTCCAGCCCAACGTGCCGTGCCCCGTGTTGAGGAACAAATTGCTGAACTTGGTTTTGCCGATGTACGGTACGTTCGATGGTGTCATCGGACGCAGGCCGGCCCAGTAAGCCACATTGTCGTAATCGCAGGCGCCAGGGAAGAGCTCTTGTACGCGGCGTGTAATGGCTTCGCAGCGCGTTGGATTCAGTTCGCGGCTGTAACCGTTGAGCTCACAGGTGCCAGCCACGCGCAGGCGGTCGCCCAGACGCGAGAACACCAGCTTGTAGCCGTCGTCCGTGAGCGACACGCTCGGTGCTGCGTCGCCATCGGTGACTTGGTAAGTCGCCGAATAACCCTTGCCCGGATAGATCATCAGATCGATGCCGAGCGGTTTGAGCAGCGGTTGCGAGAAACTGCCCGCTGCGACCACAAAGGCATCGGCATACAGTGTGCGATGACGGCCATCCTGATCGATGATCTCTACACCCGTCACCTTGGCGTGCGCACCCGTGCCTTCGGTGATCAATCGTGTGATCGATGTATTGAACTGGAAATCGACACCGGCTTCAGCGGCCTTGCCGGCCAGACCCGTCGTAAATTTATAGACGTCACCCGATTCGTCCGATGCAGTAAAGTCGCCGCCGACGATTTTGTTGCGGATACCAGCCAGTGCTGGCTCGATGCGCACCACTTCATCGGCACTGATCGAATCGCGACGGCAGCCCAGCTCGCACATTAGGCGCGCGGCAGCCAGCGAATCGTCGAATTCCTTTTGATCGGTATAGAAGTGCAGAATGCCTTGCGTCAGGTGGTCGTACTGGATGCCGGTTTCGGCACGAACCTGCAGCAAAGTCTGACGGCTGTATTCCGCGATCGATACAATCTGACGGATGTTGTCGGCTGTCCGCGCGGGCGTGCATTCACGCAGAAAGTGCATACCCCATTTCCATTGCAGCCATTCCGGACGGAATCGATAGAGCAGTGGCGCATCTTCCTTGCCCAGCCATTTGAGGATCTTGCCGGGCGCCGACGGATTGGCCCATGGCTCGGCGTGCGAGACGGAAATCTGGCAGCCGTTGGCAAAGCTGGTTTCCTGCGCTGAGCCGGGTTGCCGTTCCAGAACGGTGACGTCATGGCCGGATTTGTTGAGGAACCACGCGGATGCGGTTCCGATGATGCCTGCGCCTAAAACGATAACTTTCATGCCATATCCTTCCATTGTTCTTCACAACACAAGGTGACATTGTAAAAATTTACGGCTTTTTTGAGTAATCAATATAGCGGTAAATATTTTTAATAATTAATTTAATTATTAAATTTTGTTTTTAAAAGCAAAGAAAATTCTAAAATTCTTTGTTTTTTGAAAAATTAAGATTGCGGATTTCCTCGGCGACGGATTCGCGTACCAATTGCTCGATGCTGAGCTGCAAATTGGCGCGGATGGTGTCCATCGCTTCATCCAGACTGGCGCTGATGCTTTCGCGAATATGCGTTTCCATCACAGGATCCAGCCGTTCCATGAGGGTGTTGAGTGTGCGCTCACTGATTTTCTGTTCCAGCCGCGTCCATTCGCCATCCAGCCAGCCTTCGATCGGTACCGCCAGCACGCGATTGTCACTTGGCGCATTGACCGATGCTGCAGGCTCAGATGCGAGCGCGGGAGGCAATGCGGCTGAAATCGGCAGTTCGGGAATATCGTCAACCGGCTCGGCGCGCAGGCGCGATGGAATGATCTCGGTCAGGAGCGGAATGCCGGCGTCTTGATTAGGTTTGTTCATGCGTTGTCTGCCACAAAGTGCGTCAGCGGATAGCCTTCCTGTTTGTAGTAGGCGTAGCGCTGGCGGCCGGCATTCTTGTCGGTATCGTCGGAAGAGATAACTTCGAACATGCGTTCGAAGCGTGCAAAGTGGGGTGGCGGCGCATCCGATAGATTGATCAGGATGTCGTGATGCGGCGCTTCCATGGCTGGATCGGCCGTGATCAGAATGGGCGTCTGTGCCGCCAGCGCATCGTCGAGTACAACGTGCGGCAGAAAGTCGTGCTCTGAGAAGGTCCACATCGTTTCGTCGAGCAATGCCATCTGCGCCCGATCCTGCGTCAGGATCACGATACGAAAATCGGCTTTACGTGCCTTGCGTGCCAGGCGGCAGGCATAGGCGACTTTGTCGGGGACGTTGCTGTGAAAATCGATACGCGTCATGAGCTCTTCAATACGGCTGGGCAGGAATGTCTTTGATTATACGAAATGCCCAGCCGAGATTGACGCAATCAGGACGCAATTACGATGTAATCCCGCCGATATTGAAGATCAGCGCGATCGCGAGCTAGAAACGGAAGCCGGGCGGTGCGTTGGCGGCCGGTGGTTTCTCGGCAAAACGTTCGGTATCGGTGCTGATGGCAGGCTGTGTTGGCGCAGAAATTTTGGCCACAGGTGCTGCCGGTTGCGGTGCCGGGTTGCGATAGGTGCGTGGCAACTGACTGTTGGCAGGATAGCCGGCAGAACTCAGTAGCTGCGTCCAGGCATCGGCTTCATAGCCGATCTGTTTTTTGCTGCCGACCGTGAGCAATGGAAGTTCCTGATCCCCACCTGCCTGTTTCAGGCGAGCGACATCTTCTTCGGTCTGCACAGTCTTTTCGGTAAAGGGCACGCCGCGCGCATTCAATGCCTTGCGGCCGTTGTCGCATGCCGCGCAATTAGAAGCGGTGTATAGCGTGACGGGATGCTTGCGGGCTGCATCGGCAAGTTCATAGGGGAATTGAGTAGAGGGCGCGGCTGTAGCAGCAGCGTTCTTCTCGGTGACCTTGCCGGGTTTGGCAGGCGGGGCGTCGCTGTAGGTAATCTTGCCGTCGGGACCGACGGATTTATAAAGCTGGGCGTGGGCAGTTGCAGAGAGTAGCAGGGACAGCAAGAGCAATAAAGATCGATGGTGCATTCCAGTCTCCTTCGCGTCGTGTGACGCTTGTTGTTGAATGAATGTCAAGCCAAAATCTCAATCGCCAGAGTATGCGCCGCCACCGCTCGCAAATGCAAGCGGTGGCGCGCAAAAATTACGCTGCCATGCCGCTATGACGCAACAGTGCATCAATCGATGGTTCACGGCCGCGGAAGGCCTTGAACGATTCGATTGCAGGGCGTGAGCCGCCCATCGCCAGGATTTCTTTCAGGAAACGCGCGCCTGTATTTTGCGACAGTACGTTGCCTTCCGCCTTGCCGGCTTCCTCGAAGGCACCATAGGCATCGGCCGACAAGACCTCCGCCCATTTGTAGCTGTAATAGCCGGCCGCATAGCCGCCCGCAAAAATATGCGAGAACGAATGCTGGAAGCGGTTGAACGGCGGCGGCGTCATCACCGTCACCTGCGCGCGCACGCCATTCAGCACATCCTGCACGCTTTGTTTGCCGGCCGGATCGTAGTCGTAGTGCACGTGCATATCGAACAGGGAGAACTCGACCTGACGCAATGTTTGCAGACCGGACTGGAAGTTCTTGGCAGCGATCATCTTGTCGTACAGCGCACGTGGTAACGGTTCGCCGGTGTCCGCATGGGCAGTCATGCTTTGCACGACATCCCATTCCCAGCAGAAGTTTTCAAGGAATTGCGAAGGCAGTTCGACTGCATCCCATTCCACGCCGGAGATGCCGGAGACGCCCAGTTCATCGACCTGCGTCAGCATGTGATGCAGGCCGTGGCCGAATTCGTGGAACAGCGTGATGACTTCATCGTGTGTGAAGAATGATGGCTTGACCTTGCCATCGACGACCATCGGTTCGGTGAAGTTGCAGGTCAGGTAAGCGACGGGCGTCTGGATCTCGCCGCTGCCGTTGGTTGATTCAACACGACGGCGACCGCGTGCATCGTCCATCCACGCGCCACCACGCTTGCCGTTGCGGGCGTACAGATCGAGATAGAACTGACCGATCAGCTTGCCTTCCTTCTCGATGCGGAAAAACTTGACGTCGGGATGCCAGACTGCAGCCGTGTCGGATTTGATCGCTACCGAGAACAGGGTCTCGATGGTGCGGAACAGACCGTTGACGACCTTGGTTTCAGGGAAGTACTGCTTGACCTCGTGTTCGGAAAACGCATAGCGCTGTTCGCGCAGTTTTTCCGATGCGTAGGCAACGTCCCAGGCTTGCAGGTCGTCGATGCCGAGTTCCTTCTTGGCGAAATCACGCAGTTCGGCCAGATCTTTTTCTGCATACGGCTTGGCGCGTTTGGCCAAATCCTGCAGGAAGGCAATGACCTCATCCGGGGTTTGCGCCATCTTCGGCACGAGCGAAACCTCGGCGTAGTTCTTGTAGCCGAGCAGCTTGGCTTCATCGTCGCGCAGTTTCAGGATGTCGACGATGTTTTGCGTGTTGTCCCATTCCGGATGACCGCCGAGTTCGGATGCCTTGGTTGCGTTGGCGCGATAGATGGTTTCACGCAGCGAACGGCTGTCTGCGTATTGCAGCACCGGGAAGTAGGAAGGGAAGTGCAGCGTGAACTTGTAGCCGGGTTTATCGGCTTTCTCCGCCGCCGCGCGTGCCGCCTGCTTGGCGTCGTCCGGCAGACCCGCCAGCTCGGTTTCGTTGTCAATGAACAGCGCGTAGTCGTTGGTGGCGTCAAGGATGTTTTCAGAAAACTTGGTGGTCAGCGCAGCGTGCTTTTCCTGAATCTCGGCGAAGACCGGTTTTTGCGCATCGCTCAATTCGGCACCACCGAGGCGGAAGTCACGTACGGCGTTCTCAATGATCTTCTTGCGCGCGACTGAATAGTCAGCGTAGTCGGGGCCCGACTGCAGCGCCTTATATTTAGTGAACATGACGAGGTTCTGCGACAGCTCGGTCCAGAACTCGGTCAGTTTTGGCTGGTTTTCGTTATATGCAGCGCGTAGTTCCGGTGTGTCGACCACCGCATTCAAATGGCCGACGATGCCCCAGGCCCGCCCGAGTTTTTCCGTTACATCTTCCAGCGGTTCGACAAAGTTTTCCCACGTGACTTCATTAGTCGAGCTTTCCAGCTCTTGCACCACGCGGCGGCATTCGTCCAGCAGGCCGTCGATGGCCGGACCGATGTATTCGGGTTTGATGGCCTCAAAACGAGGCAGATCGGAAAAGTCGAGTAAAGGGTTCAGGGCAATATTCATCAATGGTCTCTTTCCGCTGCTTCAATTGTGTTCACGAGCAGCATGGTAATGGTCATGGGCCCGACGCCGCCTGGCACCGGGGTGATGTGTCCTGCAACTTCCTTGATCGCGTTGAAATCGACATCGCCGCACAACTTACCGTTGTCGTCGCGGTTGATGCCGACGTCAATGACGATCGCACCCGGCTTGACCATGTCGGCCGTCAGCGTATTGCGACGACCGGTGGCGGCGACCACCACATCCGCCTGACGTGTGTGATAACCGAGATCCGGTGTGCCGCTATGACATATGGTGACAGTGGCGTTGGCTTGCAATAGCAAGAGTGCCATCGGTTTGCCGACCGTATTGCTGCGGCCGATGACAACCGCATGCTTCCCCTTGAGGCTGGTGCCGGTGCTTTCGATCAGCTTCATGCAGCCGTAAGGCGTGCAGGGACGGAAGCCGTCCAGACCGGTCAGCAGTTCGCCTGCACTTAATACAGAGTAGCCGTCGACGTCCTTGCGCGGCGAGATCGCTTCGATGACCTTGGTGGCATCGATGTGCTTCGGCAATGGCATTTGGACAAGAATGCCGTGGATCTTTGGATCCTTGTTCAATTCGTCGATGCGCGCCAGCAGGGCGGCTTCGGTCAGGTCGGCATCGTATTTTTCCAGCAGGGAAAACAGGCCGTTGTCTTCGCAGGCTTTGACCTTGTTGCGGACATAGACGTGGGACGCCGGATCTTCGCCGACCAGAATCACGGCCAGGCCGGGTTGCTTGCCTTTTGCGGTCAGCGCAGCGGCACGTTGTGCAATATCTGTACGGAGTTGTTTGGAAAGCTGATTGCCATCAATGATTTGTGCGGTCATGAATGAAAAGATACTGGTTGTAAGAAAGTTGAAAGAAATGGAATCTGGAACGGATAGGGACTGATTATATAGGCGCACTGTCCTGATACAGGATTCGCCCTCAATTCCCGCCGGTTATCGACTCCCATTCAACGGATTCGCAAAAAGATTAACCGCATGAAATAAGGTTAAAAAACTATAAATTTCACATTGTGGAAAATCATATCGCAATTTGGAAATTGCAAAAACTGCTGTTAAACTCCGAGCCGTTCGCATGACAATGCATATATCGGATTTTTAAAAATCGTGGCTGTCTTTACAAAAGACGGCACCAGACAAATCAGGAGACTTTATCTATGTCAGCCCAGCTCGACCAGGTACTCGCGCAAGCCGCCAACGATCCAGACGTTATGGAAACGCAGGAGTGGCTTGATGCCCTCGAAGCAGTCATTGAAAACGAGGGCCCTGACCGCGCTCATTATCTGGTGGAGCGCCTGATCGATCTGGCGCGTCGCCGCGGTTCGCACATTCCGTTTTCGCCGACCACTGCTTACGTCAACACGATTCCCGCTGACCTTGGCGAAAACTCGCCAGGCAACCTCGAGTACGAAGAACGCCTGCGCTCATGGATGCGCTGGAACGCCATGGCGATGGTGGTCAAGGCCAACCGCGCCGACGGCGATCTGGGCGGTCATATCTCCAGCTTTGCCTCGCTGGCAAACATGCTCGGCACCGGTTTCAACCATTTCTGGCACGCCCCGACCGAAGATCACGGTGGTGATCTTGTCTATATTCAAGGTCACTCGTCGCCTGGCGTTTATGCACGGGCTTTCCTTGAAGGTCGTCTGAGCGAAGAACAACTGATCAATTTCCGTCGCGAAGTCGATGGCAACGGTCTGTCCTCGTATCCACATCCAAAACTGATGCCGGACTTCTGGCAGTTCCCGACCGTGTCGATGGGCCTGGGCCCGCTGATGGCGATCTATCAGGCACGCTTCCTCAAGTATCTGCACGCACGTGACGTCGCCAAGACCGACAACCGCAAGGTCTGGGTCTTCTGCGGCGATGGCGAGATGGATGAAGTCGAATCGATGGGTGCGATTGGTGTCGCCGGTCGTGAGCAACTCGACAACCTCGTGATGGTCGTCAACTGTAACCTGCAGCGTCTGGACGGTCCGGTGCGCGGCAACGGCAAGATCATTCAGGAACTCGAAGGCGAATTCCGTGGCGCTGGCTGGAATGTCGTCAAGGTCATCTGGGGCTCCAACTGGGATCCACTGCTGGCCAAGGACAAGGAAGGCATTCTGCAGCGCGTCATGATGGAAACGCTGGATGGCGAATACCAGAACTACAAGGCCAAGGATGGCGCTTACGTACGCAAGCACTTCTTCGGCAAGCATCCAAAGCTGCTGGAAATGGTCTCGCGCATGTCCGACGACGATCTCTGGCATCTGCTGCGTGGCGGTCACGATCCGCACAAGGTGTATGCAAGCTTCAAGGTTGCGCAGGAACACAAGGGTCAGCCGACCGTCTTGCTGGTCAAGACCGTCAAGGGCTACGGTATGGGCAAGTCGGGCGAAGCCCGCAACACCGCACACCAGACCAAAAAACTCGACGACGAAGCCGTGCGCGAAATGCGCGACCGCTTCGCGCTGCCGATCGCGGACGAACAACTGGCCGATGTGCCGTTCTTCAAGCCGGCCGACGATGCGCCGGAAATCAAGTATCTGCACGAACGTCGCAAGGCGCTCGGTGGCTACTTGCCGCAACGTCGCGTCAAGTCGGATGAAAAACTGGTTGTGCCGGAACTGGCAACCTTCAAGGCCGTGCTCGATGCGACCGCAGAAGGTCGTGAAATTTCGACCACGCAAGCCTATGTACGTTTCCTGACCATCCTGTTGCGCGATGCCAGCCTTGGCAAACGCGTGGTACCGATCCTGGTCGATGAATCGCGTACCTTTGGTATGGAAGGGTTGTTCCGCCAGATCGGTATCTACAATCATCAAGGTCAGTTGTACGAGCCGGTCGACAAGGATCAGGTCAGCTACTACCGTGAAGACAAAGCCGGTCAGATTCTGCAAGAAGGTATTAACGAAGCGGGCGCGATGTCGTCGTGGATCGCTGCGGCAACGTCGTATTCGACCAACGATCGCATCATGGTGCCGTTCTACACGTTCTACTCGATGTTCGGTCTGCAGCGTATCGGCGATCTGGCATGGGCAGCGGGCGACATGCGCGCACGTGGCTTCCTGCTCGGCGGTACCGCTGGTCGTACCACGCTGAACGGTGAAGGCCTGCAGCATGAAGACGGTCACAGCCACATCATGGCGTCGACCATCCCGAACTGTATTCCTTACGACCCAACCTTTGCACACGAAGTCGCCGTCATCCTGCATGACGGTCTGCGTCGCATGGTCACCAATCAGGAAGACGTGTTCTACTACATCACGCTGATGAACGAGAACTACGCACAGCCAGGTCTGGTCGCCGGTCAGGAAGAAAACATCCTCAAAGGTCTGTACCTGCTGCAGGAAGGCGCGAAGAAATCCAAACACCGCGTGCAACTGATGGGTTCCGGCACGATCCTGCGCGAAGTTATTGCTGCAGCCGATCTGCTGCGCGACGATTGGGGCGTTACCGCCGATATCTGGTCGGCACCATCGTTCACCCTGCTGGCCCGCGATGGTCAGGATGTCGAACGCTGGAACATGCTCAATCCGACCGCCAAGAAGCCACGTGTTGCGCACATCACGCAATCGCTGCAAGGTACGGCGGGTCCGATCATCGTTGCCACCGATTACATGCGGACGTTTGCAGAACAGGTGCGCGCTTTCATTCCGAAGGATCGTTCGTACAAGGTGTTGGGTACCGATGGTTTCGGTCGCTCGGACAGCCGCGCGAAACTGCGTGAGTTCTTCGAGGTCAACCGTTACTTCGTCACGGTTGCTGCACTGAAGACGCTGGCTGATGAAGGTGCAATCGAGCAATCAGTGGTTGCCGATGCCATCAAGAAGTACGGCATCAATCCGAACAAGGCCAATCCGGTCACGCTGTAATCCTGAAATAACATCCCTCGTCGTCACGGGGCGACGACAGGCGCGAACGTTGATTGCAATTCGATCACTACGCGCTTCGCCTGCCCCGCGATGACGGACACGCACAAAGAGCGGAGAAAAAAGATGAGCATCGTGGAAGTCAAAGTCCCGGATATCGGCGATTTCAAGGAAGTCGAGATCATTGAAGTACTGGTCAAGCCAGGTGACACGATCACCGTCGATCAGTCGTTGATCACTGTCGAGTCCGACAAGGCCAGCATGGAAATCCCATCCAGCCACGCCGGCGTGATCAAGGAGTTGAAGGTCAAGCTGGGTGACAAGGTTGGCGAAGGTTCGTTGTTGCTGACGCTGGAAGCCGCAGAAGAAGCCGCGCCTGCCAAGGAAGAAAAAGCAGCGCCTGCACCAGCAAAAGAAGAAGCATCGGCCAAAGTGGAAGAGCCGAAGGCTGAAGCCAAGAAAGAAGAACCTGCTGTCGAAGCCAAACCGGCTGCGCCAGCACCCGCCGCTGCGCCAGCACCGGCACCGAAGCCGGCTGCTGCCACAACAACGGCTGCGCCTGCAGCACGTGCTGACAGCAAAGCACACGCATCGCCATCGATTCGCAAGTTCGCCCGCGAACTGGGCGTCGATCTGGGCAAGGTCAATGGTTCTGGTCCGAAGGGGCGCATCACGCAGGAAGACGTGCAAGGTTTCGTCAAGTCGGCACTGTCGGCGGCCCCTGTTGCTGCACCAAGTGCACCTGCTGCCAAGGGCGATGGCGCCGCGCTCGGCCTGCTGCCATGGCCATCGCTGGACTTCAGCAAGTTTGGTCCGACCACGCTGCTGCCGCTGTCGCGCATCAAGAAAATCAGCGGCCCGAACCTGCATCGCAACTGGGTCATGATTCCGCACGTCACGCAATACGACGAAGCCGATGTGACCGAACTCGAGGCACTGCGCAAATCGAGCAATGAAGCACTGGCAAAATCCGGCGTCAAACTGACGTTGCTGGCTTTTGTCATCAAGGCTTGCGTTGCTGCGCTGAAAAAACATCCTGAGTTCAATTCCTCGCTCGATGAAAATGGCGAGAACCTGATCCTCAAGCAGTACTACAACATCGGCTTTGCTGCCGACACGCCGCAAGGGTTGGTCGTGCCAGTCGTAAAAGATGCGGACAAGAAGACCGTCACGCAAATCGCACAGGAAATGGGCGAGCTGTCGGCGCAAGCGCGTGATGGCAAACTCAAGGGCTCCGACATGCAGGGTGCAACCTTCACGATCTCGTCGCTGGGCGGCATTGGCGGTACGTACTTCACGCCGCTGATCAATGCGCCGGAAGTCGCCATCGTGGGTCTGTCCAAAACGCAGATGAAGCCGGTCTGGGATGGCAAGCAATTCGTGCCACGCCTGATCATGCCATTGTCGCTGTCCTATGATCACCGTGTAATCGATGGTGCACAGGGCGCGCGCTTTGTGACCTATCTGAGCGAGATGCTGGCAGATCTGCGCAAATCGTTGATCTGAGGAACGACGCATGACTACCTGCGTCGTCGTCAAGAAAAATAACGAAATCGCAATTGCCAGCGATTCGCTCGTCACGTTTGGCGACACACGTCTGTCGCATGCGTATGAAGCCAACAACAAGATGTTCGAGGTTGGCAATTCGTGGGTGACGCTGGCCGGGACGGCAGCGCATTTCCCGGTCATGCGCAAGCTGCTGGTTGGCATGGCCGAAGACTGCAAGCTCAACACGCGTGATGAAGTCTTCGATACCTTTTCGAAGGTGCACCAGATTCTGAAAGAGCAGTTCTTCCTCAATACCAAAGAGGAAGACGACGATCCTTACGAGTCGTCGCAGATTGCAGCGCTGGTCGCCAATCCGTACGGCATCTTTGGCGTGTACTCGTACCGCGAAGTGTTCAGCTTCGATCGTTTCTGGGGTATCGGCAGCGGCCGCAACTTTGCGCTGGGCGCAATGTATGCCGCTTACGACAAATGCAAGACCGCTTACGAAGTGGCCGAGATCGGCGTTAGTGCGGGCGCGGAATTCGACAAGAGCTCGGCCGGACCTTTTCGCATCGTCAGCTTTCCGATGCAGGTTCTGTAACCCTATTAAAAAATATTCTGAGTTCGCCGCGTGCGGACCAACGACAACAATACGGAGCGAAAGCGATGAGCACGATTGAAGTGAAAGTCCCCGATATCGGCGATTTCAAGGAAGTGGAAATCATCGAAGTGCTGGTCAGCGTTGGCGATACCATCGCCGTCGATCAGTCGTTGATCACAGTTGAGTCCGATAAGGCGAGCCTGGAAATTCCAGCAAGCCACGCCGGCGTCATCAAGGAAATGAAGGTCAAGCTCGGCGACAAGGTCAGCGAAGGTTCGCTGCTGTTGGTGCTCGAAGCATCGGATGCCGGTGCTGCAGAAGCTGCCGAGAAGCCAGCCGACAAGCCCGCTGCAAAAGAGGAAGAGAAAGCTGAGTCTGCACCTGCTGCACCTGCACCTGCGGCAGTTGCACCAGCTCCGGCGGCTCCAGCCGCCAAGCCAGCAGCATCCGCAGCCAAATCGCAGGCTGGCGGTATCGTTGAGGTCAAGGTGCCGGATATCGGTGACTTCAAGGAAGTTGAGATCATTGAAGTGCTGGTCAGCGTTGGCGACAGCATCAAGGCCGATCAGTCGCTGATCACCGTTGAATCCGACAAGGCCAGCATGGAAATTCCATCGAGCCACGCCGGTGTCGTCAAGGAACTGAAGGTCAAGCTGGGCGACAAGGTCGGCGAAGGTTCGCTGTTGCTGATTCTGGAAGCGGAAGCCGGCGAAGAAGACGCGCCTGCTGCTGAGGAAGCACCTGCAGCCAAGCCCGCAGCAGCGCCGGTAGCATCGGCACCAGCAAAGACAGTTGATGCACCAACGGCATCGAGCTTCAACGGCAAGGCCGATATCGAATGCGACATGATGGTTCTCGGCGCAGGTCCCGGCGGTTATTCGGCAGCATTCCGCTCCGCTGATCTCGGCCTGTCGACCGTGCTGATCGAGCGCTATTCGACTCTCGGCGGCGTCTGCCTGAATGTCGGTTGCATTCCCTCCAAGGCATTGCTGCACGTTGCAGCGGTCATCGATGAGGCGGCCGCCATGGCGTCGCACGGCGTTACTTTCGGCAAACCGCAGATCGATATCGACAAGCTGCGCAGCCATAAAGAAAAAGTCATCGGCAAGATGACCACCGGTCTGGCTGGCATGGCGAAGGCACGCAAGGTCAATGTGGTGCAGGGCGTCGGCCAGTTCGTCGGTCCGAACCACATTGAAGTTGCAACGGCAGACGGCAAGAAAGTCGTGCAGTTCAAGCAGGCGATCATCGCTGCCGGTTCGTCGGTGGTGAACCTGCCGTTCGTTCCTGAAGATCCGCGCATCGTCGATTCGACCGGTGCACTCGAACTGCGTAGCGTGCCGAAGCGCATGCTGGTCATCGGCGGCGGCATCATCGGTCTGGAAATGGCGACCGTCTATTCGACGCTCGGCGCACGTATCGATGTGGTCGAGATGATGGATGGCCTGATGCAAGGTGCGGACCGCGACCTCGTCAAGGTTTGGCAAAAATTCAACGAGAAGCGCTTCGACAAGATCATGTTGAAGACCAAGACCGTTGGTGTCGAAGCATTGAAAGAAGGCATCAAGGTCACTTTCGAAGCAGCAGATTCATCGGTCACCGCACCGGAGCCGCAAGTCTACGATCTGGTGCTAGTCGCAGTTGGCCGCAGCCCGAACGGCAAGAAGATTGCCGCCGACAAGGCCGGCGTCGCTGTCACCGATCGCGGTTTCATCGAAGTCGATGCGCAGATGCGTACCAACGTCCATCACATCTTCGCGATCGGCGACCTGGTTGGGCAGCCGATGCTTGCGCACAAGGCTGTGCATGAAGCACACGTGGCTGCAGAAGCTGCAACGGGCGAAAAAGCCTACTTCGACGCACGTGTGATTCCATCCGTTGCCTACACCGATCCGGAAGTCGCATGGGTCGGCCTGACCGAAGACGAAGCCAAGGCCAAGGGCATCAAGCTCGATAAAGGTCTGTTCCCATGGGCGGCATCCGGTCGTGCGGTTGCCAATGGCCGTGACGAAGGCTTTACCAAGCTGTTGTTCGATGCCGAAACGCATCGCATCGTCGGCGGCGGTATCGTCGGCACGCATGCCGGCGACATGATTGGTGAAATCGCACTGGCAATCGAGATGGGTGCGGATGCTGTCGATATCGGCAAGACGATTCACCCGCATCCAACATTAGGTGAATCGATCGGTATGGCAGCGGAAGTGTACAAAGGTGTTTGTACCGATTTGCCACCTACCAAAAAGAAGTAAGGTGTCTGACGACTAAAAAAACGGTGCATCTGCACCGTTTTTTTATGTCTGAACACTGCGCACGTGCAGGCGACAGCGTAGAGCAAATCGTGGCACGCGCGGATGCCGCGCTTTATCAAGCCAAGAGAGCAGGTCGCAACAACGTGAAAATTGGATAGCCATCAGGAAGCACCCTAGATTATTCATGCAGCCAGTTCTGTCCACTCTCATCGCCTATTCCACCAGCGACGGCCATACATTAAAAATTTGCCAGCGACTTCAACGTTTGCTGGAAGAAAGCGGCCATAACGTTACGCTGATGTCTGTCCAGGATGGACTCGATGCAGATTGCCGTGTGTTTGATCGGATTGTCATTGGTGCGAGCATTCGGTATGGCAAGCATCATCCTTCCCTGTATGCCTTCATAGCAAGACACCATGCCGTTCTTGTTGCCGGGAAAAGCGCTTTCTTTTCGGTAAGTGCGGTGGCGCGAAACCCGGACAAGGCCACGCCAGCCGGCAATGCTTACTTCAGGAAGTTTGTGAATCAGAGCGGCTGGTCGCCCCAACTGGCGGCTGTTTTCGGCGGAAAGATCGATTACGCAAAGTGTCGGTTACTCGACAGGCAGATGATCCGCTTCATCATGTGGATCACCGATGGACCGACAGCACTTGATGAGGCAGTGGAATTTACAGATTGGTCTGCGGTCGATGCTTTCGCTTTGCAAATCAAAAGCTTGTAATCGTAATCAGCTTTTCATCTCGGTTGCCATGCAGAATGCAACGCAGGCGCTTCGTAGATTCAACGACAAATCCCCATTGATCGAAAACGCACACTCCGTGCTCACGGCGTGAATATTGCTTGCTTTTCTTCTGCGTTTGCAGTTTCCTTGAATTAATGAAGAGAAATAGGTTCCAAGTATCAGGAACCTGAATCTTTTCTTACGCAGGTTGAAAAAAGGCTCGACTGACATGATTGCAAATAACTCGCATGGCAGTAACGTTCTGCCCTTCAAGCGCCCGGTAAAACGGGCATTCTCTGGTCCCACCCCAGCGACCGAACTTCGCAAAGTGTTGATCATCTACGATCAACTGATTGGGCTGCTGCGCGAAACCTACGATGATGGCCTCGACTACTTTGCCGACGGTCTGGTAGGGATGGTCGTGCGATGCCGTGAGGGCCTGACGAACGGCATGAGTGACGAGGAGGCCGAGAAAATGCTGCGAGAGATGCGCGATGAGTTGCATCACTTCCCGCGCAACTTGCGCTCCATCCTGCCAGGCATCGGTCCTCGACTGGGCGAGAGTCTGGAATACAAACTCGGCATTCAGTTTGCGGAGTATGAATCTTCGATAAGGTAGTCCCTCGCACTATTCTGTTGCCGTTCACATCGGCGGCAGAATATGTGAGTATTGCATTCACGTTCCTTCGATAATAATTAACGAAAAGGGGTGAAACGATGAAAGCTGTTCGAATCCATGCCTACGGCAATGCCGACGTTCTTTCCTACGAAGATGCACCCATGCCGCAACTGGCGCCCGATGATGTGCTCGTGCGTGTGGTTAATGCGGCGGTTAATCCGGTCGACTGGAAGGTCAGGGAAGGCCACACGAAATCAATTCTTGCGCATTCCTTTCCGTTGATTCTTGGATGGGATGTGTCCGGTGTCGTCGAAGCAGTTGGTCCTGAGGTGACGCGCTTCAAGGTCGGTGATGCGGTGTTTTCCCGTCCGGATATCAAGCGCGACGGCACCTACGCAGAGTACGTAGCGATTCGTGAAACCGAGTTGGCATTCAAGCCTAAAACGATTTCGCATGCGGAAGCTGCATCGTTGCCGCTGGCCGGCATCACGGCCTGGCAGGTGCTGGTCACAACGGCCAGATTGTCATCCAAACAGCGTGTCCTGATCCATGCTGGCGCAGGTGGTGTCGGTTCGCTGGCGATTCAGTTGGCGAAGACGCGTGGTGCCTATGTGATCGCTACTGCTTCTGGCAAAAATGTCTCGCTGGTCAGATCTTTGGGTGCGGATGAGGTCATTGATTACCGGACGCAGGCCTTTGAAAAAGTCGTCAAGGATGTCGACGTGGTCTTCGATACGCTCGGCGGACATGTGCAGGATGCGTCGTGGAATGTGCTGAAGGCGGGCGGCATCATGGTGTCGATCGTCAGCCCGCCATCGGAGGAGCAAGCCAAGGCGCGTGAAATGCGTGCACAGTTTGTTTTCATTGAGCCGAATGCGCCGATTCTGTCGCAACTGGCGGCACTCGTCGATGCGGGTGCGATTCGTCCGATTGTCGGTGCCGAGTATGCGCTCAAGGATATTGCCAAGGCCCACGCATGCAGTCAGTCGGGGCGGGCGGTTGGCAAGATCGTGTTGTATGTCGGACAGCCCTGATCGGGTTATGCCATGCGCCTTGCCGATGTTGTCGTTGCGCTGATTGCAGTTCTGCACATTTACATTCTTGTGCTGGAAATGTTTTTATGGGACAAGCCTTCGGGGCGCAAGGCGTTCGGACTGACGGTTGACCAAGCACGCACCACCAAGGTCATGGCAGCAAACCAGGGTTTGTACAACGGGTTTCTGGCAGCAGGCTTGATCTGGGGTTTGATGTCGCGTGAGGATGGTACAGCGATCAAGCTGTTCTTCCTGTCCTGCGTGTTGGTCGCCGGTGTGTTTGGTGCGTTGACCGCCAGCAGAAAAATTCTGTTTGTTCAGGCACTGCCGGCGGCGATTGGTCTTTTGCTGGTCTGTCTTACCTGAACCACCAATGATCCCAGTCCTGCACCAACGCGGCTAGGCGACGATATCCTTTTTCACCAGGATGCGCGCCGTCATTATCAGCCGCTTCCTTGAGCCAGTCGTCATCTTTGCGCAGCGTTTCCAGTACAGATAAATAGGGCACGTTGAGTACCTCTGCCAGATCGGCGAACTGCCGGTCGAGACGTTCGATGCGATGCGTCTGCGCAGCGTCCGGCATTGGCGGTGGACCAATCATCAGAACATGAAAGCGTGACGACGCAGCACGCAGAATGGTCTGGAAATTCCCGATGCTTTCTCCCTCCGAAACGCGCTGCACACCTTGATGAATCGTGGTGTCGTTCACGCCGAAGGAAAAAACTACGCGTTGTGCAGCATCCGTGGGTAGGCGCAAGGTGCATTCCTGCTGCCAGCGCATCGCAATGTCACGGCTGGTATCGCGGCGGATGCCCAGGTTGTAGTGCGTCAGGTTGACGCCATGCTCGACCGCGCGTTGCGCCAGACGACCAGCCCAACCCAGGCAAAGTGGGTCGCCTGTGCCTTGTACAAAAGAGTCGCCGACAAAACAGAGTCGTTGATCGCCGAGTGTATGTGGCATTGCAGCCTCCATGAAGGCATGTCAGTCGAGATGCATCAGTTAAATCGTGCGGTGAAGCATCTCAGTCGAAATACGTGCGCGCCATTTCAAAGCGTGGCGCAAAGTAGACGTTGTCCATGCGCTCGATGCGTACGCGGCCTCTGCTCGATGGCGCATGAATGAAACGACCATCACCAATGTAGACACCTACGTGCGAGAACGGCCGGTTCAGTGTGTTGAAGAACACCAGATCGCCGGGGCGCAAGGTGCGTGGATCGATTTCGCGACCGCGTCGCGCAATGTCTGCAGCACTGCCGGTGACCTTGATGCCAACGGCCTTGCCGTAGATATAGGACACCATGCCGCTGCAATCCAGTCCGGCTTCCGGGTTCTTGCCGCCGAACTGATAGCCGGTATCGATCATGCCCATGGCATAGAGCGCCACCTCGTTGCCTTGCTCGCTGACGGGTTGGGGCTCATACAGAATTGGTCGCACAGCCTGCCGCTTTGGTGGCGTGGTCGTGCCGCATGCTGCGAGTAGCGATGCAGCAAGCAACGCGAGCAGCATGCCGCGTCGGCTGGTCCGGCGTTCTGTCGGGCCCTGCATCGATCAGCGTCCGATCTTGTCGAGCACGCCCGACAGCATGGTCAGCATTTGATCGAGTTCTTCCGTCGTGACATTGAGCGACGGCATGAAGCGCAGCAGGTCAGGGCGTGGCGAATTGAGCAGCAGACCAACTGGTGCCAGATCACGCGCGATGTCGACGATCTGCGGACCAATGTCTCTGCCGAGTTTGAGTGCGCGCAGCAAACCTTCGCCACGTTCGCCGGCGAGACCATGCTTGTCGGAGAGCTTGATCAACTCCTTGCTCAGATACTCGCCCTTGTCTCTCACCGATTGCATGAAGCCCGGTGCCAGCAGCGTCTTGGCGACAGCAGAACCGACGGCAGTCATGACCGGATTACCGTTATAGGTGCCGCCCTGATCGCCGGCTTCGAACACGGCGATGTCTTCCTTCGCCAGCAGGGCTGCCAACGGCACGCCGCCGCCGATACCTTTGCCCAGCGTCATGATGTCAGGTTCAACGCCGGACAACTGATACGCAAACAGCTCACCACAACGACCCATGCCGGTTTGTACTTCATCGACGATCAGCAGCAGGTTGTGTTTCTTCGTTAAGGCACGTAATGCCTGCATGAATTCACGCGTGGCAGGAATGACGCCGCCTTCGCCCTGTACCGGTTCCAGCATTACGGCAACGGTTTTGTCGGTGATCAGTTTTTCGACGCTGGTGATGTCGTTCAGGATGGCTTTGTTGAAGCCCGGCACTTGCGGCGCAAAAATGGTGTCCCAGCCGGCTTTGCCGCTGGCCGACATGGCAGCGATGGTGCGGCCGTGGAAGCTGTGATCGAAGGTAATGATTTCGTAGCGGTTTTCACCAGCGGCATTCTTGTTGAGTTTGCCCCATTTGCGCGCCAGCTTGAATGCGCCTTCGTTGGCTTCTGCGCCGCTGTTGGCGAAGAATACGCGGTCAAAGCAGGAATTGTCGGTCAGCAGTGTGGCCAGTTCGATCGACGGTTCGTTGTAGAAAGCCGGCGATGGATTGATCAGTTTTTTCGATTGCGAGACCAGCGCATCGTGAATGCACTGCGGCGAATGGCCGAGGCAGTTGACGGCCCAGCCCTGCAGATAGTCGAGATAGCGCTTGCCGTTATTGTCGGTCAGCCACATGCCATCGCCTTCGACAAACACGATCGGAGGACGGTTGGTGATGTACATCAGTTTGTTGACGTCGTATTGGCTGAATTCCATTGCGGGTGCTCCTGAACGAAAGATGGTGATTGGATACGAAACTCGTCCGATTGTTCGTGACGAATAACTAAAAATGAATAACTAAAAAAAAAGCCACAGGATGGGCCTGTGGCTGGGTGATCGGCAAAAGCCTACGCGCACGGCATCCGGTGTTGCGGAATCTTGTTGCGGCGTCGCAGGCTGATGGCGGTCGATTTCATGGAGAAATAGTAAGGCGTTTTGCACAGGCCGTCAAAACGTTTTCCGCCGGTCTTGCCTTATTCGATCATGTTCTTGTGCAAGTCCGTCTCGGAGGTAAAGGCATCGGCATAGAACTCGTCGCGCGGCAAACCAGATTCTTTGCTGAAGGCTTCCTGCGCGGCCTCGACCATCGCCGGATTGCCGCAGGCATACACCTGATAGCCCGACAAATCGGGCAAGTCGGCCATCACGGCCTGATGCACGAAGCCGGTTCGGCCCTGCCAGTTGTCTTCTGCCACCGCATTGGAAATCACCGGGATATAGCGAAGGTTCGGAATGGTACGCGCCCATTCTTCGCACAGTGCATGCATGTAGAGGTCACCCGGACGACGGCCGCCCCAGTACAGCAGCATTGGTCGTTCGCTGCGTTCATGGACTGCCTGCTCGACGATGGCTTTGATTGGTGCGAAGCCGGTACCTGAAGCCAGCAACACCATCGGCTTGCGCGAATCTTCACGCAGGAAGAAGGTACCTTGCGGACCTTCAAAGCGCAGGATTTCGCGCTCTTTCATGACGTTGAAGACGTGATCGGTAAACAGGCCGCCGGGCATGTGGCGGATATGCAGCGTCAGATGGTCATCGGCATGTGGTGCGTTGGCGATGCTGTAACTGCGGCGCTTGCCATCCTTCAACAAAAATTCGATGTATTGTCCGGCACGGAACTGCAGGCGTTCGTTGGCAGGCAGTTGCAGTGACAGAACGATGACGTCATCGCTGAGACGTTCTATCTTGGCTACGCGTGAAGGCAGCTTCTTCATCGAAAATTCGCCGATGCCAAGCACTTCGCGGGATTCGATGACCAGATCGGTATAGGGTTTGGCGCAGCAGAACAGGGCAAAGCCCTTGGATTCGTCGGCGGCGGACAAGGCACGTTCCTGATGCGGCCCGTGATGAACGTCGCCCTCCAGAACACTGCCGCGGCAGGTGCTGCAGGCGCCATTCTTGCAGCCATAAGGCAGGCCGATGCCGGCACGAATCGCCGCATTCAAAATGGTTTCATCGGCTTCGCAGGTAAACTGCCTGCCGCTAGGCTTAACGGTAACTTGGAACGTCATACAATCCTGATCATGCAAAATCAAAACAAACAAGCGGGCCGCAAGATCGGCAAACCGCGTCTACTCATCGTGGGGTGTGGCGATGTCGGCATGCGCATCTTGCCGCTGCTGTGCGATCGCTACCGGGTTTTTGCCGTCACGACCCAGACCGAACGCATGCCTGTACTACGTGCGGCCGGTGCAACGCCGATTTTGGCGAATCTCGATGATCCGGCAACTTCAGCACGCCTGGCTCGTCTGGCGCCGACTGTGTTGCATCTGGCGCCGCCACAGGCAGAAGGTCGCATTGACCGTCGCACCCGTCATTTGACCGCCATTTTACCTGACCGCACCACGCTGGTTTATGTGAGTACATCTGGCGTCTATGGCGATTGCAGTGGTGCGCTGATTGACGAAACGCGTACAGTCCGGCCGCACAATGCGCGCGCCATCCGCCGGGTCGATGCTGAGCGCACCTTGCGCAATTGGGCGCAGCGCTCCGGATCGCGTCTGGCAATCGTCCGTGTGCCCGGTATTTACGCACATGACCGGCTGCCGGAAGAGCGGCTGCGAAAAGGCACGCCTGCGCTGATTGACGCCGATGATGTCTATACCAACCATATTCATGCCGATGATCTGGCGCGCATTGTGATCGCGGCCATGCGACGTTTGCGGCCGTCCCGCGTTTATCACGCTGTCGACGATTCGGGAATGAAAATGGGGGCGTACTTTGATGCGGTGGCCGACGCCTTGCAGTTGTCGCGTCCGCCACGTCTGCCGCGTGCAGAATTGCAACACCTGGTGACGCCTGCCATGCTTTCCTTCATGGCGGAGTCTCGCCGCCTCACCAATCGGCGCATCAAATCCGAGCTTGGCGTTCGCCTTGCGTATCCGACCGTGGCCGACGGTCTTCAGCAAATTGTTAAGACAATGGATGTTCGTTAATTCGGCGTTAATAGACTGTCGGATTTTTCGAACAATGCGCGCTTCTTTTGCAAAATAGCAATCATCCATAAAAATCTGCGATTTTCTGCTTGATGATGTGCGGATTTGCACAGAGGGCACAGTGCAAAAGCTTGCAGTATCAAGGCTATCCGTTGTTTTTTATTATTTCTTGAGAGTACGAATCGCAGGATATTTAACGATCACGTATCCATTTTTTCGGGTATTTAATCATCTATTGTTCGGTTTTTACGAACTTAAATCACGCTAAATTCGATTTTGCACCTGGTTAAGATTCCGTTAGAGTTGCACCACCTGCCAACAGGGATCAAAACAAAAAGGAAATTGCAATGTAGAAGCAGTGCCATCTCCCGGATCACAGCATCAACCATTGTCATTTTCATCAAATGGCATGAATTAAAACCGCGCTGGTCAGCAATCAGGACAGGGCAAAACAATGCGCCCAGCGCGCATTCAAACCAACTTTCGAGAGAATTATGGAATTTTTACAAGTCTTCACGACGCCTGAAGCATGGATTGCGCTGGCAACGCTGGCAATGCTGGAAATCGTTCTGGGTATCGATAACATCATTTTCATTTCCGTTCTGGTTGATCGTTTGCCTCCTCATCAACGCCAAACTGGCCGCATGATCGGTCTGGGCCTGGCGATGGGTACACGTATCCTGCTGCTGCTGAGCTTGTCCTGGATGATGGGTTTGGTCGATCCGATTTTCAGCATCGGTGCGATGGGCTTCTCCGGTCGTGACCTGATCTTGTTCTTCGGTGGTGCGTTCCTGCTGTACAAGGCATCGTCCGAAATCAAGGAACTGATGGGTGTCCCGCATGAAGAAAAAGAAGACGGTAGTCCAGTCAAGAAAGCAAGCTTCGCCATGATCATGGCGCAGATTGCGGTTATCGATATCGTGTTCTCGCTGGATTCGGTCATCACCGCAGTCGGTATGGTCAAAGAAGTTGAAATTATGATCATTGCGATCGTGATTGCTGTCGGCGTAATGATGTTCGCGGCTAAAGCAATTGGTGATTTCGTGACTGAATACCCAAGCATCAAGATGCTGGCGTTGTGCTTCTTGGTAATCGTCGGTGCAGTGCTTATTTGCGAGAGCTTCGAGATCCATATCCCTAAAGGCTACATCTACGGAGCAATGGCGTTCTCGCTGGTTGTTGAATTGTTCAACATCCGCATGCGTAAAAACCATCATATGGCGATCTGCGATGTACGCGACGAAGCATTGCCACATGATGCAAAGCCTGGTCACGACCAGCCTGCCAATGCTTAATATGTGTCGTAAGCAAGCAGCCTGATGATTTAAACAGACTGCTTGCGAAGCGAAAAGAAAAAAGGAACTCGAAATTGAGTTCCTTTTTTTATGCCGGTGCGGTTTAAAAACTAAAGCGTAGTTTGTGAGTTCGACGATTTGGTCGCACGCAAGAATGGCGTGCGAGGACCTAGTTCAGCGCAGCCGTCACTTTCAACACTTCCTCGACGGTCGTGGCACCTTCTGCCACTTTCAACGCACCTGCCAGTCGCAACGGCTTCATGCCATCCGCAAGGCTTTGCTGGCGCAACGCATGGATATCAGTCTCTGCCTTGATCAGTTTGGAAAAAGGCTGGGAGATTGTGAGGAGTTCATACACACCGGTGCGGCCACGGTATCCTGTCTGGCGACATTCCGGGCAACCGACCGGGCGGTAGATGATGGCCGGTTTCGGTGTGTTGCTACCTTCCGTCAGGCTTTGCCAGACATCATCCGAGACGGCTCCGTCCGGTGCTTTGCAATGCGGGCACAAGGTACGTGTCAGGCGTTGCGCCATGATGCCGATCAGTGTCGATTCGAGCAGGTAGTGAGGTACACCCAGCTCTAGCAGGCGCATGACGGCAGACGGTGCATCGTTGGTGTGCAGTGTGGATAAAACAAGGTGGCCGGTCAATGCCGCCTGGATCGCCATTTCTGCCGTTTCCAGATCGCGAATCTCGCCGACCATGATGATGTCTGGATCCTGTCGCATCAGGGCGCGCACGCCTTCTGCAAAAGACAGGTCGATACCGTGCTGTACCTGCATCTGGTTAAAAGCGCCTTCCACCATCTCGATCGGATCTTCCACCGTGCAGACGTTGACTTCGCTCGTCGCCAGTGCTTTCAGCGTGGTGTATAGCGTGGTGGTCTTGCCCGAGCCAGTCGGGCCGGTCACCAGAATGATGCCGTGTGGACGCGTGGTCAGCTCGGCCCAGCGGGCGGCATCGTCGGGTGGAAAGCCGAGTTCCGGCAGCGATTTGACGACTACATCCGGATCGAAGATACGCATCACCAGCTTTTCACCAAATGCGGTGGGCAATGTCGAGAGACGCAGTTCGATTTCCTGACCACCGTGTGTACGGGTCTTGATGCGGCCATCCTGTGGACGACGTTTCTCGATCACGTCCATGCGGCCCAGTAATTTGATGCGTGCTGTCATGGCGATCATGACGGTCGGCGGCACCTGATAGACCTGATGCAATACGCCATCGATACGGAAGCGGATGGCGCAGAACTCGCGCTTGGGCTCCAGATGGATATCGGAGGCGCGTTGTTCGAAGGCGTACTGCCACAACCAGTCGACGATGCTGATGATGTGCTGATCGTTGGCATCGACCTGCTTGTTGTTGCCGAGCTCGACCAGTTGTTCAAAATTGTTGCGTAGTGCGACGTCTTGCCCGTTCAGTTTGCGGGCACTCTTGATCGACTTGGCGAGCGCGAAGAACTGCGTCGTGTACTGCGCAATATCGAGCGGGTTGGCGACGACCAGTCTGACCGTGCGGCGCGTGATCTTCGAGATCTCCGTTTCCCATTCGGTCTGAAACGGTTCGCCGGTGGCGATGACCAGTTCGGTCGCCGTCATTTCGACCGGCAGGATTTGAAAACGAATCGCATACGACGAGGACATGACGTCAGCAACGCGCGCGAAGTCGATTTTCAGCGGATCGATGCGATAGAAGGGCAGCTTGACCTTGCCAGCCAGCCATTCGCTCAACCAGTCAAGCGTGAGCGGTCGATGCGGCGGTGCAATTGAGGTCAGCTTGCACTGCGCAATGGCAACCAGCGGATGCATCGCAATGCTGGCGTTGTTGTAAATGGCCTGCGCTTGCGTGTAGAACCGCTTGACGTCATCTCTGGCCAGGACGCCGTCGGCCATCAGCCAACTGAAGAGCGTTTGCAGATCCAGTCGCTTCAGCGTGGGAGGAACAACGTGTGCAGCGGGTTTGCCGGTGCCGGTTGGTGCAAGCGGGGCAGTGGCCATGTCCAGATCCAGAAGACGATAAGTGAATCGATGCTATCACAGCGATCGTTTCACCCCGGCTGGAGTGTTGCTTTACTGAGTTGCTTTACTGCTGCGCCTGCCAGGCCTTGATGCCGTTGCCCCATGATTTTGCCGGCAGCTTGGTGGCTGCCGTGATCTGAGCAGCACGCTCATACAAGGCTGGGATATCCAACTCCGGCGTGGTGTTGAAGGCGATCGCGATGACGTTGCCATCGTGCACTTCGGGCAGTGAAATCACGGTATCGAATGCGTAGTGCATGGCGCTCAGATTCCTGGCATAGCTGGGATGATCGCCGAACAGATTGACTGTCATGATGCCGTCGGGCGTCAGGCAGGCCGCGCATGCCTGATAAAACTCCGGCGTGTCTAGTACCGGACCACGCGCGGTGGCGTCATACAGATCGACCTGCAGTGCATCAATGGTGCCGTGATGTTCTTCGTCGTTGACGTAATCCAGCGCGTCCATTTCGATCACGTTCAGACGTGCATCACTGGCTGGAAGCTTGAACATGGATGCACAAATGGCCAGCACCGCCGGATTGAGTTCGACAGCCGTCACGCGTGCTTCGGCAAAGCGGCGATAGGCAAACTTGGTCAGTGCACCTGTACCGAGGCCGAGTTGCACGATGTGTTGCGGCTTATCGTTGAACAACATCCACGCCATCATCTGCTGCGCGTATTCCAGTTCGATCCAGTCGGGTTTGCTGATACGCATTGCACCCTGCACCCACTCTGTACCGAAGTGCAGGTAGCGTACGCCGAACTGTTCGGACAAGGTCACCGGTGCAAACTTGGGTTTGCGCTGCTTGGGCGAGGCGAGCTGTTTAAGGCTGGCAAGCGTTGCAGTTTTTTTGCGGCTGGGGCCTGCCTTGGAGTTGGCGTCGGCTTCGATGGATTTGCGTTTGATCAGCATGAATCGTTCTTGGAAAAATCAGGTTTGCGCGATGATACCGCGCCAGACGGCAAGTTTCTGTTCGAATCGCATGACGGCGTAGGCAGGTGATGAGGATGGCAACACCAGTGTGTCGAAGCCGGCTTCGGCAAACAACGCCGCCTGCTGGCCCGATTTCTTGCCGTTGAAGCAGACGCGACGCAGTGACGGGCACTGCTGTCGCAACAGCGAAAAATCGTTGTGCTGTGCGTTGCGGATCGCGCTGTCCAGACTGCCTTCTCGCGCACACGCGGCGATCACGTCCCATAGACCGATGCGATGGGCTTGCAGGCGCTTCAATCGTTCTTCGTATGGCAATGCGGCCAGATCATCTTCCAGCACGGCGGACAGCAGTCGCCAGAATTGATTTTGCGGATGGGCGTAATACTGCTGCGCTGCCAGTGATTTTTCACCGGGAAAGCTGCCGAGGATCAGGATTTCGGTATCGGCATTAATGACCGGCGGAAAGCAGCGCAGGGAAGGTGAGGCAGAAGAGGACATGCCGTATTTTAATGACATGGCTCGGTTTCTGTCGTTTGCTCGACGTTTACCTTACTTCTGGTGGCCAGACGCCGGTTGCGATTGTGGTTGGCGCAAACTCCCTGAAATGCCATCGCAGTGGTACGGCACCCGTCGTAAAAGATCCTCGTTGAACATGAAAACGCCACAGGCGTTGCGCACCCGGCAGTGCCGAGGTGTCCGCCGAATTCCAGAGTATTTCCGATCGTCCTTGCAGATGCAGGATGTTGCCGTTATCAAAGTCGATGATGCAGAGCGCCGTACGCGGATTGATCAGGATATTGCCAAAGGTATTGAAGTAACGATTGCCAACAAAATCAGGAATGGTCAGCGTATTGCCATCGATCCGTATGAAACCGGGGCGACCGCCCTTGTGCGAGATATCGACACCGCCGTTTTCTGCTAAGTCCCGACTGCTCGCTGTCGCCACAAACAGGGTATCGGCACGGGCGATCATCGCGCGCGCCCGTTCGTCCAGGTCCGTGAACGATTGCGATGCGTCGGCGCTCACTTGTGTCGGTTCGCTATCGTCGATGTCGCGTAGCTGAATGTACTTTGGGCAATTGCCAAAGGATTGCGTGACCTCCAGATGCAGACCGCGATCATCGATGTGGCGGATCGTACCGTTGACGCGATTGCGGCGGCGCGACTTCAGGTCGATACCGAGCATGCCGATTGGTTGGCCGGCGCGCAGTAAGGATTTGAACTCCTGCTGCCATTGTGCCTCGTGACCGATGGTTAGCGTGTCGAACGCAAGCGATGCGATGAAGCCAGATGGTCCGGTCACGATGGAGGCGACTGGCCAGCCATCCTGATCGACCGTCGCCATCATCATGTATTGCAGCATGGCGAAGAAGTCGCGATGCTGGTCGGGCATCGCTTCGCGAATCGCAAATCCGGGAGGCCCGCCACCAGCCAGTTGCTGGGCGCGCAGTTCGCCTGCGTGAAACGGCGCTGCCTTGGTCGGGATGTTCATGCTGCTTCTGGAATGCTGGAGGCCGGCATGGGCTCGAAGTTCGGCAACGCCTCGATGCGCTTGAGCCATGTCTGGATAGCCGGATAAGGTGCCAGCGAAATGCGTCCTTCTGCAGCATGCGCAATATAGGAATAGCAGGCCAGATCGGCGATGGTTGGGTTCGATGTCGCCAGATAAGTGTGTTGTTTCAAATGTCCTTCCATCATTTCCAGCAATCTTGCCGAGATCGCATGTGCCAGCGGCAGGGCAATCTCTCCCGGCATGCTCCACAACACGGTCATACGTGCGCTGGCAGGGCCATGACGCAATTCATTGGCAGAGATCGAAAGCCAGCGCTGCACATGTGCTGCCTGCAAGGCATCTTCCGGCAACCAGTCGCTGCCTTGGGCATAGCGTTTAATGAGATAGACAAGGATGGCGTTGCTGTCCGGGATAACCTGATCACCATCGACCAGCACGGGAATTTTTGCCAACGGATTCAGCGCCCGGAAATCGGCACTGGCGCGGATGCTGGCATCCGCCTCGATATATTCAAACGGCAAGTCCAGAATCCGCAGCATCAGTTCGACACGATGGCAGTGGCCGGAAATTTTGAGACCGTAAAGTTTGATGGGTGCGTTGTTCATGGAAAGCTCCTTGATGAGGGTTGGAAAGTGAATTCATCATAGGTATTCCATTAAATGATGTAAATTACATAAAAAATCAATTTAGTATTTCAAAAAACGGAATAATTGATTTGCCTAATCAAACGGAACGCAATGGATCGTCTGGACGAATTTGAAGTTTTTCTCGCGATACTCGATACCGGCAGTCTGATCGGAGCGAGTCGCAAACTTGGGCGTTCTGCGCCGGCAATCACACGCTTGCTCGCATCGCTGGAAGAGCGTGTCGGTACGCGCTTGCTGGAGCGCACGACGCGCAATCTGGCGGCGACAGAAGCGGGTTTGCGGCTTGCCGGGCAGGCACGCCAGGTATTGTCCCTGTATGAGGCTGCGGTGATCGACGACGCAACGACCGCGATGCGAGGGAAATTGCGGGTGACGGCGCCGATGGTGTTCGGTCGGCGGCATGTCGCGCCGGTGGTCAACAGCTATCTCGACATGTATCCCGAGATGCAGGTTGAGATGGTGATGAGCGACCGCAATCTGGATCTGATCGAGGAAGGGCTGGATCTCGCGGTCAGGATCGGTCCGCTGGCAGATACCAGTTTGGTTGCGCGCCCGGTTGGCATGGTGGGGCGGCTGGTGGTTGCCAGTCCGGATTATCTTGCACGTCGCGGTACGCCGCAAACGCCGCACGATCTCGCGCAACATGATGTGATCTTCACGACAGAACGGATCAATGCGGTCGAATGGCGTTTTCGGCATGAAGGCCGAGACCGCACGGTGCAACTGATGCCACGCCTGACAGTCAACGAAATCGATGCAGCGTTACTGGCAGCAAAAGCCGGACGCGGCATTGCGCGTGCCTTGTCGTATCAGGTAGCGGATGATCTGGAAGCCGGCACGCTGGTGCGACTGCTGCCTGACTATGAAACGGCACCGTTGCCGGTGCAGCTCGTTGTGACGGGGACACGTCATATGGCACCCAGATTGCGTGCCTTCCTGGATCATGCGATCGCGCAACTGAGCGTGTTGAGCGTTATCCAGCAACCGCAATTCAATACAAAGCCGCCACCGTTGGCGCAGCCGAAAAAGCCAAGTCGTAGAAAGAATTAGCCCTATCAGCCGTAAGTTGCTGGCCGTAACGAGCGGATCCCATGAGCGGATCCTGATTGCAGAGACTGTACGATGGCAGTGCATCGACGATCCACAAACACGCGTTTTTAACCAAAGCGGAGGAGGCGAACATGGACAAGAAAATCATGCTGATCACGGGGGGCAGTCGCGGTATCGGTGCCGCGATTGCAACGCTGGCAGCAGCGGATGGTTACGCCGTCTGTTTCAGTTACAAGAGCAATCGCACAGCGGCCGATGCCGTGGTGAACGAGATCATGCACAATGGTGGCGAGGCCATGGCCGTGCAGGCCGATGTGGCGCAAGAGATCGATATCTTGCGTTTGTTTAACGCAGTCGATCAGGCGTTTGGCCCCTTGACCGCGCTGGTTAATAACGCCGGGATTCTTGAACAGCAGATGCGCGTCGACCAGATGGATGCGGCACGCATGCAGCGCATTTTCACAACGAATGTGATCGGCAGCTTCCTTTGCGCGCGCGAGGCGGTGCGACGCATGTCTACGCTGCATGGCGGCAAGGGCGGTGCGATCGTCAACGTCTCTTCGATTGCCGCTCGCGGCGGCGGACCAGGTGAGTATGTGGATTACGCCGCGTCCAAGGGCGCCATCGATACGTTGACCATCGGTTTGGCGAAAGAGGTGGCAACGGAAGGGATTCGTGTCAACGGTGTGCGGCCGGGCGTGGTGTACACCGATATCCATGCCAGCGGCGGCGAGCCGGGACGTGTCGACCGGGTCAAGGCCAACGTGCCGATGCAGCGTGGCGGTCAACCGATCGAAATTGCGCAGGCTGTCATGTGGCTGGTTTCCGACAAGGCGTCGTACACCACTGGTACCTTGATCAATGTGACTGGCGGTCGCTAGATTGTGCGAACTGGCGCACATAGCGCTGCAACGGTTTCTCGTATGCTCTTGGCATGATCCGGCATGGATGCCGGCGACAACTAAACCATTCCAGGTGCGCCATGAAATTCTTTACCAGTGTGTTTCGCTCCATGCATGCGGCGATGGCGCTGTTTTTTGCCCTGGCGGCGATCATGCTGATCATCATTGCCGTACGGATGGGCTGGCAGGCGTTCGGCGGCGAGTTGGATGGTGCGGCCGCCCAGGCCATCATTGAAGCCGTCGGTTTGCTGGCAGCCGCTGTGGTTGCGTTGCAGATTGCGGAAACGATCGTCGAGGAAGAAGTGGTGCGCGATGCAGACATCAGCGCGCCCACCCGTGTACGTCGCTTTCTCTCGCGATTCTTTGTCGTGGTCATCGTGGCGCTGGCGATTGAAGGACTGGTGGCGACCTTCAAGGCCATCCATGATGACATGACCCATCTGGTGTATGCCGCGGCCATTCTCGCTGCCACGGCGCTGATGCTGGCGGCATGGGGCTTGTTTATCCATCTCAATCGCTCGGCCGAAGAACTGGAGCCCGAGGCGATGCAGGAAGCCAAGGGCGAAGATCACAAACTTCGCTGATCACCAGTTCACTGACTTTGCCATCCAAAAAACCTGTCCCGCCGTACGGGTAAGCACGTTCGGGGATGATCCTGTGGTTAAATGCTTCGCATCTTATTGATGTCATTTGAAGTCATTACCACAAGGATTCTTCATGAAAACGTTGTTTGCGCTGTTGCTTGCCTTTTCCATTTCCGGTTCTGCACTGGCAGAGACGCCTTCTGCGGCATCGATCGAGAAGCTGCTGGCCGTCACGCAATCCGACAAGATCATGGATCAGGTGTTTGCCAATCTGGATGGCTTCATGAAGAACATGGTCAATCAGTCGATGCAGCAGAACAAGATGAATGAAGAAGGTCGCAAGATCATGGACAACTTCATGGCACGCACCGTCAAGGTCATGAAGGAAGAACTGAGCTGGGAAAAAACAAAGCCGATCTATGTGCAGGTCTACAGTGAAAACTTCACGCAAAAAGAAGTCGACGATCTGCTGACGTTTTACGCGACGCCGACCGGTCAGGCCCTGATCGAGAAAACGCCGGTTGTCATGCAAAAGTCGATGGAACTGACGCAGTCGCGCATCGGCCCGATGATCCAGCGCATGCAGAAAGAAATGCGCGAGGCGGTTGCCGAAGTCAAAGCGACGCAGAAAACAGACGGCGCGCAATAACCTTGCGATTGCTCACAGCACTTTCGAAAGCCCGACCACAACGTGCATAACAATCAGGACAAACCGGACAATCCCTCGTCATCCCCCGCCGTGCACGCACAGCGCAAGCGGATGAATGCGCCAACCAAGGAAGAAACGGATCTGCTGGCCCCGTTTCCCGTCATCCCGCTGGCGCGCATCAAGGTGCCGGTTGGTGAGGCCGCATGTAATGAGGCGATCGCCGCCTTGTGTCGTGCCCGCATCGTCGGCTTTGACACCGAATCCAAACCGATCTTTGTGCAGAACGCGGTCGATGATGGCCCGCATGTCGTCCAGCTTTCCACGCTGGATACCGCTTATGTATTCCAGCTGCATCGTCCCGAATGCGAGCGCGCAGTGATCGAGATTCTTGCATCACCGGCCATCCTCAAGGCCGGATTCGGCCTGCAGTCGGATATGTCGCACAGCCGTCGTCGTTTCGGTATCACGCTGGAATCGGTTCTCGACGTCAATACTGTTTTCAAGCTGCTGGGATACAAAAGCTCTACCGGCTTGCGCGCTGCAGTGGCGCTCGTCTTCAATCAGCGTTTTCACAAATCCAAGCGCATGACGACGTCCAACTGGGCATTGCGCACCTTGTCGGATGGGCAGCTGGCGTATGCAGCAAACGATGCCTATGCCGCCTTGTGCGTCTTGCTGGCATTGAACAAGAAGCACACCGACTGGCAGAAGGCCATGCCCGAACCGGTGGCTGCCTTGTTGAGAGACGCCTAGATTTTTTCCTGCAAATAAAAAGGCCGCACCCTTGGGTGCGGCCTTTTTTACTTCTGCGCTGCGCGTCTTACTTGCCTGCGAGCCCCAACAACATCTCGTTCAGACGTTTGACAAATCCTGCCGGATCGTTGAGGTTGCCGCCTTCTGCAAGCAAGGCCTGATCGAACAGGATGTTGGACCAGTCGTCGAACTTGGCTTCTTCATACTTCAGGCGCTGTACCAGTGGATGATCCGGGTTGATCTCGAGGATCGGTTTGGCATCCGGTGCATTCTGGCCCGCCGCCTTAAGCATGCGAAGCAGGTTGCCCGACAACTCGTTTTCTTCGGCAACCAGGCAGGCTGGCGAATCGGTCAGGCGGAAAGTAATGCGCACTTCCTTCGCCTTGTCGGCCAGTGCAGTCTGCATCTTGGCGACCAGTTCCTTGTACTGGTCTTCGGTTTCCTGATGCTGCTTTTTCTCGGCTTCGTCTTCCAGTTGGCCGAGATCGAGATCGCCCTTGGCAACCGACGACAATGGCTTGCCATCGAATTCTTCGAGGAAGGACAGCATCCATTCATCGACGCGGTCGGTCAGCAGTAAAACTTCGATGCCTTTCTTGCGGAAGATTTCGAGGTGCGGGCTGTTCTTGGCGGCGTTGAAGGATTCGCCGGTCGCGTAGAAAATCTTGGTCTGGCCTTCCTTCATACGTGCCACGTAATCAGCAAACGATACCGTCTGTGCATCGCTGTCGTTGTGCGTGGAAGCAAAGCGCAACAGCTTCGCGATGCGATCCTTGTTGGTTGCGTCTTCGCCGATGCCTTCTTTCAGTACCTGACCGAACTCGGTCCAGAAGGTCGCGTATTTATCCTTGTCGGCCTGCTCGTCGCTGTTCGCCAGTTCTTCCAGCATCGACAACACGCGTTTGGTCGAACCATCGCGGATGACCTTGACGTCACGCGACTCCTGCAGGATCTCACGCGAGACGTTCAGCGGCAGGTCGGCAGAATCGATCACGCCTTTGACAAAGCGCAGGTACACCGGCATCAACTGCTCGGCATCGTCCATGATGAACACGCGCTTGACGTACAACTTGATACCGCCGCGCTTGTTGCGATCCCACAGGTCGAACGGTGCCTGCGTCGGGATGTAGAGCAGTTGCGTATATTCGCTGCGACCTTCAACGCGATTGTGCGTATAGGTCAGCGGATCGCCAAAGTCGTGCGAGACGTGCTTGTAGAACTCAACGTACTGCTCCGGCGTGATGTCGTTCTTGCTGCGTGCCCACAGGGCGCTGGCCTGATTGACGGTTTCCAGCTCGTCGCGGGTGACGGTTTCTTTCTTCTCTTCATCCCACTCTTCTTTCTGCATCACGATCGGCAGCGAGATGTGGTCAGAATATTTGCGGATGATGGACTTGAGCTTCCACGACGACAGGAACTCATCTTCGCCTTCGCGCAGATGCAGGATGATGTCGGTGCCGCGG